>Ga0302291_10000259_pt1 | contig 15102 bp, 11 predicted proteins | sample III_Fen_N1_4_FD_194548 | JGI IMG/M metagenome (GOLD analysis project Ga0302291, IMG submission 194548) | Peat permafrost microbial communities from Stordalen Mire near Abisko, Sweden - III_Fen_N1_4 | ecosystem: Environmental > Terrestrial > Soil > Wetlands > Permafrost | place: Sweden: Abisko... | reverse complement strand
GACGCCCTGTTCCGGTCGCTGAATCCCGTTGAGCTTGCGACCGACGGCCGGACGCCCGAGGAGCTCGCCGACGAGATCGTGCGCGCCGTGATCCCCCGCCGCTGACAGGGCGCTCCCGAGACGCGGCCGTCCGACCTCGCGACCCATGCGAAACTGGGCAAATCCGTCGCGGCGCCGCGTGCGAAGGGTTGTCGGTGCCGCGAAGGCGCCCGACCGGAACCGCGTCGGATCCGAGCCTGACGAGGGAGTTCATACACCCGTGGACCAGACACCCGTGGATCAACCCGCGACCGCCGTGGGCGGCGCCATGCAGGAAGGGGGGCGGGGCCGCTGGCTGGGCCTCGCGATGCTCAGCCTGGGCGTCGCCATGATCATCGTGGACGCGACGATCGTGAACGTCGCCGTCCCGTCCATCATCCGCGACCTGCGGCTGGACTCGACCACCGCGGAGTGGATCAACACCGTCTACGCGCTGGTCTTCGCGGCCCTGCTCGTGACCCTCGGGCGCATCGGCGACCTGGCCGGCCGCCGCAGGCTGTACCTGCTGGGTCTCGTTGTCTTCGGCGGCGCGTCGATGCTCGCCGGCGCCGCGCCATCGGGTGAGCTGCTGATCGCGGCCCGCGTCCTCCAGGGCGTCGGCGGCGCGATGATCCTGCCGTCCACCCAGTCGATCCTCAACACCAACTTCCGCGGCCGCGACCGCGCGATCGCGTTCGGCATCTGGGGCGCCACGATCGGCGGCATGGCGGCCGTCGGGCCCCTCCTCGGCGGCTGGCTGACCACGTACCTGTCCTGGCGCTGGGCCTTCTTCATCAACATCCCGGTGGCGCTGATCGCGATCGCGGGCACCTTGAAGTACATCGGTGAATCAAAGGACGAGAACGCGAAGTCGGGCCTCGACCCGATCGGCTTCCTGCTGATCACCGGCGGGCTCGGTGCGTTCGTGTTCGGCCTCATCGAGGGCCGCACGTACGGCTGGTGGACCCCGGAGAAGCCGTTCACGATCTTCGGCTGGACATGGCCGCTCGAGACCGTCTCGATCATCCCGTTCGCGCTCATCGGCGGGGCCCTGGCGCTGGTCCTGTTCCTGTGGGTCGAGGGCCGCCGGTCCCGCGCGGGCAAGTTCTTCCTGTTCGACGTTGAGCTGTGGCGGTTCCCGGCCTTCCGCTACGGCAACCTCGCGGGCACCATCGTCTCGCTCGGTGAGTTCGGCCTGCTGTTCGCCCTGCCACTGTTCCTCCAGGCCGTGGTGGGCTACTCCGCGTTCGAGACGGGCCTCGTGTTCCTGAGCCTCGCGATCGGCGCGTTCTTCGCCGCGCCGCTGGCGGCACGGTTCTCCCACATGTGGGGGCCGCGCCGCGTCGTGACGCTGGGGATGGGCCTCGAGGCGATCGGCATCATCGTCACCTCGCTGCTGATCTCGACCAGCGTGACGGGCCTCATGCTCGCGCTGCCGCTGTTCGTCTACGGCCTCGGCGTGGGGTTCGCGACCGCGCAGCTCACCAGCATCGTGCTGTCCGATATCCCGCCGGAGCGCTCCGGCCTCGCGTCGGGCGCCAATTCCACGATGCGCCAGGTGGGCTCCGCGATGGGCATCGCGATCCTGGGCACCGTGCTGTTCGTCAACCTGGTCTCGGGGACGTCCACCAACGTGACCGCCGCGCTCCCGGAGCTGCCGCCGGCGTGCGTTGACCTCATCACCACCATCGTCGACGAGTCGGCGGGCCAGGTCCTGCCCGCCCTCAAGAACCCGATCTCGGCGGCGGCCGGCGCGGACTTCGGCAGCAACCTCGGCACCCTCCCGCCCGAGCAGGTCGCCTGCTTCCGGGACCCGGCGTTCATCGCGGCGCTGCCGGAGACCGTCGCGCCGATCGAAGCCGCCTTCGTCGACGCGACCCGGCTGGCCGGGTTGGTCGCGAGCGGGTTCGTGCTGGTGGGCGTCCTGCTGAGCCTGCTCCTCCCCGAGATGCCCAAGCGCCTCGAGGACGCACGGGAGCCGGTGGACCCGGACGCGGAGGTCGCCGCCGCCTAGACGCGACGTCGCCACGGGTTTCGGGTCCCGGGTGCTGCGTCGAGGGCCCGAACCTGACGCAGCCGGCAATCACGGAGCCCCTGCCGCCGCAGAATCAGACGAGGCCGGCGCTCGAAAGCGAGCGCCGACCTCGATAAGTCCCCGGCCAATGCTGGCCGCCTCCATCTTCCCTCGATCACGGGGATTCGTCCACCCCCAATTCACGTGCCTGTCCACCTCGCGTTTCGGGGCGCCGGCCCCGGGCTCCGCCAAGGAGCCCCTGTCCGCCGCGCGGTTCCCCGCAGTACCCTGCCCCACATGTGTCGCAGCATCCGCCAGCTCCGTCGCGGCGAGGACGCCGGCGCCGCCACCACCGGCGAGGCGAGGGCCGCCGCCCTCCAGTACGTCCGCAAGATCAGCGGCTTCCGCGAGCCATCCGCCCGCAACGCCGAGGCGTTCCGCGAGGCCGTCGAGGAGATCGCCCACATCACCGAGCACCTCCTGCTCGCGGTCGGCACGCCGGTCGCCGAGGGTCCCGATCCCTTCGCCGACCCCGTGACCCGTCGCGCCATCCTCGCCGCCCGGCCCGCCTCGATGAGCCGCCGCGCGGCCCGCCGGCCCAGCCCCGCCCCGGAGACCCGCGCTTGACCATGCCCGCCACCCCGATCGCCGGTGCGCCGCCCACGTGGTGGCGGCGCCCCGGCCTCGATGTCGTCGACGGCCGCCTGGCGCTCAACGGCGCGGACCTCGAAGGGCTGGTCCGCGAGCACGGGACACCCCTCTTCGTGTACGACCTGGCGCGGCCCGTGGAGACGGTGCGCTCGCTCCAGGCCGCGCTGGCTCGCGCCGGCGTCCCGTATCGGACCCGCTTCGCGCTCAAGGCCTGCCCGGACCCCCGGATCCTCGCCGTCCTGCGCGGCCTCGGCGCGCCCGGGACCCCGGAGAGCGTGGGCATCGACGCGTGCTCGCCGGGGGAGGTCATCCACGCCCTGGCCAACGGCTGGGAGCCCGAGGAGATCAGCCACACCGGCACCAACGTGTCCGAGCGGGACCTGGACGTGCTCCTCGCAAACCCGATCCGGATCAACCTCGACGGCGTCAGCCAGGTCGAGCGGCTGGGGCGCCGGGCGCCCGGGCGGACCATCGGGATCCGCGTCAACCCGGGTGCCGGCGCCGGGTACACGGAGCACCTCTCGTACGCCGGGGAGCGGCCCACCAAGTTCGGCGTGACCGAGGACCGCCTGGACGACGCGATCGCCGCGGCCCGCCGCTATGGGCTCGTCGTGGACACGCTGCACTTCCACGCGGGCTCGGGCTGGCTCGGCGACCAGCTGGACGGGTTCGCGACGGCGGTCGGGCGCGCGACCCGGTTCCTGGACCGGCTGCTCGAGGCCGGCTTCGACATCCGCGAGGTCAACGTGGGCGGCGGGCTGGGGCGGATCGCCCGCGACGGCGAGCGGCCCGTCGACCTCGACGCGTACGCGGGCGTCATCCGTGAGCACCTTGGCCCCTACGGCGTGATCGCCGCCTTCGAGCCCGGGGACTTCGTCATGAAGGACGCCGGCCTCCTGCTGGGCGAGGTCGTCAGCGTCGAGCGCCGCGGCGGTATGACGTTCGTGGGCCTCGATATCGGCTGGAACGTCAACTGCGCCTGGTTCATCTACCGGTATGCCCAGGAGATCCTCACGGTCCGCGACCCGCTGCGGGAGCGGACGCAGGTCGTGACGGTCGCCGGTCACATCAACGAGGCGGGCGACGTGTTCGCCGAGGATTACCCGTTCGGAGTGGTCGAGGAGGGCGAGATCGTGGCGGTGATGAACGCCGGCGGCTACCTGCAGGCGATGTCGATGACCCACTGCCTCCGGCCGACGGGGAGCGCGGTCTACCTCGACCGCGAGCCCGTCCTGTGAGCGCGCGCGAGTTCGAGGGCTTTGTCCCCGTCGCGGGCGGGCGCCTGTGGGCGCAGTGGGCGGGCGAGGGCCCGGGCGTCGTGCTCATGCACGCGGGCATCGCGGACGCGCGCATGTGGGACCCGCAGTGGGACGTGCTCGCCGCCGGCCATCGCGTCGTCCGCTACGACCTGCGCGGGTTCGGCCGCAGCGAGGTGGAGCACGTCACCTTCTCCAATCGGGCGGACGTCCTCGCCGTGATGGACGCCGCCGGGCTCGAGCGCGCCGTGCTCGTGGGCTGCTCCCGGGCGGGCTCGATCGCGCTGGACACGGCCCTCGAGTCCCCGGAGCGGGTCGCCGGCCTCGTGTGGGTGTGCGGCGGCATCGGCGGCCTCGACGAAGAGGAGACCCCGGAGGACCAGGCGCTGACCGCGCGCGAGGAGGCGCTCGCCGAGGCGAAGGACTGGGCCGGGCTCGCGGACTTCGACGTGGAGCTGTGGGTCGACGGGCCGGGCCAGCCGGCGGGCCGCGGGCCCGGGCCTGTACGCGACCTCGTGCGCCGCATGACCTACGAGACGTACCGCCAGGAGAAGGTCTACGGCGACCCGGTGCCGCTCGACCCGCCGGCGGCAACGCGCCTGGGCGAGCTGCGGGTCCCGGTGCTCGTGATCCTCGGCACCCTGGACATGCCGGGCGTGGCCCGGGCGGCCGAGGTCCTCGCCACCACCGCCCGGCAGGCGCGGCGGGTCGATGTCCCGACCGCCCACCTGCCCAGCCTCGAGCGGCCCGAGTGGTTCATCGGGACGCTCCTCGCCTTCCTCGCCGAGGTCGCCTGAGCGCCCGTGACCGACCAGCCCTCCCTCGACCGCCAGGCGACCCGCGTCCGGGTGATCGCATGGCGGGCGGGCGTGCCGCACGAGCGCGAGGACCGACTGGCGGGCGAGGAACCCATGGCGATCCGCGCCTGCGGACCCGGCCAGGACCCAATCGACATCGCCGTCACGATGCGGACCCCGGGCCACGAGGCGGAGCTCGCGGCCGGGTTCCTGCTCACTGAGGGCCTGGTCGCCGGCCGCGAGGACATCGCCGCGATCGAGGTCGCCGACCCGGCCACCAGCGCCAACCCCGACGACGAGGTGCTGGTCCGGCTCTGCGCGCCAATGGACCCGGACGGCGTCGCGACGCGCAACTTCGTGGCCACTGCGTCCTGCGGGATCTGCGGCAAGGCGAGCCTGGACCAGGTGCAGGTGCGCTGCGCCCCCATCCCCGACGGCCCCGTCGTGGCGCCGCAGACCCTGCTGGCGCTCCCCGACCTCCTGCGTGCGGGACAGGCGGTCTTCGGGTTCACGGGCGGCCTCCACGCCGCAGGGCTGTTCACGCCGGACGGGACGCTGGTCGCCTTGCGCGAGGACGTGGGCCGCCACAACGCGCTCGACAAGCTCGTGGGCAGCCGTCTCCTCGCCGGCGAGCTGCCGCTCCACGACCGGATCCTGCTCGTCTCGGGACGCGCCAGCTTCGAGCTGGTCCAGAAGGCGGCCGTGGCCGGCATCCCGGTCCTCGCCGCGGTCTCCGCCCCCAGCGACCTCGCGGTCGAGGCGGCCGGGCGGCTGGGCGTGACCCTCGTGGGCTTCCTGCGCGGGGACGGCTTCAACGTCTACGCCCGCCCGGACCGGGTGTCGGTCGGGCGGGCGTAGGGCTCCTCCGGGGTGGGGCGGCCGGGCCGGGCCGGCGCCCTCGTGGCGTCTAGCCCCCGGGCTTGAGCGGGAAGGCGAGCCCGGCCGGCTGGTCCTCCACGGACTGCACGCTGCCTTCCCCGGCCGGGTGCGACAGCGGCGTCGTGACCGGCAGGACGGGCTGCTTGTGGCAGCGCGCGCAGAACACCGGCTGGTGGCAGTAGGCGCAGGCCTGGTTGCCCTGCTCACGGATGACCTTCGCGTGGTTCGTCGCCATCTCGTCGTGATCGATGCTCACGGCACCCGTCGCGTGGCAGTTCACGCAGTAGTCGCGCGCGTGGCACTCCCCGCAGGTCTGGCCGCCCGGGTCCACGCTGGTGGCGACGTTCTTGTGGTTGAACACCCAGAGCGCGTCGTCGGCGTGCGTGGACGGCGGTTCGCCCAGCGGCAGGCTGGCCACCGCCGGCCCGATCTGGGGGAACGTGTGGCACGTGTTGCAGGTCGACGGGATGACCTCCTTCGTCGCCTTGTTGTCGACCACCTTGAAGTGGCCACCGTCGTGGCAGCGGAAGCAGCCCGGCCAGTCGAGATGGCCCATGTTGTTGGGATACGTGCCGGCGGTGACCTTCATCGGGGGCGTCGCGGACAGCCGGTACAGCACCTTGAGCTGCTCCTGCGCGTCCGCGATCTGGGCGCCCTTCGTCGCGTACACGTCCGGGTAGTTCGTCTTGTAGAAGTCGCTGAGCCTGTCGATCTCCGCGTCGGCCGCCGTGTCGTCGGGGAACCCGCTCCACAGGATCCGCATGCCCTCGCGCTTGATGTACGGGAGCGACGGGTCGATGACGCCGGTCGAGAGCCGGTAGTCCAGGCCCGTGCGCGGGTTCGCGATGTCGTGGCCCACGCGGTTGTGGCAGTCGTAGCAGGAGAGCGTCACGTTCCGGTCGACGGCCTGCAGGGCGTCGATGTCGGGCCGGACGTCCTCCGCCACCTTGACCTTGTCCTGGGCGATGTACTCCACCATCGAGCCGTCGTCCCGCGTGGCGGTGACGTAGTCGATGACCTCGGAGTTGGTGTCGGGCGAGAGGTAGGTGAAGTTCGAGAGGACGTGCCAGTGGACGCTGCGGCTCACGTTGAACGCGTCGCCGCCGCCGGGCCGGATCATCAGGCCGACGAACATGCGGGTGTTCGGCTCGTCCTCGGCGAAGGACGTGGTCGTGCGCAGGGAGGCGAACGAGCGATCGTTGAGCGAGTGGCACTTCTCGCAGGTGTCCTTGGCGCTTGGCAGCGCCTGGTGGTCCGGCGGCTCGATGGGGGTCGGGTAGTTCCCCGTCACGACGCCCACCAGCTGGCGGGTGCCGGCGATCTTGGACTTGAGCCAGCCCACGATCCCCGGCTCCACGTGGCACTCACCGCAATCGACGTCCCGGTGGGAGCTGAGGTGGTACGCCTTGAGCTCCGGGTCCATCGTGTGGCAGCGGCCGCAGAAGTCCGCCGTCTCCGTCCACTGGATCATCGTGACCCCGGTGAACGCGATCACGCTGCCGCCGGCGGCCAGGATCAGCAGCAGCGCGAACAGGCCGGCGCGCGAACGCGGCAGGCGGACGCGCCTGCCGCGAAGGTAGAACGGATGCTTGTGCGGGCGACCCTCGGACGCCCCGGCGGCCGACGCCTCGGCGGCCGGCACGTCGGCCGACGCCTCGGCGGCCGGCGCCTCGGCCGGCTCCTCCGTCACCGCAGCCGCGTCGGGCGGCAGCCCGGCGGCGCTCTCGGGGTCGCTCATCGGATCGTCAGTTCACGATCGCCGCGACGGCGCGGGCCATGTCGTCCCTTGAGAGGGCACCGATCCGCACCTCGCGGATCTTCCCGTCGGATCCGATGAAGAAGTGGGTCGGGATGCCCATGGAGCGGTAGGCGGCCGCGATGTCGGCGTTGGGATCGACCGCGATGGGGAAGGTGAGCCCCGCCCGGGCGGCGTACGAGGCGACGTCCGAGGCGTTCTCGTTGATGAAGACGGCGAGGACGTTGAGGCCCTTGTCCTTGTTGGCCTGGTAGGTCGCCTCCACGTCGGCTGACTCCGTGCGGCAGTCCGGGCACCACGAGGCGCCGAAGGTCAGCCACACCGGCTTGCCGGCGTAGTCGGCGAGGGACACGGCCTTGCCGTCGTAGGTCAGGCCGGAGAAGTTCGGCGGGATCGCGCCGACCACGGGCGCCGCCGCTGCGGCGTCGGCCGGGAGCTCCACCTTGGTCACGCCGTCGGTCTGGCCGGCACCCGAAGCCGACCAGGCCAGGATGCCGACGATGACCGCGACGACGGCGATCACCACGATGGTCTGCAGGCGACCGGCCAGGCGCCCGGCGGGACGGCTGGTGGCGTTCGCTGCGTTCATGGATGGGTTCCCTTCGATCCGCCCAGGGTCAGCCGAGGCCGGAGTAGCTGTGGAGGCCACCGAAGATCAGGTTGCCGAAGTAGGTCAGGAGGGTGGCCAGGAAGCCGATGACAAGGAGCCAGGCGGCCCGGTTGCCGCGCCAGCCGCGCATGACGCGGGCGTGGAGGTAGGCGCCGTAGATGAGCCAGGTCACGAGCGACGCGGTCTCCTTGGGGTCCCAGCTCCAGTAGGTGCCCCACGCGGTCTCGGCCCAGACCGCGCCGAGGATGATGGTCAGGGTGAGGAACGGGAAGCCGAGGACGACGGCGCGGTAGCCGATCTCGTCGAGCACCATCGGCTTGGGCAGGCCCCAGCGGCCGCTGGAGGGCTCGACCGCCGGCTTGCCGTGGTTCGTGATCCAGTCGACGATCGCCATGACGAGGAGCGTGCCGATCGCGGCGATCATGGCGTAGGTGAAGGCGCTCTTGTCGGCGTTCGCCCCGCCCGTGAACGCGCCGACCAGGGCCCCGGCGACGCCGGCGAAGGTGATCGCGAGGACCGAGAGGGCGTGGCGGGTCTGGAGCAGGAACAGGTAGGAGCCGGCGAACGCGATGGCGAAGGAGCCGTAGGCGACGATCGCGCAGGCGACGTGGACGGTGAGGAGCAGGTTGTTCTGGAGGGCCGGGACGAGGGGCTCGATCGTGGCCGGGATCGTGGCCGCGTACAGCAGCATGCCCAGCGCGACGGGGAGGGCGATGAGCGCCAGGATCCGCTGGTGGTACTTGCGCTCGAAGTAGAGGTAGGACACGAGGACGCCGAAGGCGAAGGCCATCGAGAACTCGTACATGTTCGCGAACGGGCCGTGCCCGGTGACGATCGCCCGGAACAGGAGGCTCACGAGGAGGAAGATCGTGGCGAGCCAGGTGAGGATCGTCGCGTAGCGGCCGATGGCGGCGGTGCGCGGGCCGGAGATCAGGCCGACCGGGGTGGTGCCGCCGGGGCCGCCGGCGGTCTGCATGCGCGCCGCGCGCAGGCCGGAGACGGCGTAGAAGAGGTAGAAGACGAACGCGAGGCCCGTCGCGAGCATCGACGCGACGAACGCGTACTCGGAGAGCTTTGCCATGGCGGGTGCCTCCCTCAGGCCTGCGCCGGCGCTGTCAGCGCCGTGCGGATGTCGTTGACCACGTTCTCGAACTCGGAGCCGGCGGTGACGTCCTTGTGGGTCAGGGTCGCCATCCCGACGACCGCGCCACCGTTCGGGCGGCTGACGATCCGACCCCAGATCCGCTTGTGCGGGACCAGGAACCGGATGACGAAGCCCCCGAAGAGGAGCAGGGAGCCGATCCAGATCAACGGCACGCCCGGGTCGCGGGCGATGTTGAGACCGGTGAACTGGGACGCGCGCTCGAAGGTCACGCTGAGGTTGCCGATCGTGACCGGCTTGCCCTGGTCGATGACCTTGCTGTCGACGAGGGTGCCCTCGCCGGCGGTGTAGATCTCGACGCGCACCTGGCCCGGGGCGATGGACGTGTCGCCGGTGCCGAGCGTGTCGGTCACCCAGGCCACGTACGACGTGCCCGGGATGTTGAGCGAGCCGATGTGCCGGCCCTCGTCGTTCGTGGTCCACGCCAGGGGTACGCCCTCGGATGTGACCAGGTCCTTGCCCGCCGCGTCCTTGATGGACATGGTGGCGGCGGAGCCGAAGAAGGCCTGGTAGAAGGTCAGGCCGTTGAAGCGCAGCGGGTCGTTGACCCGGACGGTGTGCCTGTCGACCTCCTGGCCGTTCTTGTAGAGGACGACCTGGCTGGCGTAGTCGATGGGGGCGCCGGTGGTGGTGTCGTACTTGTCGGTGAAGTCGAGGAGCTGGATGGTGAGGCCGGGCTCCGCGGCGACCGGCAGGGTCTGGCCCTCGGCGATGGTGAACTGCGAGTCGCGGTAGCCATACATGCCGCCGAGGATCGCGCCCGCCAGGATCATGACCAGCGAGAGGTGGCCCACCAGGCCCGCGAAGGGCGCGTAGCGGAAGCGGTCGGCGTAGATGTGGACGGTGCCGTCGTCGGAGGTGAGGGTGCGGTACCGACGGGCCTTGAGCACGCCCTCGACCACGGCGCGGGTCTCCTCGGCGGAGCGCCGGACCACGATGGCCTCGTGCTGGGGCGCGTGCTCGAAGAAGGCCGGGCCCACGTCGATCCGCGGGTTGCGCGCGGTGTGGACCATGCCCGGGATCCGGTGGATGGAGCAGGCGATCAGGCTGATCGTCAGCGCCGCGACGAGGATCCGGAACACGATCGAGTTGAAGACCTGGAACAGGCCCAGCGTGTCGAAGACGTTGGTCCAGCCGCCGTACTTGGGGCGGACGGACTCGAGCCAGCTCGCCTTGGCGGCGGGATCGTCGAGGACCGCCTGGGGCGCCTGGACGAAGATGGCGCCCATGACGCCCAGCAGGGCGATCGCGAGCATGATGACCATCGCCGTGCGCATCGACGAGATGAAGTGCCAGAGCCACTCCAGCGCCCCGTCGACGCGGTCCACGGTCGACGGGCTTGCGGCCGCGGCCGGGGTCGATGCCGCCGGGGGGAGCGGCCGGCTGTTGACCTCGTGGGTCATGTCAGGCGACCTCCTCAGAGGCCGAATGGCGAACCGAAGGTCGCCAGTCGGCCGAGCGTGTTGGTGAGCATCAGCACGCCGAGCAGCACGAGCAGACCGCCCGTGACGAGGGAGACGGCGTGGTGGTGGCGGCCGACCCAGGTCAGCCGACGCGAGACCCACGAGGCGCCGAGCGCCATCGCGAGGAAGGGGATGGCGAGGCCCGCGGCGTAGGCGACCAGCAGGACCGTCCCCGTGAGGACGCTGGCGGTCGCGGCCGCGAGGCCGATGATCCCGCCCAGGATGGGGCCGATGCACGGGCTCCAGCCCGCGGCGAACAGCAGCCCGAAGATGAAGGACCGGGGGTAGCCGGGTGCCGTCGAGCCGGAGCTCGTGGCCATCCCGGACAGGCCGCCGCTGCCGCCGGCCATCACGAGGCCGCCGCCCATCGTGGGCATGGCGCGGGTGTCGCGCCACAGGGCGCGGACGTTGATCACGCCCGCCACCTGGAGGCCCAGGAAGACCAGCAGCGCGCCGCCGACCGTGGTCATGACCCGGCGGTCGATGAAGGCGCCCAGCGCGCCGATGAGCGCGTAGAAGGCGATGAACACGATCGAGAAGCCGGCCACGAAGGCGAGGCCGTGGACGAAGGCGGGGCGGCGACCGGCGGTGCCCTCACCGGTCGCGCCCACCATGTAGCTGATATACGCCGGCACGAGCGGCAGGCAGCACGGCGACGCGAACGACACGAGCCCGCCGGTGAAGGCGATGCCGATGCCGAGGACGCTGCCGAGGTCGCTCATGGCTGGGTGCTCGGAGCCGGAGAGGCGGCCGGGGACGGCGCGGCGGACGCTGCGGGCGAGGCCGCCGGGGAGGCGGCGCCCGACGCGGCCGGGGAGCCCGCCGGCAGCATGGAGGCCATCACCAGCGAGTCGAGGTGCGACTGGACGGTCTTGGCGAGATCCGACCCGGGGTCGAGCTCGATGACCTTGTTCCACTCGGCCTGGACGCCCGTCCAGTTGGGCGTGGGCTGGTTGAGGTAGAGGAAGCCCAGGTCGTAGTGGACCTCGGTGTTCTTCGGGTCGATGACCACGACCTTCTTCCAGGTCGACTCGGCGTTCGCCAGGTCGTTGAGGTTGAAGGACACGGCGCCGCGGGCCAGGAGCGCCTGGACGTTCTTCGGATCGATGGCGGTGACCTTGTCGAACCAGGTCGCCGCGACGTCGAACTGCCCGCCGTTGTAGAACTCGTTGCCGAGCGCCAGCAGCGACTCGATGTCCTCGGGGTTGGCCTGGATCTTGGCCATCAGGCCGGCGACCTTGGCCTCGTCCACGACCGGGGCGCTGGCGGGCGCCTGCGCGACCTGGCTGGCGTTGGGGTCTGCCTTGACCGCGCTCCCGTTGACGACGAAGTTGATGCCGACGAACAGCCCAACCGCGAGGACGGCCGTGAGGCCGCCCAGGAAGAGCTTCTTCCAGATGGTGCTCTCGGCGGGGGCCGGGGCCACCTGGAGCGCAGGGGCCATGGCCGCGGCGCGAGCCGGGGCGGGGACCGGGGTCGCGGCCGGCCTGGCGGGCCTCGACTGCGGCTTCATGTCGTCGTGCGCGCTGGGGGTCACCATCGCGTAGAGGGCCGCGAGGTCCTCGACGCTGGGCTCGCCCTCGATGTCGAGCTCGTCCGCCTCGTCGGCGAGGGGCTCGACCGGGGCGACCGCCGGAGCGGGGCCCCGGCGGGCCGGAGGTGTCGCCGGCCCGCCGGGTACGACCGACGGCGGACTCGCCCGGCTCATGAGGGCCGAGCCCTCGAGTCCGACCGGGTCGGTTAGGTGGATGTACGCCGTGTCGAGCGCCGCGACCTGGGCACGGGCCCAGCCGCGGATCTCGGGCGGCGCGGCCGCGAGGAACTCGCTCACGGCCTGGTGGAGCTGGTCGACGTCCTCGGGGGAGGCGCTCGCCGGGAGACCGAGCCGCGCCAGCAGCTCAACCTCGGCGGCGGCTTGTCCGGTGGGCCGGACCGACGGGGTGGCCATCAGCGACCTCCCCGGGGACGCGCGCGAGATCGGTCGCGCGCGGGGGTGCGAGTCATCGTGTTGCCCTCAATTTCCGTGGCCGCAGGGGTCGCGGCCTGACACCTGCAACGAATTGTCCCGGTCGGCCCCCGCGCGGCCCATCCGTCGGGGCGCACATTTCGGCCGGGACCCGGCAGGGCCAGTGGGGGGAGTAAACGCGTCGGGCCTGTATCGGTCGATACAGGCCCGCTCCTGATGCGGCATGGGTCGGGCCCCGGCGCCCGGTCATGCGGTCGTCAGGGCGCCGCCGCGTAGACGAAGGCGTCGTGGGCCTTGCCGTGACAGGTCAGGGTGCAGGTGCCCAGCGTGGTGGGCGTTGCGGCCGTGAACGTGATGCTGCCGTTGCGCGGCCCGACGTTGGGCGCGAAGTTGACGAGGCCCTTGGCCGGGACCTGGCCGTTCACCGCCAGCGCGGAGCCGTGGGTCCGGAAGTGGCACTCCGCGCAGGTCGCGTTGCCCTGCCCGGCGCCCGCCGTGTCGATGTCCGTCCCGCCCGCGCCCTTGTAGCCGATCGCGTTGAGGTGGTACCCGTGCCAGTTGAAGTTGGAGTCGGTGCGGACGTCTCCGCTGTCGTCCACCATCGGCTCCTCGGCGTGGCACACGAAGCACAGCGCGAAGTCCTGTGCCAGGTACAGCTGGCCGGTCGGCTTGAGGTCCCGGTCCTTGTAGTTGGCGATCAGGATCCCGCGGTTGGGTCCGGCGTGGTTGTCCAGGCGCGTGTCCGCGGCCGGCGGCGCGGCCGGGTTGGCCGCCGAGCTGTCGCCGTGGCAGCTGACGCAGCGGACCGTCTCGTTCGTCTCGAAGTTCCAGAGCTTGTACGGGGAGGACCCGAGGAGGCTCAGCGACATGGCGTTGGTCTGGTTCTTGCCCGCGGCCTCGATCGGGTGGTAGGACACGTTGGCGGGGTTGAGCTCCACGCCCTTGTCCAGCGCCCAGCGGCTGGGGTGCGCCGCATCCTGGGCCGGCAGCTGCGTGAAGCCGGAGTGGCACTTGAAGCAGAGCTCGTACTCGAGGGTCGAGGTCTTGTTCAGCGTGTAGGCGGGGGCCGTGCCCGCGGCGCCGTTCACGACGCTGACGCCGGAGGCGCCCTTGATCGCGCCCGAGGCGCTCCAGCCGGCCGTGGTGCTCACGGGCTTGGTGGCGTCGGCGTTGTGCGGCTGGTGGCAGTCTGCGCACGCCGCGTGCCGGTCCAGCACGCCGCCGAACTCGTCGCCGCGGTCCGACTCGTGGGCCGTGGCGGACGCGGACGTCGACGGGTGCGAGTACCAGGAGGACGTCGAGGGGACGTTGGCCGGGAGCGTGGGGCTTGACCAGTCCGCCTGGACGTCCGACAGGGCGCCCGAGCCGTCATGGCACGTGAAGCACAGCGTGGACTGCGGGGCCGGCTCGCGGAGGAGCATGGCGCTCGGCGCCGTGTGGGCCGCGTGGCAGGACGCGCAGGCGTCCGTGGTCAGCGTGTAGTTGCTGTGCGGCGTGGTGTACGGGCCGGCGGCGGCGATGGGGCCGCGGAGCGCGTACGCGGCCGTGTGGCCCGTGGCGGTGGCCCCGGCGACGGACATGTCGGTCATGCCGATCGTCGGGTCCAGCTTGTACAGAGGCACGGGGTCCTTGACGCCGCGGCCGTCCTTCTGGCCGGGCGAGAGCTCCACGGCGGGCTTGGCGCCCATCGTGATCCCCGCGGCCGGCGCGCCCGCGACCGCCTTGCCGCCGCTCGCGAGGCGGAGCTCGTAGCCCGTGCCCCAGTCGGCGTCCATCGTGGCGCGAACCGCGAACTCGATCTCGGTGAAGCTGTGGGCGGGGACGGTGAAGGTCCCCATGGGGTTCTGGCCGGCGCTGCCGATGCCCTCGACCGCGGTGGCGTCGCCGGCCGCGTCGAGGCGGAGCTTGCCCACGGGGATCGGTGTGGTGTGGACGCGGAAGCGCGTGCCGTCGTCCGAGGCGGCGTAGAAGGCCGTGCCGGGAACCGGGTCGACCTCGGGCACCAGCGTCCAGCCGCCGCCGCCCAGCTCGATGGCCGGGTCCAGGCTGACATCCGTGTCGCCATCGTTGCGGACCTGGAACCGGACGCGGTACACGGTGAACCGCGCGGCATCGGGCAGGGGCTTGTCCAGGGGGCCCTGTGCCACGACCTTGCCGAGGTCGTCCACGGTGTCCACCCAGGCGTGGGTCACGCTCAGGCCGCTAGCGACCGGGGAGGGCGCGGGCGTGGCGGAGGGCTCGGGCGTGGCCGACGGGTCCGGCGAGACGCCGGGGTCGCCTGACGGGGCGTCGGTGGGCGCCGCGGTCGGGGCCTCGGTCGGCGCCGCGGTCGGGTCCGGCGCCGCGGTCGGGGCCTCCGTCGGGGCAGCCGTCGGGTCGGGGGTGGGTTCCGGCGTGGGCTGGGCGGTCGGGTCGGGCGTGGGATCCGGCGTCGCCGTCGGGTCCGGCGCGGGCACGGTCACGGACGGGTCCGGCGTGGGATCCACGCCCCGCACCGCGGGCACGGACGGCGTGAACGCGGCCAGGAGCC
>Ga0302291_10000252_pt1 | contig 15186 bp, 14 predicted proteins | sample III_Fen_N1_4_FD_194548 | JGI IMG/M metagenome (GOLD analysis project Ga0302291, IMG submission 194548) | Peat permafrost microbial communities from Stordalen Mire near Abisko, Sweden - III_Fen_N1_4 | ecosystem: Environmental > Terrestrial > Soil > Wetlands > Permafrost | place: Sweden: Abisko... | reverse complement strand
GAGGCGGTATGCCGGCTCGACCAGTCGCCGGATCCCGGGCAGGCCGGCCACCAAGGCGAAGGGGCGAAGCAGGGGCAGCGCGCGCCCGATCCGGACCAGTGCCGCGCCCCCGACCGCCCACCGACCCGCCGCGTCACGGACGTGGAGGGCCTCGCCGAGCACGGCGGGCGGCGGCGCATCGGCCAACCTGGTGGCAACCTGGAGCGGCGCGAGGTCGAGCCGGTGCCCACGGTCCAGCCGGCGCAGGAGTCTCGCGCTGTGCGTGCAGATGCCGCAGTCGGCGTCGTAGAGGACGAGCAGCGCACCGCTCACCGTGTCACGCCCGGCACCGGCGGAGGTCTCAGCAGCCGAAGCGCTCCGGCGCCGGCAGCCCGGCCCGGATCGACTCGGCGGAGAACGGCGTCGCGGGCTCCGTGATGGCAATCCTCATCCCTTTCGCCGACTGCGAACGGCACACACCGGACGCCGCGCCGGCTGGGCGGGTGGCGGGAGCGCATGGGAGTCGAACCCACCGCGCGACGCCGGGCGCCGCGCCACTGGTTTTGAAGACCAGGCGGCCCACCGGGACCGCTCCGCTCCCGCGCGATGGCGGCGCTCGGCCGCCCACCGCAGGGTAGCGCGTCGGGTCGGGCACCAGGCGTGGCCTCGCCGTGCCCGTCGCCAGCGCCGGCCCGGACAGCTCCGAGCCGTCGCGCGCGACGCCGTTGCCGCAGGGGTCACGAACGAGGTCCACGGTGCCGGGCGCCGGCGCGGCCACGGTGTCGTCGCAGCCGTCGTTGGTCACGCACGCTTGCTGCCTGTGCGTTCCGAGCTCGGTCTCGCGGCTATGATCCGCCGATGAGCGTCCGACCCGACGACCCGCCGATTCGCCTGACCGAGATGACCGACTGCGGCGGCTGCGCCGCGAAGCTCGGTGCGGACCTCCTGGGCGAGGCGCTGGCGGGCCTTGGCGCGTCCACGGACCCGGCGCTGATCGCGGGCCTGGAGCCGCCCGACGACGCGGCCGCCTACCTCGTGGCGCCGGATCTCGCGATCATCGGCACCCTCGACTTCTTCCCGCCGCTCGTGGACGACCCGGTCGCGTACGGGGAGATCGCCGCGGCCAACGCCCTGTCCGACGTGTTCGCGATGGGCGGGCGGGTGCTGTTCGCACTGTCGATCGCGGCGTTCCCGGAGGACTTCCCGAAGGCGGCCCTCGCGGCGGTGTTCGAGGCGGCGGCCGGCAAGGTCCGCGAGGCGGGCGGCGTGCTGGCGGGCGGCCACACGATCCGCGACCCCGAGCCCAAGTACGGCCTGGCGGTTGTCGGCGCGGCGCACCCGGACCGGCTCTTCCGGAAGGGGGGCGCGCGGCCGGGCGACGCCCTGCTGTTGACCAAGCGCCTCGGGACGGGGTTCCTGGTGTCGGGTCGTCGCTCCGGGCAGACCTCGGACGCCCACCTGGACGCGGCGATCGACCAGATGCGGACGCTCAACCGCGCCGCGGCGGAGGTCCTTGCGCGGTTCGAGGTCCGCGGCGCAACGGACGTCACCGGGTTCGGGCTGCTGGGGCACGGCCTGGAGATGGCGCGGGCCTCGGGGGCGCGGCTCTTCTTCGAGGCGGAGGCCCTGCCGGCGCTCGACGGCGCGATGGACCTGGCCCGGGCCGGCATCGAGACCGGGGGCGCGAGGCACAATCGGCGGTTCACGGCGCCCGCGATCGCGGTGGGCGAGAGCGTGGCTCCGGAGCTGGTGGCGCTCGCGCACGACCCGCAGACATCAGGCGGCCTCCTGGCCGCGATCCCCGAGCCCGAGGTGGGCGCCGTGACCTCGGCGCTCGAGGCGGTCGGGGTCACGGCGTGGCGGGTGGGCTCCGTCGAGGCCGGCGAGCCCGGCGTCGAGCTCCGATAGGTCGCAGTCGGGCGAGCTCCGGCAGGCCGGCCACGCCCGGCGACCGTCAGCCCTCGTCGAAGGTCCCGTCCATCCAGTCCGGGTCGTCGTCGAGCAAGGCCCGGAGCTCCAGGTACCGCTCGTTCTGCTCCGGGCTGTCGGCGTTCGCCTTGTAGGAGGCCTCGTCGTCGAAGACGGCCACGAGGAACACCGTCGGCCGGTCGTACGGGTCCTTGTCGGGACGGAACAGGTAGGACGCCCGGTAGCCGGGGACATCGATGCCGCGGATCCGGCGCCCGTAGGCGAGCAGGTCGGCCTCGCGACCGGCGGTGGGATGCAGACGCGCGATGGTGCCGTACATGGTGGGACGCACCTCCTTCAGGCGGATCGTGCCCCACCGCGACCGGGGGCACAAGGGGGCAATCGGTGCCGCGGCGGCGCAGCGGGCGGCGGTGCGACCGCCATCGGGCGACGGCCGTCAGTCCTCCTGCAACGCCGAATCGGCCGCCGCGAGGATCCGGTCCACCTCGGCCAAGGTCGCATCGGGAAGCGGGTCCACCATCGGCCCGGCCAGGATCTCCACCACCTTCGCCCGGGCGCGCTCGTACATCGTGGGCCTGCCGAGCGCGTGCCAGGCGTCGTAGGCGACGCGGCCGACGAGGGCAGGCTCGTAGAACTCGCCGCTGCGAGCCGCCGTGCGGGTCGCGGGCATGGCGAGGAAGTTGCCGCCGGGGCCCACCTCCGCCACGTCGTCGTAGAGCTCCGCACCATCGCGCCCGTCGACGCCGCCGTACATCCGCAGGGCGAGGTGCGCGAGCTCGTTGTCCACGAGGATCTGCTCCAGGACCAGCGTCTGGTCGCCGTCGAGCTCGCCGTAGCCCACGACGATGTCCGCTCCGGCCGAGATGGGCGGCAGCATCGTGATCAGCTTCTCGATGCAGGCCTCGGGGCCGATGTCGTGGGCGTCCGTCGCGCAGCCGGCGGCCATCGTGGGCAGGCCGTAGAAGCGGCCCATCGTCGTGAGGGCGGCAGACTGGATCCCCATCTCGGGCGTCCCGGCGAGGAACGCGCCGCTGCGGAAGTCCATCGACCCGACGGCGCTCCCGTACTGGACCGGGCGGCCCGGGCTCGCGACCTGGAGGATGACGATGGACGAGAGCGCCTCGGCATTGGCCAGGGCGATGTTGCCCAGCAGCGCGGCCGGACCCGTCGTGCCCGGGACGGGCATCGGCAGGACCGTGACGGGGACGTCCCATGTCCCGAGGTCGAGATACGCGTCGAGCATCTCGCCGTCGTGCACGAGCGGCGCGACCGGGCAGTACACGACCGATGCCGGGTGACGCTCGCGCACCGCTGCACGGCCTCCCGCGAGCGCCTCGAGGATCGCGCCGAGGTACGGCGCCTGGTCGCGGCGGTGGAGCTCGTGCTGGCCGTGCTTGGACAGCGAGGTGAGCATGGCCGCGAACTCGTGGAGCGGGCGCGAGGCCACCGGCCTGTCGCTGGCGGCGACCGGCGGCCAGCCCATCACGGTGAGGTCGCACGTGCCGAAGACCCGCATCGCGTCCACGATGTCCTGGCGGCGCCCGTAGCGACGCTCGCCCGTCGTGAAGTCCCGCATGAACGCGGCCGTGCCGTCCATGGCGAACCGCGTCGCCGCGGCAGGCATCGCGAAGTCGTGGTCCGGGTTGCGCGCGCCGAGCGTGAAGGCCCGGGGTGCGCGTGCCAGCGCCGCCTCCACCAGGGTCCGCGGCAGCCGCACGATGCCGGTCGCGGCGTCGAGACCCGCCCCCGCATCCGCCAGCAGCGCCGGGGCAACGTCGCCGTGGACCCTGACGCCCACCTCGGCGAGGACCCGGAGGGACGCCTCGTGGACCCGCGCCTGCTCGTCGGGCGACAGGAATGCGGCCTCGTAGCGCATGTGTCAGCTCCGCCGGGCCGCCGGCGCGCCGGCGCCGGACCGGGCCGCGGACTCGAGGCGCGCCAGCTCGTCCGCGACCCCGTCCGCGAACGGGAGCGGCACGTGACCGGCGATGGCCGCCAGCGCGACCTCTCGGGCCTGCCCCACGACGTCGGGCTTGCCCTGCGCCTCCCACCGGTCATACGTGGCGTGGTACCCGAGCCGGGGCATGAACCACTCGCCGCCGCGCACGGCGTCGCGGGTCTGGGTGCGGGCGAGGAAGTCGCCGACCGGGCCCACCTCGTCGAGCGCCGCGAGCACGTCGGTCTCGCCGACCCCGGCCCCGATCCCCTGGTGGAGGCGGCGGCACATCCGGTAGACCTCGACGTCGATGACCATCTGCTCGAGGCAGAGCGTGGACGCGCCGCCCAGCGATCCGGGCCCGATCATGATGTCCGGCCAGGACAGGACCGGCAGCGACCAGTTGAGCGTCCGCTCGTAGGCCGCCTGCGCCCCGGTCGCGAAGTGGTCCGTGCCGCCATTGGACGCCGTGACCGGCAGCCCGTAGAAGCGGCCCATCTCCGTGGTGGCCGCGCCCAGGAGGGCGTGCTCAGGGCCGCCGCCGCCCCAGCGCCCGGTGCGCGGCTCCATCGCCGCGAGCGCCGGCGCGTAGATGACCGGCGTGCCTTCCGATGCCGCCTGGACCAGGACGATCGCGCCCAGGACCTCGGCATTCCCGGACACGATGGTGGACCGCAGCCCGGTGGGCGCGGAGGTGCCCATCATCGGCATCGGCATGATGGCGATGGGGAGGTCCCAGCCGGCGGTCGCCAGCCAGGCGTCCGTGTGCTCGGTCTCCATCGCGAGCGGCGAGACCGGGCAGAACAGCACGGAGAACGGGTGGTCCCGCCGCACGGCCTTCTTGCTGCCGAAGATCGCCACCAGCAGCTCGAGGAGCCACGCGGCGTCCTCCTCGGTCGCGATCTCGTCCTGGATGTGCTTGCTGAACAGGGCGAAGGCGTTGCGCCAGTGCGCGACGGCCGGCCCGGGTCCGCCGGAGCTCTCGATGCCGGAGTTGACCATCCGCCAGTAGGCGCCGACCTCGTCCATGGTGTCGACGAGCTTCGTCGCGTTCGCCCAGTCGTCCCAGGTGGGAGCGCGGCGGACGTTCTCCACCGGGTCATAGGTGGTGGTGGACTCGCCATCCGGCATCAGGGTGCAGTCGCCGGCGTTCATCTCGACCCTGAACCCGGGGCGGCGCCCGCCGAGCGAGAACTGCTTCGGGGCCGAGTCCAGGGCCGCCTCGACGAGCCCGCGCGGGAACCGGACGCGGCGGTCTGCCTCGTCCACCAGCGCGCCCGCCTCGTCGAGGATCCGCCGCGCCTTCGCCGAGTCGATCCGCATGCCCGTGCGTGCGAGCACGGCCACGGAGTCCTCGTGGATGCGGACGACCTCCGCGTCGGTCAGGACTCGCAGGACGGTCGACATGCTGGCTCGCTCCGGCTGGGGCGCCCATGGCGGCGGACGCGGAGGGATCGGGTGAGGACCGGGACGCGGGCGGAGGCTACTCCGGCGGCGGAGTCCCGGAAACGGCGTGGTGCGCGGGGCGGTCCGGGACGGGGGTCGGATGGGTCCGCGCGGTCCGGGCCTGGCGCGGCCGGTCCAGGCGCCGCGGCGCCTGGACCCTAATCCTCGCGCGAGAGGACCACCACGCTGTACGGCCCCACGGCAACGAGGCCGCTCTGGTCGCAGCCGTCCATCGGCTCGCCGTCGGCGTCGAGATCGTTCGCCTCGTGGCCCCCGAACTCGGGCGCGTACGCCGCCCAGTCCAAGTTGAGCCGCACGTTCCAACGGCCAGGCGCCGGGAGGCCGATCCGAAGGTCGTCCACGACCCGGTCGGCGAAGTTGGCGATGACCACCGTGTCGTCGTGCGGCCCGCCGCGGAGCCAGCGGTGCATCACGAGGATCTTCGCGTCGTCGTCGGCCCGGAGGATGCGCACGTTCGGGCCGCGGAGACCGCGGGTCGTGCCATTGCGGGCGCGCCGCAGCGCGATCAGGTCGCGGTGGAGGCGGAGGATGCCGTTGTTGGACCTGGCCTTGTCCCAGTCCAGCGGCACGGTGTCGTCGAAGAAGCGGTCCTCCAGCAGCTCCTGGCCCTGGAACAGCATCGGGATCCCGGGCGCCGTCAGCACCAGCGCGGAGCCCAGCACGGCGCGTTTGGTCGCCCACCAGCTGCCGGCGGCCCCGGGGGCGATCTCCTCGGGCACGCGCACGGATCCGTCGGCCACGTCGTCGTGCGACTCCGTGTAGATGACCCGCGTCTCCGGCGCCCCGCGGCCCTCACCGAGGATCGCGGCCGCCACCGCCGCGATGTCACGGTCGGCGTCGTCGTGCGCCACGAGCGCAGGGCGGACCTCGTAGATGAACGCCGGATCCCACTGGGCGTTGAAGCCTGCCCCGCCGCCGGCCGTGGGCGTCACCATCCACGGGTCGCCCTGCAGGTCCTCGGCGATGGTGATCTTCCAGGGCTGGCGCGCCCGGATCTCGTCGTTGAGCCAGGCCATGAAGGTCCAGCCGTCGCGCAGGTCCGTGGCGGGATCGCCGAGCTTGCCGTCCACCGCCCGGATGAACACCGTCGCATCGAAGCGCAGCCCGTCGCAGCGGAACTCCTCGAGCCACGTCATGGCGCTGTCGCGCAGGAACGTCCGCACCTCGCCGCGCCCGTAGTCGGGCCGCGTCCGGCCCCACGGGGTCTCGCCGCGCGCGTCGTTGTAGACGTAGATCCCGCCGCCGTCGCCCTCGGCCCAGCCGTCGAACCGCCACAGGTCGAGGTCGGACGGGCCCAGGTGGTTGAGCACGACGTCCACGATGACGGCGATCCCGTGCTCGTGGGCCGCGCGGATGAACCGCTTGAAGGCGTCCGGGCCGCCGTAGCCGGACTCGATGGCGAACAGGTGCGCCGGGTTGTAGCCCCACGAGATGTCGCCCGCGAACTCGAACGGTGGCATGACCTGGATGGCCGACACGCCCAGCTCCCGCAGGTACGGCAGGCGCCGCCGTGCGGAGTCGAACGTGCCGCGCCGGTCCGCGGTCGCCGAGAACGTGCCCACGTGCATCTCGTAGATCACGAGGTCGTCCCAGCCGGGCGCCCGGAACTCGTCGTCGCCCCAGTCGAAGGCACCCGGGTCGTACACGACGCTGTTGCCGACCGAGCTCGTGACCTGGCGCGCATAGGGATCCATGCGCAGCAGGTCCCCGCGGGGGGTACGGATCGTGAACTTGTACTCGTCGCCCGGGCCCACGCCCGCCACATCGGCCGACCAGGTCCCGCCGCCGTTGCTGACGGCGTCGTCGGGCGCCAGGGGCGTGGCGTCCGCCGCCCAGCCGTTGAAGGTGCCGGTGACGAAGACGGCCCTGGCATGGGGCGCCCAGACGCGGAACGTGGTGCCGCCGCGGAACGGGATGGAGCCCATCCCGGGGCGCCGCGACGCGGGATTCGAGGTCATTGGCACAGCGTACCGGGCCGGCCGGCTCCAGCCGGCCGCCTGCCAGCACGACCCCGGCCCACCCTTGCCACCACCGACTACACTCCCCCGATCGGACCCACTCGATCACGGAGGTACGCCAAGTGCCGAAGGAGTACGTCCGCCTGACGACGCCGCTCGTGCGCGACGGCGACCGCCGCTCCGGTGCTCCTCTCCGCCCAGCCACCTGGGACGAGGCGCTCGGGAAGGTGGTCGACGGGCTGCGGGCCGCGGGTGAGGCGCACGGCTCGGGGACCTTCGGGGTCTTCTCGTGCAGCAAGTCGACCAACGAGGTCAACTTCGCCGCCCAGAAGCTCTCCCGCGTCGTCCTGGGCAGCAACAACCTCGACAGCTGCAACCGCACCTGACACGCCCCCTCTGTCGCCGGTCTGGCGACCGTGTTCGGCGCTGGCGGCGGGACCAGCTCATACAGGGAGGCCGAGGAGACGGATGTCGTCCTCCTCTGGGGCAGCAACGCCCGGGAGACGCATCCGATCTTCTTCCACCACCTCCTCAAAGGGGTGCGCAACGGCGCGCGCCTGTACGCCGTTGACCCGAGGCGCACCTCGTCGGCCCAATGGGCGGACCTCTGGCTGGGCCTGGACGTGGGCACCGATATCGCGCTGGCGAACGCCATGGGCCGCGAGATCATCGCCGCGGGTCTCGCGAACCAGGCGTTCATCGGCCGCGCCACGAGCGGCTTCGAGGCGTACCGGACCTCCGTGGAGCCCTGGACCCTGGAGCGCGCCGAACGCGTGACCGGCGTCCCGGCCGCCGCCATCCGCGAGGCGGCACATGCCTACGCGACGGCCGGCAAGGCCATGATCTGCTGGACGCTCGGCATCACCGAGCACCACAACGCGGTCGACAATGTCCTCGCGCTGATCAACCTCTCGCTCCTGTGCGGCCACGTGGGACGCTGGGGCAGCGGCCTCAACCCGCTCCGTGGCCAGAACAACGTCCAGGGCGGCGGCGACATGGGCGCGCTGCCGGATCGCCTGCCGGGCTTCCAGCACGTCGAGAACGACGCGCTGCGCGCCCCGTTCGACCGGGCCTGGGGCGTCACCGTGCCCCCGAAGCGCGGCCTCAACCTGACGGCGATGTACGACGCGATGGAGCGCGGCGACCTCACGGCGCTCTACTGCATCGGCGAGAACCCGGTCCAGTCGGAGGCCGACACGCACCGCACGCGGCGGCTCCTCGAGGGCCTGGAGCTCATGGTGGTCCAGGACATCTTCCTGACGAAGACCGCCGAGCTCGCGGACGTCGTGCTGCCCGCCGCGGCCGCCTGGGCCGAGACCGAGGGGACCGTCACCAACTCCGAGCGCCGCGTCCAGCGCGTTCGGAGGGCGCTGGACCCGCCGGGCGAGGCGCGCGACGACCTGTGGATCATCTTCGAGATCGCCCGGCGGATGGGCCACGACTGGGGCGAGGCCTCCGCCGAGGCCGTCTGGAACGAGCTGCGCACGCTCTCCCCGGCGCACGCGGGCATGAGCTACGCGCGACTCGAGGCCGAGGACGGGCTCCAGTGGCCCTGCTACGACGAGACACACCCCGGCGAGCCGTTCCTCCACTCGCGCCTCTGGGCGGACCCGGTGCCCGGCAACCGCGTGCCGTTCGTGGCCGTGGAGCACGAGGACCCGGTGGACACGCTAACCGAGGAGTTCCCCGTCCGGCTCACCACCGGCCGCCACCTCGACTCGTACAACACGGGCGTCCAGTCGGGCCCGCTGCGCACGCCCCGGCGGCGCGGCGAGACGCTCGACCTGTGCCCGGAGGACCTGGAGCGGTTCGGGCTGGCCGAGGGTGAGCGCGTCCGCGTCATCTCGCGCCGCGGGTCGGTCGAGGCCCCCGTGCGGGCCGATCCGTCCCTGCGCCCCGGCCTCGCGTTCATGACCATGCACTACCAGGACGATGTCGCGGTCAACCTGCTCACGATCGATGCCACGGACCCGAAGTCCGGCACGGCCGAGTTCAAGGCGACGGCGATCCGGATCGAGAAGCTCGGGGTGCCGGCGGCCGCGGGCCAGGCAGGGCGCAGCTCGGGCTGAAGCAGGACTCGGGCGCGTCCACGTCTCCGTGCGAGTACGCCGGGCCGACTCCGCTGGGTGTCAGATCGGCGGTGTTGGTGCGGAGCTGACCCCGGAATCCGTCGATCCCGCACCCCAGGTCTTCGACAGGCACCGCGGTTCGACTCCATCGCGCGTCGCGAGCGCCGGGCCGCCGGCCCGGTCGTCCACCCCGCACGGGCGGGAGCCACAACGTGGTTGGGCTGCGGGGCTCATCGGCGATCCCGTCGATTCGGTCAGCAGCTGCCCTACCGATGCGGCGTCCCGGCTCCTCGCTGTGCCACCGGCCGGGATCGGGCTCGGGTGCGCCGTGGCATTCGGCGGGACCGGGGACAGGCTCAGGCCGTCGTGCTGGGGACCCCCGGCCGAAGGAGGAACGCGCACCCGGCGACGACGGCCCCCGCGACCATCGCGCCCTGGGTGGTCGCGAGAACCGGGTCCACGGCGAAGGTGCGGCCGTCGAGCCGGCGCAGGCCGATCATCTCGACCACGACCCCTGCCGGGACCACGAGGCTCGCGACGAGCCCGATGCGCCCGCCGCTGCGGATCGCCGCACCCACGAGCCCCAGCACCGGCCCGGCGACGACCGCCGCGAGCGCCCACAGCCGCAGCACGCCTGCGACGCCCGCGAAGCCGACCTCCGTCCGGTCTCCGAGCAGGACGCCGAAGGCGTAGTAGCCGACCACGGCGGCGAGCAGGGCGGCCGCCCCGGCGAACGCCCCCTGGGGCGGGTGACCGACGAGCCACCCGGCCGCGACGGCCACGGCGGCCCACGTCGAGCCGGCGTTGAGGATGACCGATGCGGCGCGCGCTGCCTCGTTCGGCGGCAGGCCGCCGGAGAGCACGTCGGCCGCGGCGGTCGCGATGCCGAGCGAGGTCCCCAGGACGAGGACAACCGCCCATCGATCGATGCGCATCGCGGTTCAGCCGGGCCGCCGTCGGCGGACCGCCGCAGCCCCGGTCCCGAGGAACACCAGGCTCGCGCCTGCCAGCGCCGCGACCTCCCGGGCCTGGACGAACGGGAGCCGCTCGGCGGGGACCACCAGCGACACCAGCGTGTAGCCGGCGGGCGGCCACACCGAGCCGTCATCGGTCGGTGGCAGCTGCGCGTAGGTCTCGTCCCAGGTGAGGATCCGGCCGTCCGGCCCCTTGACGCGCTGGTCGATGAACAGGTCGCCCGGCGAGCCGGTCTCCGTGGGGCTGATCACGGCCTCGGTCGCCAGCCAGCGCGAGTGCACGTACGAGCCGCCCGCGAGGCCGACCCAGCCGATGACCGCGGTCAGGATCAGGGCGGGGAGCATGCGGCCCAGCAGGGACCCGAGGCAGACCCCGATCGAGAGGACGAAGACGACGCGCGCCGCGAGCACGAGGCCCCGCGACCCGAACCCGGAGAACGAGCGCGCCGCGTCCGTGCCGGGTTCGATCGCCCCCGTGAGCCGGTCCAGCGCGAGGCCAGCGGCGAGGGCGAGCACGAGCGTCACCACGACCGCCGGCAGCACCCGCGTCACGAACCACCGGACGCGCGACGGCGCCAGCGACCACGCCAGCCGGCTCGTCCCCCGCTCCAGCTCCCGGGCGACGAGTGGCGCACCCACGAGCGCGCCGAGGAGGAACGGGACGGCGACCAGCAGCCCCTGGATCATCGGCACGAGCGACTCCTGGTAGCCGTAGAACTGGCGGCCGATCGACTCGCATGCCGGTGGCTGGGCGCCGGCGTCGCCCATGCACAGGCGGCCATACCCCGTCGCGTCGAGCAGCCCGGCGACACCGATCGCCGCGGCGACAAGGAACGCCAGCAGCACGCCGAAGCCGATGAGCTCGAACCGGTGCAGCCGCCACGCGAGCCGCAGGTCGAACGCCGCGCGGCTCCGCACCGGGATCGCGGTCATGCCGCCGCCTCCCCGTCCATCCGCGGTTCCCCGTCCCGCGTCCGCCGCCCCGAGGCCAGGTGCCCCAGGACCACCTCCTCCAGCGTCGCCGGCCGGCCCGGGCCCGATTCGCCACGCACGAGCGCGACGAGCGTTCCCCCCTGGTCCGGGAACCGGCCGACGAGCCTCCCGGCGTCGATCGGGCCGTCGCCGTCCTCCACCCGGTGGACGGCACGCGCCTCCTCCATCGACACGTCCAGCAGCGTCCGCCCGCCCCCCAGGACGAGCAGCCGGTCGCAGGCCTGTTCGATGTCGGTGATGACGTGGGAGCTGAGCAGCGCGGTGGTCCCGGCCGCGCGGACCGCGTCCACCATGACGTGCAGGAACTCGCGGCGCGCGAGCGGGTCCAGCGAGGCCAGCGGCTCATCGAGGAGCAACACCGGCGCCCGCGTCCCGAGCGCGATCGCGAGGCCCACCTGGGCCTGCTGGCCGCCCGAGAGCTCGTCCGCGCGGGCGTCGAGCGGGATGTCCAGCTGGTCGAGACGGAGCTCGGCGGCCCGGCGGTCGAAGCTGTCGCGCCAGCGCGCGGCCATCGCGAGGTGGTCGCTCACCGTCAGCTCGCGGTAGAGCGAGGCGGCCTGGGGCACGTACCCGATCCGCCGCACAGCCGCGCCGCGGTCCTTCCATGGATCCACGCCCGCGACCAGCAGCCGGCCCTCCGTGGGCCGCTCGAACCCGACGTAGCCCTTGATCAGCGTCGACTTGCCGGCGCCGTTGGGACCGACGAGCGCGGTGATGGAGCCGGCGGGGATCGCCAGGTCGACGTCCCGCAGGGCCCAAGGCCGTCCCCGTCGATACCGCTTGCCGATGCCGTGCGCCTCGAGCGCGATGTCAGCTGTCACGCGTTGCCTCCCTGTGTCGATGGGAGGAGCGTGCGGGCGCCAGTGGGCCGCGCGGCAGCCGTCGGTTCGCGGAGGCCCGTTCCGGGATTCTCCTGACCCTGCCGGGCTGGGCCCGGTGCTAGCGTGGCGGCATGGTGATCAGCCGCATCAGCCAGGCCTGGATCGAGCGGGCGACCATCGGGCTCGCCACGGTCGCGATCGCCGTGGGCGTGCTGACGCCGGTCGTTGCGAGGATGGACCCGGGCGTACAGCTCCTCGTCAACGAGGCGGCCTCGCGGATCGAGGTCGCCTGGGTGGAGCCGTACAGCCCCGCGGAGCGGTACGGCATCCGGGCCGGGATGATCGCCACCGCGGTCAATGACCAGCTTGTGCTCCGCCTGCCTGGGGCGATCCAGCCCGACCCCGCGCCGGACGTGACGCCGGATCCGAACACCGGCGAGATCCCGATGCCGTCACCGGTCATCGAGCCGGCCGTGCCCACGCCGATCAGCACCGACGCGACGGTGCTCCAGGCCATCGCGGACCAACCGGTGCGCTCGCTGAACGCGATCACGCCCGGGGAGCTTGCGACGTACGACCCGAATACCGGCGCGAGCCAGGCGTTCTTCGGGGACGACGGCCGGAACAGCCTCCGGGAATCGATCCTGTCGGTCATCTTCGGGATCGGGATCCTGTTCGGGACCGCCTGGCTGGTCACAACCGGCCGAGCCGGTCGCGGCCTGGAGGACCTGGGCCTGCCGCTGGCGCTTGCCGCCGCGGCGCCCTACCTGCTGGTGCCGCTGACGAGCCTGTGGCACCCGCTCGCCACCGTCGGCTACGCGATCCTGCTCCCGCTCACCATGCTCCCTCTCGCGGCGGTGCTCATCGGCAGGATCGGCGGCCAGCAGGACCGGCGGGTGGTCGTGGCGGCCGTCGCCGTGTGCGCGGTGGGGGCCGTCGTGGCAGGCCTCGCCCGCGAGCTCAACCCGACCATGGACAGCCTGGCCTGGCCGCCCGGCCTGGCGTGGGGCCCCACGCTGCTCACGGCCGGCATCACGGTGGTCCCGGGCGTGGTCGCCGCCGGACCTGCGGTTCCCGGTGCCGAGCCGATGGCCAGCGGCCGCGTCCTGCGCTCGACGGAGCTGGCGATTGCCGGTGTGACGCCCGCCGTCGCGCTGGTGGTCGCGGGATCGGCGGTGGGCTGGGCGTTTGTGCTCTGGGTCGCCGCCATCGCGGCCGCCGGGCGCTTCACCGTCCGGCCGCTCGCCCGCCTCGCGAGCCGCGCCCAGCTCCAGCGGGACCTGGTGGTGGCGGCGACGGAGGCGGAGCGAGCGAGGGTGGCCGCCGACATCCACGACGACGCGCTCCAGGAGCTGACGCTCCTCGTCCGGCGCCTCGACGCCGCCGGCGACACCGAGGGCGCCGACATCGCCCGCACCGTCTCGGACAAGCTGCGCGCCATCTGCGGCGACCTCCGGCTGCCGATCCTCGACGACCTGGGGGTAGGCCCCGCCCTGGACTGGCTGGTGCTGCGGATCGAGCGGCTCGCCGGCGGCGAGGTCCGCCTCGAGCGCGCGGACGGCACGCGCCCGCCGCCCGACGTGGAGCTCGCGTTCTTCCGCGTCGCGCAGGAGGCCCTGGCGAACGCCGTGAAGCACGGCAAGCCCCCGATCGTCGTCCGGTATCGGTCGGCGGCCGGGGCCGCCTCGCTCTCCATCGACGACAGCGGCGCCGGGATCACGCCCGATGCCGGCGACCGCGCCGAGCGCGAGGGGCACTTCGGGCTGCTCAACATGCAGCAGCGGGCCGAGGGCATCGGTGCAATCCTGGACATCCGGCGCTGGCCGAGCGGCGGCACGCATGTCCAGCTCGAGTGGCGCGGCCGGTGAGGGTTCCGTGACGGGCATGGAGGAAGCGGCCGCGCCCCCGATCCGCGTCGCGATCGTGGACGACCACCCGGTCGTGCTCCATGGGACCGCCGCCTTGCTCGGGGCGCAGCCCGGGATCGAGATCGCCGGCACCGCCGGCTCGCTGGCCGAGGCGCGGACGTTGCTCGACACCACCGACGCGGACGTCCTGCTGCTCGACATCCGGCTCGGGACCCAGAGCGGGCTCACCCTGCTGGCGCCCGACGCCCCGGCGGACCCGGATCGACCCCGCCCGGCCATCATCGTCCTCACCGCGTACGACTATCCCCAGTACGCCGAGGCCGCCCTCCGGTTGGGCGCGGCCGGGTTCGTGCTCAAGACCGCGCCCATGGCCGAGCTCCTCGACGCGATCCGGCGCGCGGCTGCCGGCGGCATGGCGTTCGGCGTGCGGCCGCGGCCGCAGGACCGTGCACGGCTCTCGCGCCGCGAGCTGGAGGTCGTGACGCTGGTCGTCGAAGGGCGCAGCAACGACGAGGTCGGCGCGGCCCTCGGGATCGGCGCCAAGACCGTGGAGACACACCTGGCGCGCCTGTTCGAGCGGTTCGGGATCGCCTCGCGCACGGAGCTCGCGACGCGCGCCCTCCGCGAGGGCTGGCTGGACCTGCCACCGGACTGACCGGGCGGGCGAGGCCCCGGAGCGGCGCTTCGCCGGCGGGCGATCTCCCGCGAGCCGGGCGCCTGGGCCCTGGATCGCGGGGCGCGCGTCAGGCCGGCCGGACCACGGGCAGGCCCACGGCGCGCGCCGCATCGGCCATCCGGTCGTCGTAGGTCACGAACGCGTCGAGCTCCGCGCCGAGCATCAGCGCGGTCGCGAGGTGGATCGCATCCAGCGTCCGCAGCGCCGGCGGTCCGAGCGTCTCGGCCGCCCGCGCGATCGCGACGTCGAGCTCGACGATCTCAACCCCGTCGAGCACCCGCTGCCGGTACGCGGCATCGTGCTCGCGGCGGGACGACGCCCTGGCCGTCTCGATGACGCCGATGCGGCTGGTGACGACCCGGTCGACCTCCACGTACCAGCGGAAGACGCTGGCGGACTCCGCTTCCTCGACCACGAGCTTCACGAGGGCCGAGGCATCCGCATACGCAAGGCCGGTCATCGGTCGTCCTCGTCCCGCATCGCCTGGAGGATCTCGCTGAGGGGCCGGCCGGGGAT
>Ga0302291_10000251_pt1 | contig 15236 bp, 13 predicted proteins | sample III_Fen_N1_4_FD_194548 | JGI IMG/M metagenome (GOLD analysis project Ga0302291, IMG submission 194548) | Peat permafrost microbial communities from Stordalen Mire near Abisko, Sweden - III_Fen_N1_4 | ecosystem: Environmental > Terrestrial > Soil > Wetlands > Permafrost | place: Sweden: Abisko... | reverse complement strand
GCCGTAGGCGCCGGCTGGATAGCGTTGCAGCGCGGCCAGTTCGGGCAGCAACTCGGGCTTGGGCGGTGTCTCCTTGTGCGGCGCTGTGCGCTCGGCGCTGAAGCTCTGCGCCAGCAACTGGCCTTGTAGGCGCTCATCGCTGGGCGCCGGTGCCAGGGTCAGCCATTGCGACTCACCGCCCTCGCAGGGCCAGCGCAGCAGCAGCTGCCGGCCGCGCGTGGCGATCTCGCAAGCCTTGCCGTCGAGCTTGGCACTGGGCTTGGCCGGTGTGCCGGTGATTACCAGGGGCCAGGTCTTGCCGTCCGGCGCCGCGCCGCTGCTCAGGCGCCATTCGCCGCGTACATCTAGGCGTTCGAAGGCCTCGCTTGCGTGCGCGCGGCCATCCACAAAGCTCAGCTCGATCTCGGCCGTGTCGCTGCCGAACAGGTCGCCGCTGGCCACCACCAGATTGGCGATCTGCCCCGGCGCGATGCGGCCCAGGCGCTGCGACTGGCCCAGCAGCTGCGCGGGTACGGTGGTCAGCGCGGCCAGCGCCTGCTCAGGCGCCAGGCCCCGGCGCACCGCCTGGCGCAGACGCGGCCAGAACTCCATGCCGGCCTCCTTCAGGCCCTTGGGCGTGACCGCGAATTCGACGCCCGCCTTGGCGAGCTGGCTCAGATTCGACGGCGCCAGTTCCCAGTGCTGCAGCTGGTGCAGCGAGACATCGAGCGCGCTGTCGGGGTTCTCGACCTCGGGTGCCTCGGGGTAGGCCAGTGGCACGATCACCGGCATGGCCAGGCTCTTGAGCTGGGCGGCGCGGCGGTACTCGTAGCCATTGCCCAGCAGCAGCACATTCAGCTTGAACTCGTCGCGCAGGCGCGCGATGCGCTGGTAATCCTGCTCGTCGTCGGCCTGGTAGATGACGGGTTGGCGGCGCGCCAGCGCGGGCTGCAGCGCCTGCAGCGAGCTGTTGAACTCAGGCCGTTCGCCTGAGGAGCCGCCAGAGCCCGCCGCCTGGCCGTACCAGCGTGCGTCCCACCAGGTCTGGCGCACCAGCGCGATCGCGCCCATCAGCGAGCTCGGATAGCCGGCCGAGCGCCCGCGCTCGAACTCATGCGAGAGATGCTGCGCCACCTCGGCGGCCAGCAACTGGCGCTTCGGGTCGGGGCTGTCTGCCGTGCTGATCAGCGCACTCTGGCCGCGGAAGATGCCTTGTGCCGGCGAGGCCAGCACCGCGCTGAAGCCTAGCTCGCGTGCGCCCTTCAGCTCGTCGGCCTTCAGGTCCAGCAGCGGGGCGACCGATTGCTCGGGGTGTACCTGCGCATTGCGCGCGGCCAGGGTGCGACCGGAGAGCGGGCCGGGGCCCGGATTCGAGTTCGGGCCCAGACTCTTGCTGCTTGCGCGCAGATTGGCGGGCACGCCCACCGCGCTGGCCAGGTCGATGAAGCCGGGGTAGACGGTGCGTCCGGCCAGCCTCCAGACGCGCGCACCGGCGGGCACCGGCACGTCGGCGCCGGCCGCGACAATCACGCCATCGCGCAGCACGATGGTGCCGCGCTCCACCACACGGCCGGGGGCGAGCACCAGGCGCGCCTCGGTCAAGGCGTGCCAGCGCGGTGTGTTGTCGCGCAGCCCTTCGACACGGTCGCTGCTGGTTTGGGCCCAGGCGCTGGCGCCACAGAGCAGGGCGCCGGCCAGCGCGATACGCCAGGCCGGCAGTTCAAGACGTTTGTTCATCGGGTGATGCTCCCAGGCGGCCGGCGCTTGAGTGGCCGGCGTCATTCAGAGCGCACATTGTGCGCAGCGCCATCGGACTCGACCAGATGGAAATCCCGGGCGCTCGCCGCAGATCGCCCGACGTGGCCGCAAAGCCCATGTTTGCCTTAGCGCGCGCAAGACCGCGATACTCGCGGCTGATCCATTTGAGGAGACACGCAACCATGAAGAGCCTGCTCACGATTGCACTGAGTGCATTTGCCCTGCTCGCGCCCATCCATGCCAGCGCCGCTGAAGACGCTGCGCTCAAGGCCGCGATTGCTGCCAGCCATCGCACGCCGAGTTTCGTGGCGCGCGACGCCGCGCGGCATCCCTACGAGACGCTGAGCTTCTTCGGCATCAAACCGACCATGACGGTGGTGGAGCTGAATCCGGGTGGCGGCTGGTACACCGAGATCCTCGCACCCTATCTGCGCGACAAGGGGCAGCTGATCCTGGCGGCCGGCGACCCGGAGTCGGGCGACCCTGGCGACCAGCGTGCCGCCGCTCGCCTGAACCAGAAGCTCGCGACCGTGCCGATGGTGTTCGACAAGGTCAGGGTCGGCGCCTTCAAGGTCCCGAGCAAGCTCGACTATGCGCCGCGCGCCAGCGTCGACATGGTGCTGACCTTCCGCAACGTGCACAACTGGGCCGAGATGGGCGACGACGCGCTGTTGGCCGTGTTCAAGAGCGCCTACGACGCGCTCAAGTCTGGCGGTACCTTTGGCGTGGTTGACCATCGTCTGCCCGAGAAGCGCGTGCAGGACGGCAAGGCCAGCACCGGCTATGTGCACACCAGCTACGTCGTACGGATGGCGGAGAAGGCCGGCTTCAAGCTGGCTGGTAGCTCCGAGGTGAACGCGAACGCCAAGGACGACGCCGACCACGAAGGCGGCGTCTGGGCCTTGCCTCCGACCTTCACCAACAAGGACAAGGACCGCGAACGCTATGCGGCGATCGGTGAAAGCGATCGGATGACGCTGCGTTTTGTGAAACCGTGAGGCACTGAAGCCCTCCGGCCGGGGTCAGCCGCCGGCGCGCTTGACCTTGTGTCCAGCCGCTTCCAACAGGGCGACGACGCGCTCGGCGTGGTCGCCCTGGATTTCCAGCACGCCGTCCTTCAGCGTGCCGCCGCTGCCGCAGGCACTGCGCAGGCGCTTGCCTTCTAGCTGCAGCGCTGCTTCGTCCAGGGCCAGGCCCTTGACCAGCGTGACGGTCTTGCCGCCACGGCCCTTGCTCTCGCGCGAGACGCGTACGATGCCGTCGCCAGCCGGGCGCGCCGCGCTGGCTTTGCAGCGGCAGTCCGCCTTGGCCTGCCGGCAGGTCGGGCAGGTGCGGCCGCTGTCCGTCGAATAGACGAGCCGGCTGTTGTTCGTGGCCATTACTTTGGGTTCTTGAGTTGCTCGCGCTGCTTCTCGTAATCGGTATAGCCGCCCGCGCGGGCGCGCTTGACGCAGTCATTGCGCCGGGTGGCTTCGACGATGCGCTCGCAGTCTTGCGCTGCGGTTTCCTGGCCGATGTCGTAGAGCACCTCGCAGCCATTCAGCGCGAACATCAGGGCGCTGCCCAGCAGCAGGTAGGTGAGGCGTTGTTTCATGCGCTCATTCTGACATCTGCGCGGCGGCTGGCCCCTACCGTGCGGGCCTACTGGTCGGCGATCGACTCTTGCAGCATGCGCTGCATCAGATGGAAGAAGCGGTCGTAGAACTCGCCGGCCGGGATGGTCTCGGCCGCCACCTTGACGAGCGAGTCCTGCGAGGATGACATCGGCAAGGAGATCGAGCCCAGCGCGCTGACGCCGATGCTGGTGGGGTTGGTGCTCTTCTTGATCGCGTAGCGGTCCTGAAGGGCGGAGACGAAGACGGTGGCGATCTTGTTGTTGCGGCCGTCGGGCACGCACACGATATTGAAGCTGATCTCCACATGCACCTCACCGTCTGGCTGGAAGCGCTTGCTACCGTTGACGGCGCCGTCCGCTGCCCGCGTGATCACATAGCCCTGGCTCAGCAGCGCGCGCCGCGCTGCTTCGCAGGTGTCGGCCACGCTGGCGTCGAACAGGCGCGAGAAGGTTTCGTCGGACTGGAACTTCTCGTTCTGATAGACCGTCATCTTGGGCGGCGGCGAGCCCGCATTGCCCAGTGCGCATCCGGCCAGCAGGCTGACCGCTGCAAGGCAGCAGGCTGACATCAGGCGAATTGGCAAGCGCATTGGCAAAGGTGACAGCGTCAGCATCGGCATGGATGGGTGCTTCATGACATTCGGAGTGGCGCAAGCTGCATTATCGGTGCCTAGATATTGCTAGAGCATTGCGCTGGCGATCACCAGCGCTGCGTCGCGGGTGAATTCGCCCCGCTGGCAGCGCGCTAGCGCGTCGGCAGGCGTCAGGCACAGGAACTCGCTCACCTCGCCGTCCTGATTGTGCGGCACGAAAGCCGCCGGCATCGGCAGATGAAAGATCGTCAAGCGTTCGTCGTGCAGGCCTTCGGCGACGACGCGGCGTGTGCGCAGATCGCCCATCGCCTTCAAGCTGCTGGCCATCGCAGGCAGGCCTGCCTCTTCCTGCAGTTCGCGCAGCGCGCAAGCGAGCGGGGCTTCTCCCGCGCTCAGGCCGCCCGCAGCCAGGTTGTCGAGCAGACCGGCATCGGTGGCCTTGCCGGCCGCGCGCCGGCCGCACCACAGCCTGCCTTCGGGCGTGAAGCCATGAATATGCACGGCCCGGCTCTGCAGGCCAAACCAGCGAAAGGCCGCGCGCTCCAGCTCGAAGAGCGGCTCGCCCGGCACTGTTTCGCAGACAAAGGCCTCGTTGCGCCAGCCGGGGATCTGCCCCAGGGCCTGCAGTCGCAGCGCGGCACCCTGGATGCGCTGGCTGCGCCGCTGCAGGCTGAGCTCCTGCGCCTGCCAGACGAGTCGCCGGCCCAGCAGCCAGCAGCCCTCCAGCACGGTCAGCAGCGCGGCCACACGTTGCGGCGCCACCCAGCCGATCTCCAGCTCGCCCAGGCAAAAGCGCAACCAGCTGGGAGGCACGGCCTCGCAGGGGCCGAGGCTCAGCGCGCGCCAGGCCTCGCGGTCGGGTGTAAATTCAGCGCACATCGTCGCCTGGCGCCGCAGGACGGATGCGGGTCTGCGCCAGCACGCCGGCTGAATCGAGGATGGGGTAGGCAATCGAGCAGATATGGCCGTTGATGCGCTTGAGATCGCTGATCAGGTCCAGGTGCAGCGAGCTGGTCTCGATGCTCTGCGCGGTGTTGTCCTGCAGACGCGCCAGATGGCTGGCGGCGTATTCGCGCTCCAGGTCGCGAAAGCGCGCCTTCTCCTCCAGCAACTTGCGCGCGTCGCGCACATGGCCGTCCAGAAACACGCTCATGCCCAGGCGCAGATTGGCCAGCAGGCGCTCATGCAGGTGGCAGATCTCGGCCATACCGGCTTCCGAGAAGTTGCGGCCCTTGTGGATCTTCTTGTCCTCCACGTCCTGCAGCACGCGCTCGATGATGTCGCCGATCTGCTCCATGTTGATCGTGAAAGAGACGATGTCGGTCCAGCGCTTGCCCTCCTGCTCGGAGAGCGCCTCGCGCGAGATCTGGGTCAGGTAGAACTTGATCGCCGAATACAGCTGGTCGACCGTATCGTCAAGCTTGATCAGCTGGTCCGAAAGCTCCAGATCGTTGTTCTTGATCACCGGCAGCACGCCGCGCAGCATGGTCTCGACCACATCGGCCTGGTGCAGGGCTTCGCGCGCGGCGCAGCTGATGGCCAGTGAGGGGGTGTCCAGGGCAATCGGGTCCAGATGCTGCGGGCGGGTGCTGGCCGGCTTGGGCGGCGCCTTCATGTAGCGCTGCAGGGCCTTGGCGACCGGTTCGATGAGCCCGATGAAGGCCAGCGCCACGACGATGTTGAAGCCCAGATGGAACAGCACCACCTGCTGGTGCACGGTGCCAATGTATTCCTGCAGCTGCACATGGGCCTGCGGCAGCAGCGGCACCGCGATCAGGCAGCCGGCCAGCTTGAAGAACAGATTGCCCATCGGCAGCCGTCGCGTGGCCAGATCGGCCTTGCCCGTCACGAGCACGGCCAAAATGCCGCTGCCCAGATTGGCGCCCAGCACCAGGCCCAGCGCCAGGGTTTCAGGGATCATGGCCTGGGCGGCCAGCGTGGCGGCCAGCAGCACGATGGCCAGGCTTGAATACGACATGATGGCCATCAACGCGCCAACCAGGATGTCCAGCATCACATCATTGGGCAGGGCGACCAGCAGGGCGCGCACCGCAGGTGCCTGCGTTAGCGGCCGGGTCGACTCGACGATCAGGTGCAGGGCCAGCGTGATCAGTCCCAGGCCGATCAGCACGCGCCCGATGCGTCCGGCGGTGGTCTTCTCGCGCGAGATGAAAAGCACCACGCCAAGGAAGATCAGCAGCGGCGAGAGCCAGGACAGATCGAAGGAGAACACCACCGCCATCACGCTGGTGCCGACATCTGCGCCCAGGACTACCGCCAGCGCCGAGGCGGTGCCGATCAGACCCTGACCGACGAAGGAGGCGACGATCATGCAGGTGGCCGTGCTGGACTGCACGACGCTGGTCACACCGATTCCGGCCAGCATCGCGAGGCCGCGGTTGCTGACGCTGTGCGCCAGCACCTGGCGCAGATTGGCGCCGAAGATGCGCAGCACACCGGTGCGCACGATATGGGTGCCCCATACCAGCAAGGCGATGGCGGCGAGCAGGTTCAGGAGATGCAGCACGGAAGCAGAAGCGGTCAGCGCAAAGTCTGGATGGTAAGGGCAGGGCTCGGGTCCATGCCCTTGGGGCGCTAGGGCAGGATGTCGACGAGCTCGATCTCGAAGATCAGATTCGCGTCCGGCGGGATCACGCCACCTCCCGCGCCACGCTTGCCATACGCGGTCGCGGACGGGCAGAACAGGCGCGCACGGGTGCCGATGGTGAGCTGTTGCAGACCTTCGGTCCAGCAGGCAATCACCCGGTTCAGCGGCAGCTGGACGGACTGGCCGCGGCTGCTGTCGAACTCGCGGCCGTTCTCCAGCATGCCGCGGTAGCGCACCAGCACCACACTGTCGGCCGCGGGGCGCGCGCCGCTGGTGCTGCTGAGAACGGTCTGGACGCGCACGCCAGAGGGCAGCGTGAGCGTGTCGCTTGGCGCGGCGGCCGGGGCTTGCGCATTGGCGTACAGAGGCAGCGCCGCCATGGCGGCGCAAAGCACAAGGCGGTGGAGTCGTGGAACTTGCATCGCCCTATTCTGCCGCGTACAGCGCATTGACCGATCCGTCGAGCAAGCCGGCCAGCCAGAGCGGCTCGACCTGCTCGAAGATCGAGCCGGTCGCCGTGAAGCGCCGGCTGTCCTTGGCCAGGTTCACCCAGACCCGCGTGTCGTGCGGGCCGGTATCCAGCGGCTGGTCGGCCCGCAGATGGACATGCCAGGCATGTACCTGCGCATAGCGGTCAGGGTGGTGCGCGAGCGTCCAGGCCAGCCCCACCAGATCGGCATAGCCTTCCTCGCGCCGCGTGCGCCACATATCCCTGAGCACATCGGCTTGCTCCTGCGTCACGCGGTTCAGCGCGCTGGGCTCTCTCACCGCTGCGGGCAGCGTGCCCCAGTCTTGCTGCACATGCCGCCAGCAATGGCCCAGCTCGTGAGCGGCGATGGCCTCGACGACCGGTCCGATCAGGCCTTGCCCGATGCTGTCGAGTGTGGCCTGGGCATCGGGATTGCCGCGCATCGACAAGACCAGCTTGCAGCGCCCCGCCACGTAGGCCATGCCCATGGGCGTTTCACCGGGGGTGGCCTGCGGCTGCACAACGATGTCCAGCGGCAGCGCCTGTGCCCGTGCGAAGGCGATTACCGGCTGCGCGGCCAACAGCCAGATTCGCTCGGTCGGATTCAGCTCAACTGCGCACAGACGAGTGCTGGCGAGCAGCATGGCAGCCAAAGGCACGAATAACAGACACTTGCGCATGGCGCCACCTCTGCTCGACCAAGATCCAGGAAACTGCCGAGCCGGGCTTCACGCCAACCGCACCGACGAGGACTGAGGTTCAGGCTACGCGCGGGCGATGGCGCTCAAACCCCGTGGTGCGGCAGCAATACCGGCCACTTCCTGGCAAGCGCTCGCTGGCACAGCGCAGCGTGCTGTGTGAATGATCGGTCGCCCGTTGAGATTTCGCATGGTTGCGGCGCCGGCTGACTTCTAGGATCGAGCCAGGTTTCCAATGAGGTTTGCCGATGTTGCCCGACCCTACCGTCCCTCTGAGCGCCGAGGCCGAACGCCTCGCCCGCATGGAAGGGGCCATCCATGAGCTGAATGTCCAGATCGCCCGGTTGGCGATCCTGCTGGGCGTGTCGCTGGAGAGTCGAGAGCAGGTGGCGCTGGCCTTGCAGCACACCCCGGCTGTCGCTCAGGAGCGCCGGGGCTCCTCGGGCAGCTACCGAGGCCCGGAGCGACGCAGCGCCCACCGGCGCGAGGAGTTGCGCGCGCTGCTGGTGATGCGCTACGAGCTCGAGAAGAACTATGTTGAGGAACTCGGCCCCGAAGTCACGCAGCAGCTCATGCTCAGGAACGAACAGGCCTTGACGCGGCTGGGCTTCAGTCGTGGCGCGGACGGTGTTGACCTGGACCTGCTCGCGTCGCCAGATTGAAAGCGGCGCCAAGGCGCCGGCCCACAGGAGAAATTCGATGATCGAGAACTCGAACGACGAATGGACCGTGAACGTCACCTATGACGAGATCCAGATCGGCCAGAGTGCGCGCTTGACGCGCAGCCTGACCTTGGTCGACATCCAGCAGTTCGCGGCGGTGTCGGGGGACACCAACCCCTTCCACCTGGATGCCGAATTTGCCAGCGATACGGTCTTCCACGGTGTGATTGCACACGGCATGTGGGGTGGCGCGCTGATCTCAGCACTGCTGGGCACGCAATTCCCCGGGCCGGGCACGATCTATCTGCAGCAGGTACTCAACTTCACCAAGCCGGTACGGGTGGGCGACACCTTGACCGTGGTGGTCACGGTGCTCAGCAAGCAGGAGCAAAGCCACAAGGTCGAACTGGACTGCCAGGCAAGCAACCAGCGCGGCGAGCGCGTACTGAGCGGCACGGCCCTGGTTCTCGCGCCGAAGCAGAAGCTGCGCCTGCCCAGGATCCATGCACCTCACATCCAACTGTTCGACCCGGAGGCGCGGCTCAATGCGCTGCTCAAGCGCGGCGCTGGCTTGCCGGCGATCCGGTGCGCCGTCGTGCATCCCTGCGATATGGAGTCGCTCGGCGGTGCGATGGACGCCGCGCATCGCGGCCTGATCGTGCCGGTCTTGGTCGGCCCCGAGCTGCGCATCCGTGCCATTGCCGAGCAGAACGACATCGATCTGAACGGCGCGGAATTTGTGGTGGCCCCGCACAGCCACGCTGCGGCCGAAACGGGTGCGGCAATGGCCGCCAACGCCGCTGTCGAGATTCTGATGAAGGGCAGCCTGCACACCGACGAGCTGTTGCAGGCCATACTGAAGCAGCCCACGCTGCGCACCGAGCGGCGCATGTCCCACGTGTTCCGATTCGATGTGCCGCTTTATGCCAAGCCGCTGCTGATCACCGACGCCGCGCTGAACATTCGCCCCAGCCTGACGGAGAAGGTCGACATCATCCAGAACGCGATCGATTTTGCGCGCATCCTCGGCATCGACCTGCCCAAGGTGGCGATTCTCTCGGCGGTGGAGACGGTCAACCCGAACATTCCTTCGACCATCGACGCGGCGGCGCTGTGCAAGATGGCCGAACGCGGCCAGATCAAGCGTGGCGTACTGGATGGGCCGTTGGCTTTCGACAACGCGATTTCGCCGCAGTCGGCGCGCATCAAGCACATCGATTCGCCCGTGGCGGGTGATGCCGACATCCTTGTCGTGCCCGATCTGGAGTCCGGCAATATGCTGGCCAAGCAGCTTGAATACCTGGCCGGCGCCGCTGCCTCGGGGTTGGTGCTGGGCGCGCGCGTGCCGATTGCGCTGACCAGCCGCGCCGACGGGCCAGCGGCTCGTGTCGCCTCGGCACTGCTGGCCCAACTGGTCGCCTACAACGCGCGCTCTGATCATCCCGGTGAGGCCCGGGAAAGCAAAACCTGAGGGGTTGCGATGGCCATTCTTTCCGTCAATGCGGGGTCGTCGACCCTTAAGTTCTCCCTGCATCCGTTGCGCCACGGTCAGGTTCAGCCGGTGCTGTTGACCGGCAAGATCCAGGGTCTGGAGCCCGGCGGTGCGCCCGAACTGAGCTGGACCTACGAGGGTCAATCGCGGCGCCATGGGGAGCCCAGCCGCTCGTTTTCACATGCGCTGACAAGCCTGCGCGAGTTGCTGGAGAGCCTGCCGCATGTGCCGGCGATCCGGGCAGTGGCGCATCGGGTCGTGCATGGTGGCGAGAGCTTCAGCGCCAGCGTGGTGGTGGACGACGCCGTGCTGACCGATCTGGCGCGCTTCAATTCGCTTGCACCCCTGCACCAGCCGCACAACCTCGAAGGTATTCGAGCCTTCGCCAAGGTCTACCCGCTTTTGCCGCAGATTGCCTGCTTCGACACGGCTTATCACACCACCATACCTGCGGTGGCCAGGGCCTTTGCCCTGCCTGCGGCCGTGACCGATCTGGGGGTGCGCCGCTACGGCTTTCACGGCCTGTCTTACCAATACATCATGCAGACCCTGCTGGACCGCACACCCGACGCGCGCGGCCGCGTGCTGATGGCGCACCTGGGCAATGGCGCCAGCCTCTGCGCGGCCATCGATGGCAAAAGCTGTGGCACAACGATGGGCTTCTCGACGCTGGACGGGCTGATGATGGGCACGCGCAGCGGCACGCTGGACGCCGGTGTGCTGCTCTACCTGCTGGAGCAGGGTTGGGACCACAAGCGCCTGGAGCGTCTGCTCTACAAGGAGAGCGGCCTGCTGGGTGTGTCGGGCATCTCGGCCGATATGCGGCGCCTGCGCGCCGATGGCAGCGAGCCGGCTCGGCGCGCGATCGAGCAGTTCAGCTATCGCGTGCTGCGTGAGGCCGGCGCCCTGGTGGCCTGCATGGGTGGGCTGGACATGCTGGCCTTCAGCGGCGGTATCGGCGAGCACGATGTGCAGCTGCGCCAAGAAGTCGGCGATGCCCTGGCCTGGATGGGCATGAGCATCGATCCGTCGCTGAACGCCCGCGCGACCGGCGATGCGGTGCTGGCCATCCATCAGCCCAACAGCCGCGTACAGGTCTGGGTCGTGCCCACCAACGAGGGCCTGGTGGCGGCGCGCGAGGCGGCCACGCTGCTGGGCTAGGGTCTTGGTCAGCCCAGCATCGCCTCCAGCCCCTCGGTCAGCTCCTCCATCGCCGGCATCGGCTCGGCACCGGACGGCTTGCCGGCCTGGCTGGGTGCCCAGTCGGGCTTGATGCCCAGACGCGCACCCAGGGCTTTCGGATAGCTGTCCAGCTGCGCCTGGACGTCGAGCTTCAGCACCTCGGCGCGAGCACGCCAGGCGCCCAGCTGTACCCAGCCGGCGGCCTCGGAAAAGGCTTCTACTGCGATCGGATCGGGCACGGCGCGCAATGCATCGACGATCGGCGCGGGCAGCTTCCAGATGCGCGCCAGTTCGGCAGCCACGTCGCCGTGGTGAAAGCCCAGCGTCTGCTGCTCCAGCGCGGCGCGGCCGGGGGCCAGCACATTGATCTGGGCGTCCAGCGGTGCCAGCTCGGCCGCCATCTGCGTGTGCATCTGCAACTGGCCGATGCCGTGCAGCAGGCCGACAGTGAAGACCAGATCTGAATTGCTCTCCTGGCGATGCGCCAGCCAGCGTGCGGCGCAGGCGGTATAGAGGTTGTAGCGCCAGAACTGCTGCAGATTGATGCCCGGCGTGTTCTTGAACGCCGCCACCATGCCATTGCCCAGCACCAGGTTGCGCACCATCACGAAGCCCAGCATGCGCAGCGCGTCGTCCAACGTGGCAATCGAGCGCGAGACGTTGAAATAGGCCGAATTCGCCAGCCGCAGCAGCTTGGCGCTGAGGGCCGGATCGGCGCTGAGCTGGCGCCCGATCTCATCGATCGAGATGGCATCGTTGCCAAAACTCTCCAGCAGGGCCTGCGTGACCTTCGGGACATTGGGCAGCTTGCTGGGCTGATCCAGCAGGCTTTCGAGGGTTTTGCGCTTCATTGATCTGGCTCCGTCTGGCAGGGCGACTCTGGCTGGATACTGAGGCCAACCGGCATCGATGGCAATGTCGGGTAATGTCGGGCAGTTCCGGCACTTTATTTCCCGGCGCTGAGGAGTATCAGCATGACAGCACGTCGCAAGCCTGCGCTTAAGGCAGAGCAAACTTTCGCCAGCAAGCCCAAGCAGGCCACGCCGCCAGCGGGCGCTGAGGATGCCGCCGCCTATCTGGTCGATGCAGCGCAGCGCAGCGCCCTGTTCCTGGACACCTTGCTGGATCGCGGCAATGCCTACGCCGAACACCTGGAGCAGGGCACGCCGCCGCTGCTGAAGTTCGGCCATGAGCTGCTGCTGGACGGGCGCGACCTGCCCGAGCCCTGCAATTACGCGCTCTTGCGCCTGCTGCCGCCGGAGGGCGTGGTGGTCAACGATAAGCTGCGCCCGGTGGTGGTGGTGGATCCGCGCGCCGGCCATGGTCCGGGCATCGGCGGCTTCAAGTTCGACAGCGAGGTCGGCGTAGCGATGCGCGCCGGCCATGCGGTCTACTTCATCACCTTCCGGCCCCAGCCCGAGGAGGGGCAGACGCTCTTCAGCGTCGGCCGTGCCGAAGCGCGCTTCCTCGAAGAGGTGATCGCGCGCCACCCCAAGAGCGGTGGCAAGCCCGTCGTCATCGGCAACTGTCAGGCCGGCTGGGCGATGATGGCGCTGGACGCGATGCGGCCCGAGCTTTTCGGCCCGGTCATCGTGGTGGGCTCGCCGCTGTCGTACTGGGCGGGCAGCTCGAAGCTGAATCCGATGCGCTATGCGGGCGCGGCGCTGGGCGGCTCGTGGCTGGCGTCGCTGACGGCCGATCTGGGTGCGGACCGCTTCGATGGCGCGCACCTGGTCGACAACTTCGAGCGCCTAAATCCGGCCAACACCTTGTGGAACAAGTACTACCAGCTCTGGTCCAAGGTCGATACCGAGGCGGGCCGCTTCCTGGAGTTCGAGCGCTGGTGGGGCGGCTATTTCCGCATGACGGGGGCCGAGATCGAGGCCATCGTCGAGAACCTCTTTGTCGGCAACCGGCTGGCGCGTGGCACCGTCAGCGATGGCGAGCGCCACATCAATCTGCGCCACATCACCGCGCCGGTGGTGGTGTTCGCTTCCTGGGGCGACAACATCACGCCGCCGCCGCAGGCGCTCAACTGGATCCTCGACACCTGGGGCGACGAGCGCGCCATCGCCGCCGCCGGCCGCACCATCATCTATGTGCTGCACGACAACATCGGCCATCTGGGCATCTTCGTGGCCGGCGACGTGGCCCGCAAGGAGCATGACCAGCTCGTCACCTCGCTGGACGTGATCGAGAGCCTGCCGCCGGGGCTGTACGAGATGAAGCTGGAGCCCAAGGCGGGTAAGGAAGACCAGCGTTGGGAAGAGCTGGAACCAGGCGACTTCAGCGTGCACTACGAACATCGCACGATGGACGACATCCGCGCGCTCAACCCGGAAGGGCGCGAGGAGGAGGCGATGTTCTCGACCATTGCCAAGGTCTCGGAGCTCAACGCCGAGTTCTACAAGGCCTGGATGCGGCCCTGGGTGAAGCTGCTCGCGACCCGGCCCGTCGGCGACGCGATGGTCAACCTGCACCCGCTGCGCATGCAGCGCCAGGTTCTGTCGGATGCGCTGCCGCTCGCCCCGCTGATCCGCCAGCAGGCCAAGCGTGCGCGCGAGGAGCGCGTGCAGCTGGCGCCGGACCATCCGATGCGCCAGCTGGAGCAGCTGCTCTCGGCCCAGATCAGCGCGAGCCTTGACCAGTTCCGCGAGGCGCGCGACAACTTTTCCATCGCCTGGGCGCGCCATGTCTACGGGCCGCAAGGCCTGGGCGCGATCTTCAAGCCCGACATCTCGGACGATGAGGTGGCCAAGTCGCATGCACTCAACGAGATCTCGCTGGTGCGCGAGCGTCTGCTGGAGCACATCGGCGATGGCGGCTTCCCCGAGGCTGTCTGCCGCATCGTGCTGGCCGGCATGGTCTCGATCGGCAGCTTCGAGCGCCGCAGCTTCCGCCTGGCCCGGCTGCTCGCGCAACTGCCCGCCAATGCGGTCAGCGGCGCCGACAAGATCAACTGGGTCAAGCTGCTGAAAGAGCAAGCGCGCATCACGGCGGTGGCGCCAGTGGAGGCGCTCAATGCGCTGGAGCAGATGCTGCCCGACCGCAGCAGCCGCGAACGCGCGCTGGCGCTGGCGGCGGCCGTGATGATGATCGAACCCACGCTGGCCAATCCGCGCTCGGAGATTGTCGAGTTCCTGATCGGCACCTTGAAGGTCGATCCGCAGCGCGTGATCGGGCTGGCCAGGCAGTTGACGCAGGGGCTTGAGAAGCCGACCAGGCCGGCGCCGGCCAAGCCGCGCCGCCGCAAAGCCTAGACATGGGGCATAAGGCCAGGGCCAGGCCCTAGCCGGCCGGGCTGCCGGGCTGCCGTCTGTGGTGGCTTGCTGTAACGCGGCTGTCATGCCAGCCCGGGATGATGGGGGTGCATCGAACTGCCCGAGGCGCAGCCCTTTTCACCGATACATGACCATGACCCAAGCCTCACGCCGCAAGTTTCTTCAATCCGCTGCGGCGGCCACCACCTTGGCCGGATTTCCCGCCGTGATCCAGCGCGCGCTGGCCACCCCCGCGAAGGTTGTCACCGGCACGATCCAGGACGTCAAGCACGTTGTCATCCTGACGCAGGAAAACCGTTCGTTCGATCATTACTTCGGCACGTTGCAGGGCGTGCGTGGCTTTGGCGATCCGTTTCCGATTCCGGTGGTCGATCGTCCCGGTGCCATCGTGGGCAAGAACGTCTGGGTGCAGCCGACCGAGCCGGCCGGAAGCGGCAGCGCTCCAGCGGTACCCGGCCGTGCGCGTCCCGAGACCATTGCGCCCTTCCAGCTCGACACCAAGCTCAATTTCACGCTGATGCGCGTCGATGGCACGCCACACGGCTGGGGCGACCGGCATTGGGACCAGGGCCGGATGAACAACTGGCCGCTGACCAAGCACAACCATTCGATGGGCTATTACGGCGCGAGCGACATACCTTTCCAGTTCGCGCTGGCGAATGCCTTTACGGTCTGCGACGCCTACCACTGCTCGCTGTCCGGGCCGACCAACCCCAACCGCCTGTTCGTCTGGTCCGGCAGCAACGACCCGCTGGGTCGCCATGGCGGCCCGGCCATCGACAACCGCAACGAGTGGTTCGAAAACGTGCCCGATTACAGCTGGACCACCTATCCCGAGCGGCTGCAGGCCGCAGGGATCTCGTGGCAGGTGTATCAAAACATGGACGACAACTTCACCG
>Ga0302291_10000250_pt1 | contig 15259 bp, 19 predicted proteins | sample III_Fen_N1_4_FD_194548 | JGI IMG/M metagenome (GOLD analysis project Ga0302291, IMG submission 194548) | Peat permafrost microbial communities from Stordalen Mire near Abisko, Sweden - III_Fen_N1_4 | ecosystem: Environmental > Terrestrial > Soil > Wetlands > Permafrost | place: Sweden: Abisko... | reverse complement strand
TGCGATGACGCGATCGAGCCCGCTGGCGAGCAGGGAGAGCGGCGTCACCTGCACCACGAGCATCGCGGTCAGTGGCGCAAGCAGCGGCTGGGTGCTGGGGAAGAACAGTGACGCCACGAGGTAGCTCGCCGTGGCCGCGACGGTGATGCGCAGCGACCACAGCAGCGAGGCGCGGCCGTCTCGACGGAGGCGCGCCAACTCCCGGGAGACGAAGCCGCGCCACCAGTGCACCACGCCTCATTCTGCAACCCGTCGCGTCGCAGAAGCATCCGGCCCGTCCTGTCGCGCCTTGGCAAGCCGACCGGCCGCCCCCGGCAGGGTGGAGGCGTATCGAGCCTCTGGTCAATGAGCGGAGTCGGGTTCCAGAACCACCATGGGTGAGTCGGTGACCCAGTCCTCGATCGCGTACGGCTGATCGGCGTACCACGGCTGGAGGCGACCCGCCTCCTCAGCGACCCGGCGGCGCTGAGCCGGATCGGTGACTTCTCGGGCCACGACTGCCAGGTCACGGGCTGGGTCGCGCAGGTGCAGAACCGCGTCGGGATGTTGGCGCATGTTCGCCAGCCAGCTCCTCGGACCAGGAGTTCCGGTCAGCACGATCTGCCCGTCGATGATCACGTACCAGATCTCGGTCCGGCGAGTCCGTCCGCTGCGGCGGCCGATGGTGCTCACCTCACAGGTGCCCGTGAGCGGCAGGTCGTGTGGCTCCATGGTTCACAGGGTAGGTATCGGCGTGGCGTCGCTAGCCCTGCCACCGCTCCTCCCCGTCGTGCCAGGTGCCGGTCTTCGTCAGGCCGAGTCCCCGAGCGACGGCCTGGGAGGCGTGATGGTCGGGGTGTATGTGCGCGACGAGCATGGCGGCTCCGTGCTGCCGAAGCCGCTGGACCATGGTCACGGCTGCCTCCTTCGCGTACCCCTGGCCCTGGTACGCCGTGGCCACGACCCACGCCACCTCCGCGGCGAGACGACCGTCGTGGGAGGTGACGGTTGCCTGAACTGTCCCCACGACCTGGTCCTCGACCCGTCGACGCACCACCCAGTTCAGCCAGCGTTCGGAGCGGTCCGGCGACCATCCGGCCACCTGGCGTCGGAAACGCTCGACCAGCTGCGCCTCCGTCGCCGGCGTGCCACCGATGAACGTGTGCAGGCTGGGGTCGTCGAGCAGGTGGGCCAGCTCGGCCGCATGCCCGACCCGCAGCGGCTCGAGCACCACCCGGTCGCCGAGCAGGAGACCAGGCTCCGGAATATCCTCGAGAGGGGTTCCCTGCGCGTCCACGTCCCTCACTTCCCTCCGGTGGTGGCTGATCTTGGCGCGAGTGGGCGCGTGATGTCACCGGAGCGGAACGACGGTGTCCGCTTGGTCATCGATCCCCCGCTAGGAGGAGTTTCGACCCTCCTGGGCACGCGAGTACTCTGCCGGGCCGAACACGACGACGACCGCGAAGTCCTCGACGATGTCGACGAAACGGTGCTCCTCACCCGCAGGGACGAAGGCCACGTCACCGGGTCGCATCGGGGCAGTGCCGCTGCGGGTCCACAGCGTGGCCCTTCCGCGAGTGACGAGGTAGATCTCGTCCTCGGTGTGCGGTGACTGGTGATCGGAACCGCCGGCCGGTAGCGAGTACGTGCCGCAGCTGAGGTCCGGCACCTCGAGATGTTCTGCCCAGTGGCTGCTGGTGGTCTCCACGTAGCTGCCGGCACCCGTGAGGATCTTCATCCCCTGATCGTAGGGACGAACTCCCGGATGCCCGGGGACCGTGCGGTCCGGTAGGCGACGAAAGACGCAGGCCGGGGCCGGTCCATCCTGCGTCCAGTGGTCGTCGTCGACCCCGGCGGGAGGATGGACAGCGACATTCCGGCGGTGGGACTCTCGTCGTCATGGTTCTCCAACCTGGACGGTGGACCGCCGAGCTCGATGGCGACTTTGTCGTGTTCTTGATCGGCGCCATGGTGCATGATCCGGCCGTGGCGACCGAGGCAAGTGGCCTGCTGATGGCCATGGTCGACATGCTCGACGAGCTCGAAGCCGACCCTTCCAAGGGTCTGTTGGGCTACACCCGCCACGGCGAACCCGGAAACGGTGTCATCGTTCAGTACTGGCGGTCGTTCGAGGCACTCGAGGCCTACGCGCGCAACCCCGGTGCCCGGCACGCGCCCGTCTGGCGTGCGTGGAACCGGCTTGGCTCGGACGACCGTGGTGCGGCCGGCATCTGGCATGAGACGTTCCAGGTGAACGCCGGCAACTACGAAGCGATCTACCAGAACACGCCCGTGATGGGCCTGCAGCAGGCCGGTCGACCGATCACCGTGACCGAGGCCAGGGACTCTGCCCGGGCGCGGCTCTCGCGTTGAGCGGACGGGTCGCATGCCGCTCAGGGATGTACTGAAGCGGAGTGACGTGGTCCCGACCCGGCGGTATGACCCGACGGTAGGACGCGGGATCTGTTCGGTGTCGTGCCGATGCCTTGGTGTGTGAGAGTTGTTGCTGACGGGTTTCGGATCCGCCTCTGCCGAGTGGGGAGAGAAGGTTCGCGCATGTGTGAGAGAGCCAGCGGTACGGGATTGGATGCGGCACTCGTGGCGCCCCGACCGGCTCTGGGTGATGCGATCGACCCGATCGGGTTGGAAGCCGTTGACGAGGTGGTCGTGACCACCTTGGTCGACAACGTGTACGACGCGCTGTTGCCTGGTGATGAGCGGACCACCCGCGTGTCCTTCGGCGTGGGCCTCGCCCAGGCACCGCAGTTCGAGGGTGGCGAGACGGCGGTGGGTCTTCGGGCCGAGCACGGTTTCTCCGCGCTGGTGACCGTGCGACGTGGCGTGACCACGACGTCGCTGCTGTTCGACGCCGGCCTTTCGCCCGACGCGATGGTGGTCAATGCCGACCGTCTCGGGATCGACCTGCTCGGGGTCCAGGGAGTGGTCCTCAGTCACGGTCACTTCGACCACGTCGGAGGGCTCGCGGGGCTGGCGACGAGGTCCGGGGGTCGGTCATTGCCGATGGTGGTGCACCCGATGGCTTGGACCCGCCGCCGATTGGCCGTTCCCGGTGCCGACCCCCTGGAGATGCCGACGCTCAGCCAGCGAGCGCTGGAGGCCGAAGGCTTCGCGCTCGTGGAGAGGCGTCAGCCGTCGCTGTTGGTTGACGACTGCGTCTTGATCACTGGTGAGGTCGACCGAACCACGGAGTTCGAGCGAGGCATGCCGGCGGCGCACGAGGCGTGGACCGGGAGCGAGTGGCGACACGATCCCGACGTGGTGGACGACCAGGCACTGGTGGTCCACGTGCGCGGTCGCGGGCTGGTGGTCCTCACTGGCTGCGGCCATGCCGGAGCCGTCAACATCGTGCGACACGCGCAGCGGCTCACCGGCATCTCTGCTGTGGCGGCGCTGGTCGGAGGCCTCCACCTCGGCGGCCCCGCCTTCGAGCCCGTCATCGGCCCGACCGTCGAAGCGCTGACTGCGCTGGCACCGAGCCTGGTCGTACCCGGGCACTGCACGGGATGGCGCGCGCAGCACGCTCTCGCCGCAGCCCTCCCGAACGCGTGGACCGCCGGCAGCTCCGGATCGTCGTACCGGGTCAACGCGGCCTGACCGAAGAGTGTTTGCCCGCGCGTCGCAGGCACCGGGTCCTGTCGTCTCCGGCGACGCGTCAGTGGTGGAGCGCCTGGAAGGCCTGGAACACCATGTACGCCGGCCAGAAGATGCCCTCGAAGACCGCGTAGATGTGCGCCCAGAAACCGTCCGCCTGCTGCCAGAACCAGAACCACGCCCCGAGGATGCCGAGGCCGTAGATCGCGCCGCTCCCCGCAGCGACACCGTTGTTCTTCGATGAAGCCATCGCCTGCTCCTTTGTGGGTCGTGTGGTCAGTGTCGGCTGATGGCACGCAGGACGTCGAGCCTGGCCGCGCGGTGTGCCGGGCCCGCGGCGGCCAGGACCCCAGCCAGGGTCGCGAGAAGGGCGACGACGAGCAGGAGGGTCAGCGGCACCGACAGCTCGGTGACGCCTTGGGACCGCAACGAGGCGACGACGGCCCAGCCGAGCAGGACTCCGACCACCAGGCCCTCGACCGTGCCCAAGAGGGCGATCAGCACCGACTCGCCGCGGATCACGCTGCGGAGCTGACGGCGGGTCATACCGACGGCCCGCAGCAGCCCCAGCTCGCGGGTGCGCTCGTAGATCGAGAGCGCGAGCGTGTTGGCGATGCCGATCAGGGCGATGACGAGGGCCAGCCCGAGCAGTCCGTACATCAGACCGAGCAGCTGGTCGATCTGTGCCTCCTGCTCATGCTTGTACTGGGTGCGGTCCATCAGGGTCGCGTTCGGGTACGCCGCGAGCACGCCCTCGATCGCCTCCCGGGCGGCGTCGGCGGACACACCCGGCGCGAGCCGGGCGTAGACCTGGATGTCGAGCTGGGAGCTGAAGTGCCGGCGTGCGGCGGCCATGGGCAGGACGTAGTCGCCGGCCAGCTGCCTGGCGCCGTAGACAGCCCGTACGACGAACGGCTGTCGGCCGGTGGTGGGGAAGGTGACCGGCAGCCGGTCGCCCACACGCAGATGGTCGGAGTCGGCCACCTCCTGGGAGATCGCGATCCCGGTCGGTCCCATCGTGGCCAGGTCCCCCTCACGCGGGTCGATGTCGAACAGATCGTCGAGGTGCCGCGGGTCGACGGCCAGGACGACCATCGTGGTGCCGCCGATGTTGACCGAGCCGGACCGCACACCGGTCGCGGACGCCACGTCGGGCAGGGCCCCGAGCTGACGTGCCAGGGTCGGGCTGAAGCCGGACTCACCGCCCGGCGTACCGCCCCCGCCCACGACGAAGTCGGCGCGCATCGCGGAGTCGACGACCGAGCCGATCGAGGTCTTGGTCGAGGACGCCATCACCGAGATCAGGGCCACCAGCGCCACTCCGACCATCAGGGCGGCGGCCGCGGAGGACGTGCGCTTCGGGTTGCGCATGGCGTTGCTCTGGGCCAGACGCCCGGTACCGCCGCGCCACCGTAGGGGTGCGCCGATGACGCGGCACAGCGGCCGGGCGAGAACGGGCCCGGCCACGGCGATGCCCACGAACACCAGCACCGCGCCACCACCGAGGTACGCCGTCCGGTGAGGGAGATGAGCGAGCAGCCCGGCGAGGAGCAGCCCGGCGCCCACGGCGAACAGCGCGAACCCGCTCACGGCGCGGCGTACGACGTGGGGTTCCTCGTCCACCTCGACCTCGCGCAAGGCTGCCACCGGCGGCACCCTGCCGGCCTTCCACGCCGGCACGAGGGCCGCGGCCAGCGAGATGGTGACCCCGACGACCATGCTGGCGACGACCGTACGGGTCGTGACCAGCAGCCCGGACGACGGCAGGGCGAACCCGAGCGCGGTGAGCAGCGCCTTGAGACCCAAGGCCAGGGCGACCCCGGCGCCGAGCCCCGCAGCCGAGGCCACGAGGCCGATCAGGAGTGCCTCGCCGAGCACCGATCCCACGACCTGGACCCGGCTGGCACCGACGGCGCGGAGCAGGGCCAGCTCGCGCATCCGCTGTGCCACGACGATCGAGAACGTGTTGAAGATCAGGAACGTCCCCACGAAGAGCGCGATGCCCGCGAAGACCAGCAGGAAGGTGTCGAAGAACGCCAGCGCCTGGTGGATGCCGTTCTGCCCCTCCTCGGTGACCTTCGCGCCGGTGATGACCTCCAGTCCGGGGCGGTGGAGCACCGCCTGCAGCCGGCGGACCATCTCCTCCTGGGAGACGCCCGGCGCCGCGGCCACGTCGATCTCGTCGACGTGGCCGGGCTCGCCCAGGACCTGTTGTGCCGTGCTCAGGTCGAACAGCGTGATCGACGCTCCGAGCGGGCTGTCCGCGCTGCCCCAGCGGACGATGCCGGAGATGGTGTACTCCCGCGGCTGCTGCTTGGTCAGCACCACGACGCGGTCACCCACGGCCAGGTGACCGAGGTTCGCCGAGTTCTTGTCGATGGCGACCTCGTCGCTGCCGTGGGGCGGACGTCCCTCGGCGAACCGGTAGGGCTCCATTCGCTCGGCTCCTGAGGTCCAGGCCTCGCCCAGCGTCGGTGCGCCCGCGGCCGGGTTGCCGATGGCTCGGCCGTCCCGCCCGACCAGCTGGGCGTACCCCTCGACCCCGACGCTGACCGTGGTCACCCCGGGCACCTGTCGCACCGTGGGGATGAGGTCGGCGTCGATCAGCCGTCGCTGGCTGGCGAAGTTGGCACCGGGGGTGTAGGCCTGCTTGGCCCGTACCACTGCCGAGGTGTTGCTGTAGACGTCGCTGAACAGCCCGTCGAAGGTGTGCTTGATCGTGTCGGTGAAGACGAAGGTGCCGGCCATGAAGGCCACACCGAGCAGTACGGCGAGAGCGGTCAGCGCGTAGCGCACCTTGTGGGCGAGCAGGCCGGTGAGAGTGACGCGCCACATGGCTCAGTCACCGAGCTCCCTGACCGTCTCGAGGATCGTGTCCGAGCTCGGCGCGGGCAGCTCCCGGACGATGTGGCCGTCGGCCAGGAAGAGCACGCGGTCGGCGTAGCTCGCGCCGCGCGCATCGTGCGTCACCATCACGACCGTCTGGCCCCACGTGTCGACGGTCGCCCGCATCTGCTCCAGCAGGTCGGTCGCCGACCTGGAGTCCAAGTTCCCCGTCGGCTCGTCGGCGAACACCAGGGCCGGGCGGGTGACCAGGGCGCGGCCCATGGCCACCCGTTGCTGCTGGCCGCCGGACAGCTCCGAGGGGCGGTGGCGGAGCCGGTCCCCGATCCCGAGGGTCGACACGAGCGAGTCGAACCAGTCACGGTCGGGTTTGCGGCCGGCCAGAGTCAGCGGCAGCACGATGTTCTCGCGGGCGTCGAGCGTGGGCACGAGGTTGTACGACTGGAAGACGAAACCGACGCGCTCCCGGCGCAGCAGCGTCATCGCCTTGTCCTTGAGCTGCCCGAGGTCGACGCCGTCGATCAGCACCTGCCCGGATGTGAGCCGCTCCAGCCCTGCCAGACAGTGCAGGAGGGTGGACTTGCCCGACCCGGACGGGCCCATGACCGCGCTGAACTCGCCGTTCGCGAACTCAGCGGTCACCCCGTCCAGGGCCCGCACCAGCGTCGCGCCGGACCCGTAGACCTTGACCCCGTCCAGGATCCGCGCTGCCGTACCTCCAGCCTCCGGCTCCCGAACACCGGGGCTGGCAACCGTCTCGGTCACCACAGCTCCTGTCGCCGAGCGAACACCCCAACACCTCCCTCCACGCTAGGGAGGGCCCGCGGGCCGGGCCAGTGGCGTTGGGCACCGCGGGGCAGACCTAGGTCCCTGGGCGAAGGTCCGGCCTACGCTGCCGCCATGGCTGCCGACTGTGTCTTCTGCTCGATCGTCGCGGGGGAGACGCCGGCCGAGGTCGTGCTCGACGAGCCGGACTTCGTGGCGTTCCTCGACGGGCGGCCGGTGTTCAAGGGGCACACCCTTCTCGTGCCGCGCGAGCACGTCGTCACCCTGCTCGACCTCCCGGCCGGGCTGCGCGACGGCTTCCTCGAGGCCGCGCAGCGGCTGGCGCGGGGGGTCGTCGACGGGCTCGGTGCGCAGGGGAGCTTCGTGGCGATGAACAACGTGGTGAGCCAGTCGGTCGCCCACCTGCACCTGCACGTCGTACCGAGGACGAAGGGCGACGGGCTGCGCGGCTTCTTCTGGCCGCGCACGAAGTACGCCGACGGCGAGGCGGCCGAGTACGCCGGCATGCTCCGCGCCGTCCTCGCGGAGCCCGATGTCAGGAAAAGTTGACAAACGCCCACGCGTCAGGTTTACTTGACACAGTGAACGACGCCACCGAGCTCTCCGAGTCTGCGACGAGCAACGATCCCGAGCAGGGACTCGCCGCCGTCCGGGCCCTCCGCGCGCTGGCCGACCGCCTCGAGGCGGTGCAGGTCCGCAACGCGCGTGAGCAGGGCTGGAGCTGGCAGGCGATCGCCGACGTGCTGCAGGTCAGCCGCCAGGCGGTTCACCAGAAGCACTCCCGCGACTGAGCGGGAGCCACAGACTCTCGAAGGAGACACCCATGCAGTCCCGATTCGACACCGAAGCCAGAATCGCCGTCGCCCAGGCGGCGGACATCGCCCGCGAGCTGGGCCACACCGAGGTCGGTCCCGACCACCTCCTGCTCGGCCTGCTCGCCAACGCACGAGGCACGGCCCACGCCGCCCTCACCGACCACGGCCTGCGGCTCGATGCCGCCCGCGAGATCGTGGCCGCCCGGCACGTCGACCTCGTCGACGACCCCGACGCCGCAGACACCGACGCCGCAGACACCGACGACGACACCGACCTCGCGCCCACGTCGTACGACGACGACCGCGAGGCCCTACGTGCCATCGGCATCGACCTCGACCGCGTCCGCGACGCGGTCCGGACCAACCTCGGCCAGGACCTCACCGACGGCTGGGCCTCACGGCCCGAGCGCGGTCGGCGTGGTGGCCGAGGCCGTCGCGGACGCGAGGAGCGGGGTGACCGCGGTGAGCGTGGCGAGGGCCGCCGCGGCCGCGGCCGGCACCACCACCCTCACCACCACGACCACGAGGGCCGCGGCCGTCGCGGCCCCCGCAGCCGCCGCGGCGACGGCCCGCGCTTCTCGCGCGAGCTCCGCGGCCTGCTGCGCGGCGTACGCCGCTCGGTCCTTGCTGACCGGTTCGACGACGAGCGTGCCACCCGGCGCGACGTCTCCGGCATGACCGGCGCACGGCTCCTGGTCGCGCTGACCCGGTCCGGGGACCCCGTCGTCCAGGCCGTGCTCGCCGGGGCCACCGACCTCGACGGGCTGCGGACGCAGGCGGAGGCGGCCGCCGCCGGCACCACTGTCTGACCCAGCACCAACGCGACCGCCCGGACGTCACCGTCCGGGCGGTCTCGTGCGCCCCCCGGGGTACTGCGCCCGGCGTACGACGACGCCCAGGCGGGCTCTACAGTGGCCGATGGCCGAGCCCTCCGGGCCTGGCCGTCACCGTCACCAGCCGACGAGGAGCAGATCATGGGTCGCTTCGACGGGCGCGTCGCCGTCGTCACCGGAGCCGCACGAGGGATCGGGCTCGGCATCGCCACCCGCTTCGCCGAGGAGGGCGCCTCCGTGGCGGTCCTCGACCTCGACGCGGACCAGGCCGCCGAGGCCGCGGGCAGCCTGCCTCTCGCGGAGGGCGCGAGCTCCTTGGGCCTCGCCTGCGACGTCAGCGACGCCGCGTCCGTGCAGAGCGCGGTCGACCAGGTCGCCACCGATCTGGGCGGTCTGCACATCCTGGTCAACAACGCCGGGGTCACCCGCGACAACCTGCTGTTCAAGATGAGCGAGGACGACTGGGACATCGTGATGGGCGTCCACCTGCGCGGCGCCTTCCTGATGACCCGGGCGGCGCAGAAGCACTTCGTCGAGCAGAAGTACGGCAAGGTGATCTGCCTGTCAAGCGTCTCCGCGCTCGGCAACCGCGGCCAGGCCAACTACGCCGCCGCCAAGATGGGCATCCAGGGTTTCGTCCGCACCCTCGGCATCGAGCTCGGCCCGTTCGGCGTCACCGCCAACGCGATCGCCCCCGGCTTCATCGCCACCGACATGACCGACGCCACCGCGGCCCGGGTGGGGATGCCGGTCGAGGAGTTCCGCAAGGCCGCAGCCGAGCGCAACCCGGTCCGCAGGGTCGGTTACCCCGAGGACATCGCCGCCGCCGCCGCCTTCCTGTGCAGCGACGAGGCGTCCTACATCACCGGTCAGACGCTCTACGTCGACGGAGGCGCCAAGCTTGTCTGAACCCGAGCCCGAGGCCGCCCGGCTGGGCCGGACGCCCGGCATGAAGCCCCTGCATGCCGTGGTGGCCGTGGTCTTCGCGCTGTTCTGGACCGGGCTCCTGGCCTTCGTGCTCTTCCACGGCAAGGACGAGGGGTCCTCCGTGGACGTCTACTCCGAGCTGCCGCCCGGCTTCACGGCTGCCCTGCAGGCCCAGGGGGTCACGTACGCCGGCCTCTCGCCGGTCGCCAGCGGCACCGTCGACCAGGTTCTGGCCCACACCCCCTCCGACGCCGCCGCACCGAGCGGCGTCGACCCGATCGTGCTGCGGACCTCGTTCAGCGACTCGGCCGCGGACGCGAGCTTCCAGGACCGCGCGGCGCTGATGGTCGTGGTGCCGCAGCCGGCGTCCGAGGCGAGCGGGTCCGTCTATGTCGCCTTCCTGGACCCCTCGTCATACCAAGTCCTGACCTCCCTCACCTACTCGGGTGCGGGCGCGTCCGGGTGACGCTCGTCACCTCGACGGCGTGGCCTTCGCGATCCGGTTGGAATCGTCCTTCACACTGGTGCGGACCCCCGGTTCCAGCACTTGATGGAGAGTTCCTTGCGACGCCTTGCCCTGACCCTGTCCGCCGTCACGGCGACCGGCCTGATGTTGACCGCGTGCGGCGGCTCGTCGAGCTCGACTCCCGCGGCTGACCCGCAGCAGGTCGCGAGTGGAACGACCATCACGCAGTTCTGGCCACTGACCGGTCTGGAGGTGCCGTCGGACAAGTCCGCCGAGCTCGACCACCCCGTCCTGGTGGCCAAGATGGACAACACCATCTCCAGCCAGCCGCAGGTCGGGCTGAGCAAGGCCGACCTCGTCGTCGAGGAGCTCGTCGAGGGCGGGCTGACCCGCCTCGCGGCGTTCTACTACTCCGACATCCCTACCAACGTCGGGCCGATCCGGTCCATGCGGGCCAGCGACATCCCGGTGGTGTCGCCGGTGAACGCCTCGATGGTGACCAGCGGCGCCGCCAGCCGCACGATCGCGCTGATCAAGGCCGCAGGCATCCCGTTCTACTCCGAGGGGTCCAAGGGGTTCTACCGCTCCAGCCAGCGCTCGGCGCCCTACAACCTCTTCGCCCACCTCGACGAGGTCGCCACGGAGGCCAAGGCCAAGCCTGCGACGCCGGCCGACTACCTGACCTGGGGCACCGACAAGGACCTGCCCAAGGGCATCAAGGTGACCAGCATCGGCGCCCAGTTCTCCGGCGGCCACACCACCGAGTGGCAGTTCACCAACGGGAGCTACCACAACCTCAACAGCAACGCGCCCGCGGGCGACCAGTTCCCGGCGACGAACGTGCTGGTGCTGCGGGTCAAGGAGGGCGACGCGGGCTACCTCGACCCGGCGGGCAACCCGGTGCCCAAGACGCTGCTGACCGGCAAGGGCAAGGCCCTGCTCTTCCACAACGGCCGGATGGTCGCCGCGAACTGGCAGAAGGGCAAGGCCGACTCGCCGATCCAGCTGACCACCAAGAAGGGCGACGTGCTGAAGGTCCCCGCCGGTCACACCTGGATCGAGCTGGTCCCGATCGACGGCGGCACGGTCCACTTCAAGAAGTAGGGCCCGTCGAGGGCGTGGCCGGCATCTGCACGCCCTGGTCGGCGAGGGAGCGGAGGCCGGTCAGGATGAAGCCGATCGCCAGCTCCACCCGCTCGGCCGCCGCGTCGGCGTCCTCCGCCGTCGACACGCTGGCCCCCGACGACGACAACGCACCGAAGAAGATCCGGGCGAAGGTGTGCTCCAGCTCGTCGCCGAGCTCCCAGTCGCCGGAGCTCAGCACGGCCCGCACGATGTCGAGGACGTAGGCGAACGTCGCGCGCTCCTCCTGGTCGCGGAACCGCTCGTAGCCGAGCACGGACGGGCCGTCCTGGATCACGATCCGGCTGTACGACGGCTGCCGCACCACCTCGAGGAACGCCCGGAGACCCGAGAGCGCCTTGTCCCACGGGTCCTGGTCACCGGTGAGCGCGTCCTGGATCGACTGGGCGCCGGCCGACTCGACCTTCTCGAAGACCGCCTCGAAGAGTGCCTGCTTGCCGGAGTAGTGGTGGTAGAGCGCACCCTTGGTGACGTCGGCCCCGGCCACGATCGCGTCGAGCGACGTGGCGGCGTACCCGTGCTCGGTGAAGAGCTGCTCGGCGACGTCGACCAGCGCGCGCCGGGTGGAGGCCGAGAACTGCGCCCGCCGGCCGGTGCCCGGCACATGCGGGACCTTGGCCACGAGGCGCGCCCGAGTGCTCTTCGTCATCGGCGCAGTCTAGAGCGAGGGCGCGGCGCAGGCGTCCGCCGTGGGGACGGTTCGGCCTTCGCTGTATTGTCTCTAGGTAATTCCTAGATATCCGTGCTAGAACAAGTCCGGCTCACTCCGGGCCACCCCACCGCGACTGCTGGGAGCACGCATGCGAACTCTGCTACGCCGGACCGTGGCCGCCACGGCCGTCCTCGTGAGCACGATGGCACCGCTGACGGCCTGCGGCGGCAGCGACGACAAGACGATCACGGTGCTGGCCGCGTCGTCCCTCACCGGGACGTTCACCGAGCTGGCAGCCGAGTTCGAGAAGGCGCACGCAGGCGTGAAGGTCAAGCTCGCGTTCGACTCGTCGGCGACCCTGGCCCAGCAGGCCGCGGGCGGGGCGCCCGCAGACGTCCTGGCCACGGCCGACACCACCACCATGGACAGCGCGAAGTCCGCCCTGGCGTCGACGCCGCAGGACTTCGCGACGAACGTGATGGTGCTGGTCACCCCGAGTGACAACCCTGCGGGCATCACGACGTTCGCCGAGCTGAACTCCGGCCGCGCCAAGTACGTCATGTGCGTGGACACCGCCCCCTGCGGCAAGGTCGCGGCAGCACTGCTCGAGCAGGACCACATCACGGCCAAGCCGGTGAGCACGGAGGTCGACGTGAAGAGCGTCCTGGCCAGGGTGACCGAGGGCGAGGCGGATGCCGGGATCGTCTACACGACAGACGCGGTGGCGGCGGGCGACGCGGTGAAGGAGATCGCGATCCCTGGCACGTCCCAGCAGACCACGACGTACCCGATCGCCACCCTCGAGCAGTCCAAGCAGTCGGACCTGGCCACGCAGTTCGTCGACCTGGTGTTGTCCAGCCAGGGTCAGCAGGTTCTCCACGACGCCGGCTTCGGCGCCCCGTGAGATGACGGCACGCAGTGGGGGCCGGCTTCCGGGACGCGCAGCGCTGCCGGCGGCCGCCGGCCGAGGCTCGTTGGGTCGCCTGCCGGCGATCCTGCTCGTGCCTGCCGTGCTGGCCGCGGCGCTGCTCGTGGTGCCGACCGTCAGCCTGGTCCTGCAGACGCCCTGGGGTGACTTCGTCCGTCAGGTGACCGAGCCGTCCGTGCTGCAGGCGCTGTGGCTCACCTGCCTGGCTTCCGTTGCGACGGTGATCGCCTGCGTCCTGCTCGGAACACCACTGGCCTGGCTGCTGGCACGCGTCGACTTCCGGGGCAGGTCGCTGCTGCGGGCGGCTGTCGCGGTGCCGTTGGTCCTGCCACCCGTGGTCGCCGGCGTGGCCCTCGTCACCGCGCTCGGTCGGACCGGACTGGTCGGCCGTTGGCTCTACGACTGGTTCGGCCTGACCCTGCCCTACACCACCGCCGCTGTCGTGATCGCTCACACCTTCGTGTCGATCCCGTTCTACGTGCTCAGCGTGGAAGGCGCTCTGCGGGCCGCGGGGGAGGAGCTGGACCTGGTCGCCGCCACGCTGGGCGCGGACCGCTGGACGACGTTTCGCCGGGTGTCCCTCCCGCTGGCGCTGCCTGGCGTCGTCGCGGGGGCAGCCCTGGCCTGGGCCCGCTCGCTCGGCGAGTTCGGTGCGACCATCACCTTCGCCGGCAACTACCCTGGCACTACCCAGACCATGCCATCGAAGATCTACACGGAGCTGCAGTCGCAGCCCGACGTCGCGCGCACGCTGAGCATGATCCTGCTCGTCGTGTCCGTCGGCGTGCTCGCACTCCTCCGCGACCGCTGGCTGACGCGTCCGTGAGCGGACTGCGGGCGCGGCTCGTCGTGCCCGGTCGACTCGACGTCCAGCTCACAGCAGAGGCCGGCGAGGTGGTGGCCGTGATCGGTCCGAACGGGGCCGGCAAGTCGACCCTGCTCGCGGCCCTCGCCGGGCTGGTGGCAGCCGAGGGTGAGGTGGCCGTGGGTGGAGAGTCGTGGACCGAGCCTCCGCTCAGCGTGCAGGATCGGCGGGTCGGACTGGTCTTCCAGTCGGGCTTGCTCTTCCCCCACCTCTCGGCGCTCGACAACGTCGCCTTCGGGCCTCGGTCGCGGGGGGTCGACCGAGCGGCCGCCGACGCGCTGGCTCGGTCCTGGCTCGAACGGTTCGGTATCGCAGACCTCGCGTCGCGCCGTCCCGGTGAGCTCTCCGGCGGCCAGGCACAGCGCGTGGCCATCGCCCGCGCTCTGGCCGGCGAGCCCGTGCTGCTCCTCATGGACGAACCGTTCAGCGGTCTCGACACCACCGTGGCCACGAGCCTGAGGCTCGAGCTCGCGCGTCACCTGGCGGCGTACGACGGCGTCTGCCTGCTCGTGACCCACGACGCGATCGACGCGCTCACGCTCGCCGATCGGGTGCTGGTGCTCGATGAAGGGGTGGTCGTCCAGAGCGGGAGCCCTCGGGAGGTGGCGGCCAGGCCGCGCACCGAGCATGTGGCTCGGCTCGTCGGCCTCAACGTGTTGCGCGAGGGCAACGACTTCCTGGCGTTCGGGCCGGGTGTCGTCACCGTGTCGCTCCGCCAACCGGAGGGGTCGCCGCGCCACCGCTGGCATGGGGCGATCGCCCAGGTTGCGGTCCACGGCACGTCCGTGCGGCTGCTCGTCGTCGGCGAGCAGGAGGTACTCGCCGATGTCACGCCGGAGGCGGTCCGCGAGCTGGATCTGGAGACCGGTCGCGACGTGTGGGTGTCGGTGAAGGAGTCGGCCGTCAGTCGTTACTCGGCCGAGGAGTGAGCGCAGGATCCCGGGACCTTGGCCCCGATACAGCGCACGACCCGTACGCCTATCCTGACCGCGTGGTCGACTACCTGCGTATCGGTGAGGTGGCTCAGCGGGTGGGGGTCAGTGTCGACACCCTGCGCCGCTGGGAGGCCGACGGCCGGATCACCTTCGAACGACGCGGCAACCAGCGCGTCCTGCCGGCGAGCGAGCTGGCCGGGTTCCTGACCTCGCTGTCCGGGAGCGACAAGACGTCCAGCGCGCGTAACCGCTTCACCGGGGTGGTCGTCGGCGTCGAGCGCGACGGTGTGATGGCCAAGGTCGAGCTGGCCTGTGGCGACTACCGCGTGGTGTCGCTGATGAGCCGCGAGGCCGCTGACGACATGGGTCTCGAGCCCGGGGTCGCAGCGACCGCCGTGGTGAAGTCGACCAGTGTGATGGTCGAAGTCGGACGTTCAGGTCACGGCGGAGCCGGGACCTGAACGTCCGACTGAG
>Ga0302291_10000249_pt1 | contig 15310 bp, 10 predicted proteins | sample III_Fen_N1_4_FD_194548 | JGI IMG/M metagenome (GOLD analysis project Ga0302291, IMG submission 194548) | Peat permafrost microbial communities from Stordalen Mire near Abisko, Sweden - III_Fen_N1_4 | ecosystem: Environmental > Terrestrial > Soil > Wetlands > Permafrost | place: Sweden: Abisko... | reverse complement strand
GGACGAGAACAGCTCGTGCTGGTTGCGCGTTTCGCAGCCGATGGCAGGCAAGGGCTGGGGTTTCATTTCAATTCCGCGCATTGGCCAGGAAGTGATTGTCGATTTCCTTGAGGGCGATCCGGACCAACCGATTGTAAATGGCCGCGTTTATAACGCTGACCAGATGCCGCCTTATGTGCTGCCCGACAACATGACGCATACCGGCCTGCGTACCCATTCGTCAAAAGGCGGCGGCAGCGACAATTTCAATGAATTGCGCTTCGAGGACAAGAAGGGCAGCGAATACGTCTGGTTCCAGGCCGAGAAGACCTATAACCGGCTGGTGAAGGAAGACGCCTTCGACGAAGTGCGCAATGACGAGCACGAAACGATTGGCCGCGATGTGATCTTCAAGATCGGTCGCGATGAAGTCGGCGAAATTGGCCGCGACCGTGTCGTGAAGATTGGCGGCGACATGCATACCGATGTGGCTGGTGACTGGCTGATCAATCTCGGCAAGGTATTGGGATTGAAGGCCGGCAGCGATATCTCGATCGATTCCGGCGCGAATCTTTCGGCGAAAGTCGGCAGCAATACCGATATGAAGACCGGCCAGAATTTTGCGCTCGCCGCCGGAATGAATGCGCATGTGAAGGCTGGCATGAACATGGTGCTGGAGGCCGGCATGCAATTGACGATCAAGGCTGGCGCCGCGTCGATCGTGATTGGGCCGGAGGGCGTGTCGATTACCGGGCCGCTGGTGAAGCTCAATTCGGGCGGATCGCCGGGATCGGGCAGCGGTGCCAGCCCGACGGCGCCCGATGCGCCGAAAGCGCCGGATGAAGCCAAGAAGCCGGTCGATCCGCTCGCGTGATGGCGACCTCGCTTGCCCCCGACCAGCTCAAATCCCGCCTCTGGTCGCGGCCCGGCGCGCATGTCGTCGCGCTGCTCGACGGCGCGCGGCTGGCGCATCTGCCGGGCCGGATCGCCAGCGCCGGCGTGGCCGATAGCGACAGCCTGACGCGCGGCGCGCTGCTGCCGGCCGAGGCCGAGCGCGCGGTGCGGCTGGTGCTGCTCAAGCCCGAGCTGGCGCTGACCGACTGGCTGATCACCGACGCGCATCGCGAGGCGGCCGATTGGGGCCTGTTCCTCGTCGCGCCGGCCGGCTTGCGCGCGCTGCGCGATCACCTGCGCGGGCTGGCCGAGGTGAACACGCCCGAAAGCCGGCGCCGCAAGTGGCGCTGGCACGATCCGGGGCTGCTGGCCTGCGTGCTGCCGCTGCTCGACGTGTGGCAGGCCGACGCCTTCTTCGGCCCGGTCGTCGAGCTGCTCGCGCCCGACGGCACCGGCTTCACGAGCTATCAGCGCGACATCGCGCGGGTGCGCGTCGAGCCGATTGCGCTGCTCGCGTCAGCCGCCGCGCCGGTCTGAGCGCCACGTCCGGGCCACCTTTGACCCATCCAATCCCACGATGCTCACTCTCGACGACGAACAGACCGCCGCGCTCGAAGCCTGGGCCGAACAGCGCTTCCGGCGCCGGCTCGCCGCGCATTTCAGCCAGGCCTGGCCAGCAGCGGCGCAGAAGGTCGGCGAGCGGCTTGGCGAATTCATCGAGCTGGGCATCGGCCGGGCGCGCAAGTACGGGCTGATTCAGGGCCGCGACATCGCGCGCTATCTCAACCTCTGCTTCGTCTGGGGCGCGGGCTTTGAGGAGCGCGCCGGCTTCGAGTGGGCGCGCGCGCTGCTCGACGATGTGCGCCGCGACGGTCAGGCGAAGGCGCGCCAGTTGATGCTTGGCAGCCGCGAGCAATTGCAGCGCGCCGGCAATGCCAAGGGCGTCGCGAGCTTCGACGCGGCCGAGACGCTGCTGCGCCGCGACCTCGCCGACCTGATGCTGCCGAGCCAGTGGTGGCCGCCGGAATTCGTCCGGCCGTGGGTCGATTCGCCCTGCGATATCGACGCGCTGCTGCTGTGGGTCGAGCACGCCGCGCGGCCGGAATATCGCCACGAGGATGGCCGTTGGCAGGCGCTGCCCGGCGCGCCGCTGGCGCCGCTGCGGCTGCTGCCCAGTGCCGCGCTGCCCGAGCGCATCGCGCTGCTGGCCGGGCCGTGGCGCGATGGCACGCCGGCGCGCTTCGGCCTGCGACTGAAGCAGGCTGAGGTTTGCGACGCGGCGCGCCATCCGCGCGTGGTGATGGCGCTGCCCGACGGCCTGCGCGAATGGCGCGGCGCGGCGGCGATGGAACTCGACTGGCGCCTGCGCGCCGACGTGCAGGCCGAGCCGCTCGCGAGCTGGCCGGCCGACGCGGCAGATTCGCTGCCGCTGGCCGGCGCACCGATCGCCTTCGAGGGTGCGCCGCGCTACGGCCGGCTCACGCTCGAGACCTGCGCGCTGCGCGATGGCGTCGCGCCGCTCGGCTCGGGCGACATCACGATTGCGGTCTGGCCGGCGACGCAGCATCTGCTCGACTGGCGCCTGCCGCCGGCGCCGGCCGCGACGGTTGATGTCGAGGGGCTGCGGATTGCGGTGCCGGCCGCGAACGTGCCGGGCGCCGGGTCGCACCACCCGGCGCCAGCGGTCGGCGCCGGCCACAACGCCGCCGCCGACACCGTGCTCGTCACGCCCGACATTGCGCGCGCCCACCGCGCCGCGCCGGCCGTGCGCATCGAGCGCGACGGCAATCCGCTGCCGCCGGCCGGCTGGTCGGCCGGGCTGGCGGGCTTGCAGGACGCCTGGCTCGTCGGCCTCGCGCGGCTGCATCGCGCCTGGAGCGACGTTGAAGGCATGACGCTCGCCAGCGTCACCGGGCGCTGCGATCTGCTCGCGGGCGACGCCGGCCTGACCTGGGGCCGCCACGCCGACGCGCTCGACGGCGACGCCTGGTTGCGCGTCGCGGCGCGCTTCGATCTGGCCGGCGCGGCCGAACTCGTGCTCGGCGGCGAGTTCGTGCTCGGCGAGGCGCGCGCGCGGCTCAAGCTCGTCGCGACCGGCGCGCAGGCGCTGCGCGGCCCGCTTGCGCGCGACGGCGCCGGCGCGGCGCTGCCCGATTTCCTCGTCGCCGCGCGGCGCCAGTTGCGGCTGCCGTTCACCGCGCAGGTCGCGCCGATGTGCGGCGAATCGGCCGCGACGCTCGCCGGCAGCGTCACGCCCGGCCTCGCCGCGACCGGCCCGCTGCACAGCGCGGCGGTGCCGATCGGCGGCGCGCTGGTCGGCGATTACGGCCTGCGCGCGCGCCGCGACGGGCAGGGCTGGCAATGGTTCGCGACGCTGAAGCTGGAGCCGGTCGCGATGCTGCTGACGCTGCACGATCCGCTGCTCGGCCAGACCGCCTTGCCGCGCGCGCTGCTGCCCGCGATCGATCTGCTCGACTGGAGTCTTGGCTGATGCAACGCCTGCTTTTCATCCGCCTGCATGTCGATGGCTGCGCCGCCGAGGTCTGGATCAACGGGCTGCCGGTGTTCAGCGTCGGGCCGGGCGCGCCGCTGGCCGGCCGTGCGATTCATGAGTTCGTGTTCGCCGGCGCCAACCGCGTCGAGCTGCGGGTTGCGCCCGATCGCGGCGCGCTGGTCGCGCCCGGCGAGTTCGGCCGGCTGCCCTGCGTTGCCGAGTCGGCCGCGCGCGCGCATCTGCGGCTGGCGCTGGTGCGCGAAGGTCGCGGCATCGACGACGAGAACGCGCGCGTGTTGGCCGAGCGCGGCTGGCATGTCGGCGCCGGCGAGCCCTGGGACGCGCCGCTGCAACAGGCGTTCGACGTCGATCTGCCGGTGAATTTCCAGCGCTGGCGCTGGCCCGAGGCGCCGCTGATTCCCGAGCCCGAGGCGGCGCGGCCGCTGGTGCAGCGCTTTCTCCAGCAGACGGCGGCCCAGCTCAGTCGTGGCGATGTCGAGGGGCTGCTGACCGCCGCGCGCATCAAGATCGAGGAGGTCGCGGCGGCCTATCAGCGCACGCCCGCCGACGAGACCGCGCGGTTGCGCGCCCATCTGCTGCGATTGCACGCGGCTGGCGCGCTGACCGTGCCGGCGCCCGCGCCCGGCGCGCTGCTGCTGCGGCCCTGCGCCGACGGCCGGCTGCTCGATTGCCTGCTGACCGACGGCGGGCCGGCGCTGCGCGCGCTTGTGTCGCCCGAGGCCGGCGGCGCAGGCTGGGCGCTGCCGCTGCGCATCGCGCTGGTCGACAAACGCATTCACGTGCTGCGCTGACCGGCGCGCACCGTTCCACCGATTCCCCGGAGTTCCATCGTGATCACGCTCACCGTCCAGAGCTACAACGGCGCGCCGCTGGCGCAGCCGCTCGCCGCCGATTTCGACGAGCTCGGCGGCAGCATCGGCCGCGCCGACAACAACCAGCTGGTGCTGCCCGACCCCGAGCGCGCCATCTCGCGCCAGCACGCGTCGATCGCGTTCCGCAACGGCAGCTATGCGCTGATCGATCGCGGCAGCAATCCGGTGCTGGTCAACGGCGTCGCGGTCGGCAACGGCCGCGAAGTGCCGCTGCGGCTGGGGGATGAAGTGCGCATCGGCGGCTATGCGATGACGGTCGGCGAGCCGACGCGCGATCCGTTCACGAGCCTGGGTTTGGGCGTGACGGGGATGGGCGCGGCGGGGTTGACGGGGTTTGGGGGCGGGGCGGGCGGCGGCTTTGGTGGCGATGGACTCGGCGCAAGCCGCGCGAGTGCCGCGGCGCCGGGCTGGCCTGCAGCAGCTGCGCCCGCACCCGCGCCGGCCTCGGGGGGCTTCGGCGCGCCGTCGGCTGCCGGCGGCATTCCCGACGACTGGGATCCGTTCGCGCCCGATGCCGCGCCCAGTGCTGACTTGTCGCGCGACCTCGGCCGGCCGATGGCTGGCGGCGCGGCAGCCGGCGGTGGATTTGGCGCCGGCAGCGCGGGCGGGTTTGGCGGCTCGGGCGGCGCAGCCGGCATCGGCGGCGATTTCGCCGATCTCGGGACGCGCCAGGAAAGCTCGCTCGACGACCTGTTCGGCCTCGGCCCGGCCGGCGCCGATCCCTTCGGCGATCTCGATCGCAACCTCGGCATCGGCGCGGCGCCGAACACCGCCGGCGCGGCCGATCCGCTGGCGGCGCTGTCCGGCGCTTCTCAGCAGACGGCCGCCGCCGCCGCCGATCACGGCTCATTTCTAAACGAGGCGTTCCGGCCGCCGCAGGCCGTCGGCGCGCGACCGGCTGCGGACCCGGCCGGGATGTCCGCCGCGCCGCTCGCCGCGATGTCTTCGGCGCCGACCATGGCGCCGCCGACCGCGAATCGCGCCGGCCCGCCGTTCGAGCCGATCGCGCCGACCCAGCATCCGGCGCCGGTAGACGCGGTGCTGTCGTGGAGCGACGAGGCCGATGGCGATGCGCGCACGATCATCCGGCCCGGCGCGCGTGCCGGTGGCGCGCCGGGCGGGTCGGCATCTGCGCCGCCCGCGCCGGTGCCCGCGCAAGCCTCCGCAGCAGTTGCGTCCGGGCTGCCCGCGCAAGCTTTCGCGCCGGTCGCCACGCCCGCCATCTCCGACGACCTGTTCGCCGGCCTCGCGCCGCTTGGCGCCGATCCGCTGTTCGGTTTCGGGGCGGCAGCGCAGGCGATGCCGCAGGCCGTGCCGGCCGAAATTCCACCCGCGATTTCCGCGCCGATTCCAGCGCCGATCCCGGCCGCACCGTCACCCGCAATCGCCGCGCCGGCACTTGCCGCCGCCACGTTCGCCGCGCCTGCCGCGCCCGCGTTCGCATCGGCGCCCGCATCCGCAACCCCCGCCGACGCGCCCGAGCTCCTCGCCGCCCTGCGCGCCGGACTCGGCCTCGCCGACTTTCCGGCCGCGCTCACGCCCGAGCTGATGCATCTGCTCGGCAGCATCGTGCGCGAGGCCACCAGCGGCACGCTCGACCTGCTCGCGGCGCGCGCCGTGCTCAAGCGCGAGTTCCGCGCCGAGGTCACGATGATCGTGGCGCGCGAGAACAATCCGCTCAAGTTCTCGCCCTCGGCCGACGTCGCGCTCGGTCATCTGCTGCGGCCGCCGGCGCGCGGCTTCATGCCCGCGCCACAAGCCATGCGCGATGCGCAGGATGATTTGCGGGCGCACCAGTTCGGCGTCGTCGCCGGCATGCGCGCCGCGCTCGAAGGCGTGCTCGCGCGCTTCGATCCTGCAACGCTCGAAGGCCGGCTCGTGCAGAAGTCCATGCTGTCGGCGCTGCTTCCCGGCGCGCGCAAGGCGCAGTTGTGGGAGCTGTTCCAGCAGCTTTACGCCCAGCTCTCGACCGAGGCGGCCGAGGATTTCCATGTGCTGTTCGGCCGGGCCTTCCTCGAAGCCTACGAAGCCCACGCCGACCAGCTGCACGACGCACATCGCAAGGACGCCCCGTGACCGATTCCCTCGCGCCGCTCGAACTCGAACTCGCCATCCTCTCGCGCCAGGGCGGCCGCAACTACAACGAGGACGCCTGCGGCCACTGGCATTCCGACGGCCATCTGTGCTGCGTGGTGGCCGACGGCGCCGGCGGCCACGGCGGCGGCGATCTGGCCTCGAAGCTTGCGGTGCGCTACGTCATCGGCGCGTTCGCGGCCAACCCGCGCCACGACGCCGAGGCGGTGCGCGACATCGTCCTGCGTGCCAACCGCACCGTCATCGCCGAGCGCGCGCGCAGCGCCTTCCCGAACATGCACACCACGCTCGCCGCGCTGTTCTTCGACCTCGACGACGCCCGCGCGCGCTGGGGCCATGCCGGCGATACGCGCGTCTACGTGTTCCGCAACGGCCGCGTCGCCACGCGCACGCTCGATCACAGCCTCGTGCAATCGCTCGTCGATGCCGGCCATCTCGCGGCCGACGCGGCGCGCAATCACGCCCAGCGCAGCGAGCTCTACTCGGCGCTCGGCACCGAGGAAGACCAGTTCGTCTCGACCGTGTCCGAGCCGGCCTGGCTGATGCGCCCCGGCGACGTGTTCCTGATGTGCACCGACGGCGTGTGGGAATACGTGGCCGATGCCACGCTTGAAGCGACGCTGGCTGCCGCGCCCAGTCCGCAAGCCTGGATGCAGGCGCTCGAAGCGGCGGTGCTCGCCGGCGCGGCGCACAAGCCAAGCCACGACAACTTCACCGCGCTGACGGTGTGGATCAGCACGCAGGCCGGCTGAAACCGCCGCGCCGCCGAGGAGAACGACGATGCCGATCCAGACCGTGATGACCGCCGTGCTGCAATGCAGCTTCGGCGCCGCGCCGAGCAATCTGGTGGTGCTGCCCGCGCGCACCGTGATGTCGGGCATGCAGTTCGCCGGCAACATCATGGACAACGTGCCGATGACGAACATCCTGCCGTTTGGCGTGTGCAGCAGCCTCGCCAATCCGACGGTGGCCGCCGCGACCGCCGCCGCGATGGGTGCGCTGACGCCGATGCCCTGCATCCCGGCGACGCCCGCGCCCTGGGTGCCCGGCGTGCCGACCGTGCTGGTCGATTTCATGCCGGCGATCGACAACAGCTGCAAGCTCATGTGCATCTGGGGCGGTGTCATCCAGATCACGATGCCGGGCCAGATGACGCACCAGATTCCGTGAGCGGCGGACAGGCGGCCGCTTCAGCCGCCGTGCCGCCCGATCCGCAAGCCTCAGCGCCCGATCTCGACCCGGCGATTTTCCGGCGCCGCCGGATTGGCCGCATTGCGCGGCTCCTTCGCTCCGACGCCGACCGCCTGCACCATCACCGGCTCGACGCCCTGCTGCACGAGATAACGCTTGACCGCATCGGCGCGCTGCTGCGACAGCGGCCCGTTGACCGTGTTGCCGCCGGTCGCGTCGGTATGGCCATAGACGATCACGCGCCGGCTCGTGCCGCGCAACGGCGACAGCACGCGCGCGAACACGTCGAGCTGGCGCCGCAGCATCTCGGGCACGTCGGCCGAGCCGAGCCGGAACGCCACCGCCGGCAGCGAGAAGCGCGCCGGCGGCAGTTCGGCGCCCATGCACTTGAAGCCGGCCTTGGCCAGTTCGGCCTTGTCGGGGCAGTCGATGTCCTCGGGGAAGAGCCGGTCGTGGACCTGCGCCTCGCTCGGCACGCTCGCGCCCAGGTCGATGACCTCGCGCGCGTCATCGGCCGCTTGCGCGACCGGCGCGACGCTGCCGATCGCGAGTGCAAGCAGCGCGCCGGCCAGCGCCGTACGCGCCGCGCCGCCGGCATTTGCAGGGTTCGCATTCACACGGTTCGCATTCATCGTGGCTCCTCGCGCGTTGAACATTCCGGCGCGCAACACTCAGCGACCGATCTCGACGCGCCGATTTTCCGGCGCGGTCGGATCGGCGGCGTTCTTCGGCTCGCGCGCGCCCAGGCCGACCGGTTGCAGCATCTGCGCCTCGACGCCCTGCTGCACCAGATAGGTCTTGACCGACTCGGCCCGGCGCTGCGACAGCAGCGTGTTCGCGTCGGCGGCACCGCTCGCGTCGGCATGGCCGTACACGTGCACGCGGCGGCCGCTGCCGCGCAGCGGGCTCAGCGCGGTCACGAAGGCGTCGAGCTGGCGCTTGAACAGTTCGGGGATGTCGGCCGAGCCGACCTTGAACGCGATGGCCGGCAGCGAGAAACGGCTCGGCGCGCGTTCGTTGCCCATGCACTTGAAGCCGGCCTTTTCAAGCTCGGCCTTGTCGGGGCAATCGGTGTCCTCGGGGAACAGGCCATCGCGGATGCGGGCCGGATCGGGCACCGACGCGCCGAGATCGATGACCTCGCCGGCGGGCTCGGCGGCGCATGCCGGCAGCGTCGCGAAGGCGAGGCCGGACACGAACAGCGTGCCGATGGCGAGGGTGAGGGCTTGCGTGCGGAAAGATGTCTGCGGACTGTAGTTTTTCATGTCGTACTCCCTGGTTCGGGGGCGCGGAAATGCGGACAACGGATGGTCCGCAAGCGTCGGCAACGGAGTGCTGCCAACTGCGAGGATGGTGGCAAAAAAGCGGAAATGCAGCGTTGGACAACAAAGCCGCGCATGTGCATCTCATGCTTCGTTCCGATCATAGTCGCGGCTCTGCGGCACTGTCCCGACGCGCGCCACATTCATCCCATCGGCGCTGTGTAACATGAAAAATTCGAGGTGTTTCCCGGTGCGCGAGCCCTTCGCGCAAGGACGCCAAGCAGGACTCCGGACGCTCACATGACCTGGTACAACAAGGTGGTTTGGACGGAGGGCATGTTCCTCCAGCCACAGCATTTCCAGCAGCAGGATCGCAGTGGCGAGCACTCGCTCGACGCGCGTTTCAGCGCTGCCTTCGGCTATGGCTGGGGCTTCACCTCGCTCAAGCTCGACGAGTCTTCATTGCCGCTCGGCAAGCTCGCCATCGCCGAGGCGCGCGGCGTGCTGCCCGACGGCACGCCGTTCTCCATCCCGGCCGACGACGCGGCGCCGCCCGCGCTCGACATCCCGCCCGACCTGCGCGACGAAGTCATCGTGCTGTCGGCAGTACTGCGCCGTCCCGGCGTCGCCGAGAGCGATGCGGAAGAGGCCGCGAGCGGCGCCGGTCCGCGCTACGCCGTGGCCGAGATCGAGATCGGCGATGCGAACCTGACGGCCGGCCGCAGCGCGCCGTTGCAGATCGGCCGCTTGCAGTTGCGGCTGCGCCGCGCGTCCGATGCGGTCGAGGGCTTCGCCACGCTCGGCGTTGCGCGCGTCACCGAGCGCCGCGCCGACAACCGTCTCGTGCTCGATCAGAAATGGCTGCCGCCGCTGCTCGACGCGCGCGCCCACGCCATCACCGACGGCTGGCTGCGCGAGATCACCGGGCTGCTGCATCAGCGCGGCGAAGCGCTGGCGGCGCGCATCGCGGCGCCGGGTCGCGGCGGCGTCGGCGAGATCGCCGACTTCCTGCTGCTGCAAACCGTCAACCGCACCGAGCCGGCCTTCCTGCATCTGCGCCGGCTGTCATTGCTGCATCCGGAACGCTTCTATGAAGCCTGCCTCGCGCTGGCCGGCGATCTCGCCACTTTCCGCGATGCGCGCCGGCCGCCGGCCTTCCTCGACTACCTGCACGACGACCTCGCGCGCTGCTTCGCGCCGCTGATCGCCGACCTGCGCCAGTCGCTGTCGATGGTGATGGAACAGACCGCGATGCCGATCGAGTTGCAGGACCGCAAGTACGGCGTGCGCGTCGCGGTCATCCCCGATGTCGAGCTGCAGCGCAACGCGATGTTCGTGCTCGCGGTGGCGGCGCAACTGCCCGGCGATGCGCTGCGCCAGCGCTTCCCGACGCAGGTGAAGATCGGCCCGGTCGAGCGCATTCGCGACTTGGTCAATCTGCAATTGCCGGGCGTGCCGCTGCGGCCGATGCCGGTCGCGCCGCGCCAGATTCCGTACCACGCGGGCTACAACTATTTCGAGCTGGAGACGCGCGGCAACGACCTGTGGAAACAGCTCGAAGCCTCGGGTGGACTGGCCATGCACATCGCCGGCGATTTCCCCGGACTCGAACTCGAGTTCTGGGCCATCCGGCACTGATTGCCACCGATTCAAACCGTTGACCCGGCGCCCACAGAAGGCGCGGCACGCAGGAGCCACCCATGACCGACCAGGACCCGTTCGCCGCTTTCGGCGATCGCACCGTCATCAAGCCCGGCGCCGGCCGCGCGCGCCCCGCGACGCCGGCGGCGACGCCCGGCGCCCCGGGTGCGCCACATGCCGGCTATGAGCCCTCGGCCGCCGATGCCGGCGCGCTCGACGGCCTCATGACCGGCAGCCTCAACCCGCTCGTCGATGCCGCCGCGCCGCTGCTGAACGCTGCGCCGCGCATCCGCCAGATGCCCGCGCACCCGAGCCCGCCGGCTCTGCGCGACGCGCTCGCCGCCGGCATCAAGCGCTTCGAGGAGAAGGCGCGCAGCCTTGGTTTGCCGAACGATCAGGTGATCGCGGCGCGCTACATCCTCTGCACCTTCCTCGATGAATCGGCCGCGAGCACGCCCTGGGGTGGCTCGGGCGTGTGGGCCGCGCACAGCCTGCTGGTGCAGTTCCACAACGAAGGCTGGGGCGGCGAGAAGGTGTTCCAGCTGCTCGCCAAGCTGGCGCCCGACGTGGCGACCAACCGCAATCTGCTGGAGCTGCTCTACGTCTGCATCGCGCTCGGTTTCGAGGGCCGCTATCGCGTCGTCGACAACGGTCGCGCCCAGCTCGACAGCGTGCGCAGCCGGCTCGCGCAGATGCTGCGCACGCCCGACGCCGAAGATCCGGCGCTGTCGCCGCACTGGCAGGGCGCGCCGGTGAAGGCGCCGCGTCTCGTCGATGGCGTGCCGGTGTGGATTGGCGCGGCCATCGCGGCGCTGCTGCTGCTGGCGGTGTTCGTCGCGCTGCGGCTGAGCATCAATGCTCACTCCGATCCGGCCTTCATCGCGCTGCAAACGCTCGACGCCAAGGCCGCGACGCTCGCGGCCGGCCAGCCGGTGGTCGTGCCGCCGAAGGCGCCGCAACCGCGCCTCGCGACCTTCCTCAAGCCCGAGATCGACGAAGGACTCGTGGCGGTGCAAGACCTCGCCGATCGCTCGATCGTGACCATCAAGGGCGACGGCCTGTTCGGCGCCGGCAGCGTCGAGCTGGCGGGCCGCTACCAGCCGGTGCTGGCGCGCATCGCGGCCGCGCTGCAAACCGTGCCGGGGCAGGTGCTGATCACCGGCCATACCGACAACCAGCCGATTCGCTCGCTGCGCTTTCCGTCGAACTGGCATCTGTCGCAGGAGCGCGCGCTGGCGGTGAAGAACACGCTCGCGCCGCCGGTGAACGTCGATCGGCTGCGCGCCGAAGGCCATGCCGACGCCGATCCGATCGCCGACAACGCCACGCCCGACGGTCGCGCGAAGAACCGCCGCGTCGAAATCACGCTGTTCGTGCAGCCCGGCGCCTGAACCGGAACGGATAACAACAATGAAGAATTTTCTGCGTCTCCTGCTCAGCCCCGTCGTGCTGACCGGCTTCGGCCTGTTCGCGCTCGCCGCCATCGTGTGGTGGGTCGGGCCGCTGATTGCCATCGGCAGCGTCCGTCCGCTCGACCCCTTCGCGGTCCGGCTCGTGATCGTGCTGCTCATCGTCGGCGGCTACGTCGGCTGGATCGTCTGGCGCGGCGTACAGCGCAAGCGCGCCAACGCGGCGCTGGTCGACGGCCTCGCCGCCGGCCCGAGCGCGATCGACCGCGAAACCCAGGTGCTCGACGAGCGCTTCCGCGAGGCGCTCGGCGTGCTCAAGGGCGCGGCCGGCAAATCGGGCAAGGGCGGCAAGGCCGCATCGGGCGGCAATCTTTACGAGCTGCCGTGGTACGTCTTCATCGGCGCGCCGGGTTCGGGCAAGACCACCGCGCTCGCCAACGCCGGCCTGACCTTCCCGCTGGCCGAGAAGCTCGGGCAGGCCAGCGTGCGCGGCACCGGCGGCACGCGCAATTGCGACTGGTGGTTCACGGAGGACGCGGTGCTCATCGACACCGCCGGCCGCTACACCACGCAGGAATCCGATTCGGCCGTCGACAGCGCGGCCTGGGACACCTTCCTCAAGCTGCTGCGCCGCGCGCGACCGCGCCGGCCGATCAATGGCGTGCTGCTCACCGTCAGCGTCGCCGACCTGCTGCAACAGGACGCCGCGCAGCAGCAGGAACATGCGGCCCGCCTGCGCGCGCGACTGCAGGAACTGCACGCCAAGCTTGGCGTGCGCGCGCCGGTCTATGTGCTCGTGACCAAGGCCGATCTGATCGCCGGCTTCGACGAGAGCTTCACGCAGCTTGGCAAGGACGGCCGCGATCAGGTCTGGGGCTTCAGCTTCGATGCGGCGGCCACGGGCGATCCGCTCGGCGGCTTCGACGGCGAGTACGCCGCGCTTGAAGCGCGCCTGCGCCAGCAGCTGATCGCGCGCGTCGAAGGCCAGACCGATGCGCTCGCGCGTTCGGCGGCGTTTGCCTTCCCGCAGCAGTTCGCGCTGCTGCGCGGGCCGCTCGGCGGCTTCCTGCGCGCGGTGTTCAGCGAGGGCGGCAAGCTCGAAGAAGCGGCGCGGCTGCGCGGCGTCTACTTCACCAGCGGCACGCAGGAAGGCACGCCGATCGACCGCGTGCTCGGCGCGTTGTCGCGCGGACTGGGCGTCGGTGGCCGCGCGGTCGCGGCGGCGCCGGGCAAGGGCAAGAGCTATTTCCTCAACCGGCTGCTGCGCGAGGTGGTCTTCGCCGAGCGCGACATGGTCGGCGCCAACGCGGCGGTCGAGCAGCGCCGGGCGCAGTTGCGCATTGCCGGCTTCGCGATCGTCGGCGTGCTCGCGCTGGCGGTGATTGCCGGCTGGATCGTCAGCTACTTCAACAACCGCAGCTACATCGCCGAAGTCGAGGCGAAGCTGCCGGCCGTCAAGCAGGCGGTCGATGCGCTGCCGCCGGCCTCGACCGGCGACGTGACGCCGATGCCCGACGTGCTCGCCACCGTGCGCAGCGCGGCCTGGCCCGACGGCTACGCGATCGACGACGCGCCGCTGCTGCACGGCCTCGGCCTCTATCAAGGCAGCAAGCTCGACGCGGGCGCGCAGATCGGCTACCGCCATCTGCTCGATCACGGCCTGATGCCACGCGTCGCGCGCCGGCTCGAAGAGCGCCTGCGCGCGGTCGACCGCAACAATCTCGAACTGGCCTACGAGGCGCTCAAGAGCTATCTCATGCTCTACACGCCAGAGCATTTCGAGTCCGAGCCGCTCAAGGCCTGGATTGCGCTCGACTGGGAGCTGAACCTCGGCGCCACGCTCACGCCCGAGCAGCGCGCCTCGCTCGCGCAGGATCTCGACGCGGCCTTCGCCGAAGGCGCGCCGGTGCCGGTGGTGGCGATGGATCAGGCGCTGGTCGCCAGCGTGCGCGAGATGCTCGCGGCCTATCCGCTCGAATACCGCATCTTCAGCCGGCTCAAGCGCCAGCGGCTCGGCGCCGACTTGCCCGAGTTCTCGGTGTCGGCGGCGGCCGGGCCGGGCGCGGCCAGCGTGTTCGAGCGCGGCTCGGGCAAGCCGCTGACGGCCGGCATTCCGGGCCTGTTCACGCGCGACGGCTACAACAAGGCCTTCAAGGCTTCGCTCGACAAGGTCGCGAACCAGCTCGCCACCGAAGAACCGTGGGTGATGGGTCGGCCGCAGGGCGGCGTGGTCGCGGCGGCGCTCGGCGGCAAGGACATGGCCGAGCGCGTGCGCAAGCTCTATCTCGACGAGTACATCAAGGTCTGGGATGCGTATCTGGCCGACGTGCGGCTGGTGAAGCTCGGCGGCCTCGACCGCAGCCTGCAAGTCGCGCGCGTGGTTGCCGCGCCCGATTCGCCGCTCGCCGCCTGGCTGCGCGCGGTCGGCCGCGAAACCACGCTGGTGCCGCCGAAGAGCGCGGTCGCCGACGCCTCGGCCAAGGCCGGCGAAGCCGCCGCCGCCGCGCGCAGCGAGATGGCCGCGCTGATGGGCGACACGCAGGCAGCGCCCGGCACGCGCGCCGGTCCGCCGGAGCAGGTGGTGGACGACCATTTCGCCGCGATCCGCCGGCTGAGCGAGGGCAATCCGCCGCCGCTCGATGGCGTGCTCAAGCAGTTCAATGAAATCTTCGTGCAGCTTTCTGCCGTGGATGCGGCGCAGAAGAGCAAGTCGCCGCCGCCGCCGGGTGGCGCGGCCGAGGCCATCAAGGCGCAGGCCGGGCTGCAACCCGAACCGGTGCGCTCGATGCTCGCCAACCTTGCCGACGCGGGCGCCTCGCAAAGCCGCGTCGCCGAGCGTCAGACGCTGAGCGACGACCTCAAGCCGATCAGCGATTTCTGCGCCCGCGCCATCGCCGGCCGCTACCCGTTCGCGCCCGGCGCCAAGAGCGACGCGATGCCGGAAGACTTCGGCCAGATGTTCGGCGGCGGCGGCCTGCTCGACGATTTCTATCAGCGCCGGCTCGCCACGCTGGTCGATACCGGCACGAATCCGTGGAGCTTCAAGCCGCTGGCCGACGGCACGCGGCCGGCCACGCCCGCCGCGCTGGCCGACTTCCAGCGCGCCGCGCGCATCCGCGACGTGTTCTTCCGTGGCGGCGGCAAGGCGCCGGGCTTCCGCGTCGACATCCGCGCGCTCGACCTCGACGGCCTGCCGCAGATCAGCCTCGACATCGATGGCGTGGTCGCGAAGTTCACCGCTGCCGGCGGCGCGCCTGCGACGGTGCAATGGCCGCCGCAACGGCTCGCCTCGCAGATCAGGTTGCAGACGAGCGAGGGCGGCACGGCGCAAGTCTTTGACGGCCCGTGGGCGCTGTTCCGGCTGTTCGACAAGTTCGAGGTGCAGCAGGGCGCGCAGCCCGAGCGCTTCGTCGTCGTGATCGCCGATGGCGGCCACAAGGCAAAGCTGGAAGT
>Ga0302291_10000248_pt1 | contig 15328 bp, 10 predicted proteins | sample III_Fen_N1_4_FD_194548 | JGI IMG/M metagenome (GOLD analysis project Ga0302291, IMG submission 194548) | Peat permafrost microbial communities from Stordalen Mire near Abisko, Sweden - III_Fen_N1_4 | ecosystem: Environmental > Terrestrial > Soil > Wetlands > Permafrost | place: Sweden: Abisko... | reverse complement strand
TGCCGCCTCGCAGGCGGCGATCAGGTCCTCATAGCCCCGCTCGTCGACATCCCGGATGGTCAGGTTCCTCGCCCCCTCGAGCTGGCGGGCCATCGAGTTGGCGGTGCTGATCACGGTGCCGATTCCGGCGACCGCCGGCACCAGCGACGCCGCGTCACGCAGGTCGCCGCGGACCACCTCTGCACCCAGGGTCTCGAGCTCGACGGCGTCGGTGGTGGGTCTGACCAACGCGCGGAACGGGATCCCGCGCGCGCTGAGCCGCCTCGCGATCTCGCCTCCGAGCTCGCCCGTGCCACCACAGAGGAGAATCCCTCGGTCGATCATCGCGCGTCTCCCGGTTGGTACAGGGCAGAAAGCGTCGGGCGACCTCCGGCGGGTCGCCCGACACGCTCCGCAGGCGTCCGAACGCTGCGCGCTGCTGCGCCCACCGCCAAGAGGCAGGTGTCATCGCGTCAGCGGGCACCCGCCACCACCATGCCCAGGACGCGTTCCGCGTAGGCCTCGACGGAGGTGAGCCGAACGGGGATGCCCTCGAGCACGTCGGTCATGGGGATGGCGTCACCCCTGGCGTAGCAGCGCATCAGCGTCGAGAACGAGCGTGACATCGGGTCCGTGGCGGCCGCCGCCTGCGCCGCGAGCGCATCCTCGGGAACGTGCTGCGTCTCGAACGGCCGCCCGCCCACCCGCTCGAAGATCCGGACGACCGCGGACGGACTGATGGCCTCGGGACCGCCTAGCTCGAGCGTCGCGTTCGCGGCGCGCGACGCGGTCACGCTGCGGGCGGCGAACCGCGCGACGTCGCCCAGCGAGATCCAGCTGATCGGCGCCGTCCCATCCCCGTAGATCGTGGCCTTCGCGTTCGCGGCGTCGAACCCGACCGCGGGGCTCAGCCAGACCTCCATGAAGTAGCTCGGGCGGAGGATCGTGTAGGTGAGCCCACTCGCCATGAGGTGATCCTCGACCGCGCGCTTGGCGTTCCCCAGCGGCATGTCGAGATCGATGTTCTTCGAGAACGACGTGAAGACGAACCGGTCCACACCGGCGGTCCGGGCCGCGTCGATCAGGCGCTTGGTCCCCTCGAGGTCCGTCGTCGCGATGTCGTTGACGCCGGCCTCGTAGGCGAAGGGCATGGACGAGACGGTCGTGACGACAGCCTTCTCATTGGCACAGGCCACTTCGAGGGAGGCAGCGTCACGCAGGTCGCCGACAACCGTCTCGACTCCAAGACCTCGCAGCGCCTCCACCTTCTCGTGGCTCGATTGCTGGCGGACAAGGCCACGCACCTGCATCCCCTGTGCGACCAGCAGCCTGCAGATCTCCGTGCCCACCATTCCCGTGGCACCGACGACCAGAACCATCCCGTTTCCTCCATTCCCATCGCGATCCATCGAGGCCTCGGCTGGGACCTCGGACGACTCCCGAATGCCGCCGGCCGAGGCAGCAGGCGCGATGGCCAACGCCTCGACAACCCGGCGCGCCTCGGTCCCGCGCACCTCCGACCGCCGGCCCGACTGGACCTCCTCGATCAGCACCCGGACCGGAACGCCGCCGTGCTCCCAGGCGCGGACCAGGAACGACCGGTAGGCTACGGAACCCATACCCCGAGCCTGCGCCCGAGGCGTTCCCGCACCGTTCCCCGATCAGAGCGGGCGACGCTGCCTTGCTGGGGACGGCCTGGGGCACCGTCAGCCGGACTGGAGCTCCGACCAGCGCTCCACGGCCAGCGCGGCCTCGATCCGCCCGGCATACCCGGGGTCCGGATCCCTGGCGGCCAGCGCACGAGCGATCTCGGCCTCCCGGGCAGTCACCTCCTGCTCTCCGCCGCGCCGGGCCAGGTGCGAGAGGTGAGCATGGGAGAGGGCCTCGTTGTGAGGATTGCCGCCGATGCGAGCGAGCCGCGACAGCTCGCGCTCGCGCATCGCGCGGGCGGCCGCGTCGTCGCCCAAGGCGTCCTCCATCTCCGCCGCCATCCACGCCGCGACGGCATCGAGGTACCAGTCGCCCATCTGCTCGGTGAGCTGTAGGGCCCGCGCCGCGTGCGGCCGCGCCTCGGCCGCCCGGCCGGATCGCGTCAGCGCAGCGCCCAGGTGGATGCGCACGAGCTCGCCACGGGCGTCGCCAAGGTCGAGCGCGATCGCGAGCGAGCGCTGGAGTGTTGCGAGCGCCTCGGCATGCCGACCGGCGAATGGGAGCATCATCCCGAGCCGGTCGAGCACGCGCGCGAGCAGGGCGCGGTCCCTGTCATCGTCCAGCGCATCGACGCATCCCCCGAGGCACGTGATCGACTCGTCGATCCTGTGGAGCCTGCCCAGGCACCAGCCGGTCATCGACCCGACGAGTGCCCGGGGGGCACGCGCATCGGGCGGGAGGCGGGCGAGCGCCTCATCTGCGAGCGAGATCGCGCCCGCGAAGTCGCCGTGGCGGTACGGGAGCCAGCAGAAGCGTTCGTACGCGAACGCGAGCTCGCCATCCATCCGCGCCGCCTCGATCGCCGCCCGGAACGCGGCCTCGGCTCCCGGCTCGTCGCCTGCCGACAACCGGAGCTCGGCGAGGCCCACGAACGCCCCGCTCGCGTCGTGGCGGGACGCCTCTGTCCTCGGAAGCCGCTCCCAGACAGCGATGGCCCGCTCGTACAGGTCCCGTGCTCCATCGCTGTCGAAGAGAACGCGGGCCCGTGCGGCCGCTGCGAACCCGAAGGCGACGGCCATGGGTCCCGCCTCACGGTTGCCCAGCTCGACCGCGCGCAGGGCATGCTCGGCCACCGGCGTGGGATCGGCCAGCGCCCGCATGAGCGCGTCGGGTTCCGCGCCGTCCCGGGACTCGCCGTTGCGTGCCAGCGCCCGTGCGATGGCGAGATGCGTCTGTGCCCTCCACGCCGGTCCCGCCGCCGACTCCACGGCGCTCCGGAACAGCGGGTGCGCGAATGTGTAGCCGCCGCCGTGTTCGACGAGCAGGCCGGTTGCCAGGGCGGTGTCCAGCGCCGGAATGACACCGCCCTCGAGATCGGGCAGCACGACCTCGAGCGTCCCGCAGTCGATCTCGGGTCCGAGCAGGGCGGCGATCCGCAGGAGCTCAGCGACTGGTCGCGGCAGCGTTCGCGTACGGGCGGCCACGACATGACGAACGGTCTCGGGCGGGTCTGTCAGGGCCGTGCCCGCGGCCAGCGCCCATCGCTCGTGATCCACCCGAAGCGCCCCGGTCGCCCGGGCTGCCCGTGCGATCTCCAGGCAGAACAGTGGGTTGCCCTCGCTCTGGACATGCAGCAGCCGGCAGAGCGACGGCTCGACCGACTCGCCCCCGAGGTGCCCCAGGATCAGCGGCTCGATGTCGCGCTCGGCGAGCGACCCGAGCCGGAGTTCGAGGGCATCGGTCCGGCGGAGCCGCTCCAGCAAGTCGGCTCGCCGCCCAAGGACGGGCTCGTCGTCCCGGTACGTCACGCCGACCAGGATCGGCGCATCGGGGAGCGAGATCACCGCAGCTTCGAGCAGATCGACCGAGGCGTCGTCGAGCCACGCCACGTCGTCGATGGCGATCAGCAGTGGTCGGCGGTCGGCGATCCGGGCGAGGGCCGCCAGCAACGCCATGACAAGAGCCGAGCGGTCCGCAAACGGGATGCGCGGGACGATCCCGAGACCGGGGATGAGGGTGGCGACGCCACTCCGCTCGGGCTCGCCCCAGCCGTCGACCTCGCGAGCCGTCACGATGGCGGGGAGCCGGACAGCGAACAGGGCGAACGGGACCTCCCGCGTGGACTCCACCGCCTGCCAGGCGAGCTCGGACCACCCCGCCCCGCGCGCGTACTCCCGGACCTCCTCGAGCAGTCGGGTCTTGCCGATCCCCGGTGCCCCCCGGACCATCAGCGTTCCCAGGCGCCCCATGGCGACGCGGTCGAGGAGGGGCTCCACGTGCTCGAGCTCCCGCTGTCGCCCGATCAGTCGAGCCACCGGGGCGACCGCGGCGGGCGCATCCTCGGCGCATCGCTCCGCCCGCCGAAATGCCTCGACCGTCTCCTCCGATGGCTGTGCGTCCAGGCCATCGAGGAGCGCACGACGGCAGAGCTCGAACTGCCTTCGTGCTGCATGGTGCCGGCCCTCGGACGCGTACAGCCCGATGGCGAGGCGATGGGCCACCTCGTCGGACGGGTCCCGGTCGAGGAGCTGCTCGATCAGGCGATGGGCCTCCACGGTGCGTCCGGCCGCGATCGCCTGGTTGGCCGCATCAAGGGCGACGAGCTGCCACCGACTACGGAGCTGCTCGCGCGGCGCGACAAGCCAGTCCTCGTAGCCGTCGTCGGGCAGCAGGGTACGCGAGCCGAGCTCGAGCACGGTCGCGAGAGCCGGGTACAGGTCCTTGCCGGGCAGGCCCGACGCAACGGGAGGTTCGCCGGGTACCCGGCTGTGCCGACCGAGCGTTGCGAACGCGTCGAGGAGCAGGTCAAGGTCAACCTGCACCGCCAACGGATCGAGGCGGACGTTGTCGGCCTCGGCCGAGAGGGCATCCGGCGCGCCAAACGCGTGACGTGCGAAGTGGACGGCCTTCCGCAGGCTCGCACGCCCGGCGTCCGGGGAGGTCTCCGGCCAGAGCGTCTCGGCCGCGGCCTCGCGCGACAGCGAATGCCCGGCCGTCACGACGAGGAGCTTGACGAGGCGTTCGGCCGACAGTCGCTGCCAGTCGGCGTGGCCGAGCCGGCGGCCGTCGACCGTGACCTCGAACCCGCCGAGGACGTGCACCTGGACCCGCCCCGGACCCGTGACCCCCATCGTCCGATGTCCTCCGGACCCCTCGCGGCGAATCCTACGCCGCGGCGCGCCCCGCATCCCGGCGCCGACGCCACCGGGGAACGCTCGGGGAACACGTCCCTACACAGAGTTGCCGGACCAGACCGGGCCCTCGACCCGATCACGAGAGAACGGAGGATGCGCGATGCGACGGCGGCTGTTCACCTACCTCATCGTCCCGGCGGCGCTGGCCGTGGCGCTGGCGGCCCCAAGCGGCGCAACCGCGGCCAGTCCGAACCTTGCCGGCTGGAATCACTTCCACTGGGTCCCGACGGACATGGGTGCCGGGTTCCAATGCGGCGTCCCGTTCGAAACCATGCATCCGACTGGCTACGTCGACTTCTGGATGGGGCCCATCGGCGCCAACGGGGTCCAGCGGCAGATCCAGCACTGGAATGGGTCGATGACGTTCACGGGGCCGACAGGCTCAACCGTCACGCTCCGGGAGAATGACTGGCGCTACGTCACCCGCACGTATACCTCGGCTGACGAGTCGACCTACCGGGAGACAACGTCGTTCGTCGGGCTCCTGGAGAAGCTCACCGCCTCCGACGGAGCGAGAGGCCTCGTGGACGCCGGTGCCCTGACGACACGAACGGAGAACACCGCCCTGGCGCCCGGCTGGTACCAGATCACGAGCCTGACGATCCTCGACCGCGCCGGCTCGCTCCCGATGCGCCGAAGTGGCTTCGACCTCGACCTCCAGGGCTGGAACAAGGAGTGCGCGTACTTCGCCGATCACCTCAAGTAGCGGGATGCCGACCGGGTGACACGTCGGCGGCGGTGCATCCGCGGCGGTGCGTCGGACGGTTCCTATCGCGGGTCCGGCAGGATCTGCGTGCCCAGCTCGCCGGCGACGACGCCACCCAGGTGAGCCAGGGTGCCGATCGCGGCCCGCCGGCCCGTCCGGCGCACGAAGGAGATCGCGGCCTCTGCCTTGGGTCCCATGGACCCGGCCGGCAGGGCGAGGGTCTCGAGCACGGCGGGCGTTGTGCGGCCGATTGCCGCCTGCTGCGGGGTCCCGTAGTCGGCGTAGATCGCCTCGACGTCGGTGGCCATCACGAACAGGTCTGCCTCGAGCTGCTCCGCGAGCAGGGCGCTGGCCCGGTCCTTGTCGATGACCACCTCGGCGCCGACGAGCGTGTTGGTCGCGGGCAGGAACATGGTCGGGATCCCGCCGCCGCCGGTGCAGATGACGACGCAGCCGCGCTCCAGGAGCCAGCGGATCGGGCGGATCTCGAAGATCCGCAGCGGCGTCGGCGAGGCGACCACACGCCGCCAGGCGTCGCCGTCGGGCTTGATTGCCCAACCCTTGGCGGCCGCCAGCCGCTCCGCGGTCTCACGGTCGTATACGGGGCCGATGAACTTGGTCGGGTTCGCGAACGCCGGGTCGGACGGGTTGACCTCGACCATCGTGAGGATGCTCGCGAACGGCCGCTCGGGTGGCAGGATGTTGCCCAGCTCCTGCTCGATCATGTAGCCGATCATCCCCTCGGTCTGGGCGCCGAGGACATCGAGCGGGTATGCCTCGACCTCCGGGTAGGCGGCCCCCTGGAGGGCGAGCAGGCCCACCTGCGGCCCGTTGCCGTGCGAGATGACGAGCTCGTTCCCCTCCGCCACGGGGGCGAGCTGTTGCGCGGCGATCCGGACGTTCTGCCGCTGCAGCTCCGCGGTCATCGGCTCGCCGCGACGCAGCAGCGCGTTCCCTCCGAGTGCGACGACGATGCGCATCGACCGCGTCCTACGCGTCGATCGAGGCGGCGCGCATCGCCCGTCTCTGGTCCGTCCAACCGTCAAGCGGGTTCTCGGCGGGCGGGGTCGTCGTCATCGTCGTCTCCAGTGGTCCGGTCGGCCCGGGGGTGCAATCAACTGTTCACCCAGACTGAAGATCACATGATGGTCGCACCGCCGATCGCGCGTGCGCAGGCCATGCAAGTGGCAAAGCCCGGCGGGGGGCACCGTCGTCAGCCGGTTCAGGACCAAGGCCTCTTGGCGTCGGCGATATGCCCGGCGCATCGTCGGCCCGTTGCGGGGGGCGATGACGTGCGGCCCAGATGCCTGCCGCCGGGACCGCGCCGAGCCACTGGCGAGACCGACCCGCGGGTGCGTCTCGAATCGCTCGCGATCCGAGCGGCATCTCTGGGGTATGACGAGCCTCGCCTCCTCGACCTCCGCTGCGACCACCGGTTCCTGGGTGGCCGCGGCCGTCCGGTCGGCGGTCGCCGGCGACGAGTTGGCCTTCGCCCGGATCGTCGACGCCTACCACTGCGACCTCGTACGTGTGGCCTACGTCGTCGCCGGCGACGAGCAGCTCGCCGAGGACGCGGCCCAGTCGGCCTGGTCGATCGCCTGGCGCAAGCTGGGCTCCCTCCGTGACCCGGAGCGGCTGCGCCCCTGGCTCGTCTCGGTGGCGGCCAACGAGGCCCGCCAGCTGGTGCGCAGCCGGCATCGCCGCGCGGTCGCGGAGATCCGGGTCGGGCTCCCGGACGACCCCGGAGACGACCGTCTCGAGGAGATCGATCATCTCGACCTCCTCGCCGTCCTCCGCGAGCTGAAGCCGGAGGACCGCCGCCTGCTCGCCCTGCGCTACGTCGGGGGCCTCGAGCCGACCGAGATCGCCGCCCTCGTGGGCATGTCGCCCTCGGGAGTGCGGGGCCACCTGTCGCGCCTCCGCGACCACCTCCGGGAGGAGCTCCGCGATGGCTGAGATGGACGAGTTCGAGCACGGCCTTGCGGGAGCATTCCTCCGCCTGGTGGACGACATCCAGGGTGACGTGGACGGCATCGCCGTCGCGCACCGGGTCGCCAGCGAGCATCCCCGCCGCCGGACGCATGCCGGCTCGCGGGGTATGACCGCCGTCCCACGTCTCGCATGGATCCTGCTCCTGGCTCTCCTGCTGGCCGCCATCGGATCTGCCGCGCTGCTCGCGGGCGCCCGGCGCGCCGTGCTCCCGGCGGTGACGCCCGAGACCCCGCCGGCGGCGGTGACGTTCGCTCCGGCGGTGATGGGGCCGGCAGTGACGCCCGCACCGAGCGCGACGCCGATCGACCTGCCGCCCGGCAGCCTCTCGCCGTCCGCAGCTGCGGCTTGGGGCGTCCCGGTCGTCACGCCCTCCGCGCTGGGGCGGATCTCGTGGACGGTCTGGCTGCCACCCGATGGCTCCGCGAACACCGTTCCGCTCAGCACGCCCCACGGTCTTGTGCTGCTCGCGGGGGAGAACCTGGACTGGCGGTCATCGTCGGGCGCCTGGAAGGGGACCCCGATCCTGGGGACCGCGACGTGGCCCGGCGCTGCTATCGGGGACGACCTGATCCTCACCGACACGCCGCACCCGGCGCGATTCCACTGGACCGGGTCGGACTGGGTCCGGGCCGGCTCGATCGAGGGCCTCGACGACTTCTACGTGACGGGGCTCGTCGCCCACGGTCAGGTGATCGTCGCCTTCGGACCCAGCGGATTGGCGAGCTCAACCGACGGCGTCCGGTTCGTCCAGGCAGCCGATGGGCCCGGCTGCGTCATGTCGGTGACCTCGACGGGTGACGGGTTCGTGGCGCTCAGCGGCCCCTGCGGGAATGGCGCCACCATCGACGGTAGACCAGACACCCTCTACCAGAACCGGTCGACAGAGCCGATCCCGTGGACGTCCACCGACGGCCTGAGCTGGCGGCGCGCCGCGACGGTCAGCCCGTTTGGCCCCATGGCGACGATCACGGGCGTCGCTTCGCACGGCGGCCGCCAGGTCGCGATCGGGGTGGCCCGGCGGGACGCCGCGCAGACATCGGACATCACGGCCTTCGAGGCGGCGGCGTGGGTGTCCGACGACGGGCTCGCATGGCGCCGGATCCAGGCGCTCCCCGAGGCGCCGACCGTCGTCGGTGTCGATGGCTGGGCGACCGGCTACCGGACGATCGCCTCGAGCGACGCGGGGTGGCTGATCGAGACCTGGTTCAACAACATCTGGACATCGGCCGACGGGCTGGCCTGGCAACCGCTGCACGGCGCGCCGAACATCTTCGGCGGCTACTTCCCGCCGGTCCCTGCGATGGACTCGGACCTGGTCGCCGTGGGCTCCAAGAACGGGGGCAGCCAGGCCGGCGTCGCGCTCGGAACGATCCTCGGGCATTGAGCGTGGCCCGTGTGCGCGCCGAAGGGCGGACCGCGAATGGGCGTCCCAGGAGGAGAAGGTGATGGACGCGCGGACGTTCACACGGCGGGCCCTCGTCGGCCTGGCCGTCGTCGCCCTGGTCTGTGGCTGTGATGCCGGCACGGCGGTCGCTCCCTCGCCGGCCCCGGTGACCGCTGCCCCGGCGGCGGCCGCCTCTACCGTGACCGCGACGGCCGCCGCCCACTGGAACCTGGTCTCGATCTCCGACTCGGTGTTCGGTTCGGGCGACGAGAACCACCTCGAGGCCGTCGACGCATACGCCACCGGGATCAAGCGCGACCTCGGCGTCGACGTGACCATCCACGGGTACTGGCTCGGCGGCTACACCAGCGACCAGGTCGTGGAGAAGATCCAGGGCGACGGCGCGCTTCGGGCGCAGCTCGCGAGCGCGGACGTCATCGTGTTCGAGGTGCCCGTCGGGGAGTTCCGGTTCGAGTGTCCGTTCGACAACGCGGAGTGGCATCCGCTGCCAGGCACGCCGACCGAGTGGTGGACCTGCACTGCGCGGGCCGCGGCCCGGAACACCGCCAACGCCGGCCGGATCATGGATGCGATCGTCGCGCTGCGCTCCCCGGCGGACGCGCTGATCCTGGCAAGCAACCTGTGGGAGATCGGCTACAGGGCCAACCTCGCGCAGGGCATCGAACCCCAGATGCACGCCCTGTTCACCGCGGCCAACGCCGGGGTGGAGGCCGCCGCCGCCAGCCACGGGATCCCCGTCGCCGACGCCTGGACCGCCTTCATGGGACCCGACGGCACGACCGACCCGGTCGCGACCGGCAACCTCCTCGAGGACATGTCGCACCTGACGGCGAAGGGGGCCCTCAAGCTCGCGAGCGTGTGGCGAGGGCTCGGCTACGAGAAGGGACGCACGGTGGCCAGCCGCCCGCCGGCACCGCCATCACCTGCCGCCTCTCCGATGCCGGACGGCACGCCGTCCGCGGCCGCGACCGGCTCGCCGTCGGCGTCTCCACACGCCTTCGGGCCGGTCAGCATGACCAACGGGGACGTGACCTGCGATGGGCTGTCGGTGGAGCAGCCCGTTGTCGCCGGCGATTCCCATTCCTGGGCGGTCAAGACCTCCTGCACGGTGACGACCAACGATCCGCGCGTCAGCGGCACCGAGACGTCCGCTGCGTGGAACGTGACGGCATGGGGCAAGGTCGCGTACGGAATGCTTCTCGAGGGCGCAGGCATCCAGTCCGGTCCCTTGCGCATCGAGAACGCCGGCGGGACGTGGGTCGGCACGGGGTCCGGCATCTACTCCACGGATCGCGGCGACACCGTGGCCGCGTGGTTCACGGGCACGGGTGGTTACAAGGGGCTGGCCTACTTCGAGCTGCGGACGGGGACACGTCACGGGTCGGACACGGGCTCGATCCAGGGTCTCGTCTTCCCCGGCGACCCCCCTGACCTTGCGGCCGTGCCCGCCCACGTCACCGCCACGCCTTCGCCTGCCATCCCGACCCCCGGCGCTGCCAGCCTGCCGGCCGTGCCGGCCCCCACGCCGGCCGCGGTCTCCTACGGACCCGTGTCGGTGGTCGCGGGGACGACCATCTACACCGCGGGCGACAACGGGCAGCCGGTGACCCGGGCGGACGGCCGCACGTCCTACCCGAACGGCACGCTCGCCGGCCTCGAGACGCCGAACGACCCCCGCGTCGCGGGCACGTTCGTGGCGTCGCCGTGGCGGACAGACGTTTGGGGGCACACCGACGACGTGTTTGGGTCCGGCATCCAGGCGGGTCTTCTCCGGATCGTGAACGCGGGCGGGTCATGGGATTGCCGGGTCTCGGGGCTCTCTGACAATCGCGGCAACACCCTCGTGTCCTGGTGCACGGGTGCCGGATCGTACGCCGGGCTCGGGTACTTCGAGCTCGTCCGCTCGGGCAATCCGTTCATCGACAACCCGGTCCAGGGCGAGATCTTCCCGGGCAAGCCGCCCACGCCGTAGGCGGCAGGCAGGAGGAGAACCCGACGGCGACCCTTGACCGCACCCGCGCCGGCCGCGCCGCCCGGGTCAGCCCGCCTCGACGACCCGGCAGCCACCGGCATTCTTGGCGGCGAGGAGCGCCCCGTCTGCGCGGACCAGCAGGGATGACGCGCCTTCGCGGCCCCGCCTCGCTGCGATGCCGACCGAGGCCGTCACCGGGGCAACCGAGGCGCCCAGCCGGCCCCGGCGCTCGCGGTAGGGTCCGGTAAGGCGAGCCGCGATGGCGCGCCCAGTCTCGGGCGGTCCCGCGCACAGCATGAGGAACTCGTCCCCGCCGGTCCGGGCGACAAAGTCCACGGGGCGGACGACGGATTGAAGCCGATTGGCATACGCGCGCAGCAGGGCGTCTCCACCTCCGTGACCCAGCCGGCGGTTGGCTTCGCGAAGGCCATCGATGTCGATCGCAATCGCGGTCACCGGACGGTGGGACACGGGGTGCGCGAAGAAATCGTCGAGCGCCAGGCGCAACGCGGCGCGGTTGCCCAGGTTCGTCAGCGGATCGTGCAGCGCTTCGCGCTGGAGCGTGGCCAGCCGCGCGACGAGCTCGGTCGTGTCGATCACGATGGCAAGCGTGGCCGGTCCGTCCCTGGTCGCGATGGGCGAGAGGCTCACCTCCGCCGGGAACGCGGTGCCGTCCACGCGTGCGCCTTGAACGACGATGCCAGATCCCATCGGCCGACTCCGACCGGTTGAGCTCGACGCCTGGCGAACGGCGGCGTGCGCGGCGCGACGCGATTCCGGCACGAGCTCCTCGATGAGGAGGCCCACGACTGTGCGCCCGAACAGGCTGTCCGCAAGGCCGTTTGCGGCCGTGATCCGACCGTCGCCACCGACGACGAGAGCCGCATTGGCGAGGGCCGAGACAAGGACGGCCGGGTCAAGCGCATGCGATCGCCCTCCCGAGGGCGATGCGCGATGCCGCGGCCTCGCGGCGGGCGCGACATCCAGGGTCCCTGGATCGCGGATGGCCCCCGGGTCGAACCACCCCGACGCCTCCACGGGGAACTGGCCGTGGCCAACCTGCATCGGTTGCGCCGACGTTCGACCCTCGACGCGCATCTGGGACCCCATAGCGTCCGATCCGGGCCGGCCATGGACGATGGTGCGGACCCTGGACCCGGAGCCGGAATGTTGCTTGGCACACCGGGCTTTGGCAACCCCCTTTCTTCGCAGAGCCGGACTCGGCCCCGCTTGGGGATAGCTCGCCGGTGAGCACGGCGTGCCGGGTCGGCCTCGTCGCGCCACCGGGATGGCGGCTCCGGTTCACGAGGTTCGGATGGACGTGCGGGCCCGGGACCCGTAGGCTCGTGGCGAGCGCATCGACCTCGACGAGGACGTGGCTGATCCGGGCTCCGCAGAGGATACGAACGTGGCGAAGAAGAAGGACAGGAAGGCCGCGAAGAGCCAGGCGCGTCCGGACGGTGGCGAGGCCCAGCCCACTGCGGCATCGTCGGAGCCCGGCGCGCTGATGAAGACGAAGGACTACGAGCGCGAGATGCGCCGCCTTCACGGCGAGCTGGTGGCGATGCAGGAGTGGGTGAAGGCGACGGGCGCCAAGATCTGCATCGTGTTCGAGGGCCGGGACACGGCCGGCAAGGGGGGCACGATCAAGCGGATCACGGAGCGGGTCAGCCCCCGCGTGTTCAAGGTCGTGGCCCTGTCCGCCCCGACCGAGCGCGAGCGGTCCCAGATGTACGTCCAGCGGTACGTGCCGCACTTCCCCGGCGCGGGCGAGGTCGTGATCTTCGACCGCAGCTGGTACAACCGCGCGGGCGTCGAGCCGGTGATGGGCTTCTGCACCCCCGAGGTGTCGGAGAAGTTCCTCGAGCAGGTGCCGGCCTTCGAGAAGGCGATGGTCGACAACGGGATCATCCTGATCAAGTACTGGCTGGAGGTCAGCCCGGACGAGCAGACCCGGCGCCTGGAGGGTCGCATCCACGACCCGCGGAAGATCTGGAAGCTGACCGACATGGACCTCAAGTCATACGGCCGCTGGGACGACTACTCCCGCGCCCGGGACGCGATGTTCGTGGCGACGGACACGCCGTGGGCGCCGTGGTACATCGCGCACACGGACGACAAGAAGCGGGGACGGCTCAACATCATCAGCCACCTGCTGAGCAAGGTGCCCTACGCGCCGGTCGAGCCGCGGAACATCGCGCTGCCCAAGCGCAAGGTGAACAAGACATATGTCGAGGCGGACCTGCCGCTGAAGCACATCCCGACGCCGTTCTGACCGGCACCGCGTAGCGCCGCCAGCGGGCGGGGCGCCGCGCCGCGTCACCGGCGCGGGAGTTCGTCGGGCGTCCCATGCCAGTTCGGGCCAGAGGCCTCTTGGCTTCGCGAACTGGGGAAGGCCATCCTCCCCCAGTTCGCGGGGAGCGATGACGCGCGGCCCGAACACCTGCCGCCGGGACCGCGCCGAGCCACTGGCGAGACCGACCCGCGATCGACGCGTCCCGGGGAGGAGCGAGTCGTGCGACGACTCTTCGTGTTGCTGACCGCCGGGTTGCTGGCGGCCTCCCTCGCCGTGCCGGCCGCCGTCTCGGCCGCCGGATCCACGTACCAGGTGCCGCGGCCCAACGGGCACGACGACACAACCGCCATCCAGACGGGCCTCGACTGGTGCACCGCGCACGGCCCGGGCTGCACCGTCCAGCTCCAGGCCGGCACGTACCGGACGAGCCAGCTCGTCGAATACGGCTTCCGGGGCACGTTCAAGGGAGTGGGACAGCACCGGACGACGATCCGGGCGCTGCCACACCTGCTGATCACCGGACCGGACCCGTGGGTCGACGGCGCCTGCCTGCCCAACCTCACCGACTGCCGGGCGGCGGACTTCATCATCTTCGTCAACGGCAACGTCAGGGTCTCCGACCTCGCCCTTGACTTCCCGGCCACGAACGGCACCGAGACGACGCCCTTCACCCTCGGGGGCAACCAGTACAGCGGCCTGATGACCGCCCTGGAGTTCACGGGTGACACCCACGCCCACGCGGCGGTCGACCATGTCAGCGTGACCGGCCGCGCCGACCACACCGCATCGAACCTCCTCGGCCTGGGCTTCAACGTCGCCCAGGGGATCATGTTCGACGGCTGGTACCCGAGCGCCCCGTTCCCGAGCTTCACCAGCGCCACCCGGAGCGGGACGTTCACGGTCCGGAACAGCACCGTGCGGACCTTCTGGGACGCCGTGCTCGTGAACGGCGCGATCAGGGACAGCAAGATCACCATCAGCGGCAACCGGATCAGCGACGTCGACTTCGGGCTCGACCTGAGCGGAGCGAACTCGGTCTTCGAGATCTCGAACAACCGGATCGCAGCGACCAACGCGGCTCCCGAGGAGATCGACCACGTGGGCGTCCTCGTCGAGCCGACTTCCTCCGCCGGCCTGTCGACCCGTCTGTCGCGCTTCTCCATCCACGACAACGCCATCCGGGTCAGCGACACCTGTGGCTGCGGGATGTTCGGCATGTGGCTGCAGGACGCGGCATGGGGTGCCCCCGACCACTGGTTCAAGGCGACCATCAAGCACAACTCGATCTCGCTCCCGACGACCTTCACCCTGGCCGGCGAGGGCAAAGAGGGAATCGACGCCAACAACATCACCGGCACCGTGATCGCGGCCAACAGGTTCACCGGGACCGCGGCCGGGACCTGGGACGCCATCAGCCTGTGGGGCAACGATGCGTCCATGCTGCCCAGCACGGGCAACGTGATCGTCGGCAACAACGTCAGCGGCCTCAAGCCGGCAGGGTCGGAGCCATACCCGGACGACGTGCCCGGTCTTGGGCTCTCCCAGATCTACCTCGACGCGTACACGACCGACAACCGCGTCGTCTGCACCCGTCGCAACGACACCGCCTACGACGGGGGCACCGGCAACACGGTGATCGGGTGCACCACTCCGCCCCTGCCCGCTGCGGCGGCGCCGAACGTCAGCCCAATGCTGCGCCAGGCGTCTCCGGCGAGCAGGCTGCAGAAGGCGCAACTGCACCGCTAGCCTGAGCAGCGTCCCAGGATCGACGAGCCGCCCGAGCCCTTCGGGCGGCTCGTCATATCTGTCATCGGACCGGGAAGCCCGATACTGGGGCATGCCTTCCTCAGCGTTCACGACGGATCGCCGACGCCTGACGGCGTTGCGCCAGGCCGCCCAGCGCATCACCGCGAGCGAGCGCTCGACGCCCGGCCAGGTCGTCCGCTCCATGCTGGCGATGCAGGGGCAGGACCTCCCGGGCGCACGATGGTCGATCGGCCTCCGCGGGCAGGGGCTGACCGACGACGAGGTGGGCGCGGCGTTCGACGCGGGCGAGATCGTCAGGTCCTGGCCGATGCGCGGCACCCTGCACGTGACCGCCGGCGAGGACATCGGCTGGATGCTGGAGCTGATG
>Ga0302291_10000244_pt1 | contig 15405 bp, 11 predicted proteins | sample III_Fen_N1_4_FD_194548 | JGI IMG/M metagenome (GOLD analysis project Ga0302291, IMG submission 194548) | Peat permafrost microbial communities from Stordalen Mire near Abisko, Sweden - III_Fen_N1_4 | ecosystem: Environmental > Terrestrial > Soil > Wetlands > Permafrost | place: Sweden: Abisko... | reverse complement strand
GTTGCCTGGCCACCTTCCCGGCACAGATGAACAGCAACTTCATCAAGGTGCAGGACCTGCGCTACGGAGAGAACAGCCACCAGAGCGCCGCGCTCTACCGCGACCTCTATCCCGCGCCTGGCTCTCTGGTCACGGCCAAGCAGCTGCAGGGCAAGGAGCTGAGCTACAACAATATCGCCGATGCCGATGCTGCCTGGGAATGCGTGAAGTCGTTTGACAGCACTGCCTGCGTGATCATCAAGCACGCCAACCCCTGCGGCGTGGCTGTGGGCGTCAACGCGGCCGAGGCCTATAGCAAGGCCTTCAAGACCGACCCCACCAGCGCCTTCGGCGGCATCATTGCCTTCAACTGCGTGGTGGACAAGGCGGCGGCCGAGCTGGTGGTCAAGCAGTTCGTCGAGGTGCTGATGGCGCCCGGCTTCACCGACGAGGCCCGCGCCATCTTCGCGCCCAAGGTGAATGTGCGTCTGCTGGAGATCGCCCTCCCGAGCCTGGAGGGCTCCCTGCAGTCGCGTGGTGGCAGCACCCCCTACTCGCAAGGCCGCAACGCCATCGACAGCAAGCGCATCGGCAGCGGCATGCTGCTGCAGACCGCCGATAACCATTTCCTGCAGCGCAGCGATCTGAAGGTCGTGACCACGCTGCAGCCCACCGAGCAGCAGCTGCAAGACCTGATGTTCGCCTGGACCGTCGGCCAGTATGTGAAGAGCAATGCCATCGTCTTCTGCGCCGGTGGCATGACGCTGGGCGTGGGTGCGGGCCAGATGAGCCGCATTGACTCGGCCCGCATCGCCAGCATCAAGGCCGAGAACGCTGGCCTGTCTCTGAAGGGCTCGGCCGTGGCCAGTGACGCTTTCTTCCCGTTCCGCGATGGCCTGGACGTGCTGGCCGATGCCGGCGCCTCTTGCGTGATCCAGCCCGGCGGCTCGATGCGCGACGATGAGGTCATCGCCGCCGCCAACGAGCGCGGCATCGCGATGGTGCTGACCGGCGTGCGCCACTTCCGCCATTGACGCTGCGCCAGACCGTAGCTGTCGCAGATGCGACAGATCGAGGCCCGCGTTGTACGCGGGGTTTTTTAGCTCTTCACGGGGCTTTGCCCGGTATCAGTCTTGGCGCGTGCCGGGCTGCCTGGGTGCTCTGCTCCGTCCATGTCCCCCGGCCTGCGGCCTCCTCCTTTACTTCCCTTCGCAGAACACCCAGGCAGCCCGGCCAGGCACTGTCATGGTTTCTCGACGAGGATGCAAGTCTGGAGCTGAGGGCGTCGGGCGAGTGTTGCCGCGAAGGTTAAGGAGGAGGCCGAAGGCCGGGGGACACGAGCGACAGCATTCGCCCGACGTCCTCGGCGGGCGCTTTGCCTGCAAATCTGGAAACAGTCCAAATTTTGCTCGGTGCTTTCCCGGATGACGTGACTCGCCAACGACGCAAAGCCTAGAGCCCCGCCCCTAAGCAAGGGCCAACACGCTTGGCCCGTCTCTCGCTTGCGGTTAGCCTCGACGCATAACGAGATCAGCGAGCAGGAGACAAGATCATGAACGACGCTCTGCACGAGCAGTTGCATCTGGCGCTGGGCCATCAGCGCGCGGCCTTCCAGGTCGAGATGTACCCGAGCCTAGCCACCCGTCGCGACCGCATCCAACGGGTGCTGGAGATGACCAACCAATACGCCGACGAACTGGTGGCGGCGATTTCGCGCGACTTCGAACACCGGGCGCGCCAAGAGAGCCTGCTGGCCGATGTGTTCACGGTCACCTCGTCCGGCAAGCATGCGCTGAAGCATCTGCGCCGCTGGATGCGCGTCCAGCGCATGCCGACGCCGCTGCACTTCCTGCCGGGCAGCAATCGTCTGCTACCCCAGCCATTGGGTGTGGTCGGCATCATCTCGCCCTGGAACTACCCCTACAACCTGGCCCTGACGCCGGCCGTGGCCGCACTGGCCGCCGGCAACCGTGTGTTGATCAAGCCCTCGGAGCTGACACCCGAGACCGGTGCGCTGATGGCTCGCATCGTGGCCAAGTATTTTTCGCCCGAAGAGATGCACGTCATCCTCGGCGACGCCGAGGTCGGGCGCGCCTTCACGCAGCTGCCCTTCGACCACCTGTTCTTCACCGGCTCTACAGCCGTGGGTCGGCATGTCGCGGTGGCGGCTGCGCAAAACCTGACCCCGGTGACGCTGGAGCTGGGCGGCAAATCGCCCGCCATTGTTGACCGCAGCGCGCTGCTCAAGCTCAGCGCCGAGCGCATCGCCTTCGCCAAGCTCTTCAACGCCGGCCAGACCTGCGTGGCGCCCGACTATGCGCTGGTGCCGCGCGAGCTGGTGGCACCCTTTGTCGAGCATGTCCAGGCCGCGATGCGTAGCTACTACCCGACGCTGGAAGGCAATCCCGACTACACCAGCATCGTCTCGCCGCGCCACCATGCACGCCTGACGGGCCTGCTGGACAACGCGCGCGAACATGGCGCCAAGGTGATTCCGCTGCATGCGCCTCTGGCCGGAGGGCGCAAGTTCGTGCCCACCCTGCTGCTCGACGTCAACGATGAGATGAGCGTGATGCGCGAGGAGATCTTCGGTCCGCTGCTGCCCATCATCGCCTACGACAAGGTCGATGAGGCCCTGGCCTATGTCAACCGCCATGATCGCCCGCTGGCGCTGTACTGGTTCGGCGAGAACAGCACCGAGCGCGAACGCGTGCTGATGCAGACCCATGCCGGCGGCGTCACCATCAACGACTGCATCTGGCATCTGGGCCAGGAAGACCAGCCCTTCGGCGGCGTCGGCGCCAGCGGCATGGGCTCGTACCACGGTGAATGGGGCTTCCGCACCTTCAGCAAGCACAAGCCCGTCTTCAACCAGCCGCGCTTTGCCGGTACCAAACTGTTTTACCCGCCCTATGGCAAGACCTTCGAGCGTCTGCTGGGCCTGCTGAGGAAGATTGCATGAAGCGAAGAAGCCTGCTCAAGCTGGGCATCGGCGCCGCCGTGGTGCTGGGCGTGGCCGGTGCCGGCGTGGCCCTGATGCGCCCGGCCCTGGTCAACGGGAAGTTCAGCACCGATGTGCACGCGCTGATGCGCGCCGTGGCCGAAGGCGTGCTGGACGGGCTGCTGCCAGTGGACGCGAGCGCGCGCAGCGCGCGCCTGAGCGTGCAGCTCGCGCAGCTCGAAACCACGATCGCGGGCCTGCCAGCGGCCACCCGCAGCGAACTCTCGCAGCTGCTCGCGCTGCTGGCTACCGGAGCCGGGCGCTTCGGGCTGGTCGGCCTCACCAGCGACTGGGCCAGCGCGTCTGCCGCCGAGGTGCGCGAGGGCCTGAGCGCGATGGGTGCCTCCAGCATCGGCCTGCGCCAGCAGGTCTACCACGCGCTGCGTGACCTCAACACCCTGGTGTTCTTCAACGATCCGTCGAGCTGGGCGCTCGTCGGCTACCCCGGACCGAGAGAAATTGCAGTATGAGTTCCCCCATCCCTGATCCGATCAAAGAAGGCCTGGCACGCGGTTGGAAGGTGCTGGGCGGCGGCCTGGGCGCATTGCCGGCCACGCTGGAGTGCGATGTGGTCATCGTCGGCAGCGGCGCTGGCGCCGGCATCACCGCCGAGCTGCTGGCCAAGGCCGGCCTGAAGCTGGTGATCGTCGAGGAAGGCCCGCTGCGCAGCAGCAGCGACTTCCGCCAGCGCGAGGCCGAGGCCTATTCCACGCTCTACCAGGAAGCCGGCGCGCGCAAGACCGCCGATCAGGCGATGCCGGTGCTGCAAGGCCGCTGTGTCGGCGGCTCCACCACGGTCAACTGGGCCGGCGCCTTCCGCACGCCCGGGGACACGCTGGATTTCTGGGTTGAGCGCTATGGCCTGAACGAGGCCAGTCCTGCGGCCATGGTGCCCTGGTTCGAGCAGGTCGAGCGCCGGCTGAACATCAGCGAGTGGCTGACGGAGCCCAATCCCAACAACGATGCGCTGCGTCGCGGCGCACTCAAGCTGGGCATCGAGGCGCCGAACGCCAAGCGCAATGTCAAGGGCTGCTGGAACCTGGGCTCCTGCGGCCTGGGCTGCCCCACCAATGCCAAGCAGTCGATGCTGGTGACCACGATTCCAGCCGCGCTCGACCTGGGCGCGACCCTGCTGGTGCAGACCCGTGCCGAGAAGCTGGAGCTTGCCGGCAACGAGGTTCAGGCCCTGATCTGCCAGCCTGTGCAGCTCAATGGCGACGCCGCCGGCGCCCCGGTTCGGATCAAGGCCAGGCACTATGTGGTGGCCGGTGGCGCCATCAACTCGCCGGCGCTGCTGATGCGCTCGGGTGCGCCCGATCCCCACAAGCTGCTGGGACGCCGCACCTTCTTGCACCCGACCGTGGCCAGCAGCTCGGTGATGCCCGATCCCGTCAAGGGCTGGGCCGGCGCACCGCTGTCGGTCTTTTCCGACCATTTCGAGCATGTCAGCCCGATCGATGGCCCAATCAGCTACAAGTTGGAAGTCGCGCCGGTGCATCCGGGTTTTGCGATGACCAATCTCGGCGGCCTCGGGCCGGCGATGGCCGCACGCACCCAGCAGTTCCCGCACATCAGCATCTTCATCGGCCTGTTGCGCGACGGCTTCCACCCCGAGGCCGGTGGCGGCACCGTGAGCCTGAAGAGCGATGGCAGCCCGGTGCTGGATTACAAGCTCACCGACTTCCTGATGGACGGCGCACGCCGCGCGCACCTGACGATGGTCGAGCTGCAGTTCGCGGCCGGCGCCAAGACCGTCCGGCCCGCGCATGAGATGGCGCGAGACTACGTCAGCTGGAAGGAGGCACAGGAGGCCATCAAGACCCTGCCCTACCAGCCCTATCTGACCACGGTGGGCAGCGCCCATGTAATGGGTGGCTGCAATATGGCGGCCGATTCCGCCCGGGGCGTGGTGCGTCCTGACGGCCAGCATTGGCAGATCGCCAACCTTTCGGTGCATGACGGCTCACTGTTGCCGACCAGTATCGGCGCGAATCCGCAGGTCAGCATCTACAGCCAGGCGGCCCGTGTCGGCACGGCCCTGGCCAAGCGGCTGAGCGGCAAAGCCGTCGCGCTCGCCTGATGCGCCGCCATCTCATCACCGGTGCCGCCAGCGGCATCGGTCAGGCCCTGGCCGTCACCCTGCTGCAACGCGGCGACGCAGTGCTGGCCTGCGACATCAATGTGGCGGCGCTGGAGGCCCTGCGCCCGCATGCCAAGAGCGCACAACAGCTGCTGCTGCAGCGCCTGGATGTGCGCGACGCGGCGCAGTGGCAGGAGGCCATCGCCACCGTGCGTGCGGCCTGGCCACGGCTGGACGTGCTGCACAACATTGCCGGCGTGCTGCGGCCAGACTTCATCGAGCAGATCACCGCTGATGACATCGCCCTGCAGCTCGACGTCAATGCCAAGGGCAGCATGCTGGGCACCCAGGCCGCCTGGACCCTGATGCGCGAGCAGCCGGTAGGCACGGACGGGCGGCGCGGCCAGATCGTCAACCTCGGCTCGCTGGCCTCATTGAGCCCGGTGCCCGGCTCGGCCATGTATGCGGCCTCGAAGTTTGCGATCCGTGCCTACACCCTGTCGGTGGCGCCCGAGCTGCGCGAGGCTGGAATCGCAATCAGCATCGTCTGCCCCGACGTCGTCGCCACGCCCATGATCACGCCGCATCTGCACCGCGACGCGGCCTCGCTGATCTTCTCCGGCATCCGTACGCTGCAAGCCGGCGATGTGGTGCAGGCCATCCTGCAACGCGCGCTCGACCGGCCGGCGCAGAGCCCCGAGCTTGAGATCATCCTGCCGCGCTGGCGCGGCTGGCTGTGCAAACTGGGTAACGTCGCGCCAGGACTGGCCGCGAGCCTCTACAAACTGATGGCCGCCCAAGGCCGCAAACGCCAGGCCAAGCACCCGCTATGAGTACCCATTACGAAGCCATCATCATCGGCACCGGCTTTGCCGGCATCGGCATGGCCCAGGCCCTGCTGGCCGAGGGCATCAGCAACTTCGTACTGCTGGAAAAGCAGCACGACGTCGGCGGCGTCTGGCGCGAGAACAGCTATCCCGGTGCCGCCTGCGACGTGCCCTCGCACCTCTACTCGTTCTCCTTCGAACCCAAGCCCGACTGGACGCACCGCTACGCACGCCAGGGCGAGATCCTGGCCTACCTGCAGCACTGCGCGCACAAGTACGGCGCCACCGAGCGCACCCGCTTCGGCGCCGAAGTGAAGCGCGCCGACTACGACGAGGCCACGCGGCAATGGACTGTCGAGCTCAGCACCGGCCAGCGCCTGAGCGCGCGGTTGCTGATCAGCGCCGTGGGTCAGCTGAGCCGCCCGGCGCTGCCTGCACTGCCGGGCATGGAGAGCTTTGCCGGCCCGAGCTTCCATTCGGCCACCTGGCGGCATGACGTCGATCTGCGCGGCAAGCGGGTCGGCGTGATCGGCACCGGCGCCTCGGCCGTGCAGTTCGTGCCGACGATTGCGCCTGATGTCGCCAAGCTGAGCCTGTTCCAGCGCTCCGCGCCCTATCTGCTGCCGCGCATGGACCGCCGTTACCCGGCCTGGGAGCAGGCGCTGTATCGCCGCCTGCCCTGGCTGCAGGCGCTGTCGCGCGCCCGGCTCTGGGTCTTTTACGATCTGCGTGCCATCGCCTTCACGCGCTGGACCTCGCTGATGCGCGTGGCCGGTCTGCTGCCCTTTCGCATGCTGCTCAAGAAGCAGGTAGCCGACCCGGCGCTGCGTGTGCGGCTGACGCCGGACTATCCGATCGGCTGCAAGCGCCTGCTGGTGTCGAGCAACTACCTGCCCGCCCTGACACGGCCCAATGTCGAGCTGGTGACCGAGCGCATCGAGGCGGTGGTGCCCGAAGGCGTGCGCACCGCCGATGGCCGCGTGCATGCCTGCGACGCGCTGATCTTCGGCACCGGTTTTGCCGCCACCGAATTCCTCGCGCCCATGGAGATCCGCGGCAGCGGCGGCCACAGCCTCAACGAGGTCTGGGCCGGCAAGCCGGGCGCCTATCTGGGCATCTCGGTCGCGGGCTTCCCGAACTTCTTCATGCTCTACGGGCCCAACACCAATCTGGGGCACAACTCCATCGTCTACATGATCGAGAGCCAGGTGCGCCATGTGATGCGCTGCGTGCGCGAGATGCGCGGCAGCGGTGCCTCGCGTGTGGAGGTGCGCTCCGATGCCGTGAAGACCTCCGTCGACGAGGTGCAGCAAGGCCTCAAACACACCGTCTGGCAGGGCTGCAAGAGCTGGTATCTGAACGAGAGCGGCTACAACCCGACCAACTGGCACAGCTTCTGTTTCAGCTATCGCTGGCAGGCGCTGCGCGACAAGCTGGGCAGCGTCTATGAATTCCAGCGCTGAGATCCGGCCGACCGAGCTGCTGGCCGCGCCCGCCGCCACGGCCGAGCGCTTCTGGGCCGCCGTCTACCGCTTCTTGCTGCGCACGCATTTCCGCGTGCTGATCGGCCCGCCCACGCCGCCCTGGCTGCAGCGCCCGCTGACGCGCCTGCTGGCCGGGCTGACCTTTGCGAAACGCGGCACGGCCAGCCGCTGGGTCAGGCTCGGCGGTATGCGAGCGCAGTTGCTCACGCCGCCTGAGGCTCGCCAGGGCGTGATGCTGTACCTGCATGGCGGCGCCTTCATGGTGGGCAGTGCGAGCACGCACCGCGCCGTCACGACGCGCCTGGCCCTGTACAGCGAGCGGCCGGTCTATGTGCCCGAATTCCGGCTCGCGCCCGAGCATCCCTATCCGGCCGCTCTGGACGACGCGCTGGCCTGCTATCAGGAACTGCTGCGAGCGCACGGGCCGCAGATCGTGGTGGCCGGCGACTCGGCGGGCGGCAGCCTCAGCGTCGCACTGGCCCTGGCCCTGCGTGCGCGCGGCCTGCCGCAGCCTGCCGCGCTGCTGCTGATGTCGCCGGTCACCGATCCGGCGTTTAGCGGCGCCAGCATCCAAAGCCGCGCCGCGGCCGATCCCATGCTGCGCCTATCCTGGGTGCGCCAGGGTGCGGCCGCCTATGCCTGCCCCGAGCAGACCCGGCCGCAGCACGAACATGCGCCGCTGCGCCAGCCGCTGGACGGGCTGGCAGCCATGTTCATCCAGGTCGGCAACGACGAGATCCTGCGCGACGATTCAACGCGGCTGGCCAGCCATGCGCGCCGCTGCGGCGTGGCGGTGACGCTGGAGGTGCATGCCGAGCGCTGGCATGTGTTCCAGATGCAGTCGGCCGCGCTGCCCGGCGCCAACGCGGCTCTGCAGCGCCTGGCGCGCTACGCACGGGCGGCGCTGGGCGATTGAGCTGGGCTGCGCCCATGGCGGGGATAATCCCGCCATGTCCCTCGCCGATTCCATGGGCCACCTGCTGGCCTTCATCGCGCGCCTCATCACCGGCGCGCAAGGGCACTGGAAGGGCTGCCCACCGGCGGCCGAGCAGCGCATCTACATCGCCAATCACCAGAGCCATTTCGACTGGGTGCTGATCTGGGCGGCGCTGCCGCATGAGCTGCGTGCGCAGACGCGGCCGATCGCCGCGCGCGACTACTGGACCGCCAGCCGCTTCAAGACCTGGCTGACCAGCGACGTCTTCCATGCCGTCTACGTCAGCCGGACCCGCGCCTCGCCCGACGACGACCCGCTGGAGCCGCTGCTCGATGCTTTGAAGCAGGGCGACTCGCTGGCGCTCTTTCCCGAGGGCACGCGCAGCAGCAAGGGCGAGCCCCAGGCCTTCAAGGCGGGCATCTATCACCTCGCCGAGCAGTTCCCCGAGATCCCCGTGATCCCGACCTGGATCGACAACGTTCAGCGCGTGATGCCCAAGGGCGAGGTGGTGCCGGTGCCGATTCTGTGCACCGTGACCTTTGGCGCGCCCCTGCATCTGCAGCCCGGCGAGGGCAAGCACGAATTTCTGGAGCGTGCGCGTGCTGCCGTGATGGCGCAGCGCCCGAGTGCCGCATGAACCTGCTCAGCACACTCAAACACATGAGTGCCAGCGACCAGATCGCCCGGCTCTTTCTGTTGCTCTTCGGCGTGCTGCTGCTGGTCAGCTTCGGCGCCTATCTCTACGCGCTGCGCGACCGGCCGCTGGAGCGACAGGCGGCCTGGCAGCGCAACTGGCGGCGCTTTCAGCGCGATCTGCGCGCCACCTGGCTGGGCGCCTGCCTGTTCTGGTTCGCCTGGATCTCCGGGGCGGTGGGCGCCACGCTGCTGTTCGCGGTCTTCTCCTTCCTGGCATTGCGCGAGTTCATTACCCTGGTGCACACGCAGCGCGGCGACCACCGCAGCCTGATCGTCGCCTTCTTCGTGCTGCTGCCGCTGCAATACCTGCTGGTGGGCACGCGCACCTTCGACCTGTTCTCGGTGCTGATTCCGGTCTACGGCTTCCTGGCCCTGCCGGTCGTGAGCGCGCTGGCCGACGAGCCGCAGCGCTTTCTGGAGCGCAATGCCAAGATCCAGTGGGGCGTGATGGTCTGCGTCTACGGCCTCTCGCATGCGCCGGCCCTGCTCTTGCTGGACTTCCCCGGCTACCAAGGACGCGGTGCCTTCCTGCTGCTGTTTCTGGTGCTGGTGGTCAGCGTCTCGCAAATCGTGCAGGCCCTGGCGAGCCGCGCACTGCGGCGCAGGCCGGTGGCGCGGCGCATCAGCCGCAGCTTCTCGATGCGGTCCTGGTGGCTGGGCACGCTGTGCGCCGCGCTGGTCGGCGCGCTGCTCTACTGGATCACGCCCTTCAAGGCTGGCCAGGCCCTGGTGCTGGGCTTCATTGCGGCCTGCGCGGGCAGCCTGGGCGGCCTCGTGATGAAGGCACTCAAGCGCGATGCCGGCGTGCGCTCCTGGGGCAACCGCAGTTCCATCACCGGCGCCGTGGGCCTGCTGGACCGCATTGCCGCCATGTGCTTTGCCGCGCCGGTGTTCTTCCATTCGGTGCGCTGGTACTTCAAGCTGCAGATCGCTTGAATGAGACACTGAGCTGATGCGCATCCTAGGAATCGACCCCGGCCTTCAGACCACGGGCTTCGGCGTCATCGAGGCCGATGGCCCACGCCTCGCCTATGTGGCCAGTGGCACCATCAAGACCAATGCCGTCGCCACCGGCGATCTGCCGGCGCGGCTGAAGATCATCTTCGACGGCGTGCGCGAGGTGATCGCGCGCTACCAGCCGCAGTGCGCGGCGGTGGAGATCGTCTTCGTCAACGTCAATCCTCAGTCCACCCTACTCTTGGGACAGGCGCGCGGCGCGGCGCTGACCGCGCTGGTGAGCTGCGACCTGCTGGTGTCCGAGTACACCGCGCTGCAGATGAAAAAGGCCGTGGTCGGCCATGGCCACGCCAAGAAGGAGCAGGTGCAGGCCATGATCCAGCGCCTGCTGGCCCTGCCCGGCGAGCCCGGCAAGGACGCGGCCGATGCGCTGGGCCTGGCGGTGATGCATGCGCATGCGCGCGTGTCCTTCGAGGCCATGGGCCGCAGCACCACCTTGCAGCGCCGCCAGCACGCGCAGTTCAAGGGCGGGCGGACCTACTAAGTGGCGCGCAGCGCCTTGGCCACCCGCTCGGCCAGCGTCGCGTGCAGGCCCACCAGCGGGCGCACGGCCGCCGCGCGTCCATAGGCCTGACTGGCCTGGCTCAGCCAGCTCCTGGCCTGCGCCGGTTCGATGCCGGCGAGCAGCAGGCCCAACTGCCCCTGCAAGAGCCAGGCATCGCGATCCTGGGCCTGCGACAAGGGCGCGAGCGCCTGCCAGGCTTGCGACGCGCTCTGGCGTGCCTGCGGCAATTGCTTGAGCGCGGCCAGCGCACTGGCGATCTCCAGCCGGGTCTGCGCCAGACGCCGCTGCTGGGCCGGGCTCAGCTTGCCGGCGCTGGCAGCCTGCTGCAAGCGGGTCTCGCCCAGCCGCAGGATGGGCAGGGCCTCGGCCGCGCGGCCATTGGCCAGCAGCGCACGACCGTGATGCAGCGAGGCGTTGTCGCGTTTGGCCGCACTGATAGGGTTGCCTGCTTCCTGCGTCATCAGGCGCTGCAGCATCTCCCAACCGCGCGACGAGGCCTTCAGCGCCAGTTCGTTGGCACCAGCGCTCAGCGACACTGCGGCCAGATTGTTGCCCTCGGTCGACAAGCCGTCCCACATCGCCGTGTAGTCGGGGCGCACCTGCAGCGCCTTTTCATGCCAGGCCATGGCGCGCTGGCCGGCCGCCATGGCCTCATTGAGCCGGTCGGCCTTCATGTGCTGGATCAGGCGAGCACCCTCGATGATGCCGAGCTGATGCAGGGTCGCCGCATGGTCGGGCTCATCGGGGGTTTTGGCCAGTTCGAGATACAGCGCCTCGGCACGGTCGAAGGCTTCAGCGGCCGGCGCAGCGCGATCCAGGTTGGCCAACAGCAGGGTGTCGTTGAGCTGGCCGATACGGAACCACATCGATGCCAGCTCCGAGAAGAGCCGGCGATTGCCCGGCATGCGCTGCAAGGCCGCTTCGAGCATCGTGCAGCCACTCTTCAGTACAGCCATGGCTTCGTCCACCTTGCCGGCATTGCGCAGTTGCAGCGATTGCGCACGCAGGCTGCGGCCCCACCACATGGCGAAGTCTGGGTCCGATGCTCCGGCATCTCGTGAGGCATCGAACAACGCCAGCGTGCGCTGCAGCAGGCCGTCAAGCGCCCGCTTGTCGTCGGGCAGGCTGACCATGCCGGTGTCGGCGAAAAGATCGATGTAGCGCCCATAGGCCGTGGCCACATCGGCCATGAAGGCGGGCTGCCGATCGGCCTCCACGGCCAGTCGGTCCAGATGGGTCAGGGTGTCGCGCAGCAGATCGGCCTTGAGCTTGGCGCCGCCGGGCAAATAGGTGATCGCATCCGCATGGTTCATCACCAGCTCGCGTGTGATGGCGCGCACGCTGTTCAGCCGTGCCTCGGCCTTGAGCCGGGCGGTCTGGGCCTCGCGTGCCTGCCAGAGTGTGCCGCCCAGGCCACCCATCAGAGCGAGCAGCGCCACAGCCCCAGCGGCCACGCTGATGCGGTGGCGCTGCACGAATTTGCCGGCCAGGTAGCGCCAGCTCGGCGGCCTGGCCCGCACGGGATAGCCCGACAGATAGGCGCGAATGTCCTCGGCCAGCTCGTCGGCGCTGGCATAGCGCTGCTCGACCGGCTTCGCCAGCGCCTTCAGCACGATATTGTCCAGGTCGCCCAGCAGCAGCTTGCGCGGCACGGGCTCCAGGCCCGGCCCATTCGATTCCTCTGGTGCGTCGGCCAGCGTGAGGCTGCTGGGCCGTGTCGGCGCCTCTTCCAGCACCGCACGGGCGGCTTCCAGCGGCGTGCCGGCCTCGCGTCCATAAGGACGCTGGCCGGTCAGGATCTGGTACAGCAGCACGCCCAGCGAATACAGGTCGGTGCCGGTGCCGACGCGCTCGGCGCGCACCTGCTCGGGGCTGGCGTAATAGGGCGTGAAGGGCCGCACGCCGATCTGGGTCTGCTCGGACGCGGCGCTGTCATCCAGCGGATCCAGCGCCTTGGCGATGCCGAAGTCCAGCAGCTTGACCTGGCCATCCGCGGTCACCAGCACATTGCCGGGCTTCAGATCTCGGTGCAGCAGCAGCTGGCGGTGCGCATAGGACACGGCCTCGCAGAGCTGCAGGAAGAGCTGCAGGCGCTCCTTGATCGACAGCCCGGCACAGGCCTGGTCCAGCGGACGGCCATCGACATGCTCCATCACGAAATAGGGCAGGCCGTCAGACGTCAGACCGGCATCGAAGAGCTGGGCGATATGGGCGTGGTGCAGCCGCGCCAGCACACGCTGTTCCTGTGCAAAGCGCGCCAGCACGGCCGCGCTGTCCATGCCGCGCTTGAGGATCTTGATTGCGGCACGGCCCTCGTACGCGCCGTCAGCACGCTGGGCCAGATAGACCTCACCCATGCCGCCACTGCCCAGCTCGGACACGATGCGCCACGGGCCAAGTTGCAAGCCCACGCGCTGCTGCTCGGCCGGCCTCAGCTCGTCGGGCAGTTCAGCTGGCGTAGCCAGAAAGGCCGGTGCGTCCAGATGCGACAGCAGGGACAGTACCTCGTCACCCAGGTCCTTGTCGGCGCCAGCCGCCGCGCGCACAAAGGCCGTTCGCCCAGCCGCCGGCTGATCGGCAGCCTGCACGAACAAGCGGCGCACTGCCGACCAATTCTGCGCTGACGGTGGCTCGAACGGGCTCTTGGGCTGAGGCATGGCTTCCTTGCGGACTGGGCGATGGCGTAGGTCAGCAAGACATGACCCTCGACCGCCGCGCTATTTTAGGAAATGGCTGGGCGCGCGCCGGCATGTCGTAAGCTGACCGGGTTCAGGACGCCTCGCTGTTGATCATTTACGCAACAAGCCAAGGCGAAACAGTCCATCGCCTTGAGAGAAATTTCTGATGTCGCCCCACGACCCCATCGATAACGCTTCCACACCGGAGCTGGTGGCGCTGCTGTATGAGCAGTTGCACAGCATGGCCGCACGCCAGCTGCGCCGCGAGGCGGCTGGTCATACCCTGAGCGCCACGGCGCTGGTGCATGAAGCCTGGCTGCGCCTGGAGGATCAGTCGCGCCAGCACTGGGAGAACCGCTCACATTTCCTCGCCATGGCATCGACGATGATGCGGCGCGTGCTGGTCAATCATGCCCTGGCCAAGCAGGCCGACAAGCGCGCAGCCCTGCTCGTCACGCTCAGCGAGGCCGAGTCGGTGATGTCCTCGGATGTCACGCCGGAGCTGTTGCGCGTGCACGAGGCTCTGCTGGCCTTCGAAGCCGTCGACCCACGCGCCGCCAGGGTTGTGGAGCTACGCTTTTTCGGCGGGCTGGAGCTCGAAGAGATCGCCGCCCTGATGCAGGCATCGCTGTCAACCGTGAAGCGCGACTGGGCGCTGGCAAGGGCCTGGCTGCACCGGGAGCTGAGTACATGAGCCGGATGACCAGACCCTAGAATCGGGCATCCGGCCCTCTTCCCTCGTCCCCTTTTTGCGCCGTCTTCTCGCCTCATTGCCCCCTTCGCCTACCCCCATGACCCTGACCCGCATGATTGCCGGCTTTGTGCGCCGGCATTGGCCTGCCTATGCTGGCTCGGCGCTGATGCTCGCCAGCATCTCGCTGATCACGGTGTGGATTCCGCGCCAGGTCGGCCGGATCGTCGATGGGCTGGCAGCGCATGCCTTGCATGGCACGGCCTTGCTCCAGCAGCTCGGCATACTCGTGGTCGCCGGTGCCGTGATCTATCTGCTGCGCGTGGGCTGGCGCTTGGCGCTGTTTGCGGCAGCCTACAAGCTCGGCCAGCAGCTGCGACTGCGCCTGTATGAGCGCATGACCTTGCAAGGGCCGGCCTTCTTCCAGAGAAAACGCACCGGCGACCTGATGGCCCTGGCCACCAACGACATCGATGCCGTCGAGATGGCGGCCGGCGAAGCCATGCTGGCCGCCTTTGACGGCTCGCTGACCCTGCTGCTGGTGCTGACGATGATGACCCTGGGCATCGACTGGCGCCTGGGCCTGGCCGCGCTGATTCCCTTTCCCATCATGGCCCTGGCCTTCTGGTTCATCTCGGAGAAGGTGCACCTGGCCTGGAAGGCCTCGCTGGAGCGCTTCTCGACCCTGAACCAGTTCGTGCAGGAGAGCCTGGCGGGCGTGCGCACGCTGCGCGCGCTGGGCCTGGCGGAGCACAGCCGCCGACAGTTCCTGCGCGACGCCAACAGCGCGGCCGAATCGGGCTTCCAGGCCCAGCGCTGGGAGGCGGCCTACGAGCCCGCCGTCGGCATGACGCTGAGCGCGGCCATCGCGATTGCGCTGGGCCTGGGCTCCTGGCTGGTGGCGCGCCAAGAACTGAGCATTGGCCAGCTGACCGCCTTCACGATGTACCTGGGGCAACTGATCTGGCCGATGTTCGCAGCCGGCTGGGTGCTGTCGCTGCTGGAGCGCGGCCGCGCCGCCTGGCAGCGTTTGCAGCCGGTGCTGGAAGCGCCGCTCACACTGGATGACAGCGGCACACAAGCCATGCCGACGGGCTGCGAGCTGCTGCTGCAGGACGTGAGCTTCGGCTATCCCGGCATCGAGCAGCCGGCCCTGAAGCATGTCAGCCTGCGCCTGGGCGCCGGCCAGACCCTGGGCCTGGTTGGACCGACCGGCGCCGGCAAGTCCACCTTGACGCGGCTGCTGCTGCGCCAGTTCGAGCCCGATGCGGGCAGCATCACGCTGGCCGACCAGGCCCTGCCCGGCTACCGTCTGCAGGCCCTGCGCGAGAACATGGCCTGGGTGCCTCAGGAGCCCTTCCTGTTCTCGGCCTCGATTGCCGAGAACATCGCGCTGGGCAAACCCGGCGCCAGCCGTGCCGAAATCGAGCAGGCCGCGATGCTGGCCGCCGTGCACGATGACATCCGCCGCTTGCCCAAGGGCTACGACACCATGGTGGGTGAGCGCGGC
>Ga0302291_10000243_pt1 | contig 15440 bp, 16 predicted proteins | sample III_Fen_N1_4_FD_194548 | JGI IMG/M metagenome (GOLD analysis project Ga0302291, IMG submission 194548) | Peat permafrost microbial communities from Stordalen Mire near Abisko, Sweden - III_Fen_N1_4 | ecosystem: Environmental > Terrestrial > Soil > Wetlands > Permafrost | place: Sweden: Abisko... | reverse complement strand
GGGAACGACATCAAGCTAAGCCTCCGGCATGGCGACGGCGAGGGAGTGCGCGCCCAGCGGGACCAGGCCCCTGGCCTGGCTCCGGGCGGCCTGCACGAGGTGGGTGAGCAGGATCGCGTTGGTGAGGGGCCCGACACCGCCCGGGACCGGGGTGATGGCGGAGGCCACGCGGCTGGCGCTCGGGAAGTCCACGTCGCCCGTGAGCTTGCCGTCCACGACGTTGATCCCGACGTCGACCACGACGGCGCCCGCCTTGAGCATGTCGCCGGTGACGAAGCCCGCGCGGCCGATGGCGACCACCACGATGTCGGCCGAGCGGATGACGTCGGCGAGGTGCTCGGTCTTCGAATGGCAGATGGTGACGGTCGCGTTCTCGCGCACGAGCAGCAGCGCCGCGGGCTTGCCGATGACGTTGGAGCGGCCCACGACCACGGCGTGCCTGCCCGAGATCCCGATCCCCGACTGCCGCAGGATCTCGATGGAGGCATGGGCGGTCGCCGGCAGGAACCCGTCGTAGCCGAGCGAGAGGAGCCCCGCGTTGAGCGGGTGGATCCCGTCGATGTCCCGCAGGGGGTCGAGGACGTCGATGACCGCGCGCAGCGCGATCCCCGTGGGCAGCGGCATCTGGGTGATGATCCCGGCCACGTGCGGGTCGGCCTGGAGCCCGCGCAGGGCGGCCCCGATCGCGGCCTCGTCCGCGTCCGCGGGCAGCTCGACGAGGCGGTCCTCGATGCCCACCAGGCGGCAGCCGTCGAGGATCTTGTGCAGGTAGACCGCCGAGGGCGCGTCCCTGCCGACCACCACCACCGCGAGGGCCGGGGTGTAGCCGAACTCCTCCTTGAACGCGACGACGTCGGCGGCGACCTGCTCGCGGATGACGGCGGCGATGGGGCCGCCGCGCAGGAGGCGGGGACCCTCGTCCGTGAGCATCGTCATGCGGGAGACGCCGGGAGTGGGTCCCTCACCGCGCCGCCGCGCACGACCTCGCGGGTCTCCGCGGCCAGGCGCTCCACCGCGTCGGCCAAGGCCTCGGTGCGCTCGAAGAGCTCGCGCGCCCGGGTCTCGTCGCCCAACGACGGCAGGTTGATGAACACGTTCGCGGCGGCCGCCCGGCACGCGGCGACCGACATGAGCGCCGCGACCTCGAGGTCGCTGGACGCGTTCCTGTTGCTGCGCCCGGCGAGCTCCTCGGCCAGGGCGACGACCTCGAGGGAGGCCTCGACCGTCTTGAGCGGCGACAGCGTGGCGCCCAGCGCAGCCTCCCGGATCGCCGCCGCGCGCAGGGCCTTCTCCTCGTCCGTCTCACGCGGCAGCTTCATCGCGGCGCCGTAGCCCGCGAAGGCCGCTGCGTCCTCGTCTGCCAGGGCGAGCATGCGGTCCTGCAGCTCCCGTGCCGCGGGGATCGCCCGGGCATGGAGCGCGGCGTGGTCGGCGTACCTGGGACGCCCCTCGGAGAGGTTGGCGACCATCCCGACGAGCGCGGCGCCCAGGCTGCCCGCGATCGCGGCGGCGGCGCCGCCGCCGGGTACGGGCTCGCCCGAGGAGAGCTGGTCGACGAACTGGGCGACCGTCAGGTCGCGAAAGCGGTTGCTCGTGTCCACGCGGCCGATTGTAGGCACGCACCCAAGGACCCACGTGGGCCGGTGCGGCTGCAGGGACCGTGCCGGTGCGTCCGCCGGGAGGGGACGATCGGCCCGTCGGACGGTCGGTCGACGTCGTTCCTGCAGCCACCGCAGCGGGTCGAGGTCCGTACGGCACTAGCCGGCGGTTTGGTGCGTCGTGGCATCCTGCGTGGAGACAGGGTCCGGGGAGGGATCGTGCGGCGGACCGAACAGGCACCAGGCATGCGACCCGCGGCCGGAGACCGCGCCCGGCTCGAGCGGGCGCGGCGTGGCGATGCCGCCGCGTTCGACGCCGTGGTGACGACCCGCCTTCCAGCCGCCTTCCAGCTGGCATGCGCGATCCTCGGGCCGGACCGCGATCCCGACGACGCCGCGACCTGCGCCATGGTGGCCGCCTGGCACGAGCTGCCACGGCTCGAGGACCTGGACCGGTTCGACGACTGGCTCGACCGGATCGTCATCAGCGAATGCCGGATGCGGCTAGGGCGGCCGGGATCCGGCGCCGCCGCGCCCGTGACGATGCGCGCGGACCTCCCTGAGCGGACGATGCGGGCCGTGCGGGAACGGCCGCGCAGGGTCGAGCGCCGCGGCCGCCGCACAGTGTTCGGCGCGGGCCTGGCGATCGCCGTCCCGGTCCTCGTGGTCGGCGCCCTCGCGCTCGGCGGAGCCTTCAACGGCCTCGCAGTCTCGCGGTCCGGCGCCCCCGGGCCGTCCGCGGCGGCGCTGGCCCCGGGCGGGTCGGGGCTGGCCTCACCGGTTGGCCAGCCGACGCGGACGGCTTCTCCCTCCGGCGCAACGCCTCCGTCCACGGCGGGCACGCCGGACGGGCTCGCGCCAGGTGCGCTCGCCGTGGTGACGCTCGAGGGCAACAACCTGCGGGTCCGCAAGGCCCCCGGCGTGGGCGACCCGGCGTCCCGCCTCAAGCCCCTGCTGCCCGCGGGGACACGGATGCTCGTCGTCGACGGGCCCGTGTCGGTGGATGGGCTCGACTGGTACGAGATCCAGACGGACGGCGAGCTCATCGACCTGTTCGGCTGGGTGGCCGCCGGCGACAACCGGGACGACTGGATCACGCCGGCCGCGCCCCGCTGCTGGGGCGACCTGGGCGCCGCCACGGTGGCCGGCCTCGACCGGATCGACTTCCTCGCCTGCTACGACCGGGCCGAGGTGAAGGTCCGGGCCCGGGCTGCCGGCCTGTGGGACGCGCATGGCAAGAGCGGCGACTGCGGCTGGATGCGGGCGGGCGGGACCTGCAACGTCGACAACGCCTGGTTGCTGCTGCCGGCGGCGCCGGTCACGCTGGTGACCGACACGGGGGCCGAGCACGACGTGGTCCTGGCAATGCCACCGGACCTCTCCGCGGCGCTTGTCAAGCTGCCCCGCCAGTCCACGTTGCTGCTGACCGTCTCGATGGATGCCCCCGAGGCCGCGGCGTGCCACGCAACGGACGCCACGACCGGCGCCACGCTGATCCCCGACGATCGGGCGGTCACGGCGTGTCGCCTGCAGTTCGTCGTCCAGGAGGTCGCCTTCCGGGACCCGGGCGGGGCAGGCGCCAGCGAGCCACCCGGCAATTGACGCGCGGCGCGATGGCCCGCGGGGCGGGCGACAGTTGACGCCCGCCCCGCAGCCGACCCGAGGGAGCCGACGGGGAGGAGCCGCGGCTCCCGTCTGAAATGGGGCCTCAGGCGGCGGCGGCGAGCCCGTCCAGCCCCTCGATCGTCCAGCGGCGGGAGCGGTGCTGGAACGTGAGGGCGAGACGCATCGAGGGGGTGTCCACCTCGAACAGCGTGCGAGGCCCGGTGATGGCCGGATAGGCGCGGACCTCGTCCCGGACGGACACGAGGCGGGTGACCTGCAGGCGCTCGCCACCCCAGGTGATCTCGCGCGGGACGCCGTTGAACCAGTCGGTGCGGACCTGGACGGTGACCGGTGCGACGCGAACCATCGCCATGGTGGTGATCTCCTTCACTGGCGGGATCGTCGCCACCGGGGGCACTCCGGATGCGAACGCTTGTTCGTTTCGATGCGACACTAGACCGAACAGGCGTTCGATGTCAAGCATCGTGGGCGAAGAGTCGTGGCGGGCCGTGACAGGTTGGCTGTCACCGGAAGCACGGCGGCACCTCGAGGCGTCGCGGCTCGCCCCGGTGCGAGATCGCCCGGTCCGGCGCGGACCCCACCCTTATCCGTCGTCGGCCGGCAGCGGGTCGATCCCGTCGTCATCGGGCGCCACGGCGGCCTCCGCGTCCCTGCGCCGCCGGCCGGTCGGCGCCTCCGGGACCCCGAGCCGCCCCTCGACCGCCGAGTTCGGGTCCCGCTCGAACACCGTGGGCACGTTGGCCCGGACGAGCCGCCCGCGGGTCACCATCCGCTCACCGTACTTGCGCCGGATCCTGTCCATCGCCTCGGCGGCCTGGTGCCGCTTCGGGTCATCCGCCGCCTCGAACATCGAGAGCTGCTCGCGGTTCCGGAAGTTGGACGCGGTCACGCCCACCAGCCGGATCCGCTGCCCGTGCATCTCGCGCCGGAGCAGGACCAGCGCCGCCTCGTAGACCGGCTCGGTGAGATCCGCGGGCGCGTCCAGGGTCGTCTGCCGGGAGATCGTCGTGAACGACGAGTCCCGCAGCTTGAGCGTGATCGTCGCCGCCTTGAGCCCCGCCGCGCGCAGCCGCCACGCGACCCCGTCGCACATCCCCAGCAGGGTCCGTTCCACCACCTCGGCCGACGAGGTGTCGTGCCCGAACGTGTGCTCGTGCCCGATCGACTTCGCCGGCTCCCCCGACGCCACCGGGTCCGCATCGATCCCGTGCGCCCGCGCCACGAGCGACGCGCCGTGCTTCCCGAACCGCCGCTCCAGGGCTTCGGACGGCAGCGCCGCCAGGTCCCCGATGGTCACGACCCCGAACTCGCGCAGCACGGCCGCGGTCTTCTCGCCGACGCCCCACAGGCGGGAGATCGGCAGCGGCGCCAGGAACGCGGCCTCCTCGCCCGGCGCCACGACGACCAGGCCGTCCGGCTTGCGCAGGTCCGATCCGATCTTCGCCACCAGCTTCGTCGCGGCCACGCCCACGGACGCCGTGAGTCCCACCTCGGCCCTCACGGCCGCCTTGATCGTCCGCGCGATCGTCTCGCCGTCGCCGAACAGGGCGCGGGACCCCGTCACGTCCAGGAACGCCTCGTCGATCGAGATCGGCTGCACCTGGTCCGTGAACCGGCGCAGGATCGCCATCACCTCGCGGCTCGCGGCCTGGTACCTGCGCCCGTCGACCGGCAGGTAGACGCCCTGGGGGCACAGCCGGAGCGCCGTGCGGAGGGGCATGGCGGAATGCACGCCGAACGCGCGGGCCTCGTAGCTCGCCGCGGACACCACGCCGCGCTGGGTCGGATCGCTGCCGCCGACGATCACGGGCCTGCCGCGGAGCTCCGGCCGGTCGCGCTGCTCCACCGCCGCGAAGAACGCGTCGAGGTCGACGTGCAGGATGGTCCGGGGGCTCACGCCCGCGATTCTGCGCCCGCCCGGCCCGCGAGTGGGGCATGACCTGCGACCTATGCCGGTGGTGGCGGCCGGTTGCTACGCTCTGCCCCGCACATACGACGGGAGGGACGGAGGGTGGCACAAGACAGCGCGATCGGGAACCCCCGGCCGGGGATCGGCGAGCGCGTCCGCGACTACCTCGACGGCACCTACGGCGCGCTGCTCGTCGAGCGGGCCGGGCGCCGCCCGGAGCTGTGGGGCTTCCTCTTCATGGCCGGCCTCGGCGGGCTGGTCTTCTTCCTGACCACGGACCCCAAGCCGCAGGCGCTCGACTACTTCAACCGCCTCGCCGAGGCCTTCCTGAAGGGCCGTTACTGGCTGGACGATGCGCCAACCTGGCTCAACGAGCTGATCCCCGCGGGCGACGGCCGCTGGTACATCGCGTACCCGCCGATGCCGGCGGTGCTGGCGCTCCCGTTCGTGGCGCTGTTCGGGCGCGAGTTCCCGGCCCAGGTGTACAGCTCGCTCTACGGCGGCCTCTCGGTCGGCCTGGTGTACCTCGTCCTCGGTCAGCTGGGCCTCGGCCTGCGGACCCGGGACCGGCTCGCGCTGACTGCCGTCTTCGCGTTCGGCACCTGCTACTGGTTCGTGGCCATCGGCGGGTCGGCCTGGTACTTCGCCCATGTCGCCGCGGTCCTGCTGTTCACCCTGTCGCTGTGGTGCGCCCTGACGAAGCGGCCCGCGTGGCTGGCAGGGCTCCTGCTGGGCCTGGCCGCGCTGTGCCGGCTCCCGGTGGGCCTGGGCCTGCCCTTCGTCCTGGCGGCGCAGTTCGGCTTCCCCGGGATCTCGGCCATCCGGGCGATGGACCGCGGGCGGCTGGTGCGCGGCATCGTGGTGTTCGGCCTGGGGCTGGCAGTCCCTGTCGCGATCTACGTCGTGTTCAACCTCGTTCGCTGGGGCACGCTGACGGACCAGTCCTACACGATGATCCCGGGGGTCCTCGAGGACCCGATCTACGAGAAGCACGGGATCCTCTCGCCCTGGTACATCCCGCGCAACCTCTTCGCCATCCTGTTCCGGAGCTGGAACTACGTCGACGACCCGCCCTATCTCCAGCCGTCCTGGTGGGGCCTGGGCATCTTCCTCACGACCCCGCTCTACCTGTGGCTGCTCAAGGCGCGACTCCGCTCGCCCATCGTGGCGTGGGCGCTGCTGGCGACGCTGCTCGTGTCGATCCCGATCCTCACCCACGGCAACGTGGGCATCACGCAGTTCGGCTACCGGTTCAGCCTCGACTTCCAGGTGCTCCTGTTCTGCATCCTCGCGACGGTGGTCGCCCGGGGCTGGACGAACCTGATGAAGGTCGCCGCGGTGGCGTCGATCGCGTTCTGCGCCTACGCGGTCTGGGCCATCTCGATCCACTTCGTGGCCTTCTAGCGCCCGATGAGCGTCCTCGAGCCGCTCGAGGGGCCGGCGGGTCCCGCGGCCTACCCGGTGGCCGGGGCGCCTGGCGTGCCCGAGGCGCCCGGCGTGCCCGAGGAGACTGGCGTGCCCGAGGAGACTGGCGCGTCCGCCGACGGGGCCGTGACCCACGTGACAGGCGCGGACCGCGACGACCGCATCGCCCTCGCGCTGGAGGCGGCCGCGATCGTGTTCGTCGCCCTTGCGGCGTTCACCTGGCGCCTGCTCCCCGACGTCGGCTACTGGGACACCGCGATCTTCCAGGCGTCGCCGCCGGTGCTGGGGCTCACTCACCCCACCGGCTACCCGACGTGGAACCTCCTCGGCTGGCTGTGGACGACGATCCTCCCGCTCGGTGGCCCGGCGTTCGAGCTCAACCTCATGACCGCCGTCGCGGGCGCGCTCGCCGTGGGCATGATCTACGTCGTCGCCCGCCAGGTCGGCTCGGACCGGATCCCGGCGGCCGCCGCCGCCCTCACCTGCGGGCTGATGGTCAGCTTCTGGCGGACGGCCGGGCACGCCGACCCGCACCCGCTGCACGTCCTCCTCGCGATGACCGTGCTCTCGCTGCTCCTGGCCTGGGACCGGCGGAGGCGGGCGCGATACCTGGTCGCCGCCGCCCTGGTCTTCGGCATTGGCATGGGCAACCACATGCTGATGGCGATGCTGGTACCGGGAATCGGCGTCTACCTGGTCACCGCGCGGCCGACCATCTTCCGGGAGCCCCGCACGATCGCCGGGTCCGTGATCGCGCTGCTCGCCGGCCTCGCCGTCTACGCCTACGTCCCAATCCGGGCCGCGGCCAACCCGCCCATCCACTACGACTACGAGCCCACCACGCTGCCGCTCTTCATGCGCTACGTGCTGGGCCAGGACTTCTCCGGCCAGATGGCGTTCCTGAGCGTCGCCGGGCTGGGCATGGCCGCCGAGCAGGTGAACACCCTCGCGAAGCAGCTGGGCGACGCGCTCACGCCGCCGGTGGCCCTGGGGCTCGTGGTGCTGGCCGCGGCCGGCTTCGCAAGCCTCGTCGCCGCGCGCTCGTTCCGGACCGCGTGGCTCCTGGCCGCCACCGCCGGGCTCACGCTCTATGCGCGCCTCACGTACCAGAACGGCGACCTGGAGCGGTACCAGCTGTTCCCGATCGCCGTAGGCGCGGCCCTCGCGGCGCTGGGCCTGACGGCCCTGTGGCGGCTGGCCACGACCCGCGTGGAGACGCCCGGCGAGCCGGTCAGCGCCGGGCGTCGCGCGCCGCGGCCGCTGGACCCCGTGCTCCGCCTGGTGCCGGGCGTGCTGCTCGTGGTCCCCATCGTCCTGCTCGCCGTGAACAACGACCGGGTCAAGGTCGCGGACTCCCGTTGCTACCTTGAGGACCTCGTCGCGAACGCGCCCCAGGACGCGGCCGTCGTGTCCTGGTGGAGCCTGGCCACGCCAATCTGGTACACGCAAGCCGTGGAGGGCCGGCGAGGGGACCTCACGGTCGTGAGCGCCGGCAGCACCGTGGTGGACGAGATCGCCCGCTTCCAGGCCGACGGACGACCCGTGATCATCATCCAGCTCGACAAGGAGCTCAAGCTCGCACGCGACGCCGGCTACCCCATGGAGGAGGTCAAGTACTGCGGCACCTCCGCGTGGCAGATCACGGGACCGGCCGCGCCAGGGGCGGACACGGCGCCCTGAATCGAGCTCGCCCGAACCGAGGCGGTCCGGGCGAGCGGTGTTCGCGAGCGTGCGGGCGCGGGCCCCCGATGCGTCAGCCCTTGGGCTCGACGACGATCGTCACCTCGGGCGTCATGCCCGAGTAGACCCTGATCGCGACCTTGTAGGTGCCGAGCGACTTGATCGGCTGGTCGAGCTCGATCTTGTGCTTGTCCACCACGATGCCGCGGCGGCCAAGGGCCTCGGCGATGTCCTGGCTGTTGATGGAGCCGTAGAGCTTGCCGCCCTCGCCCACCTTCACGCCCATCGTCAGCGTCGTGCTGCCGACGCGGGTCGCGGCGATCTCCGCGTCCGCGCGCTCGCGCTGGCGCTTCTCCTCACGGCTCGCGATGTCGTGCTGGTACGCGCGATAGGCGCCACCCGAAGCGGTCACGGCGAGCTTCTGCGGGATGAGGAAGTTCTGGGCGTATCCGTCCGCGACCGTCTTCATCTCGCCGCTCTTGCCGAGCTTCGGGACGTCCTTCGTCAGGATCACCTTCACGCGATTGAACCCTCCTAGTTGTTGATCCAGGCCCGGACCTTCGGCCCGAGCCTGCTGTCGTGCAGCGTGTCGCCGGCCAGCGCCAGCATCGCGGGCGCCCGGCGAATGATGCGCCGGACCACGCCCGGCGTGAAGCGCCGGATTCGCGCGACGTCGTCGCGGAATGCCCGCTGGTCGATGCCCAGCGCGTCCAGCTTCTCGTCGAGGACGTCCCCCGGGACTCCGTCCAGGAACACGTCCACGGCGAGGACCACGACCACCAGGTCGTCCAGGCCACCGATGACCGGCAGGTCGTCGGGGACCAGGTCCCGACCGAGCACGACATAGCCGAGAGCCGCGGCAAGCATCGCCTTCCGACCGACGGGCGTCCGGTCGTCACGGACAAGGTCCCAGAACAGGCGCCCGTAGGTGGGCGCCCGGCTGGCGAGGGGCATGAGCGCGACCAGGCCCAGCAGCCGCCGGAGGCCGATCCGCTGCTTGCGGCGTCCCTCGGTCGATTCCGTCCGGTCCTCGCGGCTGTTCCGCGATGCTCGAGCCACGCTGCTCCTCACGTCGACCCCACGGTCCGCTGCGGGAACCGGGGAGGGCGATGGTAGCACCGGCCCCCCACGCGTTCGACCGGGGCGCGATGCCGCACCCCCGGGACTCCGCGGGCGTCGGGTCCGGCCTGGCGGTCCGGCGCCCGGGAGCTGGAGACGACGGGATCGGGCCCTCCTCAAGATGAGTGGCGGCCTGGCGCCCCCCCGGGGCTGGACCGCCGTCTTGACATCGAACGTCCGTTCGGTATCATCGCGTCAACCACAAGGAGAACGCCCCGTGACCCGTCACGACGCGGAACGCAAGCGGAAGATCATGGACGTGATCGCGGCGACGATCCGTGCACGCGGCTATCCCCCGTCCGTCCGCGAGATCGCGAAGGCGGTCGGACTCGCGTCCACGTCGGCGGTGCACCACCACCTCCAGACCCTCGAGAGAGAGGGCTACCTCGAGCGCGGCGCCGCCCAGTCGCGTGCGATCCGGCTCACGCCGCACGCCGCGCTGATGATGGGCCTCGGCCCGGAGCTCACGCCGCAGGCCATGACCAGCGAGTCGCACAGCCTGCCGATCATCGGCGAGATCGCCGCCGGCGGACCCATCGAGGCGTACCAGGAGGTCGCGGAATCCCTCGCGGTCCCGGACATCCTCGCGCCCGCCGGTGAGGCCTACGTGCTCCGTGTCCGCGGCGACTCGATGATCGAGGCGCACATCGCGGATGGGGACTTCGTTGTCATCCGCCAGCAGGACACGGCCAGGGACGGGGACATCGTCGTCGCCCAGGTCGAGGAGAACGCCGTCACCCTTAAGCGATTCTTCAGGGAGAAGGACCGCATCCGCCTCCAGCCCGCAAACCCCGCGTACCCGCCCCAGTTCTACCCCTCGGTTCGCATCCAGGGGAAGCTCATCGGCGTCATCCGCCGCCTGGACTGAACGCCCCCGGAGCGGTCGATCCGTGCGTTGACGCCCTGCGCTCCTCGCTCACGCACCCGCCGGTGCGCTCGCTGCGGTGCTCGGCTGTCGCCTTCGGACTCGACGCACCCGAGGACGTTCAGAGCGTCCGATCCACAGGCTCTCAACAGTCGGGACGCGTTCTCCACATCGTTGGGGCTGGCAACCCAACAACTCGTTCATAACCCCCTATCGCCGACGGGCCCCCACCGGCGACCTTCGGACGGCCCCGCCACGTCCGTGGAGTCTTGTCGCGCGTGATCGATCGCCTGCCCCCGCAATCCATCGAAGCCGAGCAGTCCGTCCTGGGGTCGATCCTCATCGACCGGGACGCGATCATCGAGGTCGCGGACTTCCTCAAGCCCGAGGACTTCTACCGGCAGGCCCATGGCCGCATCTTCGCCGCCATGCTGGACCTCTCGGAGCGCCGCGAGCCCGTGGACGTCGTGACGGTCGCGGAGGCTCTCGAGCGGACCGGCGACCTCGACGCGATCGGCGGCCGCTCGTACCTCGGCACGCTGTCCAACCAGACACCCACCGCCGTGCATGCCGCGCAGTACGCGCGCATCGTGGAGCGCAAGGCAGTCCTGCGGAACCTCATCACGGCGGCCGGCAAGATCGCCGGGATCGGCTACGAGGACCCGGCCGAGGTCCAGGAGGCCATCGACCGCGCGGAGTCGGAGCTGTTCGCTGTCAGCCAACGACGCGTCGCGGCCGGGTTCTCGGCCCTCAAGAGCCTCCTCCACGACGCGTATGACCGCCTGGACTACCTCCACGAGCACCGCGGCGAGATCAGCGGCGTGCGGACGGGCTTCCAGGACCTCGACACCCTCACCACCGGCCTGCAGAAGAGCGACCTCATCGTCCTCGCGGCGCGTCCGTCCGTCGGCAAGACGAGCTTCGCGCTCAACATCGCGGAGTACGCCGCAGCCCGGGACCGCAAGGCCGTCGGGATCTTCAGCCTGGAGATGAGCAAGGAGCAGCTGGTGCTCCGCCTCCTCTCGTCGGTCGCCAACATCGACTCGCAGCGCCTGCGCACGGGCTTCCTGGACGAGCTCGACTTCACCCGCATCGCCCCGGCGATGAACACCCTCTCCGAGGCGCCGATCTACATCGACGACACGCCCAACATCTCCACGATGGAGCTGCGGACGAAGGCGCGCCGGCTCCAGGCGGAGTCGGGGCTGGACCTCGTGATCGTGGACTACCTGCAGCTCATGCAGTCGTCGACCACGACGAAGGACGCGAACCGCGTCCAGGAGGTCGCCGAGATCTCCCGCGGGCTCAAGGCCCTCGCCCGAGAGCTGCACGTCCCGGTCATCGCCCTCTCGCAGCTCTCCCGCCAGCCGGAGATGCGCGAGTCCAAGGAGCCGCGCCTCTCCGACCTGCGCGAGTCCGGCTCCATCGAGCAGGACGCGGACCTCGTGATGTTCCTGTGGCGCGAGAAGGAGCGCGGCTCGGACGACCAGGCCACGGAGGGCGAAGTCGTCAAGCTCAAGCTCGCCAAGCACCGCAACGGCCCCACCGGCGAGATCGACCTGTGGTTCAAGAAGGCGCAGACGCGCTTCGTGAGCTACGCGGGGGAGCGATTCGCGGACGTCGTCTGACGCCGGGCCGCGGTCGGGGCTAGGCGGTCTCGTCCGGCAGCAGCGGCCGGACGACCAGCGAGTAGACCTTCCCGTCGTCGGCCTTGAGCCAGACGCCGGACGAGATCCCGTTCTGGTACGGGTCGATGCCCAGGGCCGCCACCTGCTCGGGCGTCAGGGTCCTCGTCCCTTGCTGCAGCGCGCCGGTGTCCTTGGGGAGCGTGAAGGCGGCCGGTGTGATGTCCGTCCATGGCCAATCGCGGAGCCGGACGCCGGTGATGCCCTGCTGCTCGAGGAGGACGCCCCGATACGCTGCCGACTGGTAGGGGTCGCTCGCGAGCGAGCCGCCCTGGTCGAAGTTGCGGAGCCGTCCGCCGAGCGTCGCGAGCCGCTTGAGGATGACCGTGTCCGGCCCGGGCTCGCCCTCCATGCCGAGAGCCGTCACGGACACGGTCTTGCTGTCGTTGTCGGCATTGACCGTGAACACCGCTGTCGGCGCGTCGGCAACCATCGGGTTGTCGTACGACGCCTTCGCGATCGCGAGCCCGCCGTCGGTGAGCGCGTAGGCGAGCAGGTCCCCCATCTGCTCCTCGCTCAGCGTGCCGGTGCGCAGCGGGAGACCCACGAAGACGTTGTCCTCGCGCGGCGGCTGCTCGGCCGTGGTCTGCACGAACACGACGCGTCCATCGCCGTAGAGGGTGAAGTACGGGAGGCGGGCCGCCTGGAACTCGGGCGGCGTGAACCCGCCTGCCTCGTCGAAGCGGAGGACGACCTCGTCGGCACCGGTGGGGTGGGCGATGCCCGCGAACGACGGGCTCGGGATGGCCGTGGGGGTCACCGGCGAGCCGGGCGCGAGCGACGCCGAAGCTGGGGTTGACGCGCCCCCGGATCCGCACGCGGCGGCACCGAGAGCGACCAGGAGGAGGGCGACAGGAAGCCGGTTGCTGGTCGACATGGGCCCCCGACGCCCCGCCTGGCCACCCGGTTCCCTGCACCTGGAGCCGCTGCGCGAGGCGGGCACGAGGGGCGGCCACCAGGGGCGGACACCCTTGACGAACGAAGTACTCTCCGCCCAAGGCCACCGGCCTCCCGGTCCGCCGCCCGAGCGCCCTGTCCCAGCGACGCCCGCGATGGTCGCTCGGGGTCCCGGCGGCGACCGTGGGCAGGGGAGGTCGGGTCGGTGTTCTCGGATCGCACGCTGACATGCCGCGACTGCGGCGAGTCGTTCGTCTTCTCGGCCGGCGAACAGCAGTTCTTCGCCAGCAAGGGCCTGGTCAACGACCCGCAGCGCTGCCCCACCTGCCGCTCTGCAGCGAAGCGGGCGCGCACCACCGAGACGTCCGCCGGGTCCCGCGAGTACCACGCGGCGGTGTGCAACAGCTGTGGCGGCCAGGCGGTCGTGCCGTTCGCCCCGCGCAACGACCGGCCCGTGTACTGCTCGACCTGCTACGACAAGGTGCGCGCGGAGTCGGCTGCCGCCACCTGACCAAGGCCGGCGCGCAGTTGCGACTCCACGCAGGGGCCCACCGGGTCGTCAGCCCTCCCGGAGCCGGCCCTTGAGCAGCGCCACGAAGCGCTCGCGGGACGCCTCCAGCACGACGTGCGTGTTGCGTGGGCGGGCCGTGTAACCCGTGTGGTCCAGGACGGCCGACGGACCGCGGGTCCTCGGCCCGGGCGGATTGGACGTCGCAAGCCTGTGGAAGATGTCCCAGCCCACCTGGACCGGGCGGGCACCGGCGCCGTGGACGATGGCGGCGGCCTCGGCATCGACCCAGATGTTGAGCTCGGCGGCGGCCGTGATGTTGCCGACTCCGTCGCCGGTGCCGCCCATCAAGGCGACGATCCGGCGGCCCTCAGCGCCGGCGCCGGACTTCGCCGCGTGCGCTCGCCTTCGCCTCCTTGGCACGCGCCATCGCCTGGTCGGCGTCACGAGTGGCGGCGGCGAGATCCTCGTGGTCGGCAACGATCTGCCAGCCGACGGTCGCCGAGACCCGCAATGGACCCTCGGGGTGGTCGATGTCCGGCTCGATCGCCGACACCAGCCGCGACGCGATCTCGGACGCCGCCGCGTCATCGGCGACCCCCGTGGAGAGCACGACGAACTCGTCGCCGTGCAGGTGAGCCACGAAGTCCCCCTGGCGACACGCCGACTCGAGGCGGCGGCCCACGACCCGGAGCACGTCGTCCCCTGCAGCGTGACCATGGTCGTCGTTGACCGCCTTGAAGCCGTCGAGATCGATGTAGAAGACGCCCAGACCCGCGGCGCGCGATCGCCGGAGGTCTGCGGCCTCCTCCTCGAGCGCGACGGCGTTGGGCAGCTCGGAGATGGGGTGGTGGCGTGCGATCCACGCGGAGCGGCTGCGGCCGAGAGACCCTTCCGCCACCAGGTCCGCGACAATCAGGAGGAGCGGGGTCCACCAGGCGATCAGGACGTAGGCCTGCGCGACGAGCCAGGCGAGACAGGCTTGGGCCCCGAGCACGAGGACGGCGTCCCCGCCGCCGAGCAAGTGCTGCCCCTGGATCCGGTTCCCGGTCCGGAGCACGAGCGTCGCGCTGGCAAGCAGACCGTTGAGAACCAGGCTGACTGCCGCGGCCGCGAGGGCCGCCGCAAGGCCCCCGAGCGGCGGGTAGCCGCCCAGGACCTGGCCGGGCAGCCAGTACACGAGGCTGCCGATGGTCCAGGCAATCACGATGGTCGCGTGGTTGCCGAGGGAGCCGTACCAGGGGATGTCACCGCGGAGCTCGCGAACCTCCGTCGACCCGACGAGCGCCACCCACGCGGCTGCCGCCGGGCCACCCAGCACGGCCGCGGCGAGCAGCGGTCCGTCTCCCAGCTACCGGCCACCGCCGAGCCTCGTGCCGAGGTCACCAAGCCAAGAACCGTCCAGAACATCAGCCCGGCGACACGACCATCGATCCCGACCTGCTCGATCCTCAGGGTGATCGGCTCGGCGAGCGGGAAGAGTGCGGTTGCTGCACACACCAGGAAGGCGGCAGCGGCGGTCATCCCGAACACGAAGACCGCGACCGCCGCACGGTTTGCGTCCGGGGCCACGGATCCGTTGGGAGCCGGGGTTGGGGTGGGCATCGTCCTCGCCACGCGCGCATCACACACGCCAAGATCACGGACGCCGCCCGAGCGTATCGAGGCTCGGTCGCGCTTCGACACCCCCCAAATGGCCCCCTTCCGTCCCACGCGCCCGATGCTGACCTATGCTGGCCCGGTCAGTCATCAAGGAGGAACAGGGTGGGCGTGATCATCGTTCGCGAGATGGTTGGGACGAGCCCCAAGTCGTGGAGCGACGCCGCCCGCCAGGCCGTGGCCACGGCGTCAAAGACCGTGCGCAACATCCGAACGATCGAGGTGGTGAAGTCCACGGCCCGCATCGAGGACGGCGAGATCGTCGAGTACCAGGTCCAGCTCAAGCTCGGGTTCGAGTACGAGGGCTGACCCCTCCAAGGCCGAGAGACTCGGGCCGCGACGGTATGACCATATAAGCGCGCGTTGAGCGACGTCCGGCACCATTCGCCGCATGCCCCAGATGACCAAGCGGTCCGACCGTCACCGGGCCGCCACTCCCGACGCCACGCGTCCCGGCCCAAGCGTGCCG
>Ga0302291_10000241_pt1 | contig 15499 bp, 13 predicted proteins | sample III_Fen_N1_4_FD_194548 | JGI IMG/M metagenome (GOLD analysis project Ga0302291, IMG submission 194548) | Peat permafrost microbial communities from Stordalen Mire near Abisko, Sweden - III_Fen_N1_4 | ecosystem: Environmental > Terrestrial > Soil > Wetlands > Permafrost | place: Sweden: Abisko... | reverse complement strand
GCCTCCCCGGTGCGCCGGGCGTGCCCGACCGCCCGGACCGCGGCGGGCACGACGACGGCCCGCGGGTCGCGGTCCAGGCCGCGGGCCCGGGCCGCATCGCGTGACTCGGCCACCGCCCGTCCGAGCACTGGCACGCTCCGCACCACGAGACCGACCGCCAGGGCGACCCGCTCCGGCGACGCCCCGAACCAGGTCACCGGGCGGGCAGCGCCGGCGACCGCGTCGAGCAGGGCGTCCGGGCGGGTGGTCGCGGTGAGCAGCGTGCCGGCCACGACGAGCGTGAGCAGCTCGGCGCCCGCCTCGACGCCGGCGGCAGGCCCGACGGCCCACGCCTGGTAGCCGCCCACCAGCGCCACCGTCACCAGCACGCCGGAGGACCCGGGCGTACCGAGCCGCGGCGGGACGTGCGCCAGCCACGCGACGACCAGCACCGCGACCAGCGCCCCGACGGCGGCCGGCCAGCCGCGCGTCAGCACGACGAGCGTCGAGAGGGCCGCCAGCGCGACGAGCTTGGCCCCGGCGGGTGCGCGGTGAAGCGGCGAGCTGCCGGGCCGGTACAGCCCCAGCGGTCCGGACCAGCCGGCCGAGCGGCGTCTCACCGTGCCACCGGCGTGGTCCTCGTGACCCCGCGCGCGGCGAGCGCCCGGTAGGCCTCGACCGCCTCGTCGCCCTTGCCGTCCGCGACCACGGCGCCCCCGTCGACGACGAGCACGCGGTCGGCGCGCGCGGCGGCGTCCAGGTCGTGCGTGACGAGCAGCACCTGGTGCGGCAGGTCGGCGAGCAGCTCGTCCACCACCCGCCGCCAGTGCAGGTCGAGCAGCGTCGTCGGCTCGTCGCACACCAGCACGGCCGGCTCGCCTGCCAGCACGGCCGCCAGGGCGAGCAGCTGCCGCTGGCCACCGGACAGCACGTGCACCGGCAGGTCCGCGGCGTGCGCGAGACCCACCCGGCCCAGCCAGTCCCGGGCCCGGGCGGTCCGTTCGGCGCGGTCGGGCACCGTGCGGCGCAGCGACAGCGCGACGTCCTCCACCGGGGTCGGCATCACCACCTGGGCGTCGGGATCGGTGAACACGAAGCCCACGTGGCGGCGCACCGCCGCGCCGTCGCGCGCGGTGTCCAGGTCGTCCACCCGCACGGCGCCCCTGGACGGCAGCACGAGGCCGTTGACGAGCCGCGCCAGCGTGGACTTGCCGGAGCCGTTGGCGCCGATCACCGCCACGTGGCGCTCGGTGAGGCTGAGGGTCAGCGGGCCGAGCAGCCGGACCGGCCGGCGCCGGCCGGCGGCGTCGTCGGACGACCAGGCTGTCACCTCGACGCCGTCGAGCTCGATCACGACCGCTCGCGCAGCAGGTCCGGGAACGCCCGCAGCACCGCGACGGCCACCCCGGCCGCGAGCAGGGCCTTCGCCACGTCACCGGGGACGAAGGGCAGGTCGGCGAGCACGGCGGCCCGCGGCGACAGACCCGCCCGCCACATCAGCCCCGCGATGCCGAGCGGGTGCACGACGAGCAGCGACGATGCCAGCGCGGCCACCGCGAGCACCCCGTACCGGCGTCCGGGGCGCACCCGCGCGGCGCCGCCGGCCAGCGCGCCCGCCACCGCCGCCGCCGGCACGAACGCCAGCAGGTACCCGACGGTCGGCCCGGCCAGCACGCCGAGCCCGCCGCGGCCGCCGGCGAACACCGGGAAGCCGACCAGGCCCACCAGCAGGTAGAGCGCGATCGCGGCCGCGCCGCGGCGGGCGCCGAGCACCAGGCCGGCCAGCACCACGGCGAAGGTCTGCAGGGTGATCGGCACGCCGATGCCGGTGGGCACCGCCGGGGCCAGCGCGCAGGCGGCGGTGAACGCCGCCAGGCCGGCGACCAGCGCGAGGTCGGCGGCGGCGTGTGCGGCGGGCCGCGGCGGTGCGATGGCGTCGCCTGGCGGCGGTGCGATGGCCTCGTCCGGCACCGCCGCGGTGCCGGGATCCAGGGCGTCGTCGGGTGAGGGGAGCGGGTCGGTCGGGCGGATTCGACTGGACACGGGAACCCCCGTCGGGTCAGGGTCGAGGTGCACGGCGGCCAGGGCCCGGCTGCTCGCCACGCTAGCCGGTCGTAGACTGGCCGCCGTTTGTGGCCGGGGCCAAGCCCCGCGTGCCCCCGTCGGAGGAACTCACAGTGATCGTCGCCCAGGACGTCGAGCTGCGCGTCGGCGCCCGGACGCTGCTGACGCCGACGACGTTCCAGATCGGCCCGGGGGATCGGGTCGGCCTCGTCGGGCGCAACGGCGCAGGCAAGACGACGCTGACCCGCACGCTCGCGGGCGAGACGCAGCCGTCCGGGGGCCGGATCACGCGGTCCGGAGACGTCGGCTACCTGCCGCAGGACCCGCGCACCGGTGACCTGGAGATGCTCGCGCTGGACCGGGTGCTGTCCGCGCGCGGCCTCGACGAGGTGATCGCCGCGATGCGTCAGACCGAGGGAGCGATGGCCAGCGCGGACGACGAGACGCGCGACGCCGCGATGGACCGCTACTCGCGGCTGGAGGCCCGGTTCACCGCGGCGGGCGGGTATGCCGCCGAGAGCGAGGCGCACCGCATCACGGCCAACCTCGGCCTGGACGACCGCGTGCTGGCCCAGACGCTCGGCACCCTGTCCGGTGGCCAGCGCCGCCGCGTCGAGGTGGCGCGCATCCTGTTCTCCGGCGCCCAGACCCTGCTGCTCGACGAGCCGACCAACCACCTGGATGCCGACTCCGTCACCTGGCTGCGGGACTGGCTCAAGGCCTACTCGGGCGCGTGCGTCGTCATCAGCCACGACGTCGGCCTGCTGCGCGCGTGCGTGACGAAGGTGTTCCATCTCGATGCCAACCGCACCGAGATCGACCAGTACAGCCTCGGCTGGGACGCCTACCTGCAGCAGCGCGAGACGGACGAGAAGCGTCGCCGCCGCGAGCGGGCCAACGCGGAGAAGAAGGCCGCCACCCTGATGGCCCAGGCCGACCGGATGCGGGCGAAGGCGACGAAGGCCGTCGCCGCGCAGAACATGGCGCGGCGCGCGGAGCGGATGCTGCACGGGCTGGAGGCCACGCGGGTCGCGGACAAGGTGGCGCACCTGCGGTTCCCCGACCCTGCGCCGTGCGGCCGCACGCCGCTGACCGCCGACGGCCTGTCGAAGTCGTACGGCTCGCTCGAGGTGTTCACCGACGTGTCGCTGGCGATCGACCGGGGCAGCAAGGTCGTCGTGCTGGGCCTCAACGGCGCCGGCAAGACGACGCTGCTGCGGCTGCTCGCCGGGGTCGAGCCCGCCGACACCGGCGAGGTGCATCCGGGTCATGGCCTGCGGCTGGGCTACTACGCGCAGGAGCACGAGACGCTCGACATCGACCGGACGGTGCTGGAGAACCTGCGCTCGGCGGCACCGGACCTCACGGACACCCAGGTGCGCTCGGTGCTCGGCTCGTTCCTGTTCTCCGGCGACGACGCGGACAAGCCCGCGCGGGTGCTGTCCGGCGGGGAGAAGACCCGGCTGGCCCTGGCCGCGCTCGTCGTGTCGAGCGCGAACGTGCTGCTGCTCGACGAGCCGACGAACAACCTCGACCCGGCCTCCCGCGAGGAGATCCTGGGCGCGCTGCGCGCGTACGCCGGCGCGGTGGTGCTGGTCAGCCACGACGAGGGCGCGGTGGCGGCCCTCGACCCCGAGCGCGTGCTGCTGCTGCCCGACGGCGCGGAGGACCTGTTCGGCCCCGACTACCTCGACCTGGTCGCCCTGGCCTGAGCCGGGCCCGCGGGGTCGTGAGCCTCGTCGGGACCCGTGGTACGCGCGGCCGCGTCCCGCACGGCCGCGTCCCGCACGTCCGCGTCCTGCTGCGCCTCGACCAGCGCGTCCTCGACGAGCTCGTCGCGCCCGGGCTTGCGGCGCGGCCGCGGGGCCGGCGGGGCCTTGTCGGGGGCCGCGGCCGCGGCCGAACGGTCCTCCAGCAGCTCACGCCGCGCCATCCAGGAGAAGCCCAGCAGGCCGCCGAGCGCGAACACCCACCACTGGAACGCGTACGACAGGTGCGGGCCGGGGTCGGTGGAGGGGGCCGGCAGCGTGCCCAACGCCTCGGCGGGGGCCGGGTCCTCCTCGACGACGGTCACCGGGAAGCCGTACGCCGGCCCCGACGGTGCCGCCGCACCGGCCGCCGCGAGCACCTGCCCCACGTCGATGCTCTGCACCTGGCCGGCGGGAGCGCTGCGGTCCGACGGCTGCTCGGGCATCCGCAGGCGCGCGACGAGGTGCACCGTGCCCGCGGGCGGCGCCGGCGGGGTCACCTCGGCGCTGGCGTCGTCGCCGAGCGCGACCCAGCCCCGGTCGACCACCAGCACGTCGCCGCTGCCGACGATGACGAACGGCACCAGCACGTGGTACGCCGCGACGCCGTCGACGGGCCGGTTGCGCAGCAGCACGGTGGCGGCCGGGACGTACGAGCCGGTGACGATGACCGAGCGCCACTCCTCGTGCCGATCCAGCACGTGGCCGGTGTCCGGTGCCACCTCGTCCAGCGGTACCGGCGCAGCGGCCCAGTTCGCCTGCACCACGGCGATGGCGGCGTCCCGGGCCACGTGCCGGTGCCACTGCCAGCGGCCGAGGAACGTGCAGGTCACGGCGACGGTGACGGCCAGCAGCAGCAGCCCGACGGCGCGTCGCGTCGCGGGTCTCACGGGCCGTCCCGCTCGGGCAGGCGGTCCAGCTCGGCGACCGGCACCACGCCGCGCAGGAAGCGGCGGACCTGGAGGTACTCCTCCAGGTAGGCGCGGTGCTCGTCGCACGCGAGCCACACCTTGCGCCGCAGCGGGGTGTGCAGTGCCGGGTTGTTCCACAGCACGCCCCACGCCGCGTCGGCGCGGCAGCGGCGGGCGCTGCACATCAGGTCGCCCACCGCGTCGGGTGCGGCGGCGGGCGTCTCGTCGCCCCCGGTCACGCTCATCGGTCGAGGCCCGGGCGCTCGGGTCCGGCCTCGATCTGCGGGTGCACCAGGGCGTCGCCCGGCCGATCCTGCCGCTCCCGGCCGGCGTTCGCACCGAGCACGGCGATGTAGGGCAGCACCACCGCGCCCCCGACGAGCACCAGCGAGACGGCGAGCGGGACGTGCGGCCACAGGATCACGGCTCCGAGGAAGCAGACCAGCCGGATCCCCATCTGCACGAGGTATCGCCGCTGGCGGCGAGCCTGGTCGACACCGAGCGGCTCAGGCGCCGACGTGATCGTCGTGACAGGCGGCACACCGGGGTCGGGGCCGCTGCGGGTGCTCACCGGTCGATGGTAGGTCGCCGCCGGCTTGTCGACCTCCCACAACGCCCCGTGGTCAACCTGGGCGTCCACCCACCCGGTCCACCGCAGCGGGGTCAGCTAGCGTCGGGGCGTGCCCGCCTCGGACCAGACCGTCCTGCCCCCTCCGCCCGCCCCTCGCAGCGTGCTGGTCACCGGCGCGAGCCGGGGGATCGGCCGCGCCATCGCGGAACGCTTCGTCGCCGCGGGTGACCGGGTGGCGACTTTCCACCGCTCCGGCGAGCTGCCGCCCGGAGTTCTCGGCGTCGTTGCCGATGTCCGTGACACCGCCGCCGTGGACGCAGGTTTCACCGCGGTCGAGGCCGCGCAGGGCCCCGTCGAGGTGCTCGTCGCCAACGCCGGCATCACCCGCGACCAGCTGGTGATGCGGATGACCGACGACGAGTTCGCCGAGGTGCTGGACGTCAACCTCACCGGCGCGTTCCGGGTGGTCCGCCGCGCGAGCAAGGGCATGATCCGGATGCGCCGCGGCCGGATCATCCTCATCTCGTCGGTCGTCGCGATGTACGGCTCGCCGGGCCAGGTGAACTACGCCGCGTCGAAGGCGGGGCTGGTGGGCATCGCCCGCTCGCTGACCCGTGAGCTCGGTGGGCGGGGGATCACCGCGAACGTCGTCGCGCCGGGCTTCGTCGAGACCGCGATGACGCAGGCCCTGTCCGACGAGCGGCGCGCCGCCTATCTCGCGTCCATCCCGGCCGGCCGCTTCGCCCAGCCCGAGGAGGTCGCCGCGGTGGTGGAGTTCCTCGCCTCCCCGGGTGCCGCGTACATCAGCGGGGCCGTGGTGCCCGTCGACGGCGGGCTGGGCATGGGCCATTGAGGCCCGGCCGTCCGCTCGGCGATCCCGGCCGAGGCCCGGCACCCGACGTCGCCCTCGCACCGGTGGTGACGGCGCTGCCCAGCCGTGGCAGCCTGGGCCGGTGAGCACCCGCCGACTCGTCCTGCTGCGTCACGCCAAGGCCGAGCACGGCCTGGACGTGTCCGACCACGATCGCCCGCTGACCCTGCTGGGCCGCCGACAGTCGAGCCGCGTCGGCGTCGGGCTCGCGGCGGCCGACCTGGTGCCGGACGTCGTGCTGTGCTCCACCTCGCTGCGCACGCGGCAGACCTGGGAGCTCGCCCGATCGGCACTCGGGGCCGGCCAGCCCGCGGTGACGTACGTCGCCGAGCTGTACGACGCCGGCCCCGACGACCTGCTCGCCCTGGTGCGGGACGTCGACGCCGGGGCGGGCGTGGTCCTCGTGGTCGGGCACGAGCCGACCATGTCGCGGGCCGCTGCGGCGCTGGCCGGCCCGGGGTCCGACGACGCGGTCCGCACCCGGGTGCACCTCGGCGTGCCGACGGCCTCGTGGACGGTGCTGGCGCCCGGCCCGTGGGCGGACCTCTCGCGCGGCAGCGCCCGCCTGCTCGCCCTGCACGTGCCCTGACCGATCGGGCCTCGTCGGAGAGCGGGCGCGCCCCGGCTCGGGCCGGAATCCGCTCCGGCCTCACCACCTGCGAGACTCGTTTGGGACGGGCCCGCGCGTCTGTCAGGGTTGGCGGGTGGCCACCCTGCGACCGTTCCGAGCCCTCCGACCGCCCCGCGACCTCGTCGAGGACGTCGTCGCGCCACCGTACGACGTCGTCGACACCGCCGAGGCCCGCGCCCTGGCGGCCGGCCACCCGGACAGCTTCCTGCGCATCTCGCGCCCGGAGATCGGGCTGCCGGACGGCGCCGGCGCCGAGCTGGTGCACCGGTTCGGTCGTTCCGTGCTGGCGGACTTCGTCGCGCGGGGCGTGCTGGTGCGCGACGAGCGGCCCGGCCTGCTGGTGTACCGCCAGCAGATGGGCACCGCCGTGCAGACCGGGGTGGTCGGCACCGCGAGCGTCGAGGAGTACCGCAGCGGGCTGATCGCGCTGCACGAGCACACCCGCGCGGACAAGGAGGCGGACCGCACGCGGCACATCGAGGTGCTCCGGGCGCATGACGAGCCGGTGTTCCTCATGTACCGGCCGGACGCGCCCGGTGCGGCCGACGTCGCCGCGGTGCTGGACGGCGTCACGGCCGGCGAGCCCGAGTACGACCTGGTCCGCAACGGGGTGCGGCACACCGTGTGGACCGTGCCGGACGAGATGGCGGCCCTCCTCGGGGCCACCCTCGGCGAGGTCCCGCTGCTGTACGTCTCGGACGGGCACCACCGCAGCGCGGCGGCGGCGCGGCTGGCGGCGCTCAGCGATGCGCCCGGCGCGGGGGAGTTCCCTGCCGTCGTCTTCCCGGCGGACCAGCTGACCGTGATGGCCTACCACCGGGTGGTCCGCGACCTGCACGGGCTGGACGTGGCCGGGCTGCTCGTGGCGCTCGACGCGTCGTTCGAGCTGCGCGCCGTGCCGTCGGCGCCGACGCCGGGGCGCCACCAGTTCGGCGTGTACGTGGCCGGCGCGTGGTGGCTCGCCTCCGCCCGGCCGGGCGTGGTGGACGAGGCCGACGCGATCGCCCGCCTGGACGTGTCGCTGCTGCAGGACCGCGTGCTGGGCCCGATCCTCGGCATCGGGGATCCGCGGACGGACCAGCGGATCTCCTTCGTCGGCGGCATCCGCGGCACCGCCGAGCTGGAGCGACTGGTCGACGGCGGCGGCTACGCGGTCGCGTTCGCGCTGCACCCGACGTCGACCGCCGAGGTGATGGACGTCGCGGATCGCGGCGAGGTGATGCCGCCGAAGTCCACCTGGTTCGAGCCGAAGCTGCTCTCCGGGCTCTTCGTGCACCCGATCGACTGAGGGCTCGCCCGGACAGCGGGAGGGCGCACCGATCGGCCGAGGTTCGCCCGGATCGTCCGACGGCGGGCGCCTCAGTCGATCAGGACCGTGCCCTTCGGCACCACGGTGATGCCGCTCTCGGTGACGGTGAACCCGCGGGCGAGGTCGTGCTCGCGGTCGAAGCCGATGCGCCCGTTCTCGGGCACGATGACGTTCTTGTCGAGGATGGCGCGGCGCACCTGCGCGTGCCGGCCGACGTGGACGCCGTCCATCAGCACCGAGTCCGTGACCTGAGACCACGAGTGCAGCCGCACCCCCGGCGAGAGCACCGACCCGAACACCGTCGACCCGGAGATGAGCACGCCGGGGGAGACGATCGAGTCGGCCGCGTGGCCGAGGCGGTCGGGGCCGGCGTGCACGAACTTCGCCGGCGGCAGGCCGATGTACCCGGTGTAGAGGGGCCACTCGTCGTTGTAGAGGTTGAACACCGGCTCGACGGAGATCAGGTCGTGGTTCGCGTCGAAGTACGCGTCGAGCGTCCCCACGTCGCGCCAGTAGTCGCGGTCGCGCGGGGTGGAGCCGGGCACGTCGTTGCGGATGAAGTCGTAGACGCCCGCGGTGCCCTTGGCCACGAACGCGGGGACGATGTCGCCGCCCATGTCGTGCCGGGAGTTGACGTTCTCCGCGTCCTCGGTCACCGCCCGCACCAGAGCGTCGGAGTCGAAGACGTAGTTGCCCATCGAGGCGAGCACCTCGCCCGGCGAGTCCGACAGGCCGATGGGGTCCGCCGGCTTCTCCCGGAACGCGGCGATGCGGGCGGCGTCGGCGCGTTCGGTCTCGATGACACCGAACTCGCCGGCCATGCCGATCGGCTGCCGGATGCCCGCGACGGTCAGCTCCGCGCCCGACGCGATGTGCGCCTCGACCATCTGCGAGAAGTCCATCCGGTACACGTGGTCGGCGCCGACCACGACGACGATGTCGGGTCGCTCGTCGTCGATGATGTTGAGGCACTGGTAGATCGCGTCGGCGCTGCCGAGGTACCAGTGCTTGCCCACGCGCTGCTGCGCCGGCACCGCGGCGACGTAGTTGCCGAGCAGCGCGGACATCCGCCACGTCTTCGACACGTGCCGGTCCAGGCTGTGCGACTTGTACTGCGTCAGCACGATGACGTGCAGGTAGTGCGAGTTGATGACGTTGGAGAGGGCGAAGTCGACGAGGCGATAGATGCCTCCGAACGGCACGGCCGGCTTGGCCCGGTGCGCGGTGAGGGGCATCAGTCGCTTGCCCTCGCCACCTGCGAGGACGATCGCAAGAACCTTCGGCGCTGCCATGCCCACGACCCTAGGCCCAACGCGCCCGTCCCAGCGAGGCGGGCGGGCCGCTACGCGCTAGCGTGTCGTGCGGGCCGCGACCGCGGTCGGGCAGAGCAGTCAGGAGGCCCTGGACGTGCGCGTCGACCTGATCACCCGCGAGTACCCGCCACACGTCTACGGGGGCGCGGGCGTGCACGTCGCGGGCCTGACCGAGGTGCTCCGGCGGACGATCGACGTGCAGGTGCACTGCTTCGACGGGCCGCGCGACGACCCGGATGTGCACGGGTACCTGCCGCCCGAGTCCCTGGTCGGCGCGAACGCCGCGCTGGCGACCTTCGGCACGGACCTGGAGGTGGTGGCCGGGATCAAGGCCGGCACCGACCTGGTGCACTCGCACACCTGGTACGCGAACCTCGCCGGGCATCTGGCCGGCCTGCTGCACGACGTGCCGCACATCGTCACCGCGCACAGCCTGGAGCCGTTGCGGCCGTGGAAGGCCGAACAGCTCGGCGGCGGGTACGCCCTGTCCAGCTGGGCCGAGCGCACGGCCTACGAGGGCGCCGCCGCGGTGATCGCCGTCAGCGGCGGGATGCGCACCGACATCCTGCGCGCCTACCCGGCGGTGGACCCCGACGTGGTGCACGTGGTGCACAACGGCATCGACCTCGACGGGTGGGCGCGCCCCACCGACCCCGCCGACATCGCCCGCGACGAGGCCGCCGTGCGCGCGCTGGGGATCGACCCGACACGACCCGCGGTCGTCTTCGTCGGGCGTATCACCCGGCAGAAGGGCCTGCCCTACCTGCTGCGGGCCGCTCGGCAGCTGCCCACCGACGTCCAGCTGGTGCTCTGCGCCGGTGCGCCGGACACCCTCGAGATCCTCGCCGAGGTCTCGGCACTGGTGGAGGAGCTGCGCGCGACGCGCTCGGGAGTGGTCTGGATCGAGCGGATGCTGCCGCGTGAGCAGGTGGTGGCGGTGCTGGCCCACGGCACCGTGTTCGTGTGCCCCTCGGTGTACGAGCCGCTGGGCATCGTCAACCTCGAGGCGATGGCGGTCGGCCTGCCGGTGGTGGGCACCGCGACGGGCGGTATCCCCGAGGTGGTGGTGGACGGCGTCACCGGGCTGCTGGTGCCGATCGACCAGGTGCAGGACGGCACGGGCACGCCGACCGATCCCGACGCGTTCGTCGACGATCTCGCGGCTGCGCTGATCGATGCGGTCTCCGACCCCGCCCGTGCGACGGCCTGGGGGGTGGCGTCGCGCCGCCGGGTCGAGGAGCACTTCTCCTGGGACGCGATCGGCGAGCGCACGATCGCGGTGTACGAGTCGGTGCTCTGACCGAGCCGTTGTCCGCGCAGCCCGAGGCCACCCGCTAGAACGGGGGCAGGTCCGGGTAGCCCGACGAGCGGGCGCGGGCATCGTCGCGGGCAGGTCCAGACCCGTGGGCGGTGTCGTCATCGGTCCGGTTGTTCCCTGTGCAGCGCCCGGGAGGTCCGAGCGCGGTCGCGGGCTCGGTGGAGTAGCGCAGTCCCGCGGGCGAGGTCCAGTGCAGGACGCCGTCCGGCTGCTGCCGCACCCGCCAGCCCGCCTCGTGCTTGAGCCGATGGTGCGTGCGGCACAGGCTGGCCAGGTTGCCGACCTCAGTGCCTCCGCCGCCCGCCCAAGCCGTCGAGTGGTCGAGGTCGCACCGGCCGGCACGTCGTCGACAGCCGGGGAACCGACAGGTCTGGTCCCGCAGCTGGACGGCCCGTCGCAGGTCGGCAGGCACGCGGTAGCGATCCCGGCCGACGGACAGCACCGTCCCCGTCTCCGGGTGGGTGAGGACCCGGAGGAACGAGGGCGCCTGCGCGCAGAGCGCCCGCGCCGTGTCGAGGTCGATCGGCCCGAAGCCCTCCAGCTCGGCCGGCTCGTCCCCGTGCCCCAGGAGCGTCAGGACCGGCACGGTGAGCACGACCTCAGGCCGGATGCCGCGCAGTCCCGGGTCTGTGCAGCCCGTGGGTTCGTCCTGGAGTCCCACGGGCGACGATTCATGGGCCGCGCGGCCCGGGTTCGACGGGTCGCTGATGATGCTGCCGGCGTGCGACGGCGCCTTGGCGATGGCGCCCGCGTCCTCGGCGGTGGCGCCAGCGACGAGTGGCTCGTCGCCTACGGCCGTTGCTGCCGTCGCGTCCAGCAGCAGGTCGGACAGCACGTCGGCGCGGCGCTGCGGGAGGGTGCGTCCGTCGTCGGGGCCGCCCGCCGCCTCGGCGAGGTCGCTGATCCGGTGGAAGGCCGCCATCGCCTGGGCGGCGGGCAGCAGGGCGGTCAGCCAGCACAGGTCGTCGTCGGCAGGGGTGACCTCGACGAACCGGTCGGCGATCGCACGGCTGTGCTGCTCGGGAGTCGCCGGGACATGCCTGGCCCGCCACCGGCGAGCGGCGGCGCGCAGCTGGGACGCGGTGCCGGCCGTGGCGCGCCCCACCAGCGCGGCGTCGGCGCGCTCGAGCACCTCCGGGTCGGTGACGCCGCGGAACACGTCGAGCACGACGTCGACGTGCCACGACGAGACCCCACCTAGGGCGTGCGCCGCGTGCAGGCGGGGGAAGGCCGCGAGGGTGGTGATCCGGGTCAGCCGCCGGGCCAACGTGCCCTCCGGCACCCGGAGCGCGACCGCGAGCTCGGCCACCATGCCGCGCGCGCCCCACTCGCGGCGGCGCTGCTCCGAGGGGTCGTCGCGCCGGGCTGCGTACTCGGCCGCACCCCACAGGTAGGCCGCGACGAGGCGGGCCTCGAACCGTGCCGCCGCGGCGATCACAGCGCGGTCCTCCGCGACCAGCCCCGCGAGCTCGACCGCCACCGGGTCGGTCGCCTCATCGACCAGGAGGTCGCCGGTCGGGCTGAGCAGAGCGGTCATCGGCGGTCGTTCCCCGGCGGGGACGGGGTCCGGCAGCGGCACGCCGGCGACATCGCGCCCGCCCCCGACCTGTACCGTCCGCATGCCTCAATCACACCACCGACCACTGACATAGGCGCTGGTCAAAGGCTATTTCGGGCGGCGGATCGGCAGTTCGGGCGTCACTCGTTCGAGTGAACTTCGGTACGGTGCCTTCCGGCTGGAACACCCGCGTCCGGCGTGGTCCGCGGACAGCGGCGTCACAAGTCCTCGCCTGACAGTTGCTTGAGCGTCGTGCCTGCCGGACCCCTGCCACAGGCGTCGTGCCGGACGTCCGCGTCGAACCCCTCCATCGGACTGCTGCGTCAGGCGTCGTCGCCGGACAGCCAGGACGCGGCGGCGCCCATCGCGCGGCGGGCCACCCGGTCCACCTCGCGCAGGGCGGTGGACCGCTGGTCGGCCTGCCAGAGGTTCACCGCTCCGCCGTCGTCCTGCGTCGCCAGCGCGACGATGGCGCGGAGCCGGGCCGCGCTGGTCAGCACCCGCGCGCGCCGTCCGTCGAGCCGAGCCGGCAGCCGCGCGGACGGCAGTGCGCCGTCCCGGACGGCGCTCACCTGCGTGGCCGCCTCGGGGCGCCAGCGGGCGACGTCCAGGCCGGTCAGCGCTTCGGTGGCCGCCCGGAGGCCGTCCCGCAGATCACGCTCCGCGTCGTCGAGCCAGCCACCTTCGCGGTGCAGGGCGGGCCGCCAGTCGTCGACCTCGGTGACCTGCCACGTCACCTGATGGCCGGGCTCCAGGTCCGGACCGAACCGTCGCACCGTGGGCACCAGGGCCACACTCCGGTGGTCAGGTGTCCGCAGCAGCACCAGCTCGCCGGCGACGATCCCGGCGGCGCTCACGGCCGCCGGCGCTGACAGCGGGTCGCCCGGCGCGGGCAGCACCGCGGCGACGTCCGGCGGTGCGGCGCCGCGGTCCGTCCATCGCGACAGCAGGGCGGCGAGGTCGTCCTCAGGAACTCCCCGCACGTCGTGCGGTTCGTCGTCGCCCTGCACGGCCCGCAGGACGGCCGGCACCGGTGCCCCGTCGGACAGCCACAGGGCGAGCAGCACCGAGCGCGGGACGTGCAGCGGCTCGGTCACCGGCCCACCGTACGTGGCCTCGAGCGCGACACCCGTCGCCGCCCGTTCACCCCGCCGCGGCAGGTAACGACACGCGACGGAACCCCCGGATCAGTCGACGGCACCCCCGGATCAGCCGACGGCACCCCCGGATCAGCCGATGGCGTGCACCGGCGCGGGCAGGGGCGTGCCGGAGCCGTCCCGCCGGTCGTCGGGCGCGGGCAGGGTGATCGCCTGTCCGCCGGACCCGACCGCGCGGGCCGGGCCGGGGCCCACCCAGGCGAGCAGGAGCGTGTCCTCGCCCTTGAGGAACCGCTGGGCACGCACGCCGCCGGTGGCCCGGCCCTTGGGCGGGTAGCGGTCGTAGGGCGTCACCTTGGCGGACCCGGTCTCGGTGCCCGGTAGCGCGGAGGACGATCCGGCGACGGTGACCACGACGGCGTCGGCCGCCGCATCGGCGCCGATCACGGCGAACGCCACCACCTGCCGGCCGGCCGCCAGCGCGATGCCGGCCATGCCGCCCGCCGCGCGGCCCTGCGGCCGCACCGCCGACGCCGCGAAGTGCAGCAGGGAGGAGTCCGACGAGACGAGCACCAGCTCGTCGCCGTCGGCCGCCACAGCGGCGCCGACCACCTCGTCGGCGTCCTTGAGGGCGATGACGTCCCACGCGTCCTTCGTCGTCACCAGGTCGGCGGGCAGCACCCGCTTGACCATGCCCTGGGCGGTGCCGAGCGCGAGCGGCGCCCCGGCGGCATCGAGGGGCGTGAGCCCGACGACACGCTCGCCGCGGTCCAGCGCGACGATCTCGCCCACCGGCACACCGCCGGACAGCGACGGCGCGGCCTCGGTGGGCGGCAGCGCCGGCAGGTCGAGCGCGGAGAACCGCACCACGCGGCCACGCGAGGTCACCGCGCCGAGGTCGGCGCGGGCACTGGTGGCCACGGCGGCGGCCAGGGCGTCGTGCCGATGCCGGGAGCCGTCGTCGGCGCCGCGGGCGGGCGGCACCGGGGAGGCCGTGCGCGCCACCAGGCCGGTGCCGGACAGCAGCGCCCAGCAGGGGGTGTCGACGATCTCCAGGGGCGCCGCCGGGGTCGACGCGCGGGACAGCGGCGTACGCGGCACCACGGTGCCCCCGGCGGACTCCAGCAGGATGGTGCGGCGCGGGGTGCCGTGGGCCGCGGCCACCTCGGCCATCTCGTCGGACACCGCGGTGCGCAGCAACGCCTCGTCCGCCAGCAGGGCCTGCAGCCGGGTGATCTCGGCGGCGAGCTCGGTCTGCTCGCGCTCGAGCTCCACCCGGGAGAACCGGGTCAGTCGCCGCAGCCGCAGCTCGAGGATGTATTCCGCCTGCGCCGGGGACAGGTCGAACACCGACTGCAGCCGGGTGCGCGCCGTGTCGGCGTCGTCCGACGTGCGGATCACCTGGATCACCTCGTCGATGTCCAGGATCGCCACCAGCAGACCCTCGACGAGGTGCAGCCGGTCCAGCCGCCGGGCCAGCCGGTACGCCGACCGCCGCCGCACCACGGTCACCCGGTGGTCCACCCACACCGTGAGGAGCTCGCGCAGACCCAGTGTCCGCGGCTGCCCGTCCACCAGTGCGACGTTGTTGATGGCGAACGACTCCTCGAGCGGGGTCAGCCGGTACAGCTGCTCCAGCACGGCCTCGGGCTCGAATCCCGTCTTCACCTCGATCACCAGGCGCAGGCCGTGCTTGCCGTCGGTGAGGTCGACCGCGTCCGAGATCCCGGACAGCTTCTTGGCCTTGACGCCCTCGGAGATCTTCTCGATCACCTTCTCGGGGCCGACCCCATAGGGCAGCTCCGTGATGACGATGCCCTTGCGCCGCGGGGTGACGTTCTCGATCCGCGCGGTGGCCCGCGTGCGGAACGCCCCCCGGCCCGTGCGGTACGCCTCGCGCACGCCGTCGAGCCCGACGATCTTGCCGCCGCCCGGCAGGTCGGGGCCGGGCACGAAGCGCATCAGGTCGTCGAGCGTCGCGTCGGGGTGCAGGACGAGGTGCCGCGCCGCCGCGATCACCTCGACGAGGTTGTGCGGCGCCATGTTGGTCGCCATCCCGACGGCGATCCCGGTGGCGCCGTTGACCAGCAGGTTCGGGATCGCGGCCGGCAGCACCGACGGCTGCGTCA
>Ga0302291_10000239_pt1 | contig 15556 bp, 4 predicted proteins | sample III_Fen_N1_4_FD_194548 | JGI IMG/M metagenome (GOLD analysis project Ga0302291, IMG submission 194548) | Peat permafrost microbial communities from Stordalen Mire near Abisko, Sweden - III_Fen_N1_4 | ecosystem: Environmental > Terrestrial > Soil > Wetlands > Permafrost | place: Sweden: Abisko... | reverse complement strand
ACTACGCATTGATCGACAACATCGCCATCACTGGCACACCCGGCGCGCTGGACCAGTCCCGGCCGGTCGAACTGGCCGAACTTGGCGAGGACGAGGGCTTCACCATCAGCGGTCCGGCCGACGCGAGCCTTATCGCCCGGTTGTTCCCGGCCATCCCCGGCGACCGGAGTCGGGCGCTGATCGACCTGGTCGACGCCGATTTCGTGACCGTGAAGAACCTGACGCTGGAGAAGGCCAAGCAGGGCCTGTCGGTGCATGACGGCTCGGAGGGCTTCCAGGCCAGCAATATCACGGTCTCGGGCCATGCGGGCGATGGCATCAGCATCAACAGCAACTCGGGCTTCGCCGTCTATGAAGGCCTGAGGGCCTTCAACAACGGCGGCAGCGGCATCGTCATCAATGGCGGCTTCGATACGTTGAAGAGCAGCAGCGCATGGAACAACGCCATGCAGGGCATCGACATCGGCGGCAACTTCAAGGCCGCGCTGGCCAACGAGGCCTATGGCAATGGCGAATGGGGCATGCGCTTCGCCAGCGCTGGCGCTGCACTGATCCAGCGCAATAGCGCGCATGACAACCGCAAGGGCCTGAGTTCCAACAACTCGGTGACGGGCGTGCAGACCGTCATTGGCGATGCCGACCTGACGGCGGCGAACGGCAACCGCATCTATGCCAACCGCGACGCCGGCATCGAAGCCAGCGGCGCACTGGTCTCTGGCAATGTGGTCTCCGGCAGCACCGGCAGCAATGCCTGGGGCATCAGCGCCAGCACCAGCGTCGTGGCGAGCAATGTGGTCTTCGGCAATGCCTCAGGCATCAAGACCTCAGGGCAGGGCAGCCGCATCAACAACAACCGGGTCTATGCCAACGCCGGCGTGGGCGTGCAGACGGATCGGGCGGAGGTCGCCGGCAACACGATTTATTCGAACGGCCTGGGTCTGCGCCTCGACGACAACGGTGCCACGACCCATGGCAATGCACACAACAACCTGATCTACGCCAATAGCGCGGGCGGGGTGGAGATCAAGGGCGTCAACCTGCTGGAGTTCGTCAACAACACGGTGGTCCAGAACGGCGGCAACGCGCTGAGCGTGCTCAGTGGCAGCGGCATCCATCTCTACAACAACATTCTGGGCAGCACCACGGGCTACGCGATAGCGGTCGCGGCAGGCGCGCAGAGCGACTTTGCCTCGGACTACAACCTGTTCCTGCCGACGGGGGTGAGCGGCAAGATCGGCTTCTGGCAGGGCCAGGACCGCAAGACCCTGGCCGATTGGCGCGCCGCCGGCTTCAGCGATGCCAACAGCCTGGTGGCCGACGCCGGCTTCGTGGACATGGACGGCGCGGACGATGCACTCGGCTACCAGAGCGCGCAGAGCGACGGTCGCGACGACGACTTCCACGAGCGCAGCCAGAACGGTGGCTTCTCCGGCGGCAGTGGCCTGGCGCCCGTCATCGGCGTGGTCAATGGGGTCAACGGTCTGCCGGTTTACCTGGCCGCCAGTGCGCTGACCAGCGCCGAGCAGGCTGCCACGATCGACCGCGGCAATACCGGCTACGCCTATGGAAGCGAGCCTGCCACCAATGGCGGCTACGTCAACATCGGCTCCTATGGCAATACCGCCCAGGCCGGACGCAGCCCGGCGCAGTTCATCACCGTGCTCTCGCCCAATGGCGGTGAGCGTGTGGGGCAGGCGAGCCAGGTTGAATTGCGCTGGCGTTCCTTTGGTTTCGCCGGCACCGTCAACATCGAGGTGCGCCATGCGGGCGAGACCGACTTTACCCGCATCGCCAGTGGCGCGGCCAATACCGGCAGCTTCATGTGGCTGGTGGATGCCGCCCATTTCCCGGCCGGCAAGGACTACGAGATCCGCGTCGTGTCGGTTGAGGCGCCGGCGGTTTCCGATACCTCGGACGCCCGCTTCGAGGTGCTGGGCCAGATCAGGACCTACTACGTCAACGACAACTCGCTGAGCGGCGACGAGTACGCGACGGCCGTCGGCAATGACGCCAATGACGGCCTGAGTCCCGACAAGCCCAAGGCCTCGATCCGCGCCATCCTGGAGGCCTATGACCTGGATGCCGGCGACGTGATCCTGGTGGACACCGGCAACTACACGCTGGGGACCAATATCTTTGTCGTCGCGCAGGATAGCGGCGTGCGCATCCAAGGCGCGGTGGATCACGCCACCGTGCTGAATCGCAACAACAAGGCGGCTGGCACGGCGGTGTTCGAGTTCCAGGGCGCGGACGATGTGACGCTGCAAAGCCTCAGCATCACCGGCGCGCTGACCGGTGTGCTGCTGGCTGACAACGTCGGTTCAAGCGGCATCAGCATCGTCAACAGCAAGCTCTACGGCAATGGCAGCAGCGGCAGCGGCAGCGGCAGCGCCATCTTCGTGGGCTTGACCAATACCGAGTTCAAGCTGACCGACAGCGAAGTGCGCAACAACACCGGCGTGCGTGGCGTCTGGATCAGCGCAGCCGATGCGACGGTCAGCGGCAACAAGGTGTTTGGCAACGCTGGCGTGGGCTTGGACGTGCACGGCGCACGACAGCAGTTGCTGAGCAACGAGATCTATTCCAACAGCGGTGGCGGCCTCAGCATCGACAACAGCGCCAGCGCGGGCGAGGCCAACACCAGCAAGGTCCAAGGCAACCAGGTCCACGACAACGGCAACACCAACAACAGCACCAACGGTGGCATTAACGCGAGCTCCAACGTGCTGGTGAGCGGCAACGTCATCAAGTCCCAGGGGTCGGGCGTGGGGCTGACGCTGGCCGGCGGCGCGACGGGCACGCTCAACGAGATTTCCGGCAATGCCACTGGCATCCTGCTCAGCGGCAGTGGCGTGGCGCAGGGCAACCATGTCTTCGGCAATACGACGGGGGTGCTGGCCAACGGCTCCAACGGCCAACTGATCGGCAACCTGATCGAGGCCAATGCGGGCAACGGTGTGGCGCTGCAGACCAATAGCGCCGGCACCCTGGTGCGCAACAACCGTATCGTTGCCAACGGCGGCGCCGGCGTGTTGCTCGAAAGCGCAGACATGAGCAATGGCGCTCGTCCGACGGTGCAGAACAACACCGTCATCACCAGCACGGGCGCCACGGACGCCATCGTCGTGCGCACCGGCAGCAGCCATGTACGAATCGCCAACAACATCCTCGATGTGCGCGGCACCGGCGTGGCCATCAATGTGGACAAGAGCTCGCAGGACGATTTCGTCAGCGACTACAACCTGTTCGCGCTTGGCGCGGATGCCAAGCTCGCCTCCTGGGAGGGCAAGACCCTGGCCACGCGAGCGGACTGGGCCTACGAGCTGGGCCAGGACGTGCACAGCCTGAGCGGTGCGCCGGGCTATGTCAACGAGGCGGCGGGCGATCTGCACCTGCAGGCCAATTCGATTGCCATCGACCGCGGCGATCCGGCCAGCGCCTTTGCCAAGGAGCCGTTGCCCAATGGCGGGCGCATCGACATCGGCGCCTATGGCAATACGCCCGAGGCCACGCCGAGCACGAGCAGCCTGCTGCAGATCACCGGGCCGAACGGCCTGGAGAAGCTGATCGTCGGCCAGCCGGTCACGATCAGCTGGCGCTCCGCAGGCCTGGCCCAGGGCACACAGGTCAGCGTCGAGTATTCGATTGACGGTGGCCGGCACTGGATCACGATTGCCAGCGCGGCACTCGATGCCCAGGGTCTCGGCCAGATCGTGTGGACGCCGCAGCAGGTGAGCGATGGCAACACCGCACTGGTGCGCGTGAGCACAGGCTCAGGCCTGAGCGACCAGAGCGACGAGGCCTTCCTGATCGCCAACGCGGGCAAGAGCTACTACGTCAACGACTCGGACACCACGGGCGACGAGTACACCAGCGCAGCCGGCAATAACGCCAATTCGGGCAAGAGCGCGGACAAGCCCATGGCCAGCCTCGCCGCCCTGCTGCGGGCCTATGACCTGAACCCCGGCGACATCATCTATGTGGACAGCGGCAGCTATCAGCTGGCGAGCAATATCGTGCTGGGCGCGGAGGACTCCGGTGTGGAGATCCGTGGCGCGGTAGCGGGTACCACGCTGCTCGACCGCGGCAATACGAAAGCCGGCATGGCCGTATTCCAGTTCAAGGGCGCGGACGATGTGACGCTGAGAAATCTCAGCATCACCGGCGGCCTGAGCGGTGTGTTGATCGCCGACGGCGTCGACTCCGACCATGTCCGCATCATCGACAGCAAGATCTTCGGCAACGGCGATGGCGCCGGCAGCACGGCGATCGTCGTCGCGGCCGGCAACGAGGGCTTCGAGCTGAGCGGCAGCGAGCTGCGCAACAACAGCGGCCGTGGCGCCTTGATCGGTGCAGCCGATGCACGCATCACCGGCAACAAGCTGTTCGGCAACGGCGGCGTGGCGCTGGAACTGCATGCCCCGCGCGCTCAGGTGCTGAACAACGAGGCCTATGGCAATGTTGGCGGTGGCCTGTTCCTGGACAACAACGGCAATGCTGGCGCGGCCAATGCCGTGCTGGTTCAGGGCAACAAGGTGCACGACAACGGCAATACCTACGGCGGCATCTACGCCCAGTACAACGTGCTGGTCACCGGTAACGAGGCCAAGGCCAACAAGGGCGTCGGCGTGAGCGTGACGAATGGCGCGGTCGCCACGCTCAACGAGGTATCCGGTAACGCCACCGGCATGCGGGCCGGCAATGGTGGCCGGGCCGAGAACAACCATGTCTTTGCCAACGGCACCGGCGTGGAGGTCAGCGGCTCGAACAGCCTGGTGCTGGGCAATCTGATCGAGGGCAATAGCGGTGTCGGTGTCGATGTGCTGACCTACAGCCTCGCTACCGTGGTGCGCAACAACCGCATCGTCGGCAACAGCGGCGCAGGGGTTCAGCTCGATGCTGTGGGCAGCGTGCAAGGCAATCGCTCGACGGTGGAGAGCAACACCATCGTCACGAACTCGGACGCCATCGTCGTGAAGCGCAGCAGCGCCGAGGTCCGCGTCAGCAACAACATCCTCGACGTGCGCGGCAGCGGCTTTGCGATCAAGGTCGACGCGTCCTCGGAGACCGGCTTCGAAAGCGACTACAACCTCTTCAGCCTCGGCGCGAATGCCAAGCTCGCCTCATGGGAGGGCAAGACCCTGGCCACGCGCGCGGATTGGGCCTACGAGCTGGGCCAGGACATGAACAGCCTGACGGGCAACCCCGGTTACGTCAACGAGGCCGCGGGCGATCTGCACCTGTTGGCGGATTCGATAGCGATCGACCGCGGCAACCCGGCCAGCGCCTTTGGCAACGAGCCCGGCCCGAACGGCGGGCGCGTCAATCTCGGCGCCTACGGCAACACCGCCGAGGCCACACCGAGCCCGAGCAGCCTGCTGCAGCTCCGCGGCCCCAATGGCCTGGAGAAGCTGATCGTCGGCAGGCCGGTCACGATCAGCTGGCGCTCGGCGGGCCTGGCCCAGGGCACGCAGGTGACTGTCGAGTACACGCTCGACGGTGGTCAGCACTGGAGCACGATTGCCACCACGGCACTCGATGCCCAGGGCATGGGCCAGGCCGTCTGGACGCCGCAGCAACTGAGCGACGGTAACACCGCCAGGGTTCGCATCCGTACGGCCTCGGGCCTGAGCGACCAGAGCGATGAGGCCTTCCTGATCGCCAACTCCGGCCACAGCTACTACGTCAACGACTCAGCCACCGTCGGCGACGAGTACACGACGGCTGTCGGCGACAACGCCAATTCGGGCAAGAGTGCCGATAAACCCATGGCCAGCGTTGCGGCTCTGCTGCGCGCCTATGACCTGAATGCCGGCGACATCGTGTATGTCGATTCCGGGACCTATCAGCTGGCCAGCAATATCGTCATCGGCGCTGAAGACTCGGGTGTCGAGATCCGCGGCGCGGCCCAGGCCGGTACGGCCGGCCACCTCAGTCTGCTCAATCGCGGCAACACCAGTACCGGCATGGCCGTGTTCGAGATCCAGGGTGCCGACGACGTCACGCTGGCGAACCTCGGTATGACCGGCGCCGTCAATGGCGTGCGTATCGATGCGGGTGCCGACGCTGATCGCATCACCCTCCGCGACAGCCGGATCTTCGGCAACACCGGCTATGGCGTGACGGTCGGCACCAGCAACGATGGCTTTGCATTGACCGGCGCCCAGGTCTTCAACAATGGCAACGGCGTGCAGATGATGGGCGCGGCGGACCGCGTGGAGGACAGCGAGGTCTATGGCAATACCGGCAGCGGCATCAGCATCAACGGCGCGGGAACGACGGCCGCCAGCGCGTCCATCGTGCGCAACAACAAAGTCCACGACAACGGCGCCAATGGCATCTATGCGGCTGGCCGCGCGCAGATCGTCGGCAACCAGATCAGCCGTCATCTGAGTGCTCAGTCGGGCCTGTACATCACTGGCGCCGATGTCGTGGCCAGCGAGAACCTGATCTACGGCAACCAGATCGGCGCCTCGGCGGCCAGCGCTGCGGTGCTGGCCGGCAACGAGATCTACAGCAATACGACCGGCGTCTACCTGGATGGCGGCGTGGCGCGGGCCAACCGTATCTACAGCAACTCCACCGGCGTGCTGGACTACCGCAGCGGCCTGATCGAGAACAACCTGATCTATGCCAACAGCAATGTAGGCATCTCGGTCACCGACAGTCAGAGCGCCAGCAGCGCCGCGATCCGCAGCAACACGATCTATCAGCCTGTGGGTGATGCGGTGCGCATTGGCGCGCAGGCGACCAAGGTCCAACTGTTCAACAACATCATCTGGGTCAATGCCGGCTACGGCATCACGGTGGCCGACCCGACCAGTCTGCTGCGCTCGGACTACAACCTGTTCAACACGCCGGTCGCGGGTGCCAAGGTGGGCTTGTACAACAAGGTCGAGCGCGCCGGCCTGGCCGACTGGCAGGCCACGGGCTTCGATGCCCACAGCCGGGCTGGTGACCCGCTGTTCCTGGACATCGACGGTGCCGACAATGTGCTGGGCGACGCGGGCCTGGCCGTCGGTGGCGGCAGCGATGACAACTTCGGGCTGCGTGCCGGTTCGGCCGCGATCGATGTGGGCAGCACGCTGAACGGTGCCGCGCTGGACATCGAAGGCCGCCCGCGCCGCGATGACCCGGGCGTCGGTAACGGCGGCGGTGGATTTGCGGACATCGGCGCCTACGAATTCCAGGGCAGCTCCAGCGACGCTGCGCCGCCGCAGGTGCTCAGCGTTGCACAGCTTCCAGACCGCATCGAGCTGACACTCAGCGAGGCGCTGGATGCGGTGTCCGTGCGCAGTGGTGCCAACTACAGCCTGGTCGGTGCCGGCGCCGATGGCGTGTTCAATACGGCGGACGATCTGCGCATCGCGCTCAAGCCCAGCTACAGCCAGGCGGACAACAAGCTGACGCTGCAGTTCGTCGATGGGCCGCTGGCCGACGGGCAGTATCGGTTGACGGTTTCGGGCAGCCTGCTGGACAGCGCCGGCAACAAGCTGGATGGCAACGCCGACGGCACCGGCGGCGACAGCTGGGTGCACGCCTTCGGCGTCGGGATTCCCGCGCTGCAGGTGACCCAGTTCGAACCGACGGACTCCGGCTTCCATCTGCGCTTCAATGCCCTCATTGATGCGAGCAAGCTGAATCTCTATACCGGCCAGGCCGACAGCGGCGCGGCGGAGCCCGGCGTGGCCGACCTGATCGTCGCCGGCCCTGGCGGCGCGCTGGTCAGTGGCAGCGTGATCCTGGACGCCGACGGCAAGGGTCTGACCTTCGTGCGCAGCGGCGGCGTGCTGGCTGCAGGCAACTACACGCTGACGCTGGCCTCGCGCGGCGACAGCCTGCTCAGCAGGCAAGGCCAGCAGCTCGATGGCGATGCCGATGGTCAGGCCGGTGGCAACTACGTCAGGAGTTTCAGCGTTGCTGCCTCCAATGGCGCGGTGCTGGGCGTGGGCGAAATCGCCCGTGGACCCGGCCAGACGCTGGCGATCGCTGCCTCGGGCTACAACTTCCCACTGACGCTGGACAACGCGGCCGGCGCCACCCGCCTGAGCTTCACGCTGAAGTTCGACGCGAACCTGCTGAACATCACCGGCATGGAGGGTGGCAATCTGCCGGCCGGCAGCAGTGTGACGCTGGACCTGGCCACGCCCGGCCAGCTCAAGGTGAGCATTGTGGCGAGCAGCCCGCTGGCCGCCGGCCGCATCGTGCTGGGCAATCTTGTCGCCAGCGTACCGACGGCCGCAGCCTACGGCGCAGCGCAGCTGCTGAGCTTTGCCGATGTGCAACTGGATGGCGGTGCCAAGGCGATCAAGTCGGATGCCGGCGTGCATGTTGTGGCCTATCTTGGCGACGCGAGCGGCGATGGCAGCTACACGACGGCCGACAGCAGCCGGATCCAGCGCGTGGCCACCAAGTCCGACAGCGGCTTTGCCCACTGGCCGCTGCTTGACCCGCTGCTGCTGGGCGATATCAGCGCCAACGGCCTGATCCAGGCCAATGACGCGGCCAAGCTGAACCTGCAGATCGGCGGCACGCCGCAGAAGGAGATCCCGGCCATTCCCCTGGTGCAGCTGAACATGGCCGGCCGCAGCAGCGGCTTTGCGCTCGGCGCCGGGGACTCGGCCTGGCTCAACAGCTGGGTCAGCGATGCCGCCAAGGCCGCGACCAAACCGAACGACTGGACGGTTTCTGCGGTGCCGGCCAAGGCCGTGGCCGATCCGATGGTCCTCAACCCATTCTGAACCCAACTTGAATTACTGGAGAATCACGATGAAACTTACCCGCTCTTTTGCTCGCTCTTTTGCTCGCTATCTCGCCCGATTCCTCGCCGCGCTGGGTGCCGGCCTCACGCTCTTTGGCGCGCAGGCACTGACGCTCACGCCCCAGCAAGCCGGGCTGACGCTGCAGCCCGGCGCGTCGGCCACGGCCCGTTTCGATTTCGACTTCGGCGCGACGCCGCTGGAGTTCTATGCGGTGCAGCTCGATCTGAGCTTCGACGCCGCCCAGATCGGTGCGGACGTCAATGCGATCACGTTCGGCTTCAGCGGCACCGCGCCTGACTTCAGCCTGGGCGACTTCCAGCGCGCCAACCATGCCGGCGGTGCCACCATCACCTGGGTGATCGGCGTCGCGCCAGGCCTGCCTTCGGTATTGGGCAGCGGGGTGCTGAGCGTCGAGCTGAGCAATCTGGGTGTGATCGGCAGCACGCCGCTGAAGCTCGATTGGATCGTCTCGACCCTGGACGAAGATCTGAGCGCCAGCGCACAGATTGATGTCGCCGCAGCGCCCGTTCCGGAGCCAGCCAGCTGGATGCTGGCTCTGGCCGGTGGCGGCCTCCTGCTGGCCCGGCGCAGCCGCCGCGTGTCATGAATGGCGCCGCTGCCACTGCTGCCGCCACTGCCACTTCGGCCGCGCGCGTGATCGGCGCCGTGCAGTCCGAGCCGCGCATGGCGAGCGCAACTGATTTCTGGTCCCTGCTGGTCAATGCGCGCAGCTCGGACCAGCTCTGCCAGGCTTGGCTCGGCATCCTCTGCCAGTGGATTCCTGGCACGCAGTCCGGCTTGCTGCTGCTGCACGACAAGGCCGAGAGCTATGCGCCGGCAGCGGTCTGGCCCGAGCCGGAGCGCGACATGTCCTTCATGGCCGGCATTGCCCAGCAGGCGCTGGTCGAGCGCCGCGGCGCCACGCAGGAGGATGGCGACGGCATGGCGCAGTGGGCCTATCCCTTGCTGGGTGCGCAGCAGAGTTACGGCGTGGTTGTGCTCCATGTGGTGATGCGCGGCGAGCCGGCGATGCGCGAGGCGCTGCGCCTGCTGCATTGGGGCGCGGGCTGGTTGGTGGGCCTGTTTGATCGACGCCAGCTGCTGGCTGGCGAGGCCAGGCTGGAGCGCTCGGGCCTGCTGCAGGATCTGCTGCTGGGCCTGATCAACGAGCGCGAGCCGCAGGCCGCCGCGCGCTGGGTGGTGAACCGGCTGGTGCAAGGCCTGCCGGCACGCACAGCGATGCTTGCGCGCACGGAGCACAGCGGCAGGTTGGAGTTGCAGAGCCTTTCGGGCTCGGCCAGCTTTGACGCCCGCTCGAATCTGCTGATCCTGGCCAGGGAGGCCATGCAGGACGCCGCCGATCAGCATCAGGCCCAGTGTTTTCCGCCGGTCGGCAGCGCTGGCGAGCACGCGCCGCTGATCGCACCTGGCGCGCTGGCCGACTATCAGCGCGAATGCGGCGCGGCGGCGGTGATGGCGCTGCCCCTGATGCATCAATCCCAGGCCGCGGGCGCCTTGCTGATCGAGCTGGACCGCGTGCCCGATGCCGCGCTGTTCGATTTTGCGCAGACGCTGGCGCTGGCCCTCGCTCCGGGCCTGGCCCTGCAGCGCAGCGCCACGCGCAGCGTGGGAGCCCATCTGTTGGAGAGCCAGCGCGAGGCACGCCACGCCTTGTTCGGCCCGCGCCATGCGGGGCTCAAGCTGGCCGGCATTGCTGTCGCGGGCAGCCTCGCGCTGGTCGCCGTCGTGCCAGTCCAGCACCGCGTCCACGCGGCGGCCACGGTCGAGGGCCGTGTGCAGCGCGCCGCCGTCGCGCCCTTTGCCGGCTTTGTGCAGGAGGCCAAGGCGCGGGCGGGGGACAGCGTCAAGGCTGGTGACGTGCTGGCGCGGCTGGATGACCGCGAGCTGAAGCTCGAAGAGAGCAAATGGTCCGCCCAGACCGAGCTGGCTGAGCGCAAGCTGCGTGAGGCCATGGCCAAGGCCGATGCGGTGGCCGTGCGGCTGGCGCAGGCCGACGGCCAGCAGGCCCAGGCCGAGCTGGCGCTGGTGCGCGAGCGCCTGGCCCGCACGGCTATCACGGCGCCCTTCGACGGCATGGTCGTGCGTGGCGACTGGAGCCAGCAGCTTGGCGCGCCGATCGAGCAAGGCAAGCTGATGTTCGAGGTCGCGCCGCTGGACAGCTATCGCGTGATGCTCAAGGTGGACGAGCGCGACATCGCGCTGCTGCAGCAGGGCCGAGCGGCCGAGCTGGTGCTGGCGGGCCTGTCGGGCGAGCGCTTCGATCTGGAGGTCAAGCGGATCGCCCCGGTTGCCACGGCCGAAAACGGGGTCAACACCTTCCGCGTGGAGGCGTCCCTGGCCAACCCCAGCCCGCGCATTCAGCCGGGCATGGAAGGGGTTGCCAAGGTCGACGCGGGCGAACACCGCCTGCTCTGGGTCGGCCTGCATCGCGTGATCGACTGGCTGAGGTACACCGCATGGTCGCTGGGACTTTGAAGAACCTGAAGGACGCCAGCGCGAGCCTGGGCGCGCAGCTCGTCAACAGCCATTGGTACCGCGTTGCTTCGCTGGCACCGCGGCTGCGCGAGGGCTTGGCCCTGCATCCGCAGCGCTATCGCGGCCAGCTCTGGTATGTGGTGGAGGACCGCATCAACGGCAAGCACCATCGCTTCGACGCGGCGGCCTACCGGCTGATCCAGCTCTTCGACGGCAAGTCCAGCGTCGACCAGATCTGGCTGCGCCTGGCCGCCCAGGCCGGCGAGCATCTGCCGAGCCAGGAGGATTTGCTGGCCTTGCTGGGGCAGCTGCACGCGCTGGATTTGCTGGCGTCGGATGCGGTGCCCGATCTGGCCGAGCTGCGCGAGCGCGACGCCCGGCATGCCCGCCAGCAATGGAAGCAGCGCTGGCTGAATCCGATGGCGCTGCGCGTGCCGCTGCTCGACCCGGATGCCTGGCTGGCTCCGCTCGCCAACACACTCAGGCCCGTGCTCAATCGCTGGGGCCTGCTGGCCTGGCTGGCCTGGGTCATGCCGGCGCTGGGCCTGGCGCTGATGCACTGCCGCGAGCTGACGCAGAACTTCGCCGAACAGCTGCTGGCCTTCGACAACCTGATCCTGCTGGCCCTGGTGTTCCCATTGGTCAAGCTGCTGCACGAGCTGGGCCATGGCATCGCCTGCAAGCTGCATGGCGGCGAGGTGCATGACGCCGGCGTGATGCTGCTGCTGTTTCTGCCCGTGCCCTATGTGGAGGCATCCAGCGCCTGGACCTTTGCCGACAAGCGGGCGCGCATGCTGGTGGGTGCGGCAGGCATCCTGGTCGAGCTGGGGGTGGCTGCCGGCGCGTTCTACCTGTGGCTGCTGCAGGAGCCGGGCATCGCCAAGGCGATGGCCTACAACGTGGCCGTACTGGCGAGCGTGACGACGGTGCTGTTCAACGGCAATCCGCTCTTGCGCTATGACGGCTACTACGTCGCCAGCGACCTGCTGGAGATTCCCAACCTCGCGCCCCGGGCGAACCAGTATTGGCGCTATCTGGTCGAGCGCCATGTGCTGCGGCGCGAGCGCGCGGTGTCGCCGGTGTCGGCGCAGGGCGAGGCCGGCTGGTTCTTCGCCTACGCGCCGCTGTCCTTTGCCTACCGATTGATCGTCATGTTCTCGATTTCGGCCTTTGTCGCGACGCAGTACTTCGTTGTCGGCATGGCACTGGCGCTGTGGAGTCTGGTCAGCGGTCTGGGCGTGCCGGTCTACAACACCTTGGCGTGGCTGCAGCGTGTGCTGGTGCGCAAGGAGGCCGGCGCCGGGCCGCAGAGGCTGGTGCTGGCAGGCGTGATCGTCGCTTTGCTGGCGCTCTTTGCGCTGCCGCTGCCCAGCCGCAGCCAGGCCGAGGGCGTGCTCGCCTTGCCGGATGACAGCCAGCTGCGCGCGAGGCAGGGCGGCTTCGTTGAAGCGCTGCTGGTCAAGCCGGGCGAATGGGTGGAGGCCGGGACCGTCATTGCGCGGCTGCACGACCCGGCCGTGGAGCGCGAACTGGCGGTGCAGCTGGCGCGCGAGGAGGCGGCTCAGGCGCGGCTGGATGCAGCCCTGGTCGATGAGCCGGCGCGGCTGGAGCAATACCGGCTGGAGCTGGCGCGCGAGCAGTCGGCCAGCCGCCATCAGCGCGCCAGGGTCGGTCGGCTCGCGCTGCAGGCCAGGGCGGCCGGGCGGCTCTGGCTGGCGGATGCCACGGATCTGCCGGGGCGCCATGTGCGCGAGGGCCAGAGCATTGGCAGCGTGATCCCGGATGCGCCGGCACGTGTGAAAGTCATCGTCGATCAGGCCGCAGCCGACGCGATCAGGCGCCACACCACGGCGGTGCAGGTTCGCCTGCCCTTCGACGTCGAGCGCGTCTGGGCGGCCCAAGTGCTGCAGGTGGTGCCGGCGGCCAGCACCGAGCTGCCCAGCGCCGCCCTGGGTCGCCAGGGAGGCGGCGCCGCGCCGACCGATCCGCGCGACGAGAGCGGCCGCAAGGCCCTGGTTTCGCACTTCGAGTACGAGCTGGCCCTGCCGGCAGACTTCCCGCACCGCCTGGTCGGCAGCCATGTGGCCGTGCGCTTTGTCCATCCGGATGAGTCGCTGGGGCCGCGGCTCTGGCGTGCCGCGCGCCGCCAGTTCCTGAGCTTCTTCAAGTCATGAGGAAACACCTGAGCCTGGTCACGGCCTCCGGCCCGTTCCCCGAGCGTGAGCCGGCCAGCGATGCCAGGCTGGACCGCCTGGCCATCGCGGCCTTGCTCGGCCTGAAGCGTCTGCCTGGGCTGCGGCGGCGTGCGCAGGCGCGGCTGCTGGCAGGCATTGCGGCGGCGGCTCCCGCCCACGCAGCGCTGAGCGATGCCGCATTGCGCGTGGCGGCGCGACAGGCCACCCGCGCCGCCTTCGCCGATCGCGACGCAGCGGCCGGCGCACAGGCACTGGCGGCCCTGTCCGAAGCGGCCTTTCGTGCGCTGGGCCTGCGCCCGCACAAGCCGCAGTTGCTGGCCTGCTGGGCCATGATCGAAGGCGCGCTCGTCGAGCTGGATACCGGCGAGGGCAAGACGCTCACGGCGGGACTGGCGGCCAGCTTTGCCGCACTGGCCGGCGTGCCCACCCATGTGGTCACGGTCAACGACTACCTGGCCCAGCGCGACGCAGCCACGATGGCGCCGCTGTTCGATTTCTTCGGCCTGCGTGTGGGCGTCGTCCACAGCTGCGTGCCCCAGGACCAGCGCGCAGCGCAATACGCGCGCGATCTGAGCTACTGCACGAACAAGGACCTGGTGTTCGACTACCTGCGCGACCGGGTCAACGCGCGCGGCCTCTCCAGCATGGCGCAACTGGCCCTGCGGCAGCTGCATGGGGCGGCGCGCAGCAGCGAGCCCCTGCGCTTGCGCGGGCTGCATTTCGCCATCGTCGACGAGGCCGACTCGGTGCTGATCGACGAAGCGCGCACGCCCTTGATCCTGTCGGCCAAGCGCGAGGGTCAGGCCGATGCGGCGCTCTATGCCGAGCTGCTGGAGCTGGGTCGCGGCCTGAAGCCCGATGAGCATTACGAGCTGCTCACCGCGCAGGCCAGCATCGCGCTGCTGCCCGCCGGTCGCGCCCGGCTTCGCGAGCTGGCCGATGTGTGGGCCGACGAGCGCGCGGATGAGCGAGCGGATTCCGGCGCCAACGAAGTCTGGCGCACGCCCTGGATGCTGGAGCACTATGCGCTGCAAAGTCTGCGCGCCCTGCATCTGTTCAAGCGGGACCAGCACTATGTTGTCCACGAGGGCAAGATCGTCATCGTCGACGAGTTCACCGGCCGCATGCTGCCCGACCGCAGCTGGGAACAGGGCCTGCATCAGCTGGTCGAGGTGAAGGAGGGCTGTGCGCCGAGTGGCGGCAATGTGACGCTGGCGCGCATCACCTACCAGAGCTTCTTCGCCCGCTACCTGCGCCTGGCCGGCATGAGCGGAACGATTCGCGAGACCGCGACCGAGATGGCCTATGTCTTCGGTGTTCCCTGCCGGCGCATTGAGCCCAAGCAGCCCTCGCGCAGGCAGGTGCTGGCCCCACTGCTGTTCGCCGGCGAAGCGGGCAAGCTCGCGGCCCTGGTGTTCGAGGTGAGGCGGCGGCAGCAGCGCGGCCAGCCGGTACTCGTTGGCACACGCTCGGTGCGCAGCTCGCTGGCGGTCAGCGATGCCTTGTCGGCAGCGGGCATCCCCCACCGTGTGCTCAACGCGCTGCAGAACGCCGATGAGGCCGAGCTGGTGGCCGCAGCCGGCCAGCCCGGCGCCGTTACCGTGGCCACCAATATGGCCGGTCGCGGCACCGACATCCGTCTGGCGCCGGAGGTGGTGGCACTGGGTGGGCTGCATGTGATCCTGACCGAATGGCACGAGTCCTCCCGCATCGATCGCCAGCTCTTCGGCCGCTGCGCTCGCCAGGGCGACCCGGGCAGTGTCAGGGCGATGGTGGCCCTGGGGGACGAGGCGCTGCTGCGGCACGCGTCGCCCTGGGTGCTTCGGCTGGCGGCCGCGTTCGCTGGCCGCCGCTGGCCTGCTTGGGCCATTGCCGCGCTGCGCCGCCACGTGCAAAGTCGAGCCGAAGGCGCCAACGCCGCCCAGCGCCGCCAGACCCAGCAACAAGACCGCCAGATTCGGCAGCAACTCGCCTTCACCGGCGGACCCGAATGAAGCTCCTGAAATCATCCCTCCTTGCCCTGCAGCTGTTGTTCGCGCTGTGGTTTGCGCTGAGCTTCGTCTCGGCCGCCCAGGCCGCAGGCGCCAGCTATGATGGGTTGAT
>Ga0302291_10000236_pt1 | contig 15564 bp, 9 predicted proteins | sample III_Fen_N1_4_FD_194548 | JGI IMG/M metagenome (GOLD analysis project Ga0302291, IMG submission 194548) | Peat permafrost microbial communities from Stordalen Mire near Abisko, Sweden - III_Fen_N1_4 | ecosystem: Environmental > Terrestrial > Soil > Wetlands > Permafrost | place: Sweden: Abisko... | reverse complement strand
TCACTCAACGGATAAAAGCTACCCCGGGGATAACAGGCTGATGGTGCCCAAGAGTTCACATCGACGGCACCGTTTGGCACCTCGATGTCGGCTCGTGGCATCCTGGGGCGGAAGTACGTCCCAAGGGTTCGGCTGTTCGCCGATTAAAGCCGCACGCGAGCTGGGTTCAGAACGTCGTGAGACAGTTCGGTCTCTATCCAGCGTGGGCGCAGGGAACTTGAGAGGAGCTGCTCCTAGTACGAGAGGACCGGAGTGGACGAACCGCTGGTGTGCCAGTTGTCCCGCCAGGGGCATCGCTGGGTAGCTATGTTCGGTTGGGATAAGCGCTGAAAGCATCTAAGTGCGAAGCTCGCCTCAAGATGAGGTTCCCCACCGGGTTAACCGGGTAAGACCGCAGAGAGACCATCTGCTTGATAGGCGGCATGTGGAAGCCCCGTGAGGGGTGCAGCTGAGCCGTACTAATGGTCGAGGGCTTGACCTCTATACCAGCACCTGACCAGGGGTCAGCGTGCCGGGAGATCATGGTTCTCCAATGGCAAATCGTGATCCATTGACTGGCGCCCTCGTCGTATCGACGATGGCAGCTGCCGTCACCTACCAGATGCATACAGTCCCGGTGACTCTAGCGGAGAGGCCACACCCGTTCCCATCCCGAACACGGAAGTTAAGCTCTCCAGCGCCGAAGATACTGAGAGGGCAGCCTTTCGGGAAAATAGGTCGTCGCCGGGATTGTTGCTTTAAGGCGCCACCGCCCTGCCCGGCCGTCCGGTCGTTGCGCGGTATCCTCCCTGTGATGACTGAGCCCGGTGCCGACCCGCTCCTCGCGCCCTCGCCTTCGGCCGACCCGCTTCCCGCGGGGAGTCGGGCAGCGCGACGGAAGGGCGCCGCGGCGGTCCTGAACGTCTGTCCGCTGCTCCAGTCCCCCGATGGCGCATGGCGCAGCGCTTACGCGTCCAGGGACCATCGATGCTGGGCGATCACGCCCGCCGCGCAGCTCACGCTCGACAAGCAGCGGCAGCTGTGCCTCACCCCCGCCCATGCCGGCTGTGCGACGTTCACGGCGACGGCCGGTGGCTGGACTGACTCGGCCTCGGGCGTTGTTCCGCCGCGGGCGGGGGACTCGCTCCTGTGGCCCGCCGTCCGGTCCACGCCCCTGGCGCTGGAGCCGTCACGCGGTCGGGCGGGGTCGCTCCCGGCCACCTCGGGTCGCGCGGGCGGCCAGACGCTCCTCGTTGCCCTCATGGTGCTTGCGTTCCTCGTGCTGGTGATCGCGCGGACCGCGGCTCCGTCGGCGCAGGGCCCGTTGTCAACGCAGAGCCTTCCCGTTGGCGCCGCCGTCGGCACCGGGGCCCCGGGGTCACCGGCTTCTCCGGCGCCGACGAGCACGGCGCCCGCGTCCACGACGCCCGCGTCCACGGCGCCCGTGACGAGCACCCCGCCGGCGTCCTCGCCGCCGCCGTCGCCGTCACCCACCCCGGCGGCCTCGAACGCGACGCCGGTCCCGACCGTGACACCGCCGGGCGCCCGGCACTACACGGTGCAGAGGGGCGACACGCTGAGCGGCATCGCCGCCCGGTTCGGGACCACCGTCGCTGCGATCCGCAAGGCAAATGGGATCACGGACCCGAGGGTGATCAGGGTCGGCAAGGTCCTGACCATTCCCTGAGCCGGCCGACCGACCGACCGACCGACCGTCCAGGCGCGGACGGGGGCGGGGATGCGGGACGCGTGCGCCGCCCGCCCCGGCCTGGCGAGGCGCTCGGTGCCTCAACGCTGGCAGGTGCGGCAGTAGCCGGTGGGGAACCCGCCCGCCGAGACCAGCGTGATCTTCGTGCCGCACCGCAGGCACGCCTCTCCCCCGCGGTTGTGGACGGCGAGGTGGTCACGGACCTGCTTCTCGAACGTCGGCGGGACGCGTTGCCGGAGGAGCGCCACGGATGCCTCGAGGGTGGACCGCATCGCATCGTAGAGGGCGTCGATCTCCTCCGATGCCAGTGTCGAGCGCTTGCGGAACGGCAGCAGGCGTGCCGCGAACAGGATCTCGTCCGAGTAGGCGTTGCCGATCCCGGCCACGAACGCCTGGTTGCGCAGCAGGTTCTTCAGCTCCCCCGGGTGGCGGCGGATGCGATCGCGGAAGACGCCGAGCGTGAGGCCCGGATCCAGGGCATCCGGCCCCATCTCGCCCGCGGCTCGTCCCGGGACGGGCCTGTCCACGCCTGCGGGCAGCAGGTAGACCTTGCCCATCTGGGTGGGATCCCGGTACCTCAGGATCACCGGCGCATCGTCCGGCGGGAGCCACGCGGACCCCCGTGCCCACGCGGCCGCGTCTCGCGGGGCCGCGCCCGCCCGGGGACCGAAGGAGAGCTCCACCGCGACGCCGGACGGCGCCTTCTCGCCGCGGCCGGCGAGCTGGAACCGGCCGGTGAGCATCGGGTTCACGACCACGCGATCCCGCGCGAGGTCCAGATCCAGGAACTTGCCCGCACGCCCGACGCGCTCGACGCGCTGCCCTTCGAGTGCCGCCAGCTCGGCCGGGGTGCCGCGGACGGCGAGCGGCATCAGGGCGCGGGCAGCGGCGACCGTGCGGCCGGCGAGGGCCGCGTGAAGGGCATCGGCGACGACGTCGAGGTCGGGCAGCTCCGGCACGGGGCGCGATTGTACCCGCAGGAATCCGCGTGCTAGACTCACGCGGCCCCACGGGCACGGACAGTTGAAGAGAACGTCCCAGGTTTCGTCAGCGAAGGAGCGGACCGCCGGCCAAGGTCACCAACGATCCAACTCCCTCCCAGACGGCCCCGGGTGCGCTCCGGCGGCCGTTCGTGATTCCTGACGGTCGAATCCACGATAGGAGACAGGATCACCTTGACCGACGAGCAGCAGGGCGGGACCGCGCCGGCGCCGGAGGCCGCAGCCTCCGTCGACGCTCCGGCGTCCGAAGAGACCGTCGCGACCATCGCCGTCGCCGACGAGCCCGCCATTCCCGAGACCACCACCGAGCCCCCGGCCCCCACCGCGGAGGAGGCACCCGACGCGCCGCCCGTCGCGGACCTGGTTCCCGAGGACGAGGCAGCCGAGGCTCCCCCGGCCGCGGACCCCGAGCCGGAGGACGAAGCGCCCGCGCCCCCCGTCCGACGGGCCGGTCCCGAGCCGACCACGATGGAGGAGCTGCTCGCCGAGCAGGACTCGGACATCAAGAGCTTCAAGCACGGCGACGTGGTCGAAGGGACTGTGGTCCGCATCGACAAGGACGAGATCCTCGTCGACATTGGCGCCAAGTCGGAGGGCGTGGTCAGCAACCGCGAGCTCTTTGGGCGCCACGGGGAGGCGCAGCCGGAGATCGCGATCGGCGATGTCGTCCTCGTCTACGTCCTGCAGCCGGAGTCGCCCGAGGGCCATGTCGTCCTCTCGCTCCGCCGCGCCGGCCTCGAGCGCAAGTGGCGCGCGATGCAGGAGCTGTTCGAGGCGGGCACGATCATCGACGCCCCGGTCATCGACCACAACAAGGGCGGCCTGATCGTCGACTGCGGCATCCGGGGCTTCGTGCCGATCAGCCAGATCGTGGACTTCCCGCGCCGGCCGCAGAACGAGCAGCCGCGTGACGCCGCGCAGGAGATCGCCGAGAAGCTGCAGCCGTACATCGGCCGCAAGCTCCGGCTCAAGATCCTCGAGGTCAACCGGAAGGCCAACCGGCTCATCCTGTCCGAGAAGGTCGCCCTCTACGAGGAGCGCCGCGAGAAGCGGGACGAGCTGTTCAGCAGCCTCCAGGTCGGCCAGAAGGTCACCGGCAGCGTCCGGTCCATCGCTCCGTTCGGCATCTTCATCGATCTCGGCGGGATCGACGGCCTCGTCCACAAGAGCGAGCTCTCCTGGAACAAGGTCAACAACCCCGAGTCCGGCTACAAGGTCGGCGACGAGGTCGAGGCCGAGGTCATCGATATCAACCACGAGCGGGGCCGGATCAGCCTCTCGATCCGCCGCCTGCAGCCCGATCCGTGGGAGTCGACGGTCGCGGACTTCAAGGTCGGCGACGTCATCGACGGCACGGTCACGAAGCTCGTGAACTTCGGCGCCTTCGTCCGTGTCCGCGAGGGCCTCGAGGGCCTGATCCACATCAGCGAGCTGTCGCACCAGCGCGTGGCCCACCCCGGCGACGTGGTGCACGAGGGCCAGGTCCTCAAGCTCAAGATCATCAGCCTCGACTCCGAGCGTCATCGCCTGGGCCTCAGCCTCAAGCAGGCCGAGGAGCCCCCGGTGCGAACCGCGCCCGAGCCCGGCAACGCCCCCGCGGTCGCCGCCGGCGGTGGTGGTGGCGGTGCTGCCGGTCCAGTCGGTGGCGGCGAGCGTCGCGAGCGGCGCGAGCGTCGCGAGCGGCCGGACCGCGGCTACGCGCCGTCGGACACGCACTCGGAGCCCGAGGGCGGTATCGACACCACGCTGGCCGCGGCCTTCGCCATGGTCCGTGACCAGCTGGCCGCCGCCGAGGCAGCCGGAACGCCCGCCGCGGCCCCCACGGCCGACGCCGAGGAGCTCGTGGCGGAGGCGGTCGTCGCCGACGCCGTCGCGGAGGAGCTTGCCACCGAGTCAGCCATCGTCGAGGACGAGGCCGTCGAGCTGGCGGAGGTGGCCCTCGCCGAGGAGACCGTCGCCGAGGAGCTCGCCGTCGAGGCCATCGCCGCGGAGGCTGCTTCCGAGGAGCTGGCCACCGAGGCCGTTGAGGTCGCCGAGATCGGCGATGAGCTCGCAGCGGAGGCGTACGCCGCCGAGGTGAGCGGATCCGAGGCTGTCGCCGACGAGCTGGCCGGCAAGGCCGTCGCCGCCGAGGCAGTCGCCGAGGAGCTCGCCGCCGAGGCCTTCGCCGAGGAGACGGTCGCCGAGGAGCTTGCCGCGGATGCCGTCGTCGCCGAGGCCGTGGCCGAGGAGCTGGCAACCGAGGCGGTCGTCGACGAGATCGTCGCCGAGGAGCTCGCCGAGGAAGCCGTCGAGGCCGAAGCCGTCTCCGAGGAGCTCGTCGCCGAGGCCGTCGAGGAGCTCGTCGCGGAGGAAGACGCCGGCAGGGCCTGACCCCGGGGGAGCCTGGCTTCCTGGGACGCCATCACACGACCCGCCGGTCCCCGGCGGGTCGTTTCGATTCCTTCACCTCGAATCCCCTGCAGGTGGCGCATCCTCGACGCCGCCCCGGACGAATAGGAAGACAGGCGTGGGGCCACCGGGTCCCGTGGCCCGCCGGGCCCGAGTGGGGGTGTCGCTCCCCCGGAGGTTGGGTGCTAGGATGGCCCGCAGGTCGCCCCCGCGACCAGGGAGAGACGAGCCGGCCGAATGGATCGATTCGACAAGTTCACCGATCGCGCACGCAAGGTCCTGACGCTCGCGCAGGACGAGGCGCAGCGGTTCAACCACAACTACATCGGGACGGAGCACCTGCTCCTCGGGCTCGTGCGCGAGGGCGAGGGCGTGGCCGCGCGCGTGCTCGAGAACATGAACGTCGAGCTCCCCAAGGTCCGAACGGCCGTCGAGTTCATCATCGGGCGCGGTGATCGTCCGGTCGTCGGCGAGGTCGGTCTGACGCCGCGCGCCAAGCGCGTCATCGAGCTCGCGATCGACGAGGCGCGACGGCTCGGTCACAACTACATCGGCACGGAGCACCTGCTGCTCGGTCTCGTGCGCGAGGGCGAGGGCATCGCCGCCGGCGTGCTGGAGAGCCTGGGCGTGAACCTGGACAAGGTCCGCCACGAGGTCATCCGCGTCCTGTCGCAATCCTCCTCGGCCGGCCCCGCCCAGGAAACCAAGCGCGCCAGCAAGACCCCCACGGTGGACGCGCTCGGCATCAACCTCACCGATGCCGCCCGTGCCGACAAGCTGGACCCCGTCATCGGCCGGGAGAAGGAGATCGAGCGGGTCATCCAGATCCTGGGCCGGAAGACCAAGAACAATCCGGCGCTGATCGGAGAGCCCGGCGTCGGCAAGACGGCGATCGCCGAGGGTCTGGCGCACCGCATCGTCGCGGGCGACGTCCCGGACATCCTGCTCAACAAGCGAGTCCTTACCCTGGACATCGGATCGCTCGTCGCCGGCACCAAGTACCGCGGCGAGTTCGAGGAGCGCCTCAAAAAGATCATCGAGGAGCTCCGCAACACGGACGACGCGATCCTGTTCATCGACGAGCTCCACACGCTCGTCGGAGCCGGCGCGGCCGAGGGCGCGATCGACGCCGCGAACATCCTCAAGCCGCCGCTCTCGCGCGGCGAGCTCCAGTGCATCGGCGCCACGACCCTCGACGAGTACCGCAAGTACATCGAGAAGGACGCGGCCCTAGAGCGGCGGTTCCAGCCGGTCATGGTGGAGGAGCCCACGCTCGAGCAGACGATCGAGATCCTCCTCGGGATCCGGGAGCGCTACGAGCAGCACCACAAGGTGACGATCACCGACGGGGCGGTCAAGGCCGCGGCGGACCTGTCCATCCGCTACATCACGGACCGTCACCTCCCCGACAAGGCCATCGACCTGATCGACGAGGCGTCCAGCCGCGTCCGTCTCCGCCACTCGTCCGCGCCGCCGGTCCTCCGTGCCGCGCAGAAGGAGCTGGACAAGATCACCAAGGAGAAGGACGCCGCGATCAACGCCCAGGAGTACGAGCAGGCCGCAACGCTGCGCGAGGCGGAGGCCGCCTCGCGCGAGAACGTAGACGGCCTGCGCGCTGAGTGGCAGGCGAGCGTCTCCGGCGAGCCTCCCAAGGTCGACGAGGAGGAGATCGCCCAGGTCGTCGCGATGTGGACGGGCATCCCGGTCATGCGCATCGCGCAGGAGGAGTCGGAGCGGCTGCTCAAGATGGAGGAGGTCCTCCACGCCCGGCTCATCGGCCAGGAGGAGGCGATCGAGACCGTCTCCCGGGCCGTCCGCCGTGCCCGCGCCGGCCTCAAGGACCCGAAGCGTCCCATCGGCTCGTTCATCTTCCTCGGGCCCACGGGCGTCGGGAAGACCGAGCTGGCGAAGGCCCTCGCGGAGTTCATGTTCGGCTCCGAGGACACGCTCATCAAGATCGACATGAGCGAGTTCATGGAACGCCACAACGTGAGCCGCCTCGTCGGGGCGCCGCCAGGCTACGTCGGGTTCGACGAGGGTGGCCAGCTGACCGAGGCGGTCCGCCGCAAGAGCTACGCGGTGATCCTGCTAGACGAGATCGAGAAGGCCCACGCGGAGGTGTTCAACATCCTGCTCCAGATCCTGGAGGACGGGCACCTCACCGACGCGAAGGGCCGGCGCGTCGACTTCCGCAACACGATCATCATCATGACCTCGAACCTCGGCGCGGCGAAGATCCAGACCAACTCGAGCCTCGGGTTCCGGGTCCAGGGCGACACGGTGGAGACGCGCGCAGCGGCCTCCTACGACCTGATGAAGGAGAAGGTCCAGGCCGAGCTCAAGACGAGCTTCCGCCCGGAGTTCCTCAACCGGATCGATGCCACCGTCGTGTTCCGGAGCCTGACCGTCGAGGAGATCACCAAGATCGTCGACCTGATGCTCAAGCGGGTCAGGGACCAGCTGATGGCGCAGGGGATGACGCTCGAGATCACGATGGCGGCCAAGGAGCACATCATCAAGCTCGGCTACGACCAGGCGTATGGGGCCCGGCCGCTCCGCCGAACGATCCAGAACCTGATCGAGGACCCACTGGCCGAGCACCTCCTGCTCGGGCGGTACCACCCGGGAGACTCCATCCTGGTGGACCTCGACCCCGACGCCAAGGGCCTGGTCATCACATCCACCGAGGCGAAGACCCCGGTCGAAGCCTGACGACGGGCTGAGCCTGCGCGTGGCACGCCCCCAGAGCCGTTTCGTCTGCCAGTCCTGCGGCGCGGCCGTGCTCCGCTGGGAAGGCCAGTGCCGCACCTGCGGCGAGTGGAACACCCTGGTCGAAACGGTCGTCCGTGACGCCCCCCGGACACGTCCCACGGCAGCCCGCGAGGGATCCTCCCCCGTATCTCTCGCGACGCCGGACGACGGCACCGGCGAGATCCGCCGGCCGATCGGCATCGGGGAGCTGGACCGGGTCCTCGGCGGCGGTCTCGTCGCCGGCTCCGTCGTCCTGCTCGGCGGCGAGCCGGGGATCGGCAAGTCCACGCTCCTGCTGCAGGTCGCCGCCGGCGTCGCGACCGGCGCGAGCCCGCGGGTGCCCCCGGCGACAGTGCTCTACGCGACGGGCGAGGAGTCGGTGCGCCAGGTGCGTCTGCGGGCGACCAGGCTCGGGCTCACCGAGGGACCCATCGCCGAGGCCGTGAGCGTGGTCGCGGAGACCGGTGTGGGGCGCATCGTGGACCTGGCCCGCGAGCACCGTCCCGGTCTCCTCGTCGTGGATTCCGTCCAGACCGTGGCGTCGGAGGAGCTGGACGGGCCGCCCGGCAGCGTCGGCCAGGTCCGCGAGGCGACGCTCCGGCTGATGGAGCTCGCGAAGTCGGAGGGACTCCCGGTGGTCCTCGTCGGGCACGTGACGAAGGACGGCACCCTGGCCGGCCCCAAGACGCTCGAGCACCTGGTGGACGTCGTCCTGTCCGTGGAAGGTGACCGGACCGGCGGCCTGCGCCTGTTGCGCGCCGCGAAGAACCGCTATGGCTCCACGGAGGAGGTCGGGGTCTTCGAGATGGGAGACCGGGGCCTCATGGAGGTGTCGGACCCGGCGAGGGCGTTCCTCGCGGAGCACGACGCACCGGCCCCCGGGAGTGTCGTCGCACCCGTGCTCGAAGGGTCGCGGCCGCTGCTCGTGGAAGTCCAGGCGCTGGTGGCGCCGACCGGAGCACCGAACCCGCGCCGGATGGCGTCGGGCGTGGACCCCAACCGCCTCGCGCTCCTCGTCGCGGTGCTCGGGAGGCGGGCGGGGATCGGTCTGTCCGGTCACGACGTGTACGCCAACCTTGCCGGTGGCCTCACGGTTTCGGAGCCCGGCCTGGACCTGCCGCTCGCGCTGGCGCTGGCCTCCTCGCTCCGGGACCGGCCGCTCGTGCAGGGGACCGTCGCGATCGGCGAGGTCGGCCTCCTGGGAGAGCTGCGATCCGTGGGCGGTCTCGACCGCCGCCTGCGGGAGGCCGCCCGTCTCGGGTTCACGCGGGCGATCGTGCCGCGCTCGGGCCGGGGCGCGCCGGCCACGCCGGCTGGCCTCGAGGTCATCGTCGTCGGTTCGCTCGGCGAGGCGATCCGTGCCGCGCTCTCCGAGCCGGTCGGGGCCTCCACGCACCGATCGTGACCAGCGTCCGGTGCGGCCGCGCGCGGCCGCGTGCTAGGCTCGGGATCCCTGCGCCGGCTGCACGAACCGACGCCCGCCGTACCGATCGAGGAGACGCGTGATTCGGACGATCCGGGTCCTGGGAGCGGCACTGGGGGCCTTCATCGGCCTCGGGCTCGCCGCAACCGGCACCGGCTTGTTCACCGGCGCCCAGTACAGCGGCTTCATCCTCGCGGCCTGGACGATCGCGTGGATGATCGTCGGGTTCGCGCTGCTCCCGTACCTGACGGTCGTGCCCGCGGGCTGGCTCATCGGCCGCGTGCAGGCGCTGTCGACCGCGGAGTTCGTGGCCGCTGTCCTCGGCCTGTTCATCGGCCTCCTGCTGGGCCTCCTGCTCGGCCTGCCGCTCGCCCAGATCGAGGGTCCCCTCGGCACCTGGCTGCCCCTCGGGATCTCCCTGTTCCTCGGCCTCGGGATGATGGGCCTGACCGTGGCCAAGCGGTTCGACCTGATCGCCGCCGCGGAGGGAGCCGGGCTGGTGCGGCGCCCCGGCGAGGAGAAGGCCAGCACCGAGGGTGAGCCCCGGATCGTCGTCGACACCAGCGTCCTGATCGACGGCCGGATCGCGGAGATCGTGGAGTCCGGGTTCATCTACGGGACGCTGATCGTGCCGCGGTTCGTGCTCGACGAGCTCCAGCACATCGCGGACTCGTCCGACGCGCTCCGGCGGAACAGGGGACGGCGCGGGCTCGAGATCCTCAACCGGATGCAGCGCGACCCGCACACCCCCGTCGAGATCGTCGAGGACGAGGCGCCCGGTGTGGCGGAGGTGGACGCGAAGCTGGTCGAGATCGCCAAGCGGCGCAGCCGGGTCGTGCTCACCAACGACTTCAACCTCAACCGCGTCGCGGAGCTCCAGGGCGTCCGGGTGATGAACATCAACTCGCTGGCCAACGCGGTGAAGCCGGCCGTCCTCCCCGGCGAGGACCTGCGGGTCAAGGTCATCCAGGAGGGCAAGGAGGCCGGCCAGGGTGTCGGGTTCCTGGACGACGGGACGATGATCGTCGTGGAGGGCGGCGCGCGCCTGATCGATCGCGAGATGGACGTCACCGTCACGCGCGTCCTCCAGACCGTGGCAGGGCGGATGATCTTCGCCCAGCCGCACCTCGACTGAGGTGGCGACCGCATCCGGCGAGCGCCCCGTGGCAGACGTCGTGGTGGTCGCGGCCGGCTCGTCGCGCCGGATGCGCGGCACCGACAAGCTGATGGCCCCGGTCGCGGGGCGCCCCCTCCTCGCGTGGACGCTCGAGACGCTCGCGGCCTCGCCGGTGGTGGAGCGACTCGTCCTCGTCGCGTCGCCCGGGCGGGTGGAGGCCCTCGCCTCCGCCTCGTGGCTGCCGGCGGGCGTGGACGCCGTGGTGGCCGGCGGGGAGACGCGCCGGGCATCGGTGGCGGCAGGCGTCAGGCACCTCGAGGCGATCGATCCCACCGGGGGCGACCGTCCCGTGCTCGTCCACGACGGGGCCCGACCGCTCCTCACGGCGGCGCTCGTGGAGGCCGTCGTGGAGGCCGTCGTTCGACATGGAGCCGCGATCCCCGTGGTCCCCGTGGCCGAGACCCTGAAGCGGGTGGAGGATGGCCTGGTGCACGAGACGGTGGACCGCTCGGCGCTCGCGACGGCACAGACGCCGCAAGGCGTCCGGCGCCGCGTGCTCCTCGACGCCTGGGTACGGTTCCCGCCCGGCGGCCCCCCGGAGTTCACGGATGAGGCCGCCCTGCTCGAGGCCTGTAACATCCCAGTCCATGCAATCCCGGGTGATCCCACGAATCTCAAGGTGACGCTGCCCGATGACCTGCGCCGGGTCGAGCAGGCGCTGGCGCCTCCCGAGGCGCGGCCCGGCTTCGGCCACGACAGCCACCCGTTCGGCCCGGGCGCACCGCTGCGCCTGGGTGGGGTTGAGATCGCGGGTGCACCGAGGCTCGACGGCCACTCCGACGGCGACGTCGCGCTCCATGCCGTCGCGGACGCGCTCCTCGGTGCCGCCTCGCTGGGTGACCTCGGCCGGCTGTTCCCCGCCGACGGCCGGACACCGCGGGGCATCGCCAGCGACATCCTCCTGCGGGAGGTCGTGACGCGGCTCGCCGCAGTCGGCCTCCGCCCCGCGTCCGTCGACCTCACGATCATCGGCGCCCGACCGCGGCTCGGCGCCCGGCTCGACCTCATGCGCGCCGCAGTCGCATCGCTCCTGGACCTCGACGAGGCGTTCGTCAACGTCAAGGCGTCCACCGGCAACCTCTCGGGCGACGAGGGCGCCGGGCGCTCGATCTCGGCCCGCGCACTCGCAACCGTGCGAGGCCTCGGATGACGATCCGCCTTCAGGACACGCTCTCCGGGGCCGTCCGCCCGCTCGAGCCGCTTGAGCCCGGCCAGGTCCGGATCTACAGCTGCGGCCCGACCGTGTACGGGCCGGCCCACGTCGGCAACTTCCGCTCGTTCCTGTTCGCGGACCTCCTGGTCCGCTACCTGCGCTATCGCGGGCTTCGCGTCACGTGGGTGATGAACCTCACCGACATCGACGACAAGATCATCCGCGGAGCCGCGGCCGAGGGGATCACGACGGGCGAGCTCGCCGATCGCTATGCGGCGCGGTTCCTGGTCGACGCGGACGCCCTGGGCATGACGCGCCCGGACATCCTGCCCCGGGCCACCGACCACATCGCGCAGATCGCGGAGCTCGTCGGCACGCTGCTCGAGAAGGGACACGCCTACCGGACCGACGACGGGTCGATCTTCTTCCGGATCGCATCGTGGCCTGCCTACGGGCGCCTGGCGCGGCTGGACCCAGACGCCATGCGGGTGGGGGAGCGGGTCGAGGCGGATGAGTACGGGAAGGACGACGTCCGGGACTTCGCGCTCTGGAAGGGCCCCAAGCCCGGGGAGCCGTCCTGGGACACCGCCATCGGCTCCGGGCGGCCCGGCTGGCACATCGAGTGCTCGGCGATGAGCATGGCCCACCTCGGACCCTCGTTCGATATCCACACCGGCGGGGTCGACCTGGTCTTCCCGCATCACGAGGACGAGCTCGCCCAGTCCGAGGCCGCGACCGGGAAGCCGTTCGTCCGGACCTGGCTCCACTGCGCCCACCTCCGGATGGGCGGCGAGAAGATGGCCAAGTCCACCGGGAACATCGCGCGGGTGGCCGACCTGATCGCCGCGGGTGTCTCGCCGCGGGCGCTCCGGTACGCGCTGACCTCGGTCCACTACCGTGCGCCGCTCAACTGGTCGGACGACTCACTGCCTGCGGCGGCCGCCGCGGTGGAGCGCGTGGACGCCCTCCTGACGGCCCTCGCCTCGTACCGCGAGGATCGAGCCGAGGATCCGGGCCTGCCGGCCGCGCTGGACGGGATCCGGGCGGCGTTCGAATCCGGCCTCGATGACGACCTGAACGTCTCGGCGGCGCTGGCCGCGCTGTTCGAGGGCGTCCGCGAGCTGAACCGCCGGCTGGACGCACGAGCCCTGTCGACGGCTGATGCCGAGCGGGCCACCGCATTCGTCCGCGAGCTCGATTCCGTCCTGGGGATCGCCGCTCCGGCTGCGGACGCGCTGGACCCGGACCTGCAGACGATGCTGGACGAACGGGCCGCGGCCCGCGCCGCGCGCGACTGGGCGGCTTCCGACCGTCTGCGAGATGAGCTCCTTTCCCGTGGCGTGGCCGTCGAGGACACGCGCGATGGACAGCGCTGGCGCCTGGTGGTGACGACGAATGCCTGACAACCGACGCCCGCGCGACCACGAACGGCCCGGCAGGTCATCGAGGCCGGGTGACTCCGGCGGCCAGGGTGGCGGCCGGCCGCCGGGCCAGGGTGGCGGCCGGCATCCTGGCGGAGGGCCGCGTCCCGGAGACGGCCACCGGTCCGGCGGATCCGGCCAGGACGGCGACTTCCGTTCGTCCGGTCCCGGCCGCGACCCCGGCGACGACCGCGGCGCGCGATACCCCGACGGCCGTGGTCCGCGTGACTTCCAGGGTCCGCGGTCCGGTTTCGGCTTCCGTGACGGTCCCGGCATTCAGTCTCGCCCCCGCCCCCAGGGTGGCTACCGCGCGGACGGGCCCGCCACGCGACCCGGTGGCGCCGGGAACGCGGCCCGGCCCGTCGGCTTCGGAGCACCGGGAGGCGGCAGCCGACCCGGCGGACCCTCGCGTTCCTCGGGCCCGCGTCCATCCGGCCCGCGTCCGTGGGAGAGCTCTCCAGGCGACCGCCCGCAGCGGACGTGGCAGGTCCGCTCGGAGGAACGGCCCGCGCGGTACCCGGACGACCGCGGCCCCGCGCCGCGCCCGGCGCCCCGCGACTGGGAGGACCGCGGCCCCGCGCCGCGCCCGGCGCCCCGCGACTGGGAGGACCGCGGCCCCGCGCCGCGCCCCGAGGCCGAGATCGCCCACTCGTCTGACGAGGCCCCGTTCGGCAATGAGGACCGGCCCGTCCGCCCCGCGCCGCGCCCGTGGGTCTCCTCCGGGCAACGCCCGGGTCGCCCGGCTCCGCACGGCGCCCGTCCCGGCCGCCCGGGTCCGGGCCCGCGGCGTCCCGACCACGGGTACCGCCCCGACCAGGGGTACCGCCCCGACCAGGGGTACCGCCCCGACCAGGGGTACCGCCCCGACTACGGGCGTCGTCCCGAGTCGATCGTGAATCCTGCCGTCGCCCTGGCCGAGGACGAGGAGCTCGTGGCAGGCCGCCGTCCGGTGGAGGAGGCGTTCGTCGCTCGTCGCGAGGCCAAGCGGCTCCTCGTCGTCCCTCAGCGCCGGATGGCCCTGGAGAAGCTCGTGCTCCATGCGATGAACCTCCGGATTCCGATCGTCGAGGTCGAGGGCGGAACGCTGACGGCCGTCGCGGGCTTCGACGGGCACCAGGGGATCGCTCTTGTCGTGGCACCGCGCCGCTGGGCGGCGCCCGACGACATCCTCGCCCTGGCCGCCCAGCGCGGTGACCCGCCGCTCGTCCTCGTCCTGGACTCGCTGGAGGATCCCCAGAACGTCGGCACCCTGCTGCGCACGGCAGAAGCCTCGGGTGTCCATGGCGCGATCTTCCCGACCCGCCGGCAGGCGCCCCTGACGCCGGCGGCAGTCAAGGCCTCGGCCGGCGCCGTGGAGCACCTCCGCCTCGCGCCCGTGGACGACCTCCCGGGTGCCCTCGCCGATCTCCACGCTCGGGGCCTGCGCATCGTGGGCGCCGATGGGGATGCGCCGCTGACCGCGCGCGAGGCCGACCTGCGGGGTCCACTGGCGATTGTCGTGGGCAGCGAGGGCCAGGGACTCGGTCCCGCCGTCCGACGACGGTGTGACCTCCTTGTCCGCATCCCGATGCACGGGCACATCGAGTCCCTCAATGCCGCCGTCGCCGGGTCGATCCTCCTCTACGAAGCCGCGGCCCAGCGCCTTCTCGTCGAGACACCGCTGAGGCCGGGTGATTCCTCGGATGAGGGGGACCCCGGGTCGATCCCGTCGGGCGACATCCCGCCCGCGGAGGTGGTCGCGAAGGGGCATGTGGTAGCGGACGGCACGCTCGCCGGGCTCGACAGCGATCCCACCGAGCCAGGAGAGGCCGCCGTCGCATCTGACGAACCCGAGCCAGCCGAAGCGGCCGTCGCGCCGGACGAACCCGAGGCGCCGGCCGTGCCGGTGGAGACCGAGCCGGCCGCCGCCCCGACCCCTGTCCGGCGCCCGAGAACCGTCCGCAAGCGCCCCGCTCCGGCGTCCGGACAACCCGCGCCGGACGGCCCTGACCCGGACGGGGAGCTGCTGCCCGGAGGCCCGGACGCCGGGCCCGCGTCGGCCCCCGTGGACCCCGCCGGGGACCTGCGGGGCGGGTCCGGCGAGGTTTGACGCATCGGCGCACGGGCCGTATCATTCCCCGGCTCGCGGAGTCCTACTCTTGTTTGACGCTGCGCGCGTGCCGACGTAGCTCAATTGGTAGAGCAGCGGTTTTGTAAACCGCCGGTTCCGGGTTCGAGTCCCGTCGTCGGCTCCACCAGTCATGAATGCGTCAACGGGGCGGACCGGATCGAACCGAACCGCCCCCGCGGGCCCAGATAGCTCAGCTGGCAGAGCACATCCTTGGTAAGGATGAGGTCACGGGTTCGAATCCCGTTCTGGGCTCCATATCTCGAGCAATCCGATCCGTGACCGGCGGTCAGCACCGCCCCAGCAGTGGAGTGAGAAGGGTCCTGTGGCCAAGAAGAAGTTCGAGCGCACGAAGCCGCACGTGAACGTCGGCACGATCGGCCACATCGACCACGGCAAGACGACGCTCACGGCCGCCATCACCAAGTACCTCGCCCTCAAGGGCGGCGCGGA
>Ga0302291_10000234_pt1 | contig 15577 bp, 19 predicted proteins | sample III_Fen_N1_4_FD_194548 | JGI IMG/M metagenome (GOLD analysis project Ga0302291, IMG submission 194548) | Peat permafrost microbial communities from Stordalen Mire near Abisko, Sweden - III_Fen_N1_4 | ecosystem: Environmental > Terrestrial > Soil > Wetlands > Permafrost | place: Sweden: Abisko... | reverse complement strand
TCGAGCGGACGACTCAGAAGGTGTCCTCGAGGACCATGCCCGCTCCGATCAGCACCACCTCGACGCGCCGGCGCTCGGCGTCGAGCTCGGGTCCGTCCGGCAGGACGCCGAGCAGCTCGGCGAGTCCGAGGGCGGCACATCCCTCGGCGAGGACGTCGTCGTAGGACCGTCGGATCGCACCGATCCGCGCGGCGCTGCGACCGTCGTTCGCGTGTTGGAGCTGGCGGCCGAGGCGCCGCGCGTCCTGGGCGATGTCCTCGATGGGGCGACCGGTCGGCGTGTGCAGGTCGTGTCCGCGCCGGGCGCTCCACCAGCCACGGACCAGGGTCCGGGCCCGGGCGATCCGGTCGAAGTGGGGGTCGGAGACCAGCGTGACCATCGCGGCCAGGCACAGCACGGGTCCACTGAAGAACGCTGCTGCCAGCACCCAGGTGCCCATCTGGGGACGGTAGGTCGCCGATCGCGAGCGGGCAAGAGGTTTCGGCCAGAATGACCATCATGTGTCCCGAGCAGACCCCGCCTGCGCGTCCGCATCACCGGTTCACCGAGGACGGGCGGCGGATGCGCGAGGTGCTCAGCTACTCACGGCGTGGGAGCCGGTTCACGCCCAGCCAGCGGGAGGCGTGGGAGGGCCTCCACGAGGCGTGGGTGATCCCCGACGAGGCCGTCGACGAGCCCGGCTTCCGTCTCGCCGCGTGGTTCGGCCGGGAGGCCCCGCTCGTCGTCGAGATCGGGTCGGGCGTGGGGGAGGCGACCGGTGTGCTCGCCGCGGCTCGTCCGGCGTACGACGTGCTGGCGCTGGAGGTCTGGCGACCCGGGGTCGCGGCATCCCTGGCCGAGGTGGCTGCCGCCGGGGCGGCGAACGTGAGGTTCTGCTCGGTCGACGCGGTGTGGGCCGTCGAGCACCTCGTCGCGCCGGGATCGGTCACGGAGCTGTGGACCTTCTTCCCCGACCCGTGGCCCAAGACGCGGCACCACAAACGCCGGTTGGTGGACGCCACCTTCGCCGCAGTCGCCGCGTCACGGCTGGCGCCCGGCGGCACGTGGCGGCTCGCCACCGACTGGGCAGACTACGCCGACCAGATGCGTGCTGTCCTGGACGCCCAGCCCGGTCTGACCGGCGGCGTGACCGGGCGCTGGGCGGAGCGGCCGGTCACGAAGTTCGAACGCAAGGGTCTCGAGGCAGGGCGGACCATCGTCGACCTGACCTATACCCGGGTCTGACCGCGGGCTGAGAGACTGCGCCCATGACGGAGCAGCCGCCGCCGCAGCCGCCGTGGCCCCAGCAGCCCTGGCAGCCGGGCTACCCGCCCCCTCCGCCGGTGCACCCGCAGGCGACCACGGTGCTGGTCCTCGGGATCCTCGCGCTCGTGGTGTGCCAGGTGATCGGCCCGTTCGCCTGGACCATGGGCAACCGGGTGGTGGCCGAGATCGATGCCGCCGGCGGCCGGCTCGGCGGAGGCACGGAGGCGAACATCGGGCGGATCCTCGGCATCGTGTCGACCGCACTGTTGGCTGTCTCGGTGCTGATGATCGGACTCTTCGTGATGTTCAACGTGGCGCTGTTCGCCGGGTTCGCGGGGTTCGCCGGGTTCCACGGCAGCTGACCCCGGGTGTGGCAGCCGATTCGGGTCGCCGAGGCTGCCACACTGCCGCCATGACGCAGCAGCCGCCGCCCATGCAGCCGATGCAGCCGCCGTACGCCGCCCCGCCGCCGAACCATGCGCAGGCGACCACGGTGCTGGTGCTGGGCATCCTGAGTCTCGTGGTGTGCGGGGTCATCGGGCCGTTCGCGTGGACCATGGGCAACCGCGTGGTGCGCGAGATCGATGCCTCCGGCGGGGCGGTCGGTGGACGTACCGAGGCCAACGTCGGACGCATCCTGGGGATCGTCGCCACCGTACTGATCGTGGTGGGGCTCGTGATCGTGGTCGGGATCCTCGCCCTGGGGGCCGTGGTGAGCGTCTCCAGCAGCACCTCCGGCTGAGCGGTCAGCCCACCAGGGCCTCGACCGCCTCGCCGAAGACGGCGGTGTGCCGGTCGACGTCGGCCTCGCTGTGGTGCGGCGAGAAGAGTGCCATGTTGTGGAACGGCGTCAGCAGCACTCCGCGGTTGAGCGACCACAGGTGCAGGAAACCCTCCAGGTCCTCGTCGACGGCCGCGGCCGCGTCGGCGCCGTTGCGTGGCGGCGGGCAGAACCAGTACTCCGCGCGGCAGCCGAGCCGCTGCACGTTCCACGGCAGCCCGTGCTTCTCGATCACCTCGGAGACTCCGGTCGTGAACCGCTCCGCGAGCGGGATCGCGACGGCGAAGTCCTCCGCGCGCAGGGCCGTGGAGAGGGCCGCTCGGGCGGCGGCGAGGGCGAGGCCGTTCGCGGTGAGCGTGCCGCCGACCCCGGCCACGTCGATCTCGTGCCCGAGCATGTCGTCGCGCAGTCGGTCCGCCACCGCGGCAGTCATGCCGTACGCCGCCAGCGGGATGCCGCCCGCGATCGGCTTGCCCACCACGAGCAGGTCGGGCTCCAGACCCCAGGCGGCCGTGGCTCCGCCGGGTCCGGCGCAGAGCGTATGGGTCTCGTCGATCACGAGCAGTACGTCGTGGCGGCGGGTGATCTCGCGGACCGCGTCGAGATAGCCGTCGTCCGGCAGCACGATCCCGATGTTGGTCAGGGCGGGCTCCATCAGCAGGCAGGCGACGTCGCCCTCGGCGAGGCGGCGGTCGAGGGAGTCCGCGTCGTTGAACGGGATGACGGCCGTGGTCTGGGCGACGTCGACCGGCGCACCCAGCAGCCCGGGCCGCGGCACGACGCGGTCGCCGTCGAGAGTCGCGAAGGTCTCGTCGACCGTGCCGTGGTAGCACCAGTCCATCACCGCGATCCGCGGCCGGCCGGTCAGGTGCCGGGCGAAGCGCAGCACGAACCGGTTGGCATCGGTCGCCGTCATCGCGAACTGCCACTGCGGCAGCCCGAAGCGCCGGGCGAGCTCCTGCGAGACCCAGAGAGCGTCGTCCGACGGCAGCATCGTGGTGATCCCGTGCCGGGACCGGTTCGCGACGGCCTCGGCCACCGCCGGCAGGGCGTGGCCGGTCATGGCGCCGGTGTCGCCGAGGCAGAGGTCGACGTACTCGACGCCGTCGACGTCGGTCAGTCGTGCGCCCGACGCCGAGTCGACGAAGAGCGGGAACGAGCCGGCCCAGCGCGTCATCCAGGGCATCGGCACGCCGGCCAGCAAGGAGTCGCCAGCGCGGGTGGAGAGCTCGTGGGAGCGCGGATGCGTCTCGACGAACCTGCGCTCCTCGTCGGCTCGGAGGGCAGTCAGGCGGTCACGGTCGATCATGACCCGCAATGTAGTGCGAGCGAGGACGCCGCGTGACGGCGGAGCCGGACCGCGGCGGCCGCAGCGAGCGGCGATGCGCGCTTGCGCGCGAGCCGCCCAACATCAACCTCGAGAGGTCAGCCGCGCACGCAGCGTCTCGTCGCGGTGGAGCCGGGCGAGGTCGCGGTCACGGCGCGCTGCGCTCACCGCGGCCAGGAAGTCCCACGCGGTGGTGCCGGGAGGCGGTGGCGGCGCGACGTACTCCGCCATCCGGGTCGCCAGCATCGCGCCGAGCCGGTCGCGGGAGGCGGGGTCGAGCGTGGGCAGGCGGCCGAGGTACTGCCGGACGGCGAGGGTCAGCCCGACGGGCGGCGTACGGAGGTCCGCCGCTGTGGCCCACGTGGCGAGCGCCGCCGGCATCGGCGCCGGGGGAGGCAGGGCGAGGCGGGCCCGGTCGCGTACGACGTAGGTGCCGGCGGCGTAGTCGCCGATCCGCTTGCCGTGCGAGCTGATCAGACAGCAGAAGAACGCGGGCCCACCGAGGAAGACGTAGATCTCGACGATCCCGATCAGCGCCCGTACGAACGACTGCTGGACGGTCACGGTGCCACCGTCGTCGCGCACCACCCGGAGCCCGACGACGAGCTTGCCCCACGACTTGCCGCGGGTCAGGGTCTCCATCGTGGTCGGGTAGACCAGGAAGACCACGATCAGGGAGCCCACCAGCGCGACGTGCTGGAGCGCACCATCGGCGCCGGAGGTGGAGACGAGCGCCAGGAACAGGACGCCGGTGGCGAGCACCACTATCGCGGCGACGTCGATCAGCCCGGAGGCCATCCGCGCACCGACGGTGGCGGGCGGCAGGTCGAGGGCGACGGCCTCGCCCGTGACGAGGTCGTCCGTGGTCAGTGTTGCGAACTCCGGTGACGACATCACGCTCACCCTAGGCTCTCTCCCGTGGACCTGGACGCGTATGTGCTCGCTCATCACCAGGAGTGGGACCGCCTCGAGGCCCTGACGCGCAAGCGGAGGCTGGACGGCGGCGAGAGCGACGAGCTCGTCGAGCGTTACCAGCGGGTCGCGACCCATCTGTCGGTGATCCGGACCGCGGCGCCGGATGCCACGGTCATCACCTATCTGTCGCTGCTGCTGAGCCGGGCGCGCAACCGGTCCGGCGACGCACCCGCCGGCACCTGGCACGGTGTCCTCACGTTCGTCACCGAGCGGTTCCCGGCCGCGCTCTACCGGCTGCGCTGGTGGTGGATCGGCACGGCCGCGGCCAACGTGGCTGCCGTCTTCGTGATGATGTGGTGGCTGCTCGCCCATCCCGACATGGAGCAGAGCCTGCTCACGCCACGCGACGTCGACCAGCTGGTCAACCATGACTTCGCCGGTTACTACAGCACGTACGCCGCCTCCCACTTCGCCGCCGAGGTGTGGATCAACAACGTGTGGGTGGCCGCTCTCTGCCTGGCCCTCGGCGCCCTCGGGCTGCCCGTCGTGTACCTGCTGTTCCAGAACGTGGCGAACCTCGCGATCATCGGCTCGATCATGACCCGGCACGGGCACGGGCCCGAGTTCTGGGGGCTGATCCTCCCGCACGGGCTGCTCGAGCTGACCGCCGTGTTCGTGGCAGGCGGGGTCGGGCTGAGGCTGTTCTGGTCGTGGGTCGAGCCGGGCGACCTCTCCCGTGCCCAGTCCTTCGCCCGCGAGGGGCGGACCGCCGGCACCGTCGCCCTCGGCCTGGTCGGCGTGCTGGCCGTGAGCGGCTGCCTCGAGGCCTTCGTGACGCCCAGCCCCCTGCCGACCTGGGCCCGGATCGGGATCGGCATCCTGGCCGAGATGACGTTCCTCGCCTACGTCTTCGTCCTCGGCCGCCGCGCCGTCGCGCTGGGCCATACCGGCGATGTCGACCCGCTCCTCCTCGACGACCGGGTCGCCAGCCAGGCCTGAGCGAGGACCTTCCGGCGCGGCGCCAGCCGCGCCGGAAGACCGCAGCGAACGGCGCAGCCCGCTTGCGGGCAAGACGATTCGGTCACAACAGCCCGCGGGCCTTCAGGGCGAGGTAGTGGTCGGCGAGCGCCGGCGCCAGCGACTCCGCCGGTACGTCGATCACCGCGACGCCGAGGGCACCGAGCAGGTCGGCCGTACGGCGGCGCCGGGCCAGGGTCTGCTCGGCCGCTGCCGCGGCATACACCTCGTCGAGGCCGTCGCGCGAGCGCGCCATCCGCTCGAGCTCGGGGTCGCGGACCGAGGCGAGGACCACCCGGTGGTGCTTGACGAGGATCGGCAGCACGGGCAGCAGGCCCTCCTCGACCGCGGACGGCTCGAGCGGGCTGAGCAGCACCACGAGGGCACGTTGTCGGCCCATCGACTGCACGGCACCGGCCAGCGCGGTCCAGTCGGCCTCCGCGATCTCGGGCTGCAGGGCGGCGCAGGCATCCTCGAGGCGGCTCGTCGCGTCGCGGGCACCCGCCAGGCGGAGGCGGGTGCGGACGCGCCGGTCACCCGCGACGACGTCGACCCGGTCGCCGGCCCGGGCAGCGAGCGCGGTCAGCAGCAGGGCCGCCTCGATCGCGGAGTCCAGGCGCGGCACATCGGCGATCCGGCCGGCCGAGACGCGCGAGGTGTCGAGCACGAGGACCACCCGCCGGTCGCGCTCGGGCTGCCAGGTGCGCACCACGACCGTGCGGTTGCGTGCGGTGGCCCGCCAGTCGATGGAGCGGACGTCGTCGCCGCGGACGTACTCGCGCAACGAGTCGAACTCGGTCCCCTGGCCCCGCACCCGCACGGCGGAACGGCCGTCGAGGTCGCGGAGCCGCGCGAGCCGCGAGGGGAGGTGCTTGCGGGACTCGAACGGGGGCACCGACCGGACCCGGCCCGGGACGTCACGGGTGGTCTGCCGCGCCGCGAGACCGAGCGGACCCGCGCTCCGCAGGGTGACCCCCGACGCACGCAGCTCGCCCCGTCTCGTCGGGCGCAACCAGGTGGTGACGAGGGTGCGATCACCGGGGGCGAGCCGGAGCCGGTGCCGGTTCCCGGTCGCGCCGGCCGTCGGCTGCCAGGCGTCACGGACCAGCAACGTCGTAGGACGGGTGCCGTCGTTGCCGACGACGAGCGTGCTGGCGGACTCCAGGCCGGCGCGCACGCGGTCGACGGGGAGGCGCTCCACCGTGACTCGCGCCGGGGAGGGAGCCAGGGCCACGTCGAGCCCGACGACCAGGAGGACGACCAGCACCCACAGCCACATGGTGGCGACCGACGGGCGCAGCACGACCGCCACCAGCCCCAGCAGGAGCAGCAGCGGAACGCGGCCGGTGATCGCCATTGGTCGCAGGACCTCAGCGCGGGACGGGGACGGACCCGAGCGCGGACGCGAGGACGGCGCTCACGTCGACCCCCTCGAGCTCGGCCTCCGGCCGGAGCGACAGCCGGTGGGCCAGCGTCGCCTGGGCCAACGCCTTGACGTCGTCGGGCGTCACGAAGTCGCGGCCCGACAGCCAGGCCCACGCCCGCGCCGTACGCATGAGGGAGACGGCGCCGCGCGGACTGGCGCCGAGCCCGAGGGACGGTGCCGGTCGCGTCGCGCGCGCGACGTCGACGACGTAGCCCGCGACCTCAGGGGAGAGCTGTACGTCGCGCACGGCTCGGCGCCCGGCCCCGATGTCGTCGGCGCCGGCGACCGCCGTCACCCCGGACCCGACCACGTCGTGCGGGTCGAACCCGGTTGCGTGGCGCCGGACGATCTCGAGCTCCTCGGCCCGCTCCGGGACCGGCAGCACGACCTTGAGCAGGAAGCGGTCGAGCTGAGCCTCGGGCAGCGGGTAGGTGCCTTCGTACTCCACGGGGTTCTGGGTCGCGGCGACCAGGAACGGCTGGGGCAGGGCGTGCGAGACGCCGTCCACGGACACCTGGCCCTCCTCCATGGCCTCGAGCAGCGCCGACTGGGTCTTGGGTGGGGTGCGGTTGATCTCGTCGGCGAGGAGGAGGTTGGTGAAGACGGGACCTTCGCGGAAGGACAGCTCGCCGCGGGCGCCGTCGATCACCATCGAGCCGGTGATGTCGCCGGGCATCAGGTCGGGGGTGAACTGGACCCGGCTGGTCCGGACCGAGAGTGCGGCCGCGAGGCTGCGCACCAGCAGGGTCTTCGCGACGCCCGGCACGCCCTCCATCAGCACGTGTCCTCCGCAGAGGAGCGCGACCAGCAGGCCGCTCACCGCGGCGTCCTGGCCGACGACGGCCTTGGCCACCTCGGCCCGCACGGCCGCAAGACGGGCCCGCGCCTCGTCGCTGCTCAACGGGCCGGTCGGGGCTCCGGTCTGGGGGTCGGTCATGCGTGTGACACCTCTCTGTCGAGCTCGTCGAGCTGTCGGGCCAGGTCGGCCAGGTCGCGGTCGTGGGCAGGTGGGGCGGCATCGGGCCGGAGCAGAGCGTCGACCTCGTCGACGCGACGGCCGGTGTGCTCGGCGACGGCCGCGGCGAGCAGCCGGTGGTCGGTGTGGTGCGGCAGCGCCAGGCGCTCGGTCAGCCGGCTGCGGGCGGCCGACCGCAACGCCTCGGCGGCATGGGGTCGGTCGCCGGCCCTGCGGTAGAGCCGGCCGAGGTTGCGGGTCGTCTCGACCGCCTTGACGTGCACGGGCAGGGGCTCCACGGCCAGCGGCCCGAGTCGGCGCGAGCGCCAGACGACGAGCGCCACGCCCGTCATCAGCAGCAGCCAGACGGCTGGGACGAGCCACCGCGGGAGGAGGCTGGAGGGCGAGACGCCGTCGCCGCCGACGAGGTCGGCGAGCGAGGGGACGTACCAGACCACGCGGGTCCGCTGCCCGAGCAGGCGTAGCGCCACGGCCGCGTTGTCGCCCTCCAGGATCTGGTCGTTGGTCAGGGCGGCGGGCGCGCCGAGGAGGGTGAGTCCGGGACGCGGCTCGGCGAGGAGGACCCCGCCCCGGGCGCGGAAGCAGCCGTCACCGTCGAACGCCTCGGCCTCCGGCACGCGCAGCACCAGCCCGTCGTACGCCGTGCACCCGGCGGCGACCGGGCCGTCGGGCGAGGTCGTGACGGCGTACCCGCCGATGTCGAGCTGGCGGGTGAGCTCCGGTCCCGGCGCCACGACCACGAGCCCCGCGTCGCCTTGGTGGTCGAGCAGCCGTTGCGTCGTCGAGCGGCCGAGGTGGTCGGACCCGGTCACGACGACGAGCGTCGACGCGTCGGTCGTGGCCCGGTCGAACGCGTCGGCCGAGCGCACCACGTCGACGGTGACACCCTGGCCGTCGAGCACCCGCGCCAGGGCCTGCGCCCCGTCTCCGTCGGGGTTCTGCGGGTCGAGCGTGCCGGCGTAGGACGCGTCGTGGCGACCCAGCCAGGCGGTGAGTGCGACGGTCAGCAGGACAGCCAGGACGACCAGCAGCGTCGTGCGGTGCCGCGTGAGGGCCTTCATCGGGTACCCGCCAGGGCGTCGTCGAGAGCGAGTACGGCGCCGGCCTCGTCCGGGCTCGCCGGCCGGTCGCCGTAGAGGGTCGCATCGAACAGGTCCGCGGTCCGACCGACCCGCGTCCCTTCCTGGGGGTAGGACGCGGCGAGCTGCGCAGCGACCTCGTGAGCCGTGGCGCCGGGCTGGTCGTCGATCCGGCCCCGCTCGATCTGGCGGGCCGCCAGAGCCCGGAAGCCGTCCACGACGGCCTCCTGGTGGCGACCCTGCGCGAACGACTCCTCGGCTCGGCGCCGGAGCTCCGCGGCGGCCGGTCGGTGGTCGGGGAGCAGGGCGGTGGGACGCACCCGCTGCCGGCGGTCGCGTCGCAGGCGTGAGAGCAGCACCAGCAGGCCCGCGAGCAGCAGCGCTCCGACCAGCAGCGCCACGAACATCGTGAACCAGGACACCCCGGACGCCGCACCGACGGCGCGGTCGAAGAGGCGGCCGAGCCACGCGAGCAGTCGCTGCCAGAGGTGCTGCTGGTGGTACTCGCGGTGGAGCAGCTCCCGGCGCAGCAGGCTTCGCCCCTCGTCACCGGAGGGGTCGAGAGGCGGGCCGGGCATGAGCATCAGCGGGGCAGGATCCCCGCGCGGCTGAGCAGCTCCACGTCGTAGGCCTCCTTGCGGATGCGCTGGTCGACGTAGAGCAGGGCGTTGACCGCGGCCTGGAAGGGCTGCAGGACCGCCGAGGAGAGCACCGTCCCGGCCGCGGTCAGCAGCACGTAGACCGTGACGCCGTAGCCGGTGCCCGACGAGGCGGTGAGGAACAGGTTGCCCGCGAGGCTGAAGGGCATCCGCACGATGCTGCCGGCGAAGCCGACCACGAGCGCGACCAGGAGGAGGATGCCGAAGAGTCGCCAGAACTGCTGCCGCGTGAGACGGACGGCGCGACCGAGCGCACCGAACACGCCGACCGGCTCGAGCATCAGGGTCGGCACGGCCAGGGCTCGCACCCGTACCCAGAACAGGACGTAGCCGACGAGCACCATCAACCCCAGCACGACTCCCACGACCACCGTGGCAGCGATCGGCGCGTCGAAGGCGAAGATCCCGATCAGCAGGACCCCGGCCACCAGGACGAGGGCCGCCAGCACGGCCACCCCGAGCAGGACCGCCATCCCGAACAGTCGCCACCGCTTGCCGTGGGTGGCCGCCCAGGCCTCGCCGATGGTGAGCTTGCGGCCGACCGCCGCGGCCGAGGCGACGTGGGCGATCATCCCCGACACGAAGAGCAGCCCGACCGACTGCAGCTGGACGCCGAGGACCAGCGAGCCGAACGTCGCGACGAGGCTGGCCACCTGGCCGTCGGTGAGGCCGGGGCTGTTGGGGTCGATGCGCAGGGCGCCCGTCGAGCCGCTGACGAGTGCGGTCACCACGGGCAGCACCATGGCCACGGCCGAGACGAGCACCGCGGCGCCGACGGTGGCCTTCGGGTTGTAGCGGATGATCCGGAAGGCGCCGTCGAAGATGTCACCGAGCACCAGCGGCCGCAGCGGGATCGCCCCCGGCTTGTGGGCCGCCAGGGCCGGCTGGATCGGGTACGGCGCCGGGTAGCCGGGTGGGTAGCCCCCCGGCTGACGGGGCGGGCCGCCCGGGTTGAACTGCCCCCACCCCGGGTCGGTGGCCGCCGTGCCTGCGGGAGGCGGGGGAGTGCCCCATCCGGGCGTCGGGCCCGGTTGCGTGGGCGGTGGGCTGCCGGGCGGAGGCGGCGACGGCGGCACCCACCCGGGCGGCGGCGGCTGGTCTCCCGACACGGCTGTCTCCCTCGTCCTGGGGCCTGGCCGGTCCCGTGCCCGGACGCCCCGCGAGGCGCCATCCTGTCAGGTGCCGAGCAGTCGCGCGTGAGGAACGAACGCACGGCGTGCGCGGAGGCAGGGCGAGCGGGTCGAAACCTACGGATCGTGCCCGGCGGCCGCGGTCCTGGCAGGCTCGACCGACCGTCCGCGGCGGCGCGGCGACTCGATTTGGTGCATCCGGGGGCCATCTGTCAGGATTGTCCGGTTGCTCCGGCGGGTCGCCGGGGGCACCACACTTGATTGTTGAATCGCGTCTCCCGCTGGTTCGGTGGTCTTGTGCGGCCGCACCACACCGACTGACGTCGGTCGGAGACCCGATCGGCCCGGCCTCCCGGCCGGGTGTCCACCAACTCGATGCAGATCCACCCGCGAGGGGTGGTGCGTGCCGCGGAAAAGCCGCGACACGCCCGACCTCGGGGGTCGGAGATCCGCGGCGTGGAGGTGGGCCAGGAACGAGAAGCGTTCGGTCCCGCCCCGGGGCCGTGCGGACGGACGTAGCAGCACGACACGAAGGACGAGAGAGACCTATGGCGGGACAGAAGATCCGCATCAGGCTCAAGGCCTATGACCACGAGGTGATCGACACCTCGGCGCGCAAGATCGTCGACACGGTCACCCGCACGGGTGCCAAGGTCGCCGGACCCGTGCCGCTGCCGACCGAGAAGAACGTCTACTGCGTCATCCGCTCGCCCCACAAGTACAAGGACTCGCGCGAGCACTTCGAGATGCGCACGCACAAGCGGCTGATCGACATCATCGACCCCACGCCGAAGACCGTCGACTCCCTGATGCGCCTCGACCTCCCCGCCGGTGTCGACATCGAGATCAAGCTCTGAGGCTCCTGACATGACTGTTGAACGAAACGTGAAGGGCCTGCTGGGCACCAAGCTCGGCATGACCCAGCTGTGGGACGACAACAACCGGATCGTCCCGGTCACCGTCGTCGCGGCGTCCACGAACGTCGTGACCAAGGTCCGCAAGCCCGAGGCCGATGGCTACAACGCCATCCAGGTCGGGTTCGGCGAGATCGACGGTCGCAAGGTCACCAAGCCGGACACCGGTCAGTTCGTGAAGGCCGGGGTCACCCCGCGCCGCTACCTGGCCGAGATCCGCACCGCCGACGCCGCGACGTACACCGTGGGCCAGGAGCTGGCCGTCGACACGTTCGCCGCCGGCGAGGAGATCGACGTGACCGGCACGACCAAGGGCAAGGGCTTCGCCGGTGTGATGAAGCGTCACGGCTTCCACGGCGTCGGCGCCTCCCACGGTGCCCACAAGAACCACCGCAAGCCGGGCTCCATCGGCGCCTGCGCGACCCCCGGTCGCGTGTTCAAGGGCGTCCGGATGGCCGGCCGGATGGGTTCGGACACCGTCACCACCCAGAACATCACCGTCCACGCGGTCGACGCCGAGAAGGGCCTGATCCTGCTCAAGGGCGCCGTTCCCGGCCCCAAGGGCGGGCTGCTGGTCCTCCGCTCGGCCGCCAAGCGCGCGCAGAAGGAGGCCTGACCATGGCGACCACCAAGAAGGCTGCTGCCGCCACGACCGTCACGGTCGACCTCCCCGCCGAGATCTTCGACGCCGAGGTCAACATCCCGCTGATCCACCAGGTCGTGGTCGCCCAGCAGGCGGCCGCCCGTCAGGGCACCCACGCCACCAAGCGTCGCGGCGACGTCCGCGGTGGTGGCCGCAAGCCCTACAAGCAGAAGGGCACCGGCCGCGCCCGTCAGGGCTCGACCCGCGCTCCGCAGTTCGCCGGGGGTGGCGTCGTCCACGGCCCGCAGCCGCGCAGCTACGCCCAGCGCACGCCCAAGAAGATGATCGCCGCCGCTCTGCGCGGGGCGCTCTCCGACCGGGCGCGTGACGGTCGCATCCACGTCGTCGACTCGCTCGTCTCCGGTGACAAGCCGTCGACGAAGGCCGCGCTGGCCGCCCTGACCGGCCTCGTCGCCGACCGGGCGAACTTCCTGCTCGTGCTCGAGCGGTCCGACGCCCTGACCTGGCTGTCCCTGCGCAACGCGACCCAGGTACACATCGTGGCCGTCGACCAGGTCAACACCTACGACGTGCTGGCCAGCGACGACGTCGTCTTCACCCGCGGCGCGTACGACGCGTTCGTGGGCGGCACGGCCTCCTCGAGCGCCGCCCCGGCGACGCTGGTCGAGACGCCCACTGCCGAGGCCGACGCACCCGCGAAGGCGGAGGCCACGACCGAGACCAAGGCCGACGACGCCGACGTGAAGCCGGAGCTGCCCAAGGGCGCGAAGGCCCCGCTGAAGAGCGGCGGTGCGCCGAAGGGCTTCGAGGTCAAGGGCAACGCCGACTCCGGTCTCTACCACGAGCCCGACGGCCAGTGGTACGACCAGACCGTCGCGGAGTTCTACTTCAAGACCGCCGAGGACGCCGAGGCTGCCGGGTTCACCCGCGCCGGTGAGAAGGAGGACGACCAGTGAGCACCCTGCACAAGGACCACCGCGACATCCTGCTCGCACCGGTCGTGTCGGAGAAGAGCTACGGGCTCCTCGACGCCAACAAGTACACCTTCCTGGTGGCACCCGACGCCAACAAGACCGAGATCAAGATCGCGGTCGAGAAGGTGTTCGGCGTCAAGGTCACCTCGGTGAACACGATCAACCGCCAGGGCAAGACGCGTCGTACCCGTAACGGGCTCGGCAAGCGCAAGAACACCAAGCGCGCCATCGTCAGCCTCGCTGAGGGCCACCGCATCGACATCTTCGGAGGTCCGGTCTCCTGACCGGGCTCCTGACTAGGACGAGAAACCATGGCTATCCGCAAGTACAAGCCGACCACCCCGGGCCGTCGCGGCTCCTCGGTGGCCGACTTCGTCGAGATCACCCGGACCACGCCGGAGAAGTCGCTGACGCGCCCGCTGCCCAAGAAGGGCGGTCGTAACAACCAGGGCCGGATCACCACCCGTCACCAGGGCGGTGGCCACAAGCGCGCCTACCGGATCATCGACTTCCGTCGCTACGACAAGGACGGCGTGCCGGCGAAGGTCGCGCACATCGAGTACGACCCGAACCGCACCGCCCGCATCGCGCTGCTCCACTTCGCCGACGGCGAGAAGCGCTACATCGTGGCGCCGAAGGACCTGCGCCAGGGCGTGATGCTCGAGTCCGGCCCGACCGCCGACATCAAGGTGGGCAACAACCTCCCGCTGCGCAACATCCCCGTCGGTACGACGATCCACTGCATCGAGCTGCGTCCGGGCGGTGGCGCCAAGATCGCCCGCTCGGCCGGCAACTCCGCGCAGCTGGTCGCCAAGGAGGGCTCGCGCGCCACGCTGCGCATGCCGTCGGGCGAGATGCGTTTCGTCGACGTCCGCTGCCGCGCCTCGATCGGTGAGGTCGGCAACGCCGAGCAGTCCAACATCAACTGGGGCAAGGCCGGCCGCATGCGCTGGAAGGGCAAGCGCCCGACCGTCCGCGGTGTGGTCATGAACCCCGTCGACCACCCGCACGGTGGTGGCGAGGGCAAGACCTCCGGTGGCCGCCACCCGGTCAGCCCGTGGGGCAAGCCCGAGGGCCGCACGCGTCGCAAGGGCAAGGCCAGCGACGCCCAGATCATCCGTCGTCGCCGTACCGGCAAGAAGCGCTGAGCAGGGAGTAAGGACACATGCCTCGCAGCCTCAAGAAGGGCCCGTTCGTGGACGGCCACCTGATGAAGAAGGTGGACGCCGAGAACGACAAGGGCTCCCACAACGTGATCAAGACCTGGTCGCGTCGCTCGATGATCGTGCCGGTCATGATCGGCCACACGATCGCCGTGCACGACGGCCGCAAGCACGTTCCCGTGTTCGTGACCGACGCCATGGTCGGGCACAAGCTCGGCGAGTTCGCACCGACCCGCACCTACCGCGGGCACGTCAAGGACGACCGCAAGGGGAGGCGTCGCTGATGCCGACCATGGACCGCCGGCGCACCAGCGCCCGCCGCGAGACGCTGCTGGGTGACCAGCCGGGCGCCTACGCGAGCGCCCGCTACGTGCGGATCACCCCGATGAAGGCCCGCCGCGTGACCCAGATGATCCAGGGTCTCCCGGTCGACGACGCCCTGTCCCTGTTGCAGTTCGCGCCGCAGTCCGCGGCCGCGACCGTCTACAAGGTGCTGGAGAGCGCGGTCGCGAACGCCGAGACCACCGAGGACCTCGACCGCGCGACGCTGGTCGTGAGCAACTGCCAAGTCGACGAGGGCCCGACGATGAAGCGCTGGCGCCCGCGCGCCCAGGGTCGCGCCACGCGGATCCTCAAGCGCACCAGCCACATCACCCTCGTGGTGACGCCCGCGGTCACGCAGGCGCCTACGAAGAACCGGAAGAAGGGGAAGGCCTGATGGGCCAGAAGATCAACCCGAACGGCTTCCGCCTCGGCATCTCCACCGACCACAAGTCGCGCTGGTACGCCGACAAGCTCTACAAGTCGTACGTCGGCGAGGACGTCGCCATCCGTCGCCTGCTGTCCAAGGGCATGGAGCGCGCCGGCATCTCCAAGGTCGAGATCGAGCGCACCCGCGACCGGGTCCGGGTGGACATCCACACCGCCCGTCCGGGCATCGTGATCGGCCGCCGCGGCGCCGAGGCCGACCGCATCCGCGGTGACCTCGAGAAGCTCACCGGCAAGCAGGTCCAGCTCAACATCCTCGAGGTGAAGAACCCCGAGGTCGACGCGCAGCTGGTCGCCCAGGGTGTCGCCGAGCAGCTCAGTGGCCGCGTGCAGTTCCGCCGCGCCATGCGCAAGGCGATGCAGACGACCATGCGGTCCGGTGCCAAGGGCATCCGGATCCAGTGCTCGGGTCGCCTCAACGGCGCCGAGATGTCGCGGACCGAGTTCTACCGCGAGGGTCGGGTGCCGCTGCACACGCTGCGTGCCGACATCGACTACGGCTTCTACGAGGCCAAGACCACCTTCGGCCGGATCGGCGTGAAGGTCTGGATCTACAAGGGCGAGGTCGCGGGCACCCGCGCCGAGCGTCAGGCCCAGGC
>Ga0302291_10000233_pt1 | contig 15613 bp, 11 predicted proteins | sample III_Fen_N1_4_FD_194548 | JGI IMG/M metagenome (GOLD analysis project Ga0302291, IMG submission 194548) | Peat permafrost microbial communities from Stordalen Mire near Abisko, Sweden - III_Fen_N1_4 | ecosystem: Environmental > Terrestrial > Soil > Wetlands > Permafrost | place: Sweden: Abisko... | reverse complement strand
CGCGCTTGGTCAGCGTCACCTTGTCGGCGCGGCCGTCGTAGTCGATGCGCTCGGCCTCGCCGTCGACCCAGCGGTCGGGGCCGCCGTCGCGCTTCTGGCGGAAGGTCGCGAGCTTGCCGCCGGCCGCCGTCAGCGTGCCGAATTGCAGGCCGTCGGGGTCTTGCCGGACTTCGAGCCGCTCGCCGCGCATGATCATCGTGCCGCGCGTGACGACCACCTCGCCCTCGAACACGCTGACCTGCTTGAGGTCGTCGAGCCCGCCGCGCCGCGCGGTGATGGTGGTTTCCTTGAGGCGGTCGCCTTCCTCGGCGGAAGCGGGCGCGACGGCGCCGAACAGCGCCACGGCGAGCGCCAGCGCGGCGGCCAGCAGCGCGCCGGGCCGGCGCATTGCCACCGGCCGGACAGCGCCCGCCAACGGGACGGGAACGATTCTGGATGCGGTCATGGTTTGCGTTGGGAGGGCGAAATCGCGCCGCGCGCCGGGCCGAAGACCGCGCGCATGTCGCTGTGCACCTTCAGGGTCCTGAAGGAGTTGTCGGCGTCCATGCCGACGCCTTGCAGCGTCGAATCGCCCTGGCGGATCGTCACGGCGGCATCGCTGCTGGCCGTGTCGGCGTCGGGATGGACGGTGAGTTGCTCGGTGTCGAGTTGCAGCGCGGCGCGCTCGGGCGTGGCGTCGCGCGTGACGCGCACCGCGCTTTCGAGCCGCACTTCCTCGGCCTGCCGGTACGACAGTCCGCGCTCGGCCTCGATGTGGACCGGCGCGTCGCCGGTCTGCTCCATGCGCGGCCGGGTCAGCGTGGTCACGTCGGTGCCGGGCACGTGGTCGGCGCGCTCGGCGGTCAGGAAGGTCAGCACGCGGCCGTCCACGCCCATGCGCACCATGCGCAGCTTGCCGACGATGTAGTCGGGGTTCTGCGGCGAGTTGTCGACCGGCGTTTCGGACGAGCGACGCATGTCCTCGGCCAGCCACCAGGTGCCGATCGCCAGCAGCCCGGCGACGAAGACCGGCAGCAGTCGCAGCAAAAAGTTGTTCATCCCTGGACGCTCCCGGCGTCGAGGTGGGCGCGGTAGCTCGCGTCGAGCTTGCCTTGCGCGGCGAGCAGCAGTTCGCACAGTTCGCGCGCGGCGCCGTGGCCGCCGGCGCGGGTCGCGGCCCAGTGCGCGTGTTCGCGCATGCCGGTCGCGGCGTTGGCGACGGTGGCGGCGAAGCCGACGCGGCGCATCACGGCCAGATCGACCCAGTCGTCGCCCATGAAGGCGGTGTGCTCGGCGGTCACGCCGGCGTCGGCGAGCAGTTGCGCGAGCGCGCCGAGCTTGTCGTCGCAGCCGAGCACGACGTGCGCGACCTTCAGCTCGCGCGCGCGCCGCTCGACCATCGCCGAGCGCCGGCCCGACAGCAGCGCAATCGCGATGCCGTTCTCGCGCAGCAGCTTGAAGCCGTGGCCGTCGTGCACGTGGAAGGCCTTGAACGCCTCGCCGTCGGCGCCGTAATGGAGCCGGCCGTCGGTCAGCACGCCATCGACATCGAAGATGGCGAGCCGCACGCGGGCGGCGCGGGCGAGCGCATCGGCACTGACGCCGGCGGTCACGGCGGCGGCGAGTTCGTTCATATGACCTTGGCCGCCATCAGCAGGTTGAGGTTGAGCGCGCCGACCAGCCGGCCGTCGTCGAGCACCAGCAATTGCTGGATGCGCGCGTGGTCCATGACCTGCGCGGCTTCGGCCGCGAGCGCGTCGGGGCCGATGGAAATCGGCGTGCGCGTCATCGCGTCGGCGAGCGCCACGCCGCGCAGGTCGGACGAGCGTTCGAGCAGCCGGCGCAGGTCGCCGTCGGTGAAGATGCCTTCGAGCCGGTCGTCGGCGCCGATCACGGCGGTCATGCCGAGGCCCTTGCGCGACATTTCGACAATGGCTTCGGTGAGGCTTGCGCCAGCGCCCACGCGCGGCACGGCGGCGCCGGTCTTCATCACGTCGCGCACGAAGGTGAGCAGGCGCCGGCCGAGCGAGCCGCCCGGATGGCTGCGCGCGAAGTCTTCGGCGCTGAAGCTGCGCGCCCGCAGCAGCGCCACGGCGAGCGCATCGCCCATCGCCATCGACGCGGTGGTGGACGTGGTCGGCGCGAGGTTGTGCGGACAGGCTTCGCGCTCGATGCCGACATCGAGATGCACGTCGGCCAGTTGCGCGAGCGTGGACTGCGGCTTGCCGGTGATCGCGATCATCTTGGCGCCGAGGCGCTTGATCAGCGGCGCGATCGCGCGCAGCTCGTCGGCCTCGCCCGAGTAGGACAGCGCCACGACCACATCGTCGGAGGTGACCATGCCGAGATCGCCATGACTGGCTTCGGCCGGGTGCACAAAGAACGCCGGCGTGCCGGTGGACGCGAGCGTCGCGGCGATCTTGTTCGCGATGTGGCCCGACTTGCCGATGCCCGACACCACGATGCGGCCCGGCTTGCCCGGACCGGTCGCGCCAAGCACCAGCGCGACCGCGCGGTCGAACGCGGCAGCCTGCGCAGGCTCACCCAGACGGGCGGCGAGTGAGCGCAAACCGGCCGCCTCGATTTCGAGGACATCGACGGCGATCCGGGCGCTTGAAGATGCTTGGGAATCAGACACTGCGCGTTCTACACTCTGCAAAAGCAAAAATTATACCGCTCGACTATCACCCGTCCCGGCGGGATTTTTTTCAGCCTGTCGCGTCCGCGCGCCGCTCGACCTTTTTCACGCATGACAGGTACCGCTCTCGATCTGCCGCTGTTTCTGCTGCTCGCCGCCGTGGTCGGCGTGGTGTTGTTCCGTCTGTTGCATTTGCCACCGATGCTCGGCTACCTCGCGGTGGGCATTGTCGTCGGGCCGCATGCGCTCGGACTCGTGCCCGACACGCCGCGCACCCGCTATCTCGCTGAATTCGGCGTCGTGTTCCTGATGTTCTCGATCGGGCTCGAATTCAACCTGCCGAAGCTGCGCGCGATGAAGCGCGAGGTGTTCGGGCTTGGCCTGACGCAAGTGGTCGCCACCATTGTCATCGCGCTCGGCGCCAGTCTGGGCGCGGCGACGCTGGCGGCGCGCTGGTGGCCGGCCGCCGGCGGTTTCACATGGCAGGCGGCGTTTGCACTGGGCGCCGCGCTGGCCATGAGTTCGACCGCGATCGTGATGAAGCTGCTCGCCGAGCGCATCGAGCTCGATGCGCCGCACGGCCGCCAGATTGCCGGCGTGCTGCTTTTTCAAGATTTGGCCGTGGTGCCGCTGCTGGTCATCGTGCCGGCGCTGCGCGGCGATGTCGCCGACATGGCGACGACGCTCGGCCTCGCCTTCGTGAAGGCGGCGGCGGTGCTGGCGCTGCTGCTGGTGTTCGGCCAGCGGCTGATGCGCGGCTGGTTCCACATCGTCGCGCGGCGTCGGTCGCAAGAGCTGTTCATGCTCAACCTGCTGCTGATCACGCTCGGGCTGGCGTGGATCACCGAGCACGCCGGGCTGTCGCTGGCGCTGGGCGCCTTCATCGCCGGGATGCTGATTGCCGAGACCGAATACCGGCATCAGGTGGAAGAGGACATCAAGCCGTTCCGCGATGTGCTGCTCGGGCTGTTCTTCATCACGATCGGCATGCTGCTGAACCCGCGCGTGGTCTGGGAGCAGCCGGGCTGGGTGCTGCTGCTGATCGCGCTGCCGGTGGCGTTCAAGTTCGGGCTGGTGACGGCCCTCGGCCAGCTTTTCGGCGCCAGCGCCGGCACCGCGATCCGCACCGGGCTGGCGCTGTGTACCGCCGGCGAGTTCGGCTTCGTGCTGCTGCGGCAGGCCGGCGAACTGCACATCGTCGATGACGCGCTGCTGCAGGTGGTGCTGGCGGCGATGCTGCTGTCGATGCTCGGCGCGCCGTTTCTCATCCAGTACAGCGACCGGATTGCGCTGCGGTTTGCGAGCGGCGAGTGGATGCTGGCCTCGCTCAATCTGACCAAGATCGCGGCGCGCAGCATCCAGACCGACAAGCACGTCGTCATCTGCGGCTTCGGCCGCTCGGGCCAGAACCTGGCGCGCGTGCTCGACAGCCAGAACATCGCCTACGTCGCGCTCGACCTCGACCCCGACCGCGTGCGCGAAGCCGCCGCCGCCGGCGACAGCGTGGTGTTCGGCGATGCGGCCCGGCGCGAAAGCCTGATCGCCGCCGGCATCTCGCGCGCCGCCGCGCTGGTCGTCACCTACGCCGACACGCCGTCGGCGCTGAAGTTGCTGCATCACCTCCAGGCGCTTGCGCCGACGCTGCCGGTGATCGTGCGCACCCGCGACGACCGCGATCTCGACCGGCTGCGCGAGGCCGGTGCGGCCGAGGTCGTGCCCGAAGTGCTTGAAGGCAGCCTGATGCTCGGCACGCATGCGCTGCTGCTGCTCGGCACGCCGCTGGCGCAGGTGCTGGCGCTGGTGCGGCAGCAGCGCGAGGCGCGCTATGCGGGGCTGCGCGGATTTTTCCCTGGCGGCCAGGACGATCCGGTGAGCTCGCAGAGCCGGGTGCGGCTGCACTCGGTGCATCTGCCGGCGGGCGCGCGCGCGGTCGGCACGCGGCTCGGCGATCTGGGGCTGGAGCTGATCGGCACGACGGTGGTGGCGGTGCGGCGGCGCGAGGTGCGCGGGGCCGATCCGTCGCCGGAGCTTCAGCTTGAGGCGGATGACATCGTGGTGCTGCGCGGGCTGCCGGAGGCGTTGTCGCTGGCCGAGGAGCGGTTGCTCACGGCTTGATTTCGGAGCGCGGCGTCGAGCCCCGGGGCGCGGGGGCGGGCCGTGCGCTGGCGCCCTCCGCTGCGCGGAGGGTTCCCCGGCGTTCCTTCGGAAGCACCGGGCTCACGAAGGTGGCCGCCCCTGCGGGGCTACCTTCGTTCGGCCCCATCAGCTCCGCTGACGGGGCAACCCGGTCTTCCTCGTCTCGCCGGGCGCCAGCGAACGGCCCGCCCCCGCGCCCCGGGGCTCGACACCTTTCAATCGGGTGGGGCTGCTGAAAGACAAAACAAACAAGTGATCGGGCATCCGCCCATCCCGCGTCCGCCGCGCTGCCAATTTCAAGCACGCGCGGAATCCCGCTCCGCCCAGCGCTGCGCCAGCAACCCGCCCACCGCCAGCTGCAACGGGTGATAAATCATGATCGGCAGCAGGATCAGCCCCAGCGCCGGATTGCTCCCGAAGATCAGCTGCGCCATCGGCACGCCCGACGCCAGCGTCTTCTTCGAGCCGCAGAACACCGCCGCGATCCGGTCCTCGATGCTCATGCCGAAGGCGCGGCTGACCCAGATCAGTGCCGCCAGCACCACGCCGAACAGCAGCGCCGTGCCGACCAGCGTCTCGACCAGCGCCGCGACGCCGTAATGCGACCACACGCCCTGCGCCACCGAATCGGCGAACGAGGTGTAGACGAGGATCAGGATCGTCACGCGATCGACCAGCGCCAGCCGCTTCTTGTGCCGGTGCGCCCACTTGCCGAGCAGCGGCCGCAGCAACTGGCCGAGCACCAGCGGCAGGATCAGCCAGACCACCAGATCGAGGATCACGTCGCCGATCGGGAACGCGGCACCGGTCTTGCCGATCACGAAGCCGAGCCACATCGGCGTCAGCAGCACGCCGATCAGGCTCGACAGCGTCGCGTTGAACACCGCCACCGGCACATTGCCGCGCGCCGCCGAGGTCAGCGCGACCGACGACGACACGGTCGACGGCAGCGCGCACAGATAGAAGAAGCCGAGCTGCAAGTCGTGGCTGACGAAGCCGCCGGTCAGCTTCATCAGGCCGAGGCCGATCAGCGGAAACACGCCAAAGGTCGTCAGCTGCACCAGCAGATGCACGCGCCATTTCAGCGTGCCCTCGTGCAGCGATGCAAAGCTCAGCGACAGCCCGTTGAGGAAGAAGATCAGCGCCACGCCGACCTTGTTCAGCACCTCGGGATGGAGCCAGCCGCCATGCGCGCCGGCTGCGGGATAGATGAAGGCGAGCACGGCGACCAGCACCATACCTTTCATGAACCAGTCGAACTTGAATTTCATTTGCTGCTTTCAGGGTGTCAGAACGCGGCGACGCAACCGTCGCTGCGCGGGTCTTCGCCGCCTTCGATGAGGCCGGACGGATGCAGCACGAGCGCGCCGGCGTGGCCGAGCCGCTCGTCGAAATCGCCGACGACTTCGACCGCGTGGCCGAGCGCCGCCAGCCCGTCGATGATTGCGGCGGGATAGCGCGCTTCGAGCTTGAGCGTCGTAGCCGGTTCGGCCCAGGTGCGGCCGAGCAGCCAACGCGGCGCGGCGACGGCCGAGCGCACGTCGTGGCCGCCGTAGACGTAGCGCGCGAACACGGCGGCCTGGGTCTGCGGCTGGCCTTCGCCGCCCATGGTTCCGTAGACCAGCAGCCGGCCGTCGTCGAGTTCGGCCATCGCCGGGTTGAGCGTGTGGAAGGGCTTGCGGCCCGGCGCGAGGCTGCGCAGCCGGCCCGGCGCCAGGTCGAACGAGCAGCCGCGGTTCTGCCAGTTGATGCCGGTTTCGCCGAGGACGATGCCGCTGCCGAACTCGAAGAAGATGCTCTGGATCATGCTGACCGCGCGGCCTTCGCCATCGACCACGCCGATCCAGGTCGTGTCGCCATCGCTGACCGGCGCCGGCCACGGACTGGCGCGATCGAGCGGGATGCGCGCGGCGAGTTCCGCGACGCGTTCCGGCGCGAGCCAGTGCTGCGGATCGGTGCCGGCGAGCGAGGGTTCGCCGACCTCGCGGTCGCGCAGCCGGAACGCGGTCTTGGTCGCCTCGACCAGCAGGTGGATGCCGGCGACGCTGTCGGGCGTGTCGTCGGCGCGGCGCAGCGCATCGAACTGCGCCAGGATCAGCAGCGATGCCAATCCCTGCGTCGGCGGGCGCAGGTTGTAGACGTTCGCCGATGACAACCGGGCGCGCAGCGGCTCGGGCCATTCGGGCTGGTGCGCGGCGAGGTCGGCGCCGGTGATCGGGCTGCCGGCGGCGGCGAGGTCGCGCGCAATGCTCGCCGCGAGGTCGCCGCGATAGAAGTCGTCGGCACCCGCGTCGGCCAGCCGTTGCAGCGTCGCGCCGAGTCGCGGCAGGGTGTGCAGCTCGCCATAGCGCGGCAGCCGGCCGTCGATGAGGAAGGTTTCGGCGTAGCCGGGCTGATGGCCGAGTTGGTCGAGCTTGGCGGCGGTGTTCGCTTCCTGGCTGTGCGTGACCGGATAGCCGCGCAGCGCGTGATGGATGGCGCTTTCCAGCAGCCGCGCGAACGGCAGCCGGCCGCCCCAGAACACGCGGCTGTGCTCGTAGGCGGCGGCCCAGCCCGAGACGGTGCCGGCGACGGTGTTGGCGGCGAGCGGCCCGCGCCACGGAATGGCGTCGAGCCCGGCGTAGAGCGCGGGCGTCACGCCGGCGCCGGCGCGGCCGCAGGCGTCGATCGAGCGCAGACCGGCGCCGGGCGCGCGCAGCAGCCAGAAGCCGTCGCCGCCGATGCCGGTCATGTGCGGATAGACGACGGCCAGCGTCGCGGCGACGGCGATGGTCGCCTCGATCGCGTTGCCGCCGTCGCGGAGGATGTCGAGCCCGGCCTGGGCCGCGAGCGAATGCGGCGCGACGACCGCGCCACGGGTTCCGAGGATGGGTTTCATGGGCGGCAATATGCCATCCGCATGGCGCGGCTCAGCCGATAGTCCGTTTCTCCAGCCCCTTCTTCAGCACCAGGTCGATGACCGGTTGCTCGCGCTTGTTGGCGCGCTGGCAATGGCCGGGCTGGAACTTGTCGGTCAGCCAGATCACGCCGCGCGCCCAGCGCTGCTGCTCGCGCACGCGCCAGGCGTGCGACGACACCGATTCCCAGGCCAGTCCGTTGAACACCGCCGCGTTCACGAAATGATCGAGCGCGCGCACGCCGGCGCGACCGCGCTCGGTGCGGCCGGCAAAGCCGATCCAGCAGATGACGAGATAGCCGAGCACCGCCAGCGGCACCATCGCCGTCATCAGCGCAAAGCCGGCCAGCCGCTCCTGCCAGCTGTTCTCGCGCAGGCGCAGCTTCATGCGCGCTTGTGCACCGCGAGGCGGATGCCGTTTTCGGAGCGGATCGTGAGTCGGCCGACCGGCTTCGGCGTGTGGCCGGGCAGCGGCACGAAGCGGTAACGCCGCGCCAGCGTCGCCAGGATCAGGCTCGCCTCCTGCAACGCAAACGACGCGCCGATGCAGACGCGCGGCCCGGCGCTGAACGGCAGGTAGGCGCATTTCAGCGACTCGCGCGCGGCATCGGTCGTGTAGCGGTCGGGATCGAAATCGTCGGGGCGATCCCAGTAATCGCGGTGGCGCTGGATCAGCCAGGGCGCGATGACGATGGTCGAATCGGCCGGCAATTCCTTGTCGCGCATGCGGCGCGGCGCGGGCGTGCTGCGCGCGAAGAAGCCGACCGGCGGATAGAGCCGCAGCGTTTCGCGGAACACGTTGCGGATCAGTTCCATGCCGCGAATGTCGGCGTAGTCGAGCGGCCGGTCGCCAAAAGTGGCGACGGTTTCGGCGTGCATGCGCTCCTGAACTTCGGGCGCGTTCGCCATCAGGTAGAGCGACCACGCGAGCGCGCTGGCCGAGGTTTCGTGGCCGGCGAGGAAGAGCATCGCGACCTGATCGACCAGCTCGTCGAAGGAGAAATGCTTGCCGGTCGCGGGATCGACCGCGTCGAGCAGGCTGGCGAGGATGTCGTCGGGCGGCGCGGGCTTAGCGGCTTCCGGCGCGGTGGCTGCGGCGGTTGCCACGCCGGTTCGCGCCGCCAGCGCCGCGTCGTAGCGCGGCCGGATGAACTGTTCCAGCACGCCGCGAATCTCCTGCGCCGCCGCCTTGCTGCGCTTCGCCGCGAGCCAGGGATGGAACAGCTTCGGCCAGCGGAAGATGACCGGCATGATCAAACGCGGCGCCAGCTCCTGGAAGCGCGAGAACGCCTTGAAGATGCGGCGCGCGTCGTCGCCTTCGAGCGGCAGCGACAGGATGGTGCGGAAGATGATGTCGGCCGTGACCTGGGTCATCTCCATTTCCACGTCGTAGTCGGCGCCATCGGGCAGCGCGTCGAGCCGCGCGCGCATCGCGTCGGAGGCCTCGCTCATGAGCCGGAACACCAGCTTGATGCGCGTCGCCTCGAACGACTTTTCCATCATGTCGCGCTGGCTGCGCCACTGCTGGCCGTTGGTGGTGAAGATGCTTTCGCCAAGCAGCGGCCCGAGCGCGGCGCCCAGCAGTTCGTGCTTCGGAAAATCGGCGGCCTCGTCGACCAGCACCTGCTTCCACAGCTTCGGCTCGTTGACCATGTAGAGGTCGAGGCCGGGCAGATGCACCTCGCCCATCTTCATGCGGTAGCTGCGCTCGAACAGGCCGTCGAGCCACGATCGGCGCTTGAGCAGATAGAGCCAGAAGAACGACGCCTTGGTCTTCAGCGGGCGTGGATGGACGGGACAGAAGCTCATGGCGGGTTCCGGGTCAGGCATCGACGCGCTGCGTCGGCGCGAAGTGCGCGGCGGATCGGTCGGGGCTGGCGGCGGCGTTCGCATCGGCGGCCGGTTCCGGCGCGGTGGCGTTCGCAGGCGCGCCGGCTTTGCCCGCGCCGCGCTGCCAGCCGCGCACGCCGGCGTGCATAGCGAAGCGGTCGGCGAGGCGCAGCGGGCCGGCGGTGATCGCAAAGAAGTCGTAGGCGCCGGGCTCGGTCGCGGCCAGCTCGCCGGCCATCAAATACTGGAAGTGGATGCGATACCAGTCGCGCCGGATGCGCTGGTAGGTGGCCGGCGTGAACAGCCGGGCGAAGCGCGGCGACAGCAGCTTGGGGCGCGGCGCGGCGGCATCGGGCTGAGCGATGCCCGAGCTTGCAAGCGGATCGACCAGCGCGAAGCAGGCGCCATCGGTCGGCGCGGTGAAGTCGATCCAGTCGATCTCGGGCGTGGCGGCGAGCGCGGCCAGGTCGGCGCGGATGGCCTTGGCTTGCGGCAGGAAGCTGACCATCGGGATGCACTGGCCGAGCGTGAGCAGGCTGACGCGCGGGCCGCGCAGCGCGAAATCGGGGTCGATGGCGAGGGCGCGCGCCAGCAGCATCGGCGCGAGGATGGTGCCGACGCTGTGCGCGACGATGAGCACTTCGTCGGCGTCGTCATGCTGGCAATGCTCGACGAGGAGGTCGGCGAAATCGTCGAGGCGCTCTTCCACGTCGGGCAGGCGGCCACGTGCAAGGCGGATCGAGAACGCGTAGATGCGCAGCAGCCAGTAGCAGTTGAGCCGGCGCTCGGCGAGCCGGCCGAGCTGCATCACGCCCGCGAATGCGAGCAGGCCGGCGAACAGGCCGGCGAGGCGCAGCGTCAGCAAGGCGGCCGGCGGCATCAGGTCGGCGGTGGCGCCGCCGCCGAGCCAGCGCAGCAGTGCGGTGTCGGCGAGCCAGCCGGCCGCGCCGCCGGCGGCCATCAGCAGCAGCAGCAGCACGAGCGGGAACATCACCGCGACGAAGGGCGGCCACGAGGCGCGCAGCACGCGGACGAGCGCGCCGGTGCGCAGCCCGAGCCAGATCACGCCGAGATAGGCCGCGATCAGTTGCAGCTCGCCGCGCAGCCAGTGCGCGCGGATCAGGTCGTCCCAGTGCAGGAAGCGGTAATCGGTGGCTGCGCCGTCGGCGCTGTCGATGCGCCAGCGGCTGGCCAGATCGCCGTCGCGGCGGCGCGGGCCGATGGCGAGCGCCGGGCCGCCGGCGCGTTCGCGGGCGGCGGCCTGTTCACCGTAGAGGCGGCGGTAGTGCGCCGCGCCGCGCGGATCGAAGCCGCTCAGGTAGAAAACCTGGCGGTGACGAACCACGGGCGGGCTGGAATCGGACATGACGGGGCGGTCTCCGGCGACCGGCGCGCGACGCCCGATGGCGCCGGCGTCCGGTCGCGGCCGCGACCCGTCCGGGACGGATCAGCTCGCGGTAGCCGCGATTCTCGCCGCGTGACGTTCGAGCAGAGGCTTCAAATAGCGGCCGGTATGGCTGGCGATTTCGCCCGCTATGTCTTCCGGCGTGCCGACCGCAACGATCTCGCCGCCGCCCGAACCGCCTTCCGGCCCCATGTCGATGACCCAGTCGGCGGTCTTGATGACATCGAGGTTGTGCTCGATGACGACCACCGTGTTGCCGTGGTCGCGCAGGGTGTGCAGCACCTTGAGCAGCAGCTCGATGTCGGCGAAGTGCAGCCCGGTCGTCGGCTCGTCGAGGATGTAGAGCGTGCGGCCGGTGTCGCGCTTGCTCAGCTCCTGCGACAGCTTCACGCGCTGCGCCTCGCCGCCCGAGAGCGTCGTCGCCGACTGGCCGATGCGGATATAGCCCAGCCCCACTTCAAGCAGCGTGTGCAGCTTGCGCGCCACCACCGGCACCGCCGCAAAGAAGGCGGCAGCCTCGGCGACGCGCATTTCCAGCACTTCGGCGATGGTCTTGCCTTTGTAGAGCACCTCGAGCGTCTCGCGGTTGTAGCGCTTGCCGCGACAGGTATCGCAGGGCACGTAGACGTCGGGCAGGAAGTGCATCTCGACCTTGATGACGCCGTCGCCCTGGCAGTTCTCGCAGCGCCCGCCCTTGATGTTGAAGCTGAAGCGCCCGGCGTCGTAGCCGCGTTCGCGCGACAGCGGCACCTCGGCGAACAGCTCGCGGATCGGCGTGAACAGCCCGGTGTAGGTCGCCGGATTGCTGCGCGGCGTGCGGCCGATCGGGCTTTGATCGACGTTGATGACCTTGTCGAACAGCTCCAGCCCTTCGATCGCGTCGCAGGGCGCGGGCGTGGCCTGCGAGTTGTACAGATGGCGCGCGGCGGCGGTGTAGAGCGTGTCGTTGACCAGCGTGCTCTTGCCCGAGCCCGACACGCCGGTCACGCACGTGAACAGCCCGACGGGAATCGCCGCATCGACCTTCTTCAGGCTGTTGCCGGTCGCGCCACGGATCACGAGTTGCAGCGGCTGGCCGTCGGCGTCGTGCTTGCGCGGCGTGCGCTTCGGCGGCACCGCAATCGCGCGCCGGCCGCTCAAATACGCGCCGGTCGGCGAATCGACCGCCGCCGCGACGACATCGGGCGTGCCTTGCGCCATCACCTCGCCGCCGTGCTCGCCGGCGCCGGGGCCCATGTCCACGACCCAGTCGGCGGCGAGGATTGCGTCCTCGTCATGCTCGACCACGAGCACGCTGTTGCCGAGGTCGCGCAGGTGCTTGAGCGTCTCGATCAGCCGATCGTTGTCGCGCTGGTGCAGGCCGATGCTCGGTTCGTCGAGCACGTACATCACGCCGGTCAGGCCGGAGCCGATCTGCGACGCGAGCCGGATGCGCTGGGCCTCGCCGCCCGACAGCGTGTCGGCGCTGCGGTCGAGGCTCAAATATTTCAGCCCGACGTTGTTCAGGAAGCCGAGGCGGGCGCGGATCTCGCGCGCAATCTTCTCGGCGATTTCGCCCTTCGCGCCCTGGAGCGCGAGGCCGTCGAACCAGCCCTGGGCGTCGCCGAGCGACATGCCGTTCACTTCATAGATGCGGCGCGAATGTTCGCCTTCGCCGACGCGCACGAAGCGCGCCTCGCGCCGCAGCCGCGAGCCTTCGCAATCGGGGCAGCTGCGCACCGCGACGAATTTCGCCAGCTCTTCGCGCACCGCCGACGAATCGGTCTCGCGCCAGCGCCGCTCAAGATTGTTCGCCACGCCCTCGAACGGATGCGACTTCGTCACCGGCTTGCCGCGCTCGTTCAGATACTGGAACTCGACTTCCGATTCGCCGGTGCCCATCAGCACCGCGTCGCGGACTTCGGCGGTCAGCTCTTCCCACGCCGTGTCGATGTCGAAGCCGAAATGCGCCGACAGACCTTGCAGCAGCTGGAAATAGAACTGGTTGCGCCGGTCCCAGCCCTTGATCGCGCCGCTTGCGAGCGACAGCGAGGGGTGGGCGACGATGCGCGCCGGATCGAAATAGTCGATGTGGCCGAGGCCGTCGCAGCGCGGGCAGGCGCCCAGCGGCGAGTTGAACGAGAAGATGCGCGGCTCAAGCTCGGCCAGCGCATGGCTGCAGATGGGGCAGGCAAAGCGGTTGCTGAACACCTTCTCGGTGCCGGCATCCATGTCGAGCACGATGGCGCGGCCATCGCCGTGACGCAGCGCGGTCTCGAACGATTCCGCCAGCCGCTGCTTCGATTCGGCATTCACCTTCAGCCGATCGACCACCACGTCGATGCTGTGGCGATCGCTCTTCTTCAGCTCGGGCAGCTCGTCGAGCTCGAAGATCGTCGGCTCGATCCCCGGCCGCGTGACGCGAAAGCGCACGAAGCCCTGGGCGCGGAAACTCTCGAACACCTCGTTGTGCTCGCCCTTCCGGTTCGCGATCACCGGCGTCAGGATCATCAGCTTGCTGCCTTCGCGCATGGCGAGGACGGCATCCACCATCTGCGATACCGACTGCGCAACCAGCGCGTGCTCCGGGTGATCGGGGCAATAGGGCGTGCCGGCGCGCGCCCAGAGCAGGCGCATGTAGTCGTTGATCTCGGTGACCGTGCCGACCGTCGAACGCGGGTTGTGACTGGTCGCCTTCTGCTCGATCGCGATCGCGGGCGACAGGCCCTCGATCACATCGACATCGGGCTTTTCCATCAGCTGCAGAAACTGCCGCGCATAGGCCGACAGCGACTCGACATAGCGGCGCTGGCCCTCTGCGTAAAGCGTGTCGAATGCGAGCGAACTCTTGCCGCTGCCGGACAGCCCGGTAATCACCACGAGCTTGTTGCGCGGCAGATCGAGGCTGATGTTCTTGAGGTTGTGCGTGCGCGCACCGCGAATGCGGATTTCGTCCATGAGGTCGAGCAGGCCGCCTGAAAAGTGGGGAGGTGGGCGGACTTCCGTGCCGGATTTCCTTGGGGCTTTCAGCGCTTTCTGATGCGCCGCAAGGCCAAAAGGCCAAGCTTGCTACTATAGCCCAGCCCCTAGGCGCGAGTCGGATATGCGTGACTTGCCGGCCCTCGGGCTCCCACATTTCACCTCCCCGCCACGCCATGAAATCCTCCGCCGCCGAGGTGATGCCCGCGCCGTCCGACGCGGGCATGACGCCGACCGAACTCCGCGCCAGCGTCTCGCTCGCATCGATCTACGCGCTGCGCATGCTCGGGCTGTTCCTGATCCTGCCGGTGTTCGCGGTCTATGCGCACACGCTGCCGGGCGGCGCCGATGCCACCCGCATCGGGCTGGCGATCGGCATTTACGGGCTGACGCAGGCGGCGCTGCAAATCGTCTTCGGCCGCGCCAGCGACCGCTTCGGCCGCAAGCCGGTAATCATTGCCGGCCTTGTGTTGTTCGCCATCGGCAGCTTCGTGGCGGCGATTGCCACCGACCTGAACTGGATCATCGTCGGCCGTGCGATCCAGGGCGCCGGCGCCATCTCGGCCGCCATCACCGCGCTGATCGCCGACAGCACCCGCGACCGCCAGCGCAGCAAGGCGATGGCCATGGTCGGCGCCACCATCGGCGTGACCTTCGCGGTCAGCATGGTCGCGGCGCCGCTGCTTTACGGCGTGATCGGCATGCCGGGCATCTTCACGCTGACCGGCGTGCTCGCGATCGCGGCGATCGGCGTGGTCAAGTTCATCGTCCCCGATGTGCCGCAACCGGCGCTCGGCCAGCGCGTGCCGTTCGCGCAGGTGCTCGCCGACCGGCAGCTGCTGCGGCTCGATTTCGGCATCTTCGCGCTGCATGTGGCGCAGGCGGCGATGTTCGTCGTCGTGCCGGTGCTGCTGGTCGACGTGGCGAACGTGCCCGTCGTCGAGCACTGGAAGCTCTATCTGCCGGCGGTCACGGCCGCCTTCGTGCTGATGGTGCCGGCGATCATTTCGGCCGAGCGCGGCGGCCGCATGCGCACGATCTTCGTCGGCGCCGTGGTGCTGATGGCGCTGGTCGAGGCGGTCGCGAGCCGGTTCGCGGTCGGCGTCCTGCCGGTCAACTTCTGGACCATGCTTGGCCTGCTGATGGCCTTCTTCATCGCGTTCAACGTGCTTGAGGCGCTGCTGCCGTCGCTGGTCAGCAAGATCGCGCCGCCAGCGGCCAAGGGCACGGCGCTTGGCGTCTACAACACGGTGCAGTCGCTCGGCGTGTCGGCCGGCGGCTCGCTCGGCGGCTGGGTCGCGACGCACTTCGGGCGCGCGGCGGTGTTCGAGGCTTGCGCGGGATTGATGCTGATCTGGGCGCTGGTCGCGATTGGGATGCGGGTGCCGGCGCCGCGGCATTGATCGCGCGTTTCGGCACCTGAAGCTCCCGCGCCGGATCGCAGCGCGGCATCGACCCGCCTTTCGCTTCTCTCCTTCAGCCGTCCTGCCGCGCAACGCGGCGCCTGACACGTCGGTCATCCATCATTTTTCGCATCGCGGCGCACCACGCGCGCCGACGATTGCGCGGCCATTCGTCCGACAGACCCGGCCTACATGCGCCGCCGAAGCTCTTTGGCCCGTCGGCCCATTCCGGGCCGGTTTCCCGCCTCAAGAACAAACCGGAGACTTCTCTACATGAGCCTGCTCATCGTCCTGGCCGCGCTGGCCTTCCTGATGCTCGTCGCCTATCGCGGCTACAGCGTCATCCTGTTCGCGCCGGTGGCCGCGCT
>Ga0302291_10000226_pt1 | contig 15758 bp, 9 predicted proteins | sample III_Fen_N1_4_FD_194548 | JGI IMG/M metagenome (GOLD analysis project Ga0302291, IMG submission 194548) | Peat permafrost microbial communities from Stordalen Mire near Abisko, Sweden - III_Fen_N1_4 | ecosystem: Environmental > Terrestrial > Soil > Wetlands > Permafrost | place: Sweden: Abisko... | reverse complement strand
GACGGGATGCTGCTGCGCAAGCTGCCGTCGTGGATTGCGAACCGGCTCATCGCGCGCATCACCGGCGTGTCGATCAGCGATTACGGCTGCTCGCTCAAGGTCTATCGCGGCGAGATGATCCGGCGCGTGCGGCTCTACGGCGAGATGCACCGGCTCATACCGGTGTGGGCGGCGATGGTCACCTCGCCCGACCGCATCGGCGAGATCGACGTGGCGCATCACGCGCGCACCGTCGGCACCTCGAAGTACGGGCTGTCGCGCACCTTCCGCGTGCTGCTCGACCTGCTGACGGCGTTCTTCTTCCTGCGCTTCCAGGCGCGACCGGGGCATTTCTTCGGCGGCCTCGGGCTGATCTTCGGCGCCATCGGCGGCACGATGATGAGCTGGCTCGCGTTCTCGAAGCTGGTGCTCGGCGAGTCGATCGGCGGCCGGCCGATGTTCTTCACCGGCATGCTGCTGCTGACTTTCGCGGCGCAATTCATCACCACCGGCCTCGTCGCCGAGATGCTCACGCGGGTGTTCCAGCAGAACCGGCCGATCCCGCTGGCCGAGGCCAATCCGGTGGCCGATGCGCGCGACGGCTGGCATGTGCCGGGCGCAGCGACGACAGCAACCGCCACGCCGGCTGCCGTCACCGCGTCCGCCGCCAAGGAGCCGCGCCCGTGAACACCACCCATTCCGGCGGCGCGCGCTGGCCGATCGGCGCGGGCGGCTTTCTGCTGCGCATGCCGGCGCTGGCCGGGCTGGCGCTGCTGGCGCTGGTCGGGTTCTGGCTCGGCAGCGCGCACCAGCCGCTGTTCGACCTCGACGAAGGCGCGTTCAGCGAAGCCACGCTCGAAATGCTGCGCAGCGGCAACTACCTCGTCACCACGCTCGACGGCGCGCCGCGCTACGACAAGCCGATGTTCAGCTACTGGGCGCAGGGCCTCGCGGTCAGCGCCTTCGGCGTCCACGAGTTCTCGTTCCGCCTGCCCTCGATGATCGCCGCCAGCCTCTGGCTCTGGCTCGTGTTCGGCTTCGTCCGCGCGCGCGAAGCGATGCCGCAAGCGGCCTGGGTGTCGGCGGCAACACTCGCGCTCGGACTGATTCCGGCGCTCATCGGCCATGCCGCCACCGCCGACGCGCTGCTCAACCTCTTCATCGCCGCCGCCGGCCTCGACCTGTGGCGCCATTTCGAGAGCGGCCGACGCGCGCCGCTGCTGCGCGCCGCGCTCTTCATCGGCCTCGGCGTGCTGACCAAGGGACCGATCGCAGTCGCGGTGCCGGCGCTCGCCAGCCTGCTCTGGGCGCTGACCAATCGCCGCCTGCCAACCTGGCTGCGCGCCGCGTTCGACTGGCGCGCCTGGCTCGTCGTGCTCGCGGTCGTGCTGCCCTGGGGCGTCACCTGCTGGCTGGCCGACAACGGCGATTTCATCCGCCACTTCCTGTTCGACCACAACCTCAACCGCTACAGCCGCACGATGGAAGGCCACGGCGGCCACCTCTGGTACTACGTCGCCACGCTGCCGCTGATCGTCGCGCCCTTCACCGCGCTGCTGCCGGGCGCGTTCAGGCGCGGCATCGGCGGCGACGCGCTCGACCGCTACTGCCTGTGCTGGTTCGGCGTGGTGCTGGTGATGTTCTCGTTCTCGTCGACGCAGCTGCCGCACTACCTGCTCTACGGCACCACGCCGCTGTTCGTGCTGTTCGGCCGCAACGCCGCGCGGCTGCCGGGCCGGTTGGCGCTGCTGCTGCCGGGCTGGATTCTGCTGCTGCTGTTCGCCAGCCTGCCGCTGTGGCTGCCGCAGGTTGCCGCGACCAGCCGCCATGCCTGGGATTCGGCAGTGCTGGCCGGCGCGGTCGGCGCCATCGACACCGGCTATGTCGTCATCACCGTCGTCGCGCTGCTCGCCGGGCTGGCCGCGTGGCGGCTGGCGCCGGTGGTCGGGCTGATTGCCGTTGGCGTCGCGGTGCAGATTGCGCTGTGGCTCGCGGTCGTGCCGCTGATCGCGACCGGCCAGCAGGCCTCGGTGCGCGATGCAGCGCTGGTCGCGAAGGCGGCCGGCGCCACGGTCGTCACGCATTCCACGCGCATGCCGAGCTTCAGCGTCTATCGCGGCGCGCCGACGCCGGCCGGCCTGCCCGCGCCCGGCGAATGGGTGTTCCTGCGCGCCGACTACCAGGCCGACCTGCAACGCAAGATCGACCCGGCCTCGCTGCACGAGGAGTTCCGGCGCGGCGGCGTGCTGCTGCTGCGGCGCGATGCGGCGGCTTCGCCCGCGCCCGCGCCCGCGCCGACTGCCCGCGCGACGCCTGAGTCCGCACCGCCCGGCGCCAACCCGCCCGCGCCGAAGCCATGAGCGCCTGGCTCGCCGCGCTCAGGCGCCGTCACGCCGAGCGCGCCGCCGCGCTGACCACGCCCGCCGTCCCGCTGCCCGCGCTGCAAATGGCGCTGGCGCTATTCCTCGTCGCTGGCGCGATGTTCGCCATCGGCGGCTACCACGTCGGCTTCGAGACGCTGAATGGCGCCGGCACCGGCTGGTCCGACACCGCGCTGATGCTGCTGACCTATTCCGGCGACACGGTGCCGGCCGTGCTGCTGCTCGCGCCGCTCGCGCACCGCTATCGCCAGATCGTGTGGTTCGCGGTGCTGGCGGCGCTGGTCGCAACGCTGCTCTGCCACGGCCTCAAGCCGGTGCTCGACATGCCGCGTCCGCCCGCCGTGCTCGCGACCGACACCTTCCATCTGGTCGGCCCCGGCTACCGCCATGTGAGCTTTCCGTCGGGCCACAGCGTGACGGCCTTCGTCACTGCCGGCGTGCTGGCCTGGTACACGCCGGGGTTGGCGGCGCGCGTTGCGCTACTCGGCTGCGCGGTGCTGATCGCATGGAGCCGCGTCGCGGTCGGCGCGCACTGGCCGATCGATACCGTCGGCGGCGCCGCCTTCGGGCTGCTCGCGGTCGCAATCGCCGCGCGCCTCATGCCGCGCTGGGGCGGCGGGCTGCGCTTCTGGCCATACCACGTCATCGTGCTGCTGCTGGCCATCGGCTGCGTCGTGGCGCTGCGGCTGGCGCCGCCCTATCCGCTCGCGGCGCCGCTGCTGCGGGTGCTGGCGCTGGTCGGGCTGTTCTGTCTGCTGCGCGATTTCGTCGTCCAGCCGCTGCGTGAGGCGCGCATCGCGGCGCCCGCCGAGGCGCATCAGCCCGATCCGTCGTGACGCGCCCCGCGCCCGCCACGCTCGTGTAAGTCCTGCGCGGCGATTGAAAGATTGCCGCGCAGCCGCGCCGTCCGCGCGCTGCCGCCGCCCGCGCCACCGTCGCGCATCACCGGCCCGCCGCGCCGCGCGCCACCGGAACGGCTCTTGCCGTCATGCCCTCGACTCCCCCTATTCAAGCGAGGACAGGCATGAAAGCGCTCTGCTGGCACGGCAAGAAAGACATCCGCTACGACACGGTCCCCGACCCGGTGATCGAGGCGCCGCGCGACGCCATCATCAAGATGACGAGCTGCGCTATCTGCGGCTCCGACCTGCACCTGTTCGACGGCTTCGTGCCGGGCATGGAGCACGGCGACATCATGGGTCACGAGTTCATGGGCGAGGTCGTCGAGGTCGGCCCGGGCAACGCCAAGCTCAAGGTCGGCGACCGCGTCGTCGTGCCCTTCACCATCTGCTGCGGCGAATGCGACCAGTGCCGGCGCGGCAACTTCTCGGTCTGCGAGCGCAGCAACCGGCGCAAGGATCTCGGCGACAAGGCCTTCGGCCACGCCACCGCCGGGCTGTTCGGCTACAGCCACCTCACCGGCGGCTATCCCGGCGGCCAGGCCGAATACGTGCGCGTCCCCTACGCCGACGTGACGCCGGTGAAGATTCCCGACGGCCTGAGCGACGAGCAGGTGCTGTTCCTCGGCGACATCCTGCCGACGGGCTGGCAGGCAGCGGTCAATTGCGACATCCAGCCGACCGACATCGTCGCGATCTGGGGCGCCGGGCCGGTCGGGCAGTTCGCGCTGCGCAGCGCGCTGCTGCTCGGCGCGATGCGCGTGGTGGTGATCGACTGCGTGCCCGAGCGGCTCGCGATGGCGGCTGCGGCCGGTGCCACGACCATCGATTTCGAGCACGAAAGCGTGATCGACCGGCTCCAGGACATCACCAAGGGCAAGGGCCCGGACAAGTGCATCGACGCGGTCGGGCTGGAAGCGCATGCGAGCGGCCATCTCGATTCGATGGTCGATCGCGCCAAGCAGGCCGTGATGCTGGAGAGCGACCGGCCGCATGTGCTGCGCGAGATGATGTACGTCTGCCGGCCGGCCGGCGTGCTGTCGGTGCCGGGCGTGTACGGCGGCATCGTCGACAAGCTGCCGTTCGGTGCCGCGATGAACAAGGGCCTGACGATCCGCATGGGCCAGACCCACGTGAACCGCTGGACCGACGATCTGCTGAAGCGGATTCAGGCCGGCCAGATCGACCCGAGCTTCGTCATCACGCACACAGTCGCGCTCGAAGACGGACCCGACATGTACAAGGTGTTCCGCGAAAAGCAGGACGGCTGCATCAAGGTGGTGATGAAGCCCGGACTCGCGTCGGCCGGCCGGGTCGTCGAGACGGTGGTCGCCGCCTGAAACGACACTTGCCAATCAGCCGTTGGCGCGGGCCGCGCGACGCTTGCGGCGCAGCAGCAGAACGGCGAGGCCCATGCCGGCAAGGGCGATCGGCGCCGGTTCCGGCACGGGCGTCGTCGAATCGACCTGCGAGGTGATGAGCGCAAACGGATAGGCCGGATTGCCGCCCGCCGCGTTGACCTTGCCGCTGGCAAGCACGTTGTAGGTGCCGGCGGTGAGATTGCGATAGTCGAACGCGGTCGGCGCGGGGTTGTAATCGACCATGTTCGTGGAAAGCGTGCCGGTCAGCGGCGATGCGACGCGGAAGTACCAGGTCGGGCCGAATCCGCTATTGCTTTGCAGTTGCGACACGACGCTGCCGGTCACGTTCCAGTAGCCGGAACCGAGCGTGAACGTGCCGATGACGACATCGTTGAAGGTCGTGTTCGACGCCACGATCTGCGAGAAATCGTAGGTTTCGGCCTGGGCGTTTCCCATCGACGCGGAAGCCAGGGCAAGCGCCCCAATCCACTTTCCGAACTTCATTTTTCCAACTCCCGAATTGATCTGATGCAACCGAGTCTAGGGATGCGGTCAGTCGGGACAAGGCAGAAGCACACACATACTTTTACGCGTGAGCAGATGCCCGCTTCACATGGGGAAACACGTGAAATCGGGCAATTGCGGCGATTTTTGCGGTGCGGATTGCGCCAAAACCGGGGTTCAGCCGCCGAAATTCGGCGCGCGCCCGGCGAGGAAGGCCGCGAAGGCTTCCTGCGCCGCCGGCTCGCCGATCAGCCGCTCGAACACCGCGCCTTCCTCGTCGATGCGCGCCAGCAGCGCCTCGTGCGCCTTGCCGGCCGTGCCCTTGCCGCTCAGGCCGCGCATCAGCTCGCGCGTGGCGCGCACCGATTCAGCCGGCAGCGCGACCAGCTTGGCGGCCTGGCGCAGCGCATAGGGCAGCAATTCCTCGGGCGGGACCAGCTTGTTGACGAAGCCCATGTCGAGCGCCTCATCGACGCCGAAGGCTTCGCCGAGCAGCAGCTTCTCGGCCGCGCGCTGATAGCCGGCGATGCGCGGCAGCAGCAGGCTCGATGCGGCTTCCGGGCACAGCCCGAGCTTGGCGAAGGGCAGCGCGAACAGCGCATCGTCGGCGGCATAGACCAGATCGCAATGCAGCAGCATCGTCGTGCCGATGCCGACCGCCGGGCCGCGCACCGCCGCGATCATCGGCTTCTGGCAGCAGGCCAGATTGCGCACGAACTGCATCACCGGCGCTTCCGATCCGCGCGGCGGATTGGCGATGAAATCGGCCAGATCGTTGCCGGCGCAGAACGCCGGGCCCTCGGCCGCGAACAGGATTGCCTTCACCTCGGGCTCGGCGGCGGCGCGGTCGAAGGCCTCGTTCAGCGCCTCGTACATGTCGGCGGTGAGCGCGTTCTTCTTCTCGGGGCGGTTCAGGACGATGCGCAGCACGCCGGCTTCGATGTGGGTCAGGATCAGGCTCATGGCATTGCTCTTTCGGTGAATTTCGGGGCGTGACCAAAGCATTCTGACCGGCGCGGCGTTGAAACGCAGGCAGGGCGATCAAGGGAAACGTTCTTGATCGCCCGGCGCGGCAAACCGGATGACGCCGCGCCATCCGCGAATCGTTTTCACACGTTCTCGAACACCCCCGCCGCCCCCATCCCCGTCCCGATGCACATCGTCACCATCGAGTACTTCGCCCCCGTCCGCCGCATGCCGTGAATCGCCGTCGCACTGCGGATCGCGCCCGTCGCACCCAGCGGATGCCCGAGCGCAATCGCGCCGCCATTCGGATTCACCTTCGCCGGGTCGAGCCCGAGATCACGGATCACCGCCAGCGATTGCGCCGCGAACGCCTCGTTCAGCTCGATCCAGCCGATCTCCGACAAGCTGATGCCGGTCGATTGCAGCACCGCCGGAATCGCCGCCGTCGGCCCGATGCCCATGATTTCCGGCGCCACGCCGCGCACCGCAAAGCCGCACCAGCGCGCCAGCGGCGTCAGCCCGAAGCGCTTCAGCGCCAATTCGCTGACGATGACCAGCGCGCCCGCGCCATCGGACGTCTGCGAGCTGTTGCCGGCCGTCACGCTGCCAAGCCCGGTCGCCTTGCCGGTCGGATCCTTCGGCGCGGCAAACGCGGGCTTCAGCCGCGCCAGCGCTTCGAGCGAGGTCTCGGCGCGCGGGCCTTCGTCGGTATCGACGGTGCGGCGCCGCACATCGAGCTCGGCGCTGCCGAGCCGCGCGAAGGTCTCGACGATGTCGAACGGCGCCATTTCATCGGCGAAGCCGCCGCCGGCAATCGCCGCGATCGCGCGCCGGTGCGACTCGACCGCGAACGCGTCCTGATCCTCGCGGCTCACCTTCCATTGCTGCGCGACCTTCTCGGCCGTCAGCCCCATGCCGTAGGCGATGCCGACGTTCGCATCGGCGCCGAAGATCGCCGGGTTGAACGACGGCTTCGCTCCGCCCATCGGCACCATCGACATGCTTTCGACGCCCGCCGCAATCATCACCTCGGCCTCGCCGGTGCGGATGCGGTCGGCCGCAATCTGCACCGCCGTGATGCCCGAGGCGCAGAAGCGGTTCACGGTCACGCCGGCCACGCTGTCGGGCAGGCCAGACAGCAGCGCCGCCATGCGCGCCACGTTCAGGCCCTGCTCGCCCTCGGGGAAGGAGCAGCCGACGATCATGTCCTCGATCGCGGCCGGGTCGAGCGACGGCAGTTTGGCCAGCGCCGCGCGCACGACGTGGATCAGCAAGTCATCGGGCCGCACATTGCGGAACATGCCGCGCGGCGCCTTGCCGATCGGCGCGCGCACGGCGGCGACGACATAGGCGTCCTGGAGTTGTCGGGTCATCTTCGTCTCCTGATTCAGTTGCGCACCGGCTTGCCGCCGTTCAGCAAACTCATGATTCGTTCCTGCGTCTTCGGCTGGCCGAGCAGGCGGCCGAAGTGCTTGCGTTCGAGCGCCAGCAGCGTGGCTTCATCGACCGGCGAACCGGCCTCGACCGCGCCGCCGCACATCACCTCGGCGATGGTGCTGGCGAGCTGTTCGTCGTAGGCGGTGATGAAGCCGCCGTCGCGCATGTTCACGAGCTGGGCGCGGATGGTCGCGAGCACCGAGCGCCCGGCCGCCGCAAACGTGCGGCCCGGCAGTGGCGGGCGATAGCCGGCGCCGTGAATGCCGCGCGCGGTTTCGATCGCCGACAGCAGCAGCTCGTGCACGTTGAGCACGATCGGATCGTCGGGCAGCAAATAGCCGAGCTTGCGGCTCTCAAGCGCCGAGGTGCCGACGCTCGCCATCGCGACGCTGGTGAAGAAGGTTTTGAGCACCGGCAGCATGTCGCCGCCTTCCGGCGTCAGCTCGGCCGCGCGCCGCGCCAGCCAGGTGCTGCCGCCGCCGCCCGGCAGCAGCCCGACGCCGATCTCGACCAGCCCGACATAACTCTCCAGATGCGCGACGCGCTTCGTGCAATGCACGGCCAGCTCGCAACCGCCGCCAAGCACGATGCCGGACAGCGCCGCGACCGTCGGCACGCTGGCGTAGCGCAGCCGCATGAACACGTCCTGCAAGGCGCGCTGCGCCGGCTCGATGCCGGCCGGGCCCTTGGCCATGAAGGCCGGCAGCATCGCCTGCAGGTCGGCGCCGGCCGAGAACGGCCCGCCGCTCAGGCTGGTCGGCTGCCAGATGACGAGGCCCTTGTAATTGGCCTCCGCCAGTTCGATGCCCTTGTGCAGCCCGGCGATCACGCCCGGGCCGATGGTGTTCATCTTGGTCTTGAACGAGGCGATCAGCACTTCGTCGCGGCCCGCGCCATCCGCGTGCCAGAGCCGGATCGACTCATCCTCGAACACCGTCGTGCCGCCCTTGCGCGGATCGGCGCTGCCGTCGCCGGCCAAGGCTGCGCGGAAAATCTGGCGCTGATAGACCGGCAGTTCGCGCGGCTTCACGTAGCGGTTTTCTGCCGCCGACCACGAGCCTTCCGGCCCGTGCACCGCGTCGATTTCGCCGACCCACGCCGGCAGCGGCGCGTCGCTCATCGCCTTGCCCGCCGCGATGTCCTCGGCGATCCATGCCGCCACCTGCTTCCAGCCAGCGTTCTGCCAGGTCTCGAACGGGCCTTCGCTCCAGCCGAAGCCGAAGCGGATCGCCAGATCGACCTCGCGCGCGCTGTCGGCAATCGCACCCAGATGCACGGCGATGTAATGCCAGGTGTCGCGGAAGATCGACCACAGGAATTGCGCCTGCGGATTGGTCGATTCGCGCAGCAGCTTGAAGCGCTCGGGCGCGGGCTTCTTGAGGATGCGGCCGATCAGCTCGTCGGCCTTGGCGCCGCCCGGCACGTACTCGCCCTTCGCCGGGTCGAGCTTCAGGATCGCCTTGCCTTCCTTGCGGTAGAAGCCGGCGCCGGTCTTCTGGCCGAGCGCGCCCTTCTCGATCAGCGCCTTCAGCACGGCCGGCGTGCCGAAATGGGCGCGGAACGGGTCGTCGGGCAGGCCGCGTTCCATCGTCGCGATGACGTGGGCCAGCGTGTCGAGCCCGACGACATCGGCGGTGCGGAAGGTGCCCGACTTGGCGCGGCCGAGCTTGCTGCCGGTGAGTTCGTCGATCACGTCGAAGCCGAGATTCAGCCGCGCCGCGTGATGGAAGGCCGACAAAATGCTGAACACGCCAACGCGATTGCCGACGAAATTCGGCGTGTCCTTCGCATGCACGACGCCCTTGCCGAGCGTGTGCGTCAGAAAGGTTTCGAGCGCGTCGAGGATGGCCGGATCGGTCGCAGGCAGCGCAATCAACTCGGCCAGATGCATGTAGCGCGGCGGGTTGAAGAAGTGCACGCCGACGAAGCGGCGCGCGAGATCGTCGGCGAAGCCTTCGCTCAATGAACTGAGCGGCAGGCCCGAGGTGTTGGTCGCGAAGATCGCGTCCGGCGCGAGGTGCGGCGCGACCTTCTCGTACAGCGCGCGCTTCCAGTCGAGCCGCTCGGCGATCGCCTCGATGACGAGATCGCAGCTGGCAAGCCGTGCCAGATCGGTCTCATAGTTCGCGACCTCGATCAGCGCTGCGTCGGCCACATCGCCGAAGGGCGCGGGCTTGAGCTTCGCCAGATTCGCGACCGCCTTCTCGGCGATGGCGTTCGGCCGGCCCGCCGTCGGCAGGTCGAACAGCACGACCGGCACGCGCGCATTGATGCAGTGCGCCGCAATCTGCGCGCCCATGACGCCGGCGCCCAGCACGGCGACCTTGCGGATGTGGATGGACATCGGAAGCTCCTTCAGAACAGGTCGGCGTCGAGCGCCATGAGGTTGCCGGCGCCCGAGCGCCCGGCGCGGATCAGCCCGGCGGTTTCCGGCAGCAGCCGCGCGAAGTAGAAGCGCGCGGTCGCGAGCTTGGCGGCGTAGAACGCGTCGCCGCCGGCCTGCTTTTCGAGCGCCACTTTCGCCATGCGCGCGAACAGCCACGCGAACGTGAGGTGGCCGACGATGCGCAGGTAATCGGTCGCGGCGGCGCCAACCTCTTCGCGGTCGCCCATCGCCTTCATCGCGAGTTCCATCGTCATCTTCTCGACCTTGCCGGCCAGTTCGGCCAGCGGATTGACGAATTCCTGCATCTCCTCGCGCACGCCCTCTTCCTCGATGAAGGCCTTCACCAGATCGCCGAACTTGCGCAGCTTCGCGCCCATGTCGCCGAGCACCTTGCGGCCGAGCAGGTCGAGCGCCTGGATGCCGTTCGCGCCCTCGTAAATCATGTTGATGCGCGCGTCGCGCACGAACTGCTCGACGCCGGTTTCGCGGATGTAGCCGTGGCCGCCGAACACCTGCTGCGCCTGCGTCGTCGCGATGAGGCCGTTGTCGGTGACGAAGGCCTTGCACACCGGCGTCAGCAGCGCGACCAGATCGGCGGCCAGCCGGCGCGCGTCTTCGTCGGGATGGTGATGCTCGATGTCGATTTGCAGCGCGGTCCAGTAGAGCAGCGCGCGGCCGCCCTCGGCATAGGCGCGCGCGGTCAGCAGCATGCGGCGCACGTCGGGGTGGACGAGGATCGAATCGGCAGGCTTGTCGGGCTCGGCGGCGCCGGTCAGCGCGCGGCCCTGGCGCCGGTCCTTCGCGTAGGCGGCGGCGTTCTGGTACGCGACCTCGCTCAGCCCCAGCGACTGCACGCCGACGGCCACGCGCGCCGCATTCATCATCACGAACATCGCCGCGAGGCCGCGATTCGGCTCGCCGATGAGCCAGCCGCGCGCGTCTTCGAGCGCGAGCTGGCAGGTCGCGTTGGCGTGGATGCCCATCTTGTGTTCGATGCCGGTGCAGAACACGCCGTTGCGCTCGCCCGGCGTGCCGTCGGCGGCCGGCACGAACTTCGGCACCAGGAACAGCGAGATACCCTTGCTGCCCTCGGGCGCATCGGGCAGGCGCGCCAGCACCAGATGGACGATGTTCTCGGTGAAGTCGTGCTCGCCGGCGCTGATGAAAATCTTGCTGCCGCTGATGGCGTAGCTGCCGTCATCGCGCGGCACGGCCTTGCTGCGCAGCAGGCCCAGATCGGTGCCGCAGTGCGATTCGGTCAGGCACATGGTGCCGAGCCATTCGCCGGTCACGAGCTTGGGCAGATAGATCGTTTTCAGCGCGTCGCTGCCGTGGGCGTGCAGGCATTCGTAGGCGCCGTGGGTCAGGCCCGGATACATCAGCCAGGCTTGATTCGCCGAGTTGCCCATCTCGAAGAAGGCGGTGTTGAGCACATACGGCAAGCCCTGACCGCCGACGTCGGGATCGGCCGAGAGCGTCGGCCAGCCGCCTTCGAGGTAGTGCGCATAGGCGGCGGCGAAGCCGGCCGGCGTGGTCACGCTGCGCGTCTCGCGATCGAAATGGCAGCCCTCGGCGTCGCCGGGCAGGTTGAGCGGCAGCAGGATGTTTTCGCAGAACTTCGCGCCTTCTTCGAGCACGGCGTCGAGCGTGGCGCGGTCGGTCGCGGCGTGGGCCGGCAAATCGGCAAACACGGTTTCGACGGCGAGGACTTCGTGCAGCAGGAACTGCATGTCGCGTAGCGGGGCGCGATAGGTCGGCATGGGGAGGCTCCGTTGGTCAGGCGCGGCTGGCATCGACCAGCCGCGCGAAGGCGGTGCGCGCACGGTCGGCGGCGCGCGCTTCGCGCATCAGCCGGGCCTGGTGGTGCAGCGCGAGGATGTTTCCGTACAGCTCGTAGACGAACTGGTCGGCGTCGAGGTCGGGGCGCAGATGGCCGGCGTCGATGGCCTGGGCGAGCGCGCGCTTGAGGGCCGCCTGCCAGTCATCGACCATCGCGAACAGCGCGTCGCGGACCGCGCCGGGGTGGTCGTCGAACTCGACCGCGCTGCTGACGTAGAGGCAGCCGTGCGGAATCTCGACCTCGCAGACGCGGCGGATCCAGTTGGCGACCATCGCTTCGAGCCGCGGCAGACCGCGCGGCGCGTCGAGCGCGGGGCTGAACACGGCGTCGCGGAACACGCGGTGGTATTCGCGCAGCACGGCAATCTGCAAGTCGTCGCGCGAGCCGAAATGCGCGAACACGCCCGACTTGCTCATGCCGATGCGCTCGGAAATCAGGCCGATGGTCAGGCCCTCCAGCCCGTCGCACGCGGCGAGTTCGAGCGCCGCCGCGAGGATGGCGGCGCGCGTCTGCTCGCCCTTGCTGGCGCGGGTGGCGGCGGAATCGGTCTGCGGCATGCGGAATCGGCGGGGAGCATTAAAACGAACGGTCGTGCTTTTTAGCCTGCAATCGCGAAACGGTGCAAGCGCGAAACCGTGACGTTCGGGTATGTCCGGGGCCGATTGCCGGCGCGCTGCCGGCAATCGGCGCTCAGCCCGGCGCGGCCCGGTCCTGCGACGGAATCGTCGTCGCGTCGCCGCTGACGCGCACGCCGGTCAGCGTGATGGCGAAGGCGTCGAGCTCGGCGTCGGTCGGCGGCCAGGCCTTGCCGGTCGCGTCCTGATAGCGCTGGATGGCACGGTCGATCGCCGCCCGCTCGCGCGCATCGACGGCGCTCGCGCGGCCGTCGGTGACGAAGCCGCGCCACTCGTCGCCGAGCGCCTCGTGCAGCGCGCCGAGCGCGACGATGCGGTGCTCCTCGATGCCGGCAGCAGCCGATGCTCGCGGCACGGCGTCGATGTCTGCCTCGGCTCGCGGCGGAAACCAGCGCGCCCGGAACGCCGACCCGCGCCGCCGCAGCTCGTCGAGCTGGGAATCGTCGAGCCGCTCGGCCTGCTGGAGCATCGCCAGATAGCGGATGCGATTGCCGAAGCGCTTGAGCCCGCGCGGCGTCTTGCGTACCGCCTGCACCACCGGCAGCCAGGCGCGCATGGCATCGCGGAACGCATCCGAATCGCTCACCTCGCGCAGGTTGCCGCGCAGCCGCAGCGCCGTCAGCGCCGCGCCGACGAGCAGCAGCGCCAGCGCCGGCACGCCGAGCGCCAGCAGCGAGGTCTCGTTCTCGTCGCCCGGCTGCACCACGGGCAGATAGCGCGGTGCCGCTTGCGTCGGCGCGGCGCTGGCCGGCGCGGCGGGCGCGGCATCGGGCGCCGACGGCGCGAACGCCAGCGGCGCCGGGGCCGATGCGGTCACGGTCTGCGCCGCCGGCGCCAGCACCGCGCCGCGCGGCTCGATGCTGAAGCTCCAGCCGAACAGCGAGCCGGCCGCAATCGCCGCCATGCCCAGCAGCAGCGGCCAGAACGCCAGCACCCGTCGCAGCCGGTCGGCCAGCGCCTCGCGCCGGTTTGGCGCGGCGCGCTCCAGCAGCACATGCGGCTCGATGTCGGCGCGCACCGGCACGGCGATTTCGAGGTTGATCAGCTTCTCCAGATATTCCCGCGCGTAGCGGTGCCGGAATTTGCGCTCGACCTCGGCCTTCGCGGCCGGATCGGCATTGGCCGGCAGGCGCGCGCCGATCTCGACCACCTCCAGCGCAATGGTCTGGAAGCTCAGCGCCAGCGCCGCCTGCACCCGCGTCGTCGCCATGCCGAAGATGACCAGGCATTCGCCGGCCGAGACGAGGAAGTTGACCGCCTCCATCACGTCGAGCATGGCCTCGGGCCGGCAGCGGTCGATGTCGTCGATGACGATGACGGTGCGATAGGGCAAGGCGCGCGTGACCTCGGCGAACTCGGCGGCGAAACGGGCGCGGAAGCCGGCTTGGGCGCGGCTGTCGCGCACGCCGAAGCGCTTGACGGTCGAGGTCAGCAGCGCCGCCGGATCGACCCCGAACGAGCCAAGCGCCTTGCGCACCGCGACCACCGCGCTGACGGCGGTCAGCGCCTGCGCAATCAGCTTGCCGAGTTCGCTGCCGGTCAGGTGCGACAGGTCGGCATTCGCCGCGCCGCTGCCGCGATGCATCAGCGGCTCGATGCTGCGCCACAGCTTGATCCAGGTGACCACGTCGTGGCTCATCAGGAACGACGCCGTCGCGGCCAGCAGCGCCAGCACCACGAAGGCGAGCAGGAAGTGATGCTTCGAGCGCAACCAGAGCAGGTTCAGCCGGAACAGCAGGCCGTCGAGCGACAGCGTCGGCGGCAGGCCCTCGCTGGTGATGGCGCCCAGCAGCGCCGCCAGCAACTGCTCGTCCTTGTGGTGATGCCAGGCGTTGAACCACACCGGTCGGCCGCCGTAGCGGCGCAGGTCGCTGCACACGAGGCGCATGAGGCTGCTCTTGCCGCTGCCCCAGTCGCCGGCGATGGCGATGGTGAACGGCGGCTGGGTTTCCTTGTTGCGCAGGAAGCGCGAGATGCCGCGTGCCAGCGGCCCGAACTGGAGCCGGTCGTGACGGAAATCGGCGGCCGGCGCGTCCGACGCGGCAATCGCCTCGGCGCCGAGGCTGTCGGTCGCGGGCACCGAGCGGAACGCGCGCCACAGCATCGCGACGGCCAGCGCCAATGCGATCCAGAACCACGGCGCCGGATAACGCACGTAATGCAGCGGCCAGCCGCGCGCTTCCCACACGCTGCCGCCGTCGATCGAATGCAGCAGCGCTGGCGCGGTGCCGACGGCCCAGCCCTTGGCGCCATCGGCGCTGAACCAGGCGCCATAGCGCGTCGAACCGGCCTTTGCGTCTTCCGCCTCGGCCCAGTGCCGGCCGCCGTCGCGCGTGACGAGCACGACGCCGCCCTCGCCGACGGCGCGGCCGTCAAGCCCGTCGGCGCTGGCGCGCACCGACCAGAGCCAGCCGCGCACGCCGCTCGGCTGCGGCGCCCAATGCGCGCCGCCGTCGTCGGTGCGCAGGATGGTGCCGGCCTCGCCGACGGCCCAGCCGCGCCGGTCATCGGCACCCAGATGCACCGAGCGCAGCGCGGCCGTCGCGCCGCTGGCCTGCGGCGCCCAGCGCTCGCCGCCGTTGTCGGTGCGCAGGATGACGCCGCCATCGCCGACGACCCAGGCATGGCGCCCGCCGGGGCTGGCGTGCACCGACCACAGCCCGTAGCCGCTCACGCCGCTGGCCTGCCGGGTCCAGCGGCTGCCGCCATCGTCGCTGCGCAGGATCGTGCCGTCATCGCCGACGGCCCAGCCGTCGCTGCCGCGCGCGTCCATGTCGATCGAATGCAGGCCGGCCGTGACGCCGCTGGGCTGCGCGGTCCAGCGGTCGCCGCCGTTGTCGGTGCGCAGGATGCTGCCGCCCTCGCCGACGGCCCAGCCGCGCAAGGCGCCGGCGCTCGCGGCGCTGACGCGGACCGACATCAGCATCGCGTGCACGCCGCTCGCCTGCGCCATCCAGCCGGCGCCGCCGTCGTCGGTGCGCAGGATCGTGCCGCCGTCGCCGACGACCCAGCCGCGCCGGCCGTCGGCGTCCAGCGCCACCGCGCGCAACGTCGATTGCTCGCCGCTGGCCTGCGCCGACCAGCGCCCGGCGCCGTCGTCGCTGCGCAGCAGGCTGCCGCCATCGCCGGCGGCCCAGGCGTGCAGGCCGTCGGCGCTGACATCGACCGAATGCAGCGCCGAATACACGGCGCGCCGCTGCGCCGCCCAGTGCGCGCCGCCGTCGCGGGTCAGCAAAAGCCTGCCGCCGTCGCCGACCGCCCAGCCGTGCTGCCCGTCGGCGCTCATGCGCACCGACCACAGGATGTCGCCGCCGCTCGCCTGCCGGACCCAGCGGCCGCCCGCGTCTTCCGTGTGCAGGATCGTGCCGCC
>Ga0302291_10000223_pt1 | contig 15826 bp, 16 predicted proteins | sample III_Fen_N1_4_FD_194548 | JGI IMG/M metagenome (GOLD analysis project Ga0302291, IMG submission 194548) | Peat permafrost microbial communities from Stordalen Mire near Abisko, Sweden - III_Fen_N1_4 | ecosystem: Environmental > Terrestrial > Soil > Wetlands > Permafrost | place: Sweden: Abisko... | reverse complement strand
CGGCCGACCCGTTCGCGGAGGCGATCCTCGTCGACGACGGGGCGGTGGCGTGGCTCGGCTCGGACGACACCGCCGACGGCTTCGTCGACCGGGCGGACGAGGTGGTGGACCTGGACGGCGCGCTGGTGACGCCAGGCTTCGTCGACGCCCACGTGCACGTGCTGGAGACCGGGCTCGCCCGGCAGGGGGTCGACCTCTCCGCGACGGGCCCTGTGCGCGGCCTGGAGGACGCCCTGGCCGCCGTGCGGAGCGCGCTGGCTGCCCGGCCCACGGCGGAGGCCGACGAGCCTCTGCTGGGCTTCGGCTGGGACGAGCACACGTGGGCGGAGCGTCGCCCCCCCACCCGCGCGGAGCTCGACGCGGCGGGCGGCGGGGCGCCGGTCTACCTGGCCCGGGCGGACCTTCACTCGGCCGTGGTGTCCACCTCGCTGGCCGAACGCGCCGGCCTCTCGTCCCTGCCCGGGTGGCGCGACGACGGCTGGGTGACGGGCAGCGCACACCAGCGCGCCCGGGACGTCGCGCGAACCCTCACCGCGCAGCGCCGCAGCGCACTGTGCGACGAGGCGCTGCGGTCCATGGCGGCGCGCGGTGTGGTGGCGGTGCACGAGATGTCCGCGCCCTTCATCGACACCCGGGCCGGGCTGCGCGAGCTGCTCGAGGCCACCGCGGCGGCGGCCAGCGGCCTGCCGCTCGTCGTCGGCTACCGCGCCGAGGCGTGCGTCACCGTGGACGACGCACGCGCCCTGCTGGAGGCCGTGCCCGGCCTCGCGGGCATCGGGGGCGACCTCAACGTCGACGGGTCCCTGGGCTCACGGACGGCGGCCCTGCGGGCGCCATACGCCGACGACCCGACGACCAGCGGCGCACTCCAGCTCACCGCCGAGCAGGTGGCCAACCACGTGACGGCCGTGACGCGCGCCGGCGTGCACGCCGGCTTCCACGTCATCGGTGACCTGGCGATGGACGAGCTGTTGATCGGCATGCGCGCCGCCGCCGACGTGGAGGGGCTGATGGCCGTCGCCGGCGCGGGCCACCGGATCGAGCACGCAGAGATGGTGGACGCCCCCACGCTCGCCGCCCTGGTGCTGCTCGGTGTGCGGGTGAGCAGCCAGCCGGCGTTCGACGCGACGTGGGGCGGGCCGTCCGGCATGTACGCCGCCCGCCTCGGCGCGGGACGCGCCGCGGCGCTCAACCCGCTGGCCGACCTCGCGGCGGCCGGTGTGCCCCTGGCCTTCGGCTCCGACTCGCCCGTGACGGCCGTGGATCCCTGGGCCGGCGTGCGCGCCGCGGTGCTGCACACCGCGCCCGACCAGCGCATCTCCGGACGTGCCGCGCTCCGGGCCGCCACCCGCGGTGGCTGGCGGCTCGCCGGTCTGGACGACACCGGTGCCGGCGAGCTGCGCGTCGGCGCGCCGGCACACCTCGCGGTCTGGCGGGCCGAGCGGTTGGGAGTGCACGGAGCGCAGCGCGGACTGACCGCGTGGAGCCCCGAGGCGCGCGCCGGACTGCCCCTGCTGCCCGACCTGTCGCCCGGCGAAGTGCCGCCGCAGTGCCTGCGCACGGTCCGCGGCGGCGTCACCCTGTTCGATACGTTCACCTGATCGCGACACACCCTGCGACACGCCGACGACCTGAGATCAGATTCGTCCGGTTCGTCCGATCCGACCTGCGGGAACGCGACCACGGTCGTCACGACCGGTTGAGCTCCGTGGGCGGTACGGGTAACTTGCCCGGTGGCGCGTCAACCGGGCCTCGAGGCTGCGGACCGGGGAAGACGCAGGCCGAGGCCCACCCATGGGGGCGGGCTCGACCGGGCCCGCGTGTCCAACAGAGAACGGCCGAGCACGTCGGCTGGTACGAAGGACACGCGGGCCGGTCGGTCGGCTCTGATCGGCCCCGACGGACCACGGCCCGCCGCCCGTGCCGGCACGGTTCGGCCAGCATGGTGCCGTACCCTGCACGGGTGCGCGACCGCCCGCCGTCCCGACCGTGGACGCTCGCTCTCGGTGCCGGCGGCGGCGCGCTGACCTGGCTCGCCTTCCCCGGCGCCGGCCTGTGGCCTGCCGCCTACCTCGGCGTGGCGCTGCTGTTCCTCGCCCTGCGCCGCGACAGTGCGCGCTGGAACGCGCTGGTCGGGCTCGTCTTCGGCCTCGCCCTGATCGGCCCGATGATCACGTGGGCCGACGACGCGGTCGGCACCGTGCCCTGGCTCGCCCTGACCGTCGCCGAGGCGCTGTTCATCGCCCTGTTCGCGGCGGCGTGGTCGTGGGCCCGCCGCGGCGAGGCGGTGTGGCGCAGCCCCGTGCTCCAGCTCGTGGTGTTTGCGGTGCTGTGGGTGGCGGTGGAGGAGCTGCGCTCGGTCTGGCCGTTCGGCGGTTTCCCCTGGGGTCGCCTCGCGTTCTCTCAGGCCGATGCGCCGATGGCGGCCCTGATGTCGCTCGGGGGGACGCCGCTGCTCAGTGCCGTCGTCGTGACCACCGGCGTCGCGCTGGCCCGTGGCCTGATGGCCGTGCGGCGCGTCTCGGTCGGAGGGGCGCTCGGCTGGACCGGCGCCGCCGTCACGCTGGCCGTGATCGGCATCGTCGTCCCGCTGCCGACCGCCGCGCAGTCCGGCACGCTCGCCGTCGGCGTGGTGCAGGGCAACGTGCCCGAACCGGGGCTCGGCGCCTTCGACCACCGTCGCCAGGTGCTGGACAACCACGCCGCCGGCACCCACGCCCTGCTCGACCAGGTGCAGCCCGGTGAGCTGGATCTGGTGCTGTGGCCCGAGAACGGGACGGACATCGACCCGCAGGCGTCGCAGGAGGCCGCCTCGATCATCGATGCGGCGGCGCGCGCCGTCGACGCCCCGCTCCTGGTCGGCACCGTGCAGTACCCCGCTGCAGGCGGGCGGTACAACACCTCAGTCTTGTGGGGACCGGGACAAGGCGTTCTCGCGTCCTACACCAAGCAACGGCCGGCGGCCTTCGCCGAGTACATCCCGATCCGATCCTTCGTCCGGCACTTCTCGTCGGCCGTCGACCTCGTCACGACCGACATGGTCGCCGGGACCGAGCCCGGACTCATCCCGCTGCAGTCGGCCCGGCTGGGTCGCACGGTCGGTATCGGCGACGTCATCTGCTTCGAGGTCGCCTACGACGCGATCGTGCGCAGTGCCGTGACCAGCGGGGGAGAGGTTCTCGTCATCCAGACGAACAACGCCACCTTCGGCTACTCCGACGAGTCGACGCAGCAGCTGGCGATGGCCAGGCTGCGGGCGGTCGAGCACGGCCGCGCCGCCGTGCAGGTGTCCACCGTCGGGGTCAGCGCGGTGATCGCCCCGAACGGCGCCGTGCTCCAGCAGACCGGCCTGTTCGAGGCGGCCCAGATGGTCGCTAGGCTGCCGCTCCGGGAGTCCACGACGCTGGCCACCCGGCTGGGGTCGTGGCCCGCCTGGATCATCGACGCCCTGGCGGTGTGCGTGGTCGTCGCCGGCGCCGCCGGCGCGGCGCGCATCCGCCGACCTCAGCGAAGCGAGACCCCCGCATGAGCCCCGAGCCCCGTCGCGTGCTCGTCATCGTCCCGACGTACAACGAGCGGGAGAGCCTCCCCGGCGCGCTCGAGCGGCTCGCCGCCGCCGTGCCGCACGCCGACGTCCTGGTCGTCGACGACGGCTCACCGGACGGCACCGCCGACCTCGTGGTGGAGATCACGGAGCGCGACGCCGCGATGCGCGGCCGCACCGCGATCCACGTGCTGCGCCGGTCGGGCAAGCTCGGGCTCGGCACGGCGTACATCGCCGGCTTCGGCTGGGGCCTCGAGCGCGGCTACGACGTGCTGGTGGAGATGGACGCCGACGGCTCGCACCGCGCCCAGGACCTGCCCCGGCTGCTCGCCAGGGTCGACGACGCCGACCTGGTGATCGGGTCGCGCTGGGTGCAGGGCGGCTCGGTGGTGAACTGGCCGAGGCACCGCGAGCTGCTCTCCCGCGGCGCCAACACCTACACCCGGCTGGCCATCGGCATGCCCGTCCGCGATGCGACGGCGGGCTTTCGTGCGTACCGGGCCGCGCTGCTGCGCACGTTGCCGCTCGACGAGGTCGCCTCGCACGGATACGGCTTCCAGGTCGACATGACGTGGCGGGCCGTGCACGCCGGCGCGCGCGTGATCGAGGTGCCGATCACCTTCGTCGAGCGCGAGCAGGGCGTGTCGAAGATGAGCAACACGATCATCGTCGAGGCGCTGGTCAACGTCACCCGGTGGGGGATACGCGAACGCTCCCGCCAGGTGGCGGGAGCGGTGCGTCGGCTTGTCGGCCGGGGCGGGGCGACTGCCCGCTGATCCGGAACGCGGTCATCCGTTGACCGGGCGGCCTGCGGCCGGTGCCTTCGGTCGATCGGTGCGGCGGTCGGTCAGGCGCTACGGCGCAGCTTCCCGGCACGGAGCAGGTCGAGCCGCTCGTCGAGCAGCTCCTCGAGCTCGTTGATGGTGCGGCGCTCGAGCAGCATGTCCCAGTGGGTGCGCGGCGGCTTGCCCGCCTTCACCTCGGGGCGTGACGCGTCGCGAAGCACGGCTTCCACCCCGCAGCGGCACTCCCAGACGACCGGCACGTCGGCCTCGACCGAGAACGGCAGGATGATCGTGTGCCCGTTGGGGCAGTCGTAGAAGGACTGGAGGCGCGGCGCGAAGTCAACGCCGTCCTCCGTCTCCATGCTGTGGGAGCCGATGCGCATGCCCCGCAGGGAACGGTTCGCCATGGGCACCTCCGTCGATGCTGGTGATGGGGTCGACTCGAGTCCGAGCCACTGCGTGCTACAACGGCGTACCCCGCCGCTGTGTTCCAGCCTGGGGTGAAGGTCTGGTGAACGCCACTCGGCAGCGGGTGAGGCGCTCAGGGCAGCACCCGGGCGCGGGTCGCCCCGATGACGACTCTGGCGGCCAGCCGAACCCTGTGCTGCATCGCGGCCCTGGTCAGGGCGCTGTCCCAGGCGGTCTCGAAGGCACCCCGGTCGCCGCCGGACGCGCGCACGTACGCCACGGCGACGCTCCCGCCGGGCGCCTCGATCTCGACGATCCGGGCCAGGGCGTCGACGACCTGCGCGCAGCCCCTCTCATCGGGTCGCGCCGGCAGGTCGCAGATCGGCAGCACCAGCGGGAGCGGCCGGTCATCGGCGTCCAGCAGCAGGAACCACAGGGCCGGGGGACCGCAACGCTCCGGACCGACCATCAGGAGCATCGCCGCCAGCACCTCGCCGGGGGTTCGTAACGGGACCCCCGGCACCGGGGGGAGGTCGTCGTCGGGACCGGTGTCATCCCATGATTCGGCATCGTCCGGTTCGTCGTCCCCGTCGTCGTCCAGGTCGTCGTCCAGGTCATCGCCGAACCACTCGGGGAGGTGGTGCCCGGGCGCCCGGTCGTGGGGGAGGGGGTCGTCGTCGCACGAGTCCAGGAAGGTCATGGTTCAGGTTCGACGGCTCGTGGGCGCCGACCTGCGCCGGGGCTGCCGATCGGTGGATCCGCGATTGCCGGCCCGGGCTGTGGGCGGGATGACGCCGACCCGCCGGGCGGGAGAATGCGCGCCGACGCGGCAATGAGTGAACGATGTGCAGGTCCGAGCCGGCCCGGGCCGCGGAAGCGGCCGCACACGAAGGAGACCCGGTGACGCACGACGCGACGCACCCGAGCACTCCGACCGGCAACCCCGCGGACGGCCACGACCTGATCCGGGTGCGGGGCGCGCGCGTGAACAACCTGCGGGACGTCGACGTCGACCTGCCGAAGCGGCGGCTGACGGTGTTCACCGGCGTCTCGGGTTCCGGCAAGAGCTCCCTGGTGTTCGACACGATCGCCGCGGAGTCGCAACGGCTGATCAACCAGACGTACAGCGCCTTCCTGCAGGGCTTCATGCCGACGCTCGATCGGCCCGACGTGGACGCGCTCGCCGGGCTGACCACGGCCATCGTGGTCGGCCAGGAGCCGCTGGGCGCCAACCCGCGGTCGACAGTCGGCACCGTCACGGACGCCAACGCGATCCTGCGGGTGCTGTTCAGCAGGCTGGGGGACCCGCAGATCGGTCCGCCGATCGCCTTCTCGTTCAACGTCCCGTCGCGCCGCGCCAGCGGGGTCATGACCAGCGAGAAGGGCGACACCGTGGTGGTCCGCGACGCCGTCTACCACGGTGGCATGTGCCCGCGGTGCGAGGGTCGGGGCACCATCTCCGCGCTCGATCTCACGCAACTCTTCGACGACTCCAAGTCGCTCGCGGAGGGCGCGATCACCGTCCCCGGGTACGTCCCGGAGGGTTGGTACGTCCGGCTCTTCGCCGAGTCCGGGTTCCTCGACCCCGACAAGCCCATCCGCGACTACTCCGAGCAGGAGCTGGACGACTTCCTCTACAAGGAGGCGACCAAGGTCAGGTTCGGAGGCGCGAACATGACCTACGAGGGGCTCGTGCCGAAGCTGCAGCGGTCGATGCTGTCGAAGGACGTCGACTCGATGCAGCCGCACATCCGGGCCTTCGTCGAACGGGTGGCCACGTTCACCACCTGCCCGGACTGCGGCGGCACGCGGCTCAACGCCGCCGCCCGCTCGTCGACGATCGGCGGCCTGAGCATCGCCGACGTGTGCGCCCTGCAGATCACCGACCTCGCCGACTGGGTGCGGGGGATCGACGAGCCGTCGGTGGCGCCGCTGGTGACGGCGCTGGGGGAGAACCTGGGCTCGTTCGTCGAGCTGGGCCTCGGGTATCTCAGCCTGGATCGGCCCTCGGGCACGCTGTCGGGCGGCGAGGCGCAGCGGATCCGGATGCTGCGGCACCTCGGGTCGTCGCTGACCGACATCAGCTACGTGTTCGACGAGCCCACGGTCGGGCTGCACCCGCACGACGTCGCGCGGATGAACGCCCTGCTGCTGCGGCTGCGGGACAAGGGCAACACCGTTCTGGTGGTCGAGCACAAGCCGGAAGTGATCGAGATCGCCGACCACGTGGTGGACCTCGGCCCCGGCGCCGGCACCGGCGGCGGCACGGTCTGCTTCGAGGGCACCGTCGACGACCTGCGGCGCAGTGGCACGGTGACAGGACAACACCTGGACGACCGCGCCGCGCTGAAGCCGTCCGTGCGCACGCGGTCGGGCGTGCTGGCGGTGCGCGGCGCCGCCACCAACAACCTGCGGTGCGTCTCCGTCGACATCCCGCTCGGCGTGCTCGTCGTCGTCACCGGGGTGGCGGGCTCCGGCAAGAGCTCCCTGATCGAGGGCTCGGTGTCCGGGCGCGACGGAGTGGTCACCGTCGACCAGGGCGCCATCCGCGGCTCACGTCGCAGCAACCCGGCCACCTACACGGGCCTGCTGGAGCCGATCCGCAAGGCGTTCGCCAAGGCCAACGGGGTCAAGCCGGCGCTGTTCTCGGCGAACTCCGAGGGCGCGTGCCCGGCCTGCCACGGCAACGGCGTGGTGTACACCGAGCTCGGGTTCATGGAGACCGTGGCCACGCCGTGCGAGGAGTGCGGCGGCAAGCGGTTCCAGGCGGCGGTGCTCGAGTACACGCTGGGTGGTCTGGACATCAGCCAGGTGCTCGCGCTGCCGGTGACCTCGGCCGAGACGTTCTTCGGCCCCGCCGAGTCGTCCGTGCCGGCCGCGCACGCGATCCTGCAGCACCTGGCCGACGTCGGCCTCGGTTATGTCACCCTCGGGCAGCCCCTGACGACGCTGTCCGGTGGCGAGCGGCAGCGCCTCAAGCTCGCGACCCACGTGGGCGCGAAGGGCGGCATCTTCGTGCTCGACGAGCCGACCTCCGGCCTGCACCTCGCGGACGTCGAGCAGCTGCTGGCGCTGCTGGACCGCCTGGTGGACGCCGGCCGGTCGGTGATCGTCGTGGAGCACCACCAGGCCGTGATGGCGCACGCCGACTGGATCATCGACCTCGGACCGGGTGCCGGCCGCGACGGCGGCCGCGTCGTCTTCGAAGGAACGCCCGCCGACCTGGTCGCCGCACGGTCCACGCTGACCGGCGAGCACCTGGCGGCCTACGTCCGCGGCTGACGGTCGCCGCCGCGGAAGGCCCTCGCTCACCCGTCCCGTCAGTGCTCAGCCGTCCGTGAGTGACCGATAATGGACGTTATGACATCTGGCCCGGATCCGCCGCGCCGAGGACCAGCTCGTACCGCTCCTCCACCAGCCGGCGGTCGCGCGGCACGTGCTGTCGCACACCGGTCCGGGAGAACCCGGCGCGCACGACCAGGTCGCCGGCGGCCGTGTTCCCGTCGTGCAACCACAAGGAGATCGTCCGCGCACCGTCGCTGACTGCGACGCCCCGGATGGTGTCCAGCAGCGCCCACGCCACGCCACGACGACGAGCTTCCGGTGCCACCCAGAGCGAGACGACATGCCGGTCGTCGACCGGCGAGCCCGGCTCCTGGATGAGGCTGATCATCCCCCAGGCGGCCCCGTTGTCGTCGAGCGCCAGCCACGTGGGCGTCGCACGAAGACGCATCCGCCAGTGCGCCTCGGTGAACCGCTCCTCGCGCTCCAGCGTGGCGCCGAAGGTCTCCGGTGCATCGCGCAGCGCACGCAGGCGCACCTGGCCGACGAGGTTCCAGGAGTCTTCGTCCATCCGAGCGATCCGCACGATGTCCAAGAATGCCCCACCCGAGCCGCGCAGCCGCGCAGGTCAGGCGCGCGCCGCGATCGGCGGCTCGTCGGATGCATGTCGCGCCGTGCCACCGCCGGCCGACACCGGCGCTACGGTGGCCTGGTGCTGGTGCTCGGTGTGTGCAGCCTCAAGGGCGGGGTCGGCAAGACCTCGGTGACGCTGGGCCTGGCCTCGGCCGCCCTCGAACGCGGGTTGTCGACGCTCGTCGTCGACCTCGACCCTCAGGGCGACTCGACGATGTCCCTCGCCGTGACCCGACCGGACGGTGACATCGCCGCCGTGCTGGACGACCCTCGTGCGGACGTCGTCGCCGCCGCCAAGGGGCACTCCGCCTGGGCGCCCACGGGGCTCGACGTCCTGGTCGGCTCCGAGCGGACCGTGCACCACGACCGCGTGGACGACTCCGACCTCGACCGGCTCCGCTACGCCTTGTCCTGGGTGGGCGAGTACGACCTGGTGCTCATCGACTGCCCGCCCTCGCTCGGCGGGCTCACCCGTACCGGCCTCGCCGCCAGCGACCGTGCCGTCGTGGTCACCGAACCCGGGCTGTTCGCGGTGATGGCCGTCGGTCGGGCGATGCGCACCATCGACGAGATGCGCCGTGGCCCCGCGCCTGCGTTGCAGCCGCTCGGCATCGTCGTCAACCGGGTCCGCGCGCGGTCCCTCGAGCAGGCGTACCGGCTGGAGGAGCTGCACACGCTCTACGGGCCGCTCCTGCTGACACCGGTGATCCCGGAGCGCGCCGCCCTCCAGCAGGCTCAGGGCGCCGCCCGGCCGGTGCACGGCTGGCCCGGTGCCGCCGCCGCGGAGCTGGCCGGGGTGTTCGACGCGCTCCTCGACCGGGCGCTGCGCGCCCCGCGCCCCGGGCGGTGATGCCCGGCCCTCCCCCACTCCCCCCTCCCCCACGACAAGGACGACCCCCTCACCCGGGCCGGCGTTCACGACACCCGAACGGTAGAAGGAGACAGGAACCATGACCCTCAGCGACATCGGACCCCGACCGAACGCCTTCGACATCGAGACGGCCACCCGCGAGAACGAGACCTACCGGACCGTCGTCTGGACAGGCACGTACCTGCAGGTCACGCTGATGTCCATCCCGGTCGGCGAGTCCATCGGCCTGGAGGCGCACCCCGGCACCGACCAGTTCCTGCGGCTCGACGCCGGGCACGGCAAGGCCGTGATGGGCCCCGCCAAGGACCGGCTCGACTTCGCGCAGGAGGTCACCGACGGGTGGTCGATCCTGGTCCCCGCCGGCACCTGGCACGACGTGATCAACACCGGCGACGAGCCGATGCGGCTCTACACCGTGTACGCCCCGGTGCACCACGCGGCCGGCATCGTGCAGGCCACCGCAGCCGACGCCGCGCACGACGAGTCGGACGGCACCGACGAGGCGCCCTCCTGGACCGAGCAGCCCGCGAAGGGTGCCGCCGACAAGCACGCCTAGGAGGCGGTCACCTCGGGGCGCGGATCGCCCGACCCGGGTACCGCGCCTCGGTAAGCCGCCCGGCTTCAGCCGGCGGTCCGCGCCCGACGACGCAGCGCGAGCTCGTCCTGCGGCTCGCCGGCCGCCTGGACCGGCGCGTGACCCTCGTCCTCGGCGCGCTCGGTCGGCAGCGTGGCCAAGGTGCCCTCGACCTCGCGCCACACCCGTCCGACGGCGATGCCGAACACGCCCTGGCCGCCCTGGACCAGATCGATGACCTCGTCCGCCGACGTGCACTCGTACACCGAGGCACCGTCGGACATCAGCGTGATCTGCGCCAGGTCGGCGACGCCGCGCTCACGCAGGTGCACGACCGCCGTCCGGATCTGCTGGAGCGAGACGCCGGTGTCCAGAAGTCGCTTGACCACCTTGAGCACGAGGATGTCGCGGAAGCTGTACAGCCGCTGCGTACCGGAGCCGGTCGCGGGGCGCACGGACGGCTCGACGAGCCCGGTCCGGGCCCAGTAGTCCAGCTGGCGGTAGGTGATGCCGGCCGCGCGGCACGCCGTCGGGCCGCGGTAGCCGGTGGTGATGTCGAGCTCGGGGAGGTCGTCGTCGAAGAGCAGGCCCTGCGCGCCCTGCGGGACCGGATCGGACGGGTGCACGCTGTCCTTGACCGTCACCGGTGCCTCCAAGCTCGTCGCACCGCGGATGGTGACCCGCGCTGTCCTGGTCGAACGCTAGGCCCGAGGGGTGGTCCACGCAACGACGTGCTGGGCGTGTCGCACCCGGCGAGTCTCAATCTCCACCTGAAGGTGAGCCCGGCGGCGGTTCGTCCTCGTCGGAGGCCTCGTCAGGAGACTTGTCGACGGGTCCGTCCTGCGCCGAGACGTCCTCGGCCGCGAAGTCCTCGGCGGACACGTGGTCCAGGAACTCCCGGAACTCGGCGATGTCGTCCTCGCCGGGAGCCGTCCGCACCTCGACCCCGGCCGTCTCGACGACGTCGACCGCGCACATCACCGGGCAGGCGAACCGCAGCGCGGTGGCCACGGCGTCGGACGCGCGCGAGTCCACCCGCCGTCCGTTGTCCAGCACGAGGGCGGCGTGGAACACCCCGTTGAGCAGCCCGGTGATCTCGACCCTGCGCACCGACGCCCCTGCCGCGCGCAAGGCGTCGCGCAGCAAGTCATGGGTCATGGGGCGGGGCGACACGGCACCGGCCTGTGCGGCCGCGATCGCCCCCGCCTCCGCCGGGCCGATGAGGATCGGCACCAGGCGCGCCGTGCTCGGGTCCAGGAGGAGCAGGACGAGCTCGTCGTCGGCCAGGTGGGTGCGCACGCCGACGACTTCGACCTCGACCCAGTCGTCGTCTGCCACGGACCTCACGCTACGACGGCCCGGGCGATCGGGCGCCCCGGGGTCGCTCAGGGCGTCAGGGCGTCAGGGCAGAAGATCCGCGACGGCCGCCCGCACCAGCGCCGTGTGCATCTGCGTGCACAGCTCCCCCAGCTCGGCGGCCAAGGTGCCCGCCCGGGCCCGGGAGGACGCGACCCGCTGGCCGCGCACCGGTGCCACCACCAGCTCGACGAGGTCCACCTGCCGATCCGCCGCGGCGCGGAACGCCCGCAGGTGGCGCGCGTCGATGCCGTGCTCCGCCAGCCGGGCGGCTGCGAGCACCACGTCCCGCGCGAACGGGTCGAAGATGCCCCGCTCCCCCGGTCGCAGCACCCCGGCGGCGACCAGCTCGACGACGAACTGCGCCGGGACACCGGCCTCCGTCGCGAGCCCGTCCGACGTCCATCGGGGAAGCGCCGTCGCGGGCAGCCCGTCGCGGGTCGCCAGCCGCGCCCGGACCGCGGGCTCGTCCTCCTGACCGGCGTCGAGCGCCGCCAGGTGCTCCCCGATGACCTTGAGCGGCATGTAGCGGTCGCGCTGCTGGCGCAGCACGTAGCGCAGCCGCTCGACGTCCGCGGGCGAGTACTGCCGGTACCCCGCCGACGTCCGGACCGGCTCGACGAGCCCCTGCTCCTCGAGGAATCGCAGCTTGGACGTGGTCACCGCGGGGAACTCCAGGCGCAGCGCGGCCAGCACGTCCGAGATGCGCATGCTGGCGCGCCGCGAGACGCCGCGCGGCCAGGGCTCGCTCGGGGCCGTGACGGCCGGTTCCGTGGTGGACGGGTCCTGCTCCGGCAGCTCCGGGCGCACCCGTGCGCCGCTGCTCATGACGGATGCCCCGCGCCGCGACCCGTAGCGGCGTCCCAGGGCACTCCTGGCTGCCCTGTCCTCACGACTCGGCGGCGTCGCGGTGCGGGCTCGGATGGAACGTCATGCGGAACTTGCCGATCTGCACCTCGTCACCGGAGCGCAGCACCTGCTGGTCGATGCGGGTGCGATTGACGTAGGTGCCGTTGAGCGAACCGACGTCGCGCACCCAGAACTGGCGTCCCTCGCGGACGAACTCGGCGTGCCGGCGGGACACGGTCACGTCGTCGAGGAAGATGTCCGACCGCGTGGACCGGCCGGCCGAGGTGCGCTCGGCGTCGAGCAGGAAGCGTGCGCCCGCGCTCGGGCCCCGCTGCATGACGAGCAGCGCCGACGTCGGCGGCAGCGCGTGCACCGCAGCGGTCTCGTCGGGCGTCAGACCGACCGGTGCGGCGGACTCGCTCTCCGACTGGTGCGGGTACGACAGCGTGGTCTCGGGGCCGTGGAAGAGGGTGTCCGACGGGCTCTCGTGGGAGGCCTGATCCTCGCTCATGAGTGCCCCTCTCTGTGGTGCTGACGCCGGGCGTCGACGCCGTCCGGCGGTGTCACTCGGATCAGGCACACCCTATGCGCCCCGGACCCCGGGGCACAGCCCCAGCCGGACCGGCGGGGTGTGGGTTCCCGCACCTGGCGCGGCTCACGGCTTCCCGACCGGCACGGGTGTGGCGAACTGCGGATCGGCCACCGCGCGCAGCGCCGTCACCCGCACCAGATCGGACGACTCCACGCTCCCCGTGCCGCCGTCGTTGCGCACGTACGCCAACGCCCCACCCGGGATCTCGAGCGCCGTCGCCATGGTGTTCGGGTCGCCGACCACCAGCCAGCGGTACGGCTCCTTCAGCGTGACCCCGTCGAGCTGCACGGCGCCCGGTGCGCCGGTGAACGAGCTGCTGGCCGTCACGCGCTGATCCTGCAGCTGGATCGCCTCCGCACCCGCGTTGCGGAGCTCCTCGAGCACGTTGAGCATGGTGAACGGCCGGATCGAGCCCTGCGGGTCGGACAGCACGACCTCGACACCGGGACCTTCCGCGGGCAGCCGGCCCGAGAGGATGCCCTGCGTCGCCGCGTTGCGGCGCGCCGCCTCGAGCGCGACCTGACGGGAGTCCGAGCCACTGAGCAGCTGGTCACGCTCGGACGCCAGGTCTGCGGCCTCCTGGTTGAGCTGGTCCAGCCGTGACGACGACTCGTCGAGCAGCCGGACGAGGTCGTCCTCGCGCAGGTCGGACAGGTTCGAGTCGCCCGCCTGCCGGATCTGCGCCACGACGGCGAACCCCAGCACCGCGCACAGCAGGCCCGCCAGCAGCTGCGACCTCGTCCCGCGCGGCCGCAGGGCTCGGCCGAGCGCGGCCCAGCCCGTCGCGGGCGGACGTCCGTGGGTGGCCGCCGTCACGGCGGGAGGCTCCGTGACGTCGGGCACGATAGCGACGTCACGGACGTCGGGGACGTCGGGGACGTCGGACGTGTCGGTGATGTCCGGCGCGTCGGGCACGTCGCCGTCAGGCGCGGCCAGGGGTACGGGAGTCGGCACCGACGCGTCGGGTTCTGGTGGCTGCTGGTCCAGCTCGTCCATCGTCGACCTCACGCCCTGAACAGGTGACGACGGATGGCGGCGGCGTTGGAGAAGATCCGGATCCCCAGCACGACGACGACGGCGGTGGACAGCTGGGTGCCGACCCCGAGCTGGTCGCCGAGGAACACGATGAACGCCGCGACCAGCACGTTCGACAGGAACGAGGTGAGGAACACCCGGTCGTCGAAGGTCCCGTCCAGCAGGGCGCGCAACCCGCCGAACAGGGCGTCGAGAGCCGCTACCACGGCAATCGGCAGGTACGGCTGGAGCTCGACGGGCACCGTCGGCTGCACGATGAGCCCGACGAGAACGCCCACCACCAGCCCGAGGACTGCGATCACTGGCCCACTCCCTCCCGGTCCGACGCCGAGCCTGGCACAGTCGCGGCCGGCGCATCGGCCAGGCCCGCGGCGACCAGCACGTCCTGCGGCACCTGCGCCGCGCGGAGCGTCGCCACCCCTGTCGCGGGCAACGACAGCCGCTGCTGCGAGGTGATGTCCACCCCGATGCCGTAGGTGCCGCGGAGCATCGCGAGGTGCTGCCCGGCCGAGGAGGACGCCAGGTCGGTCTGCATCGTCGGGGCGTCACCGATCGCGTCGACCGTGTACGGGGTGATCAGCGGCACGAGATCGACCAGCACGGCGCTGCCGGCGCTGCGGATCGCTGCCGTGGACGTCAGCCGTTGGCCGTTGACCGCGATCGCCTCCGCGCCGGCCGCCCACAGGCCGTTGACCAGCACCTGGAGGTCCATGTCCTGAACCCGCCCGTCGTTGCCCGCGACGTCCGACGTGGAGTCCGACAGCACGACGCGCAGGCCCGGCCCCGTCACGGCGGCGGTCCCGGCCATCACCGACCAGAGGGCCGTCCGGTCGAGCAGCTCGGGGTCCTGGGCGCCCAGGGCCTCCCGCTGCAGCGCGCCGATCTGTGCCGCCAGGGCGAGGTTCTGCTCGGTGCGCGCAGCCACCTGATCCCGGCCGTCACGCACCTGCCCCTCCAACGCGGTGCGCGCGGCGAGGGCGCCGTCCGTCGGGTTCCGCAGGATCAGGGCCGCGCCGGAGACCCCGATGCCGAGCAGCACCGCGACCACCGCGACGACCACGCGGCCGGAGATGGACCGCCGCGGGCCGGGCTGATCCCGACGCAGCGCCGACTGGGCGTAGTCCGGGTCGACCGGCTGCCGCTCGACCTCGGTGAGCAGGGCCATCGACTCGTCGGGCGGACGGGCGGGCGCCGGGGCGCCGTGCCGCGACGTCATGCCGGGACTGCGCGTGCGCGCAGCACCCGGGTCGCCTGCCCCACGTACAGCGCCCCGGAGAACCAGTAGAGGCCGACGCCCCACAGCGCGCAGGCCCAGCCGAGCACCGCCGCCACGGAGCCGACCCCACCGGACCAGTGCGCGAGCAGCAGCAGCGGGAACGCGTAGAGCAGCGCGAAGGTGCCCGCCTTGCCCGCCAGGTGCACCGGCAGCGGTCCGTGGCCAACCCTGGTCAGCGCCACCAGCACGACCGCGAGCACCAGGTCCCGCGCCACGATGACGGCGACGAGCCACCAGGGCACCACGCCCCGCCAGGCGAGGGCCACGATGGTCACCAGGATGAACGCGCGGTCCGCGGCCGGGTCGAGCTGCTGACCGAGCCTGCTGACCTGGTGCCAGCGCCGCGCGACGACGCCGTCCAACCAGTCGCTCGCCCCCGAGACCATGAGCACCGCCAGCGCCCAGCCGTCCCGGCCCTGAACCAGGAGCACGGCGAAGACAGGGACAAGCACGAGCCGCGCCACGCTGATCGCATTGGGCACGGTGAGCACGCGCGTGCTCACGTCGTGTGTCTCGCTCACCAGCCCCCGTCGTCTCCGCCGGTGCCCGTGACCGGCCCTCCATGGTAGGCGCGCCGCAGGCGTGCGAGGCTGCCCCTATGCCTCGTGTCAACGATCCCGA
>Ga0302291_10000222_pt1 | contig 15904 bp, 14 predicted proteins | sample III_Fen_N1_4_FD_194548 | JGI IMG/M metagenome (GOLD analysis project Ga0302291, IMG submission 194548) | Peat permafrost microbial communities from Stordalen Mire near Abisko, Sweden - III_Fen_N1_4 | ecosystem: Environmental > Terrestrial > Soil > Wetlands > Permafrost | place: Sweden: Abisko... | reverse complement strand
GACCCGGGCATGCCTGGCGCGAGGCTCGCCGGCTGGTGGATCCCGGCGGGCTCGGCGGACGCCCCCGCCGTCATCCTCGTCCACGGCATCAAGTCCTGCCGGCGCGAGGCCAACGTCCTCGTCCCGGCCGGCATGCTCCACCGTGCCGGGTTCAGCGTCTTCCTCATGGACCTGCGCGACCACGGCGACTCCAAGGGCGACGACGGCCGGTTCTCGGCCGGGACCGAGGAGCACCTCGACGTCCTGGGGGCCTGGGACTGGCTGGTCGCGAAGGGCCTCCCCACCGGGCGGATCGGGATCGTGGGTATGTCGTTCGGCTCGATGAACGCGATCATCGCCGGCGGCCAGGAGCCGCGGGTGCGGGCGGTCTGGGCCGATTCCGCCACGACGCGGATGGACATCGCCATGGGCAACTACGTGGTGGACCAGCTCCACGACCCCACCGGCCTGTCGCGCATCCTCGTGCCGGGCGCGCTGGTGTGGGCTCGGGTCGTCGCCGGTGACGACCTGACGAAGTTCAATCCCATCGAGGAGGTCGACACCTACGGCGGGCGGTCGATCGCCTTCGTCCACGGCGCCCTGGATCCGATTCTGCCGGCGTCCATGTCGATCGAGCTCCACGACCGGGCCGTCAAGGCGGGCGCCACCACGCCGGACGCCTGGATCGTGCCCCACGCCGCCCACACGGAGGCCGTGTTCAAGGACCCGGCGGGCTACGAGCGGCGGCTGGTCGCGTTCTTCACCGCGGCCCTCGGCACCCCGTAGCGCTCGGGCAGGCCTAGACTCCGCCAATGCCCCTTCGCCGCGCCGACCCCGGCGCACCCGGGTACGAGCCCCAGGTGCGCTGGGACGTCCGGATCCCCGTCCGCGACGGCCAGGAGCTGTCCGCCAACGTCTGGCTCCCGCGGCCACGCCCCGGGACACCGGAGGAGCGGTTCGGGGTCATCCTCGAGATGATCCCGTACGGCAAGGACAGCTGGCGCCGGAACGCGGACACGGCCCGCGGGGAGTGGCTGGCGGCCCGCGGGCTCGCGCTCTGCCGCCTGGACGTCCGGGGCACGGGCTCCTCGCCGGGCGTGGCCCTCGACGAGTACACCGAGGCGGAGACCCTCGACGGGTACGACGCCGTCGAGTGGCTCGCGGCGCAGGCCTGGTGCAACGGCAACGTGGGCATGTGGGGGATCAGCTACGGCGGGTTCACCGCCATCCAGGTCGCCAGGCTCCGCCCTCCGCACCTCCGCGCCATCCTGCCCATGTACGCGACGGACGACCGGTACCGCGACGACGTGCACATCCGCGGCGGCTGCGTGACCGCCAGCGAGAAGTGCCAGTACGCGGTCAGCCAGCTGGGCATGAACGCGATGCCACCGTACCCGCCGTTCCGAGGTCCGTCGTGGCGGGAGGAGTGGCTGGCCCGGCTGGAACAGACGCCGCCCTGGCTCCTGGCCTGGATCCGGGAGCAGACCGACGGGCCGTACTGGCGCCGCGGGTCGCTCGCGCCCGAGTACGACGCGCTCACCTGCGCCGTGTTCCAGGTCGCCGGCTGGTCCGACGCGTACGTGGACGCGGCGTTCCGCATCGCCGAGCGGTGCCGCAACGCGGTCTCGGTGCGGACGCTGGTGGGCAACTGGGTCCACTCGTTCCCGGACGACGCGTACCCAGGCCCGAACCTGGACTGGCTCCACGAGCTGGTGCGCTTCTTCGACCGGTATCTCAACGACACCCCCAACGGCTGGGAGGACGAGCCGGCCCTGGTCTGGTTCGAGCACCAGTACGCCGATCCGGAGCCGTTTCCGGCGGGCTGGCCGGGGCGGTGGCGGGCGGCCGATGCCGTCCCGGTCGCGGGCACCGCCCCCATCCAGCTGGAGTTGGGCGCGGGGACGCTGGGCGTGCTTGCCGATGCGGCCGATGCGGCCGATGGGATCGACGGGGTCGATGGGGTCGACTCCCTCCCCCACCGGGCCACCGTGGGCACCTCCGGGGCGTTGTCCTGGGGCGCCGGCTGGCACCCCAACGGGCTGGCGCGTGACCTCCGCCCGGACGAGCTGCGCGGCCTGACGTACACCTCGGAACCCCTTGGGGAGCCGCTCGCCGTCATCGGGGTGCCCGAGGCCGTGCTGCACCTGACGGCCACGATGCCCATCGCGACCTGCGTCGTGCGGCTGTCCGAGGTCTCGCCCTCGGGAGTCTCGTCGCTCGTGGCGACCGGGGTGCTCAACCTCACCCACCGGCTCTCGGACACGGATCCTTCCCCCATGCCCACCCGCGGCCTCGCGACCGAGGAGGTCCGGGTCCCGCTGCGGACCACCGGCTACCGGTTCTCGCCCGGCCAACGGATCCGCCTCACCGTCCTCACGTCGTCCTGGCCGGCCCTGTGGCCCTCGCCGCTCCGGGGCGAGCTGCGCGTGCACCGCGGCCCGGCCGCCCCATCCCGGCTGACCCTCCCCGTCCTCCCCGACGACGCCGCAACCCTCCCCGTCCCGCCGCTCCGCACCGAGCCCGTCGTCTTGCGCGACGTGGGCACGTGCGAGGAGGACGCGCCCGAGTGGCGGATCGAGGAGGACGTCATCCGGGGCACGGTCGCCGTCACGATCTTCGAAGGTGGCGGCAGCACCCAGGAAGATGGCTCGAGCGTCTACGCCTCCGAGCGGCTGGTCCTGACGGCCTCGGACTCGGACCCGGCGCGCGCCCGCCTGGAGAGTGACGTGGTCTACCGCTGGTCCGGGTCTGGGGCGCAGGCCGACATCAGGGCGCGTGGAACGATCGCCTCGGACGAGGGGGCATTCGACGTGCGCATCGCGCTGGACGTGAGACTCGACGGCGAGCCGTTCTTCGCCCGCGAGTGGCACGAGCGGGTCCCGCGCACCCTGGTCTAGCCGTGTTCTCGCGCGAGATGGTTGACACGAGTTCCCGCCGCGGCGCGGGCTTGTTCGAGTGCTGTGGCGCCGGGCAACGCGCCTGGCTTGCGGATCCGTGCCTCGGGGTCGCGGTCGAGATCGAGGTGGGCTTCGAGTCGGCTGGTGAGCCGGTCGTGCCATCCCCGCCCTCGTCACGTCCTTGGCCGCGAGGAGCCGGCGCGCCTGATCCTCGTCTCGTACCTGGTCAGAACCACCCCGCCGGGAAACGTCCGCGTCTCCACCAGGTTCAGGTTCACCCAGCGATCGAGCGCGGTGAAGAACGGCGTGCCGCCGCCCACCAGGACCGGATGGGTCACGATCGTGTACTCGTCGATCAGCCCGGCCCGCATGGCCGCCCCGGCGAGCATTGCACCACCAACCCTCATCGGCTCGCCGTCCTCAGCCTTGAGCCGGGTGATCTCCGCGACCGCGTCGCCGGTGACCAGGCGGGTGTTCCAGTCGACCTTCTCTATCGTCGAGGAGAACACCACCTTCGGCGTGTCCCGCCAGTTCCGCGCGAACTCGATCTGCGCCGGGGTGGCATTGGGCCGCTGGTCGCCGGTGGGCCAATAGGAGCTCATGGCCTCCCACAGCTTGCGCCCATACAGGAACAGGCCGATGGCCCGCTCCTGATCGAGCCACCACTGGAACAGCTCGTCGCTCGGCCCGCTCCACCCGAGGTCGTCGCCGGGCGCGGCGACATAGCCATCCAGTGTCAGGTTCATGCCGTAGACCAGTTTCCGCATCGCACCATGCCTTCCGTCAGCCGGTCTCGGAAGTCTAGGCAGCGCACGAACCTGATCGGTGCGCGATCCGGCCCTGCACCGCAGTTCGGAGAACGTCCCTACGCCCCGGTTAGGAGGAGTCGGCGACGAGCCCACGTTGTTCGATCTGCTGTGAACGAGCTGATGAGATGGACCATCCAGGGCCTCAGGGGAGGGTCCCGAGCGCGGCCTTCCCGACCAGCCCGCTCAGGATCGCCACCGACACGCTCGCGAGCGTGCCGAGCAGGTAGTACTCGGCGAAGCCCCGGTCATCGAGCTGCTTGAAGCGGGCGATGGTCTTGGCGGCGATGACGAACCCCACGGCCGCCTCCGCTCCGACCAGGACGAAGACGACGATGAGGAGCCGCTCGAGGGCGCCGATCGTCGCGCCGATGCGGGCGGGCGCGCCGCTCGGCACCGAGGGCCTCGTCCGCTGCGGTGGCTCCGAGGCTGCTGCCTGGGCCGGGGTGGCCTCCGAGGCCCCCGCACCCGCCGCGGCGGGCGGGACGACGCCGGGCTCCACCCTGGCCACCAGCGGGCCAACCCGCACCGTGTAGCCGGTCGGCGCGGTCGCGGCGGCGGCACGTGACGCGGCCTCAGGTGCCGGCGCGGGCTCGGGGAGCTCTCGCGGCGAGACGAGCGCGAGCACGAAGTAATAGGCGGCACGGGTGTTGACCAGGAACAACGAGACCAGCACCAGGCCCGTGAGCATCACCGCGTGGACCGTGGCCCGGTCCCAGCCCCGGAGGACGGCGTTGACCGCGTCCACGAAGGCCGGCTGCAGCGCGACGCCCTCCAGGAGAACCAGCCAGCCCACGATCGCGATGGTGAGGTGGAGCCCCTGGTCGGCGAGGAACAGCATCCCCGGCCAGGGGGTCCAGGCGCTGCCGAGGCCGGACTCCGGCGACTCACCCGTCCCCGCCAGGCGCTTGTGCGCCGCATCAAGGGCCGCCCGCTCGGCGCGGCGGGTGGCCCGGACCTTCCAGCGGTCGATGAGGATGTGCGTGACCACCACGACTACGACGTAGGCGAGGCCTGGCACGCCGAACGCCAGGACCGCCGGCAGCAGGCAAAGGCCCACGTGGAACCCGTGGACCGCGAGCGCCTCCCGGCCCTTCCGACCGCCCTGCGCCTTGTTGATGGCGATCCAGTCGTTCTGGAGGACGAAGTCCGCGACCAGGTGGGCGAACACGAGCCAGGCGAGGACCAGGACGGTGTCGGTCACACCAAGCTCCCGGCCCGGTTGGGCGTGCCGCCGGCCGGGACCTTGCCTGCGTCCGGGGTGTCTCCGGTCGCCGGGACCTCGCCGGTGGCGGGCGCATCGCCGGCGACGCCGTCGCGGAAGATGGTGGCAAGCGCGGACGCGAGCCGGCCGACATGCCGGATCCGGCCGCGGTCGGCGATGACGGAGACGGTGGCGCGGCTCACCCCGAGGCGCTCGGCGGCCTGGGCGCGGCGGAGCTCGTCCACGAGGAGCAGACGGCCCACCTCGCGCTGGCGGGCCGTGAGCTCGGCGAGGAGCGCGGGCAGCAGCGGCCCGAGGTCCGCGAGCAGGGCGTCTGCGGCCGGATCACCGGTCTCGGCGAACAGCCCCTCGCGGCGGGCCTTGGCCCGCTCCAGGAGGTCGCGCGCCGCGTGGAAGGCCGGGCCGTTGCGCTCCGTGGCCGGGCCGGTCCCGGGCTCCACGAGGCCCGCTGCGCACGCCCAGCGCAGGGTTCGGGACTCAGCGCGAAGGGCGGCGCGCACGACCGCCCGGAACGGGTCCGCGCCGGGCGCCAGCAGCAGCTGGATCTCGTCGCCCTGGGTGAAGCCGGTGGGCGCCAGCCGCTCGGCGGGATACGCGGCGTCCAGCTCGTCGCGGAGCCCCCGCAGGTAGTCGGACGTGCCGGGATCCAGGCGCGAATCCACGACGTCGCCGAAGAGCACGATCGCCGGCAGGAGGTCCGTCACACGCGCGAGCCTACCCCATCCACTGTTAGTCGTAAACGACTACTAGATAGGCAGATAGCCGTAACCGGCGAATGGCCTGACTGTCAACTCGCCGACACGCCCGTGGCGGGCATGGCCTGCTGCCCACGGGGCGCGCCGGCCCGCCTCAGCGCTCGTGTCGTGTCGCCTCCGCGAACAGCGGCAACCCGGCCCGCAGGACCCCTGCCGCGAACGCCCCAAGGTCCGGCACCGCAGCCGTGACGAGCTGGCCGGCGAGGCCCGTGGCGGCGTCGCTCGGGGCCTCCTGGACGGCGACGCACTGGCCGCCGGCGAGGGGCCCGTCGAGGATCTCCAGCAGCAGCTCCTCGCGCTGCTCGTAGACCACGCGCGTCCAGTACCTGTCCGTCCGCGCGAGGACGCGCAGACTCGTCCCCGCCGGGAGGACAGCCGCCGCCGGGTGTGGGTCGGCGCCCTCGGCCGAGGCGACCGCCGACGGGCGGAGCACGTCCCAGATGGGTTCGTGCTCCAGGTCACGGGGAGCCTCCATGTTCCACCACGCGCCGCCCCGCGTCGGCTGCGCCGCCACCAGCTCGAGGTCCGCGGCGGCGACGACCTCGTCGCCCGGCCCGAGCCGCCGCGGACCCCCGGCGGCCGCGCGCAGCCGGTCGATCGCGTAGCGGGCGCGGATCCAGTCGTCGAAGCCCGGGTCGTCGGGCTGCGGCGAGCGTCGCTCCCGCGGAAGCGGGGCGGTGCCGGCGGCGGACTGGGGGTTCACGCGAGGCTCCTACCGGGCTCGAGCGCCCGCGAGCAGGCCGGCCACCGCGTCCGAGAGCACGGCCCGGTGCGCGTCGGTCTCGAAGTCGAGGAACGGGTCCGCCGGCAGCGCGTGCTCCGACAGCGCGCCCGCCCGCCGCACGTAGGCCACCGGGTAGAGGCCGCCCTGCCCGTCCGATTCGATCGTCATCGCGACCATGTCCGCGGCCAGGCCGTCGAGGGCGTGGGCGAGCGGGACGATGCCCTCGTCGCGCAGACCGGCGCCGCCGACCGTGACCACGCGCGCGAGATAGGCCTTCTGGTGCCACAGCTCGGGGGCTGCCGTGGCCTCGCGGAGGAGGTAGGGCACCAGGTCGTCCGGCGCAACGGAGGCCCGCTCCGTCACCCGTCCAAAGCGCGTCTCGGCGATGTGCCGGGCCAGGACCATGCTGTTGTACCGGTGTCCGTGGACGGCGCCGGAGTTGGCCGGCACGCCGTGCTTCTTGAGCCCTGGCGACGCCTGGCTGATCGTGCCCGCGAAGAAGATGCCCGGGACCGTGGCACTCTCCCAGAACGGCGTCACGGCCGGCAGGCGGCTGGCCCCGAAGGTGGCAACGCCGAGGTCCGGCAGGTCCAGGAGCGGGCAGGTGAAGCCGGTCGCCGCGATGACCTCGTCCGCCTCGACGGACATGGCGGTCCCGTCGTCCGTGCGGCGCAGCTCCACGCGGATCGCGTCGCCGACGGGGGTGAGGCCCGTGATGGACGCGTCGATGATGCGCACGCCGAGGCCCAGGAAGCTGTCCTCGAAAGGCTGCACGTAGCGCGCACGGACCCCGGCCAATGACTTGGTCTGGACGCTGGTCTTCGCGGGCGACGGTGAGCAGACGGTGATCGAGGACGCCCAGGGCGAGAGGCCCGTCGCGAGCTCGAAGCCGCTGTTCTGCTTGCCGATGATGAACACGCGGCGGCCGGCGTAGGACGAGGCGTCGCGGGTCTCCGCGTAGTGGCGCGCGAGCTCGATCCCCGGCGTCGCGGGGCTGAGGGGCTGCGCGATGCCGACGGCGAGCACCAGGACGCGGCAGCGGTACTCGCCGTCGCTGGTCTCCACAACGAAGATGGTGCCTCCTGGGCCCTCCTCGCGGCGTGTCCGCTCCCAGCGGGTCCCGTAGCGCACGGTGATGCCGGTGCGCTCCGCAAACGTCTCGAGGTTCGCCTGCATCCCCGGCCGTGACGGGAAGTAGGAGGTGTCATCGAGGAAGTCCGCCTGGAGCGAGCGCGCCTCCGGCTCGTCGGCCAGGAGGCTGTTCCAGTCGTACCGCTGGTACTCGCGCGTCCCGCGGGCGGCCGGCGCGAAGGGCTTGGTCCAGGACAGCAGGCGCTGGAAGAACGGCCAGCGGAGGAACATGCCGCCGGGGCCGTCGTCCGCGGAGATCACCGCGTGCTCGACGCCCTGTTGCCGGAGGCCGTAGGAGACCTGGAGCCCGCCCGGCCCGGAGCCGATCACCAGCGCCGGGTAGTCGCCGGGTGGGAAGGGGCGCTCGCCGGCGTCCACGCCTAGCTCCGCCAGCGGTTGGCGTTGCGCAGGCGACGGGCCTGCGCCTGGAGCATCCGGAACATGACGGTCGGGTGGTCGACCAGGAAGGGCTTGACGCCGGAGGCGCCCATCACGAGGCAGGCGAGCGGCGTGGAGGCCACGATGTCGGCCGTGGGCGGCTCGCCGAGGAGGATGGAGACCTCGCCGAAGAAGTCGCCGCGATGCAGCATCGACCGGGCCGTCCCGTCGATGCGCACCTCGGCCGACCCATCGAGGATCACGTAGAACCCGGAGCCGGTCAGCCCCTGGCGGAGGACCCGCTGGCCCTGGGCGATGGCGACCTCCTCGAACAGGCCGGCGACACCCAGCAGCTGCGGCGATCCCAGGTCCGCGAACAGGGCGAACCCGGCGAGGGTGTCGGCGAGCTCCTCGCGCGTGGCCACGGCGCCTCCTCTTCATCCCCCGCCGGGCGGCCTCGGTCGCCGCCGACCCGCATGGTCGCACACGTGGCTCGACGGCGGCGGCACGGGCTGCACGCGCCGGGACCCCACGGGTCCGACGCTGACGACGATGACACGCCGAGACAGACCGGCGGACGACCCGTTGACGGCGACGGGGACGCGGAGCACGATGACGCCCCCGCCGGGGAATGGAGGTGTCGATGCCGCCCGAGGCGTCCAGTCGAGAGGTCCTGATCGCTGCCTGCCCGCTGTTCCGCGACCTCGATGCCGCGGGCCTCACGGCCATGGGGGGCGCGGCCGTGGAGGTGGACTTCCCCGCGGAGCGCGTGATCGCCCGCGAGGGCGAGGTGGGCAGCGGGCTGTTCATCCTGGCCGCCGGCGCGGTCCGCGTCGTCCGCGACGGCGTCGTCGTGGCGCGGCTCGGCCCGGGCGAGTTCTTCGGCGAGCTGTCGGTGCTCGACGGCGCGCCACGCAACGCCTCCGTGATTGCCGACGGCCCCGTGTCCTGCCTGGCGCTCGCCACGTGGGACGCGGAGCGGGTCATGCGCGAGCAGCCCGGCGTGGCCCTCGCCGTCCTGCGGGTCGTGGTCGCCCGCCTGCGCGGGGTCACGCAGGACCACCGGGTCTAGCCGCGCGCCGCGGCAGGTGCAGAACGGAGGATCCGTGACCCCAGAGCGTCCCACCGGCACGGTCACGTTCCTGTTCACCGACATCGAAGGCTCCACGCGGCTCGTGGCCCGCGTGGGCGACGCCGCCTACGAGGCGCTCCTGGCCGAGGAGCGGCGGCTGGTCGTCGATGCCGCAGAGGCGGCCGGCGGCGTCGCGTTCGGGTCCGAGGGGGACGCCCACTTCGTCGCGTTCGGGTCCGCGTCGGCCGCCGTGCGCGGGGCGGTGGCGGCCCAGCGAGCCCTCGACGCGAGCCCGTGGCCCGGCGGCGAGGCGATCCGCGTCCGGATGGGGATCCACGCGGGCGAGGTGCGCCTGGTCGACGGGGACTACGTGGGCTTCGAGGTGCACCGGGCGGCCCGGGTCGCGTCGGCGGCGCACGGGGGCCAGGTGCTGGTGTCTGGAACGGCCCGCGCCCTGGCCGGCGACCCGGGCGACGGGATCACGCTGCGGGACCTCGGCGTGCACACGCTCAAGGACCTCGCGAGCCCGGAGCGACTGTTCCAGGCGGAGGCGGCTGGGCTGCGGACCGGGTTTCCGCCCGTCCGGTCGACCGGCGTCACCACGGGCAACCTGCCGGCGCAGCTGACCTCCTTCATCGGCCGTGCCGAGGTCGCCGCCGCGGAGACCCTGCTGGCCACGACGCGGCTCCTGACGCTCACCGGGCCGGGCGGCACCGGCAAGACGCGCCTGTCGCTGGTCATCGCGGCGTCGTGCGAGGAGCGCTACCCGGACGGCGCGTGGTTCGTGCCCCTCGCGGCGATCATGGAACCCGAGCTCGTCCCGTCGGCCATCGCCGGGGCCCTGGGGCTCCTGTCTCCCAGCCGTCCGCCCGAGGAACGTCTCCGGGAGCACCTCGCCGACAGGACGGTGCTGCTGGTGCTGGACAACTTCGAGCAGGTCGTGGAGGGGGCGCCCGCGGTCGCGGACCTCCTGCGCGCCGCGCCGGGCCTGACGGTCATCGTGTCGAGCCGTGCGCCGCTGCGCGTGGCCGGGGAGCAGGAGTTCCCGGTCCCGCCGCTCTCGCTGCCGCCCGCGGGGACGCGCGACCCGGGGGCCGTGGCCGCGTCCGAGGCCGGGCGCCTGTTCGCGGAGCGCGCCGCGGCCGTGCGCCCAGGCTTCGCGATCAGCGCGGAGAACGCCGCGGACATCGCCGAGGTGGTCCGGAGGCTCGACGGCCTCCCCCTCGCGATCGAGCTGGCGGCGGCCCGGGTGCGGCTCCTGGCACCCGCCGCGCTGGCGCGCCGCCTGGACGACCGGCTGGGGCTCCTCGCCGGTGGCGGCCGGGACCTGCCGGCGCGCCAGCGGACGCTGCGCGGGGCCATCGACTGGAGCCACGACCTGCTCGGGCCGGCGGAGCGGACGCTGTTCGCGCGCCTGTCGGTCTTCGCCGGTGGTGGCCCGCTGGAGCTCGTCGAGCCGGTCTGCGGGCTTCCCGCGGGCGATGGCGCCGACGCGGACCTCGACGGCGGCCTCGCGGCCGACGTGCTCGGGGCGCTCGAGCACCTCGCGGAGCAGAGCCTGGTCCGCATCGCCGAGGACGCCCACGGCGACGTCCGGTTCACGATGCTCGAGACCCTCCGCGAGTACGCGGCGGAGCGGCTCGAGGCGCGCGGGGCGACCCTCGCCCTGCGCGACCGGCACGCCGCCGAGGTGCTCGCCTTCGTCACGGCCGCGGGCGACGGGGCCGACCCCGGCACCCGGCTGGACCGCCTCGGCGAGGAGCACGACAACATCCGGGCGGCGCTGGACCACCTCGTCGCGACCGGTGATCGCGAGACCGCCGCGGCCCTGGTCTTCGGTGCGTGGCGGTTCTGGCACATGCGCGGCCATGTGCTGGAGGGCCGGCGGCGGATCGACCGTGTCCTCGCCATGCCGGGCTGGACCGACGACCCGAGCGTGGCGCGGCTGCGGGCCCTCGAGGCGGCCGGGGGCCTCGCCTACTGGGCCGGCGACATCCCTGGCGCGGGCGCCAGCTACGCGGAGGCGGTGCGCGAGGCCCGGCGCCTCGGCGACGACGGCGAGATCGCGAACGCCCTCTACAACCACTGGTTCACGCGCCGCCCGACGTCGGGCGTGGAGGACTGGGCGAGCCTCCTGGCCGCCGACGACCGGGAGTTCCTCGACGAGGCCCTGGAGATCTGGACGCGCCTCGGCGACGAGGACGGCATCGGGCGGGCGCTCTGGGGCCTCGGCGAGCATTACGCCTACCGCGGCGACTTTGCGGAGGCCGAGGACGCGACGACCCGGGCCCTGGCCATCTTCGACCGGCGCGGCGACCGGTTCTGGATCGCCTGGGCGCGGTTCACGCGCGCGTTCGCCCGGGCGCTGGGTGGCGATCTCACGGGCGCCGCGGCCGACCTCGCCGTCTGCCTGCGCGAGTTCCGCGAGACCCGCGACGTCTCGGGCCTGGTGCTCTCGCTGGCCGAGATGTCCAGCCTCCTGCTGCTCGCCGGGCGTGACGAGGAGGGCTATGAGGTCGGCGCGGCCGCCGAACGGGCGATGGCCGAGACGGGCCTCCACCTCGCCACGCTGTGGCCCACGGCGGACGTGCCGGCCATCGACCTCTCGACGGCTGACCCGGTGCTCGTCGCGGCCCTCGGGACGGGCCGCGAGCGGACGCGGGAGGCGGCCCTGGACCACGCGATCGTCATCGCGGACGGGCTGGCCGCCGGGTCGCGGGTGGGGCGCCCGACAACGTACGATTGAGCCGTGCAGGCCCGCGACGCCGCCCCCGCCGTCGAGCTCGACCCTGCCGGCCGCGGCCGGCGCCGGTGCACGCTGATCAGCCGTTGCGGCTCCTTCCTGTCCTGCTCGGACGACACCTGATCGAAGGCTCGCCATGACCGAGGGTGACCGCGTCGCCCCCATCGACTTCCGGATCGCGACCGTCGCCGAGCCGGCCGACGCCTGGCGCGCGGTCACGGACCCGGCCCGCGTCGCCGAGTGGTTCACGGACGCCACCACCCTCGGGCCCGTCGGCTCGCCGTACCGCCTCGACTTCGGCGACGGGAGCATCGTGGGCGGGACCGTGCTGAGCGTGGACCCGGGCCGATCCTTCGCGTACTCCTGGCACTGGGAGGGCACGGACGAGGCAGAGACCACCACCGTCACCTGGTCGGTGGAGCCGCGGGCCGGCGGCGGGTCCCAGGTCCACCTCGTCCACGACGGCTGGGTCGAGGCGGGGCTCGACGCCGATGCGCGGGACGACCACGAGGGCTACTGGTCCGGGTACCTCGACGATCTGCTCGACGTCCTCGGGGAGGCGTGACGGGGCAGCGGCGGCCCGGGCCGATGGCATCCCGGGCGTACGGGCGCTTCCATCGCGACGCGCGACTGATCCTCGTCACCAGCCTGGTGACGGGGGCGGCCGTCAGCCTCTGGTGGATCGACTTCAACCTGTACCTGGTGTCGCTGGGCTACACGGCCGCGACCATCGGCCTCGTGTCGACGCTCGCGTCGCTCGCCGGCGGGATCATCGCCTTTCCCGCGAGCGCCTGGTCGGACCGCGTCGGCCGGCGGGTCGTGTTCTACGGCGGGTTGATCGCCGGGATCATCGCGCTCGTCGCGCTGCTGGCGTCGGAGACCCTCCTCGTCGTCATCCTGTCGGCGGCCCTGTGGTCGATGGGGTTCCAGGCCTTCCAGGTCGTGATCTCGCCGTACATGACCGAGCACAGCGAGCCCGACCATCGCAACGAGCTGTTCGCGGTCCAGTTCGCGATCCAGAACGTGACCAACATCGTCGCCGCGATCCTCGGCGGGTTCGTCGCGACGGCGATCGCGGCCTGGATGGGGATGCCGGCCGGCGGGCCCGGGACCTACCGGATCATCCTCGTGATCATGCTCGTGCTCTCGGGGCTGGGACTGCTCACGGTCGCGCGGCTCACCGACGACCGGCCGTCCAGGACGATGGCGCCCCGGCTGCGGTCCCTCGGGGAGCCCGCCGCCTTTCCAGCCGACCCCCGCCGGTCGAAGACCTTCCTGGGCATCACGATCCGGGACCGGGCGCGCTTCGCGAAGCTGGTGATCCCGGGCCTCCTGATCTCGATCGGGGCGGGCCAGGTGATCCCGTTCCTCAACGTCTACATCCAGCGCAAGTTCGGGCTGGACCTCACCCAGCTCAACGCCGTGTTCGCATTCACCTCGCTGGGCACGGTGCTCGCGATCATGGCCCAGCCGTGGCTGGCAAGGCGGTTCGGCCAGATCACGTCGGTCGTCATCGTGCAGGGGCTGTCGATCCCGTTCCTGCTGGTGCTCGGGTTCTCGCCCATCCTGTGGACCGTCATCCTCGCGATGATGGTCCGCAACTCGTTGATGAACGCGGGCAACCCCATCTTCAACGCGTTCGCGATGGAACAGGTGACGCCCGTCGAGCGCGCCTCGCTGGCGGCCGCGATGAGCGTCCTGTGGCAGGTTGGCTGGGTCATCGGCGGGACGTGGTACGCGGTGCTGCAGGCGTCGCTCGGGTTCGAGGCGGGCTACACCGTGAACTTCATCACGATCATCACGCTCTACACGATTGCCACGTGCCTCTACTGGATCTGGTTCCGCGAGGCAGACCGTCGGGCGCTCGAGGCGCGGCTCGCGGCCTGAGGCGGTCCTCGCTCGCGAACCTGCGACTCGGCCTCGAGTCACCGGGCGGTCGCACGCGCGGCGGTGGAGCCCGGAATCGCCGGATCCGCTGTCCACCCCTGCGCCAGCCCGCCCGTGGCGACTCCGAGGCGAGTCGGGGTACCCCTCTGGGCCCTCCCGCCGGTAGACTGCGCGCCATGGCAGAGGCGCCCGTCCCCCAGCGCGCGAAGTCCGCGATCCCGAAGAACCCCGGCCGGCACGAGCTGGGGATGAAGGCAACGCTCCTGTTCCCGGACCGGGACATCGTGGAGCGGTTCTACGTGCCCCTGGTGTACACCGCGTGCCGCACCTGCTACTCGGAGCTCGAGCCCCAGGAGATCTTCCGGCGCGCCGTCGCTGGCGAGATCGCCCCGGCGTCGATGCAGCGGCTGATCGGCAACGTCATCGAGTCCGGTCATGGCTCCACCATCGAGCACATCGTGTTCACGTTCGCGCTCTCGGGCGTGTCGCGCACGCTGTCGCACCAGCTGGTCCGCCATCGTGCGGGCGTCGCCTTCGACCAGCAGAGCCAGCGCTACGTCAAGTACAAGGGCGCGGCCACGATGCTGCCGGCGACCATCGCCGAGGGCGACCCTGAGCTCCGCGGCCGCTACGAGGAGCAGGTCGAGGGCGCGTTGGGCCTGTACGCGGACCTGGTGGAGGCCGGCGTTCCCGGCGAGGACGCCCGCTTCGTGTTCCCGAACGCCACGCGCACGAACCTCGTCATGACGACGAACCTGCGGGCCCTGATCCACATGTCGGGGCTGCGCCTGTGCACGATGGCCCAGTGGGAGATCCGGCGCCTGTTCCAGCTGATCCGCCACGAGGTCTTCGGCGTCTCGCCGTTCCTGGGCTCGTTCCTGGCGCCGAAGTGCGTGCCGCTGGGCTACTGCGACGAGTTCAACAACCGCGACGAGCACTGCCCCATCCGGCCGCACAAGGACAACGTCCTGGGCGCCTGGGCGCAGAAGCGGGATGCGGCGCGGGCGGCCGGGCGGGAGCTGCCGGTCACGTGATCGCCCATGGGCACCCCCGATGACGATCCGCCTCGAGTTCAACCGGATCGCGCCGGGCGTGGAGATCGGGCCGCACCGGCACGGCGTGGAGACCGTCGTCTACGTCGCTGGCGGGGAGCTCCTCTTCGAGCACGGCGAGGGCATGGGCCGGCAGGCCCGCGTGCGCACGGGCGACGTCCTGTACGAGGCGCCGGCCGAGCTCCACCGGGTCCGCAACGAGGGCCCGCTGGACGCGCTCGCGCTGCTCGCGGCCGTCGATCCCGATCCCGGGCATCCGCAGGCGGCGCTGCTCCGCTGGCACGAGGAGCGCGAGCCGGTCCGGCGCGCGTCCGAGGCAAGGGTGGTCACGGACGACGCCATCAAGCACACGTTCCTCGTGGAACCCGGCGACTTCGGCTCCGTGACGTTCACGGTGACCGAGGTGGAGATGGCGCCCGGCGCCGAGGATGCGTGGCACCGCCACCCGGGCTCCGAGCACGCCATCGTCGTGTTCGAGGGACGCGGGACCGTCCACGTCGGCGACGTGGAGGAGGTCCTGGAGCCGCTCAAGGGCATCCGGATCCTGCCCGGCCGGTGCCACCGCGTGCGCAACGACGGGCGCCACCGCCTGCGCTACTTCGTGTGCGCGTCACCGGGCACGGACCCCACCATCGACCGCGCCCCCGCGGATGCGCCCACGCGCCGCCTCGACGCCTGACACACTCTCCTCAACTCGATCTGCACCAACCACGTCCATCACGCCCAGGAGACCAGACCATGGCCAAGCAGAGCCGGACCGCGAGCACACAGGGCAAGAGCAACCGGACACAGAGGAAGACGGTCACCACGCTCGGGGTCGTCGCCTTCGTCATCGCCGCCGCCATCACCGGGCTCGCCGGGATCTCGGGCACGGCCTGGTCGGGCTACGACCGCATGATCCTGCTGTTCATCGGCATCTTCTGCGGCGTCTTCCTGCTCGGGTACGTCCTCGACCGGGCGGCGAAGAACGCCCTCGGCGGCGGCCGCTGATCGCCGGCCGTCTCCCACACCCGGCGGCTGCTCAGGCGGTCGGGAGGCCCGCGACGAAACGGCGGATGACGCGCGCGAGCCTGGGGCCCGCGCTCGCGCCTGCCTCGAGCACCTCCTCGTGCGCCAGCGGCTGGCCGCTGTAGCCGGCGCCCGCGTTGGTGACCAGCGACACGCCGGCGACCTCGAGGCCGATCCAGCGCGCCGCGATGGCCTCGAGCACCGTGCTCATCCCCACCGCGTCCGCGCCGATGGTGTGCAGCATCCG
>Ga0302291_10000221_pt1 | contig 15944 bp, 13 predicted proteins | sample III_Fen_N1_4_FD_194548 | JGI IMG/M metagenome (GOLD analysis project Ga0302291, IMG submission 194548) | Peat permafrost microbial communities from Stordalen Mire near Abisko, Sweden - III_Fen_N1_4 | ecosystem: Environmental > Terrestrial > Soil > Wetlands > Permafrost | place: Sweden: Abisko... | reverse complement strand
AGGCACGGTAGGAGCCCAGCGACGGCCACGGACGCGGGTCGTGGCGCGCCGGTGCAGGCGGAGCCGGGACGGCGGGCTGTGGGCGGGCCGGGCCTGAGGTTGGTCGGGACGCGGCAGCGGTCGGTCAGGACGCGGCAGCCCTGGCGGGGGCAGCGCTCGAGGAGCCGGAGCCGGACGAGGAGCCGGAGCCGGACGACGAGCCGCTGCCCGAGGAGCCGGAGCCCGACGAGGAGCCAGAGCCGGACGACGAGCCGCTGCCCGAGGAGCCGGAGCTGGACGAGGAGCCGGACGAGGAGCCGGCCGAGGAGCCGGAGCCGGACGAGTCGCTACCCGACGATGAGCCGCTGCCCGAAGAACCCGAACCCGAGGCCCCGGCGGTCACCGGCGTCGTCGTCCCCGACCCCGAACCGCCGCCGCCGGACCGTCTCTTGGCACCCGCGCGCGCGTCGGTGCGGTAGAACCCGGGCCCCTTGAAGACGACGCCGACCGCGGCGAACACCTTGCGCAGCCGTCCGTCGCACTGCGGGCACACCGTCAGCGCGTCGTCGCTGAAGGACTGGTGCACGTCGAAGGCGTGACCGCACTCGGTGCATGTGTACGCGTAGGTGGGCACTGGCTCGTCTCCCGGTTGTTCGCGGAACCACCGTTCTCAGCGTGTTGCTGGCACTCGGCATTCCCGAGTGCCAGATGCTACCCCCGGCCGGGCCCGGCGCCGCGGGATACCCTGCCCCCGTGGCCCGTCCTCGCGCGCTCCGGACAGCACTCGTCGTCGTCGTCGCGGTGCTCGTCGTCGCCATCGTCGCCGTCGTCGGAGCCGTCGGCGTCGTGCTGCGCGGCCCGCTGCCGCAGACGTCGGGGACCGTGGACGTCGCCGGTCTGACCGGCGAGGTCACCGTCACCCGCAACGCCCAGGGTGTCCCCACCATCGCCGCCGGCACCCCGCACGACCTCTTCCTCACCCAGGGGTACGTCGACGCTCAGGACCGCTTCTTCCAGATGGACTACCGCCGGCACGTCACGGCCGGCCGGTTGTCCGAGCTGGTCGGTGCCGACGCGGACGCCCTGGCAGCCGACAAGGTGGTCCGCACGCTCGGCTGGCGGCGTGTCGCCGAGCAGGAGTGGCCCCTGCTGGCGCAGGGCACCCGCGACGCGCTCCAGGCCTACGCCGACGGCGTCAACGCCTACCTGGACGGGCGGTCGTCGGGCGACCTCGCGATGGAGTACACGGTGCTCGGCCTGCGCGTCGACGTCGCACAGCCCGAGGCCTGGGACCCGGTGGACTCCCTGGCCTGGCTCAAGGCGATGGCGTGGGACCTGCGGGCGAACTACGACGACGAGCTCGGCCGCGCCCTGGCCTACACCTCCCTGCGTGACGTGCAGCGGGTCGACGAGCTGTTCCCGGCGTACCCCGAGGAGCTCAACGCGCCGATCCTGGCCACGGCGGAGGACGCCGGCGTCGCGACCACGTCCACCGCGAACGCCCTGCCGCTCGGGGACACCGGGCTGCTGTCCGCGCTCGCGGCGGCGGCGCACGTCCTGTCCGCGGTGCCGCAGCTCGTCGGGACGTCCGACGCGGTGGGCTCCAACTCGTGGGTCGTGGCGGGCAAGTACACGGCGTCGGGGTCGCCGATGCTCGCCAACGATCCGCACCTGTCGCTGTCGGCGCCGGGGATCTGGTCGCAGGTCGGGCTGCGCTGCGCGCCGGTGTCCGCCGGCTGCCCGTACGACGTCGCCGGGTTCTCGTTCGCCGGCATGCCGGGCGTGATCATCGGCCACAACGCCGACCTGGCCTGGGGCCTGACGAACCTCGGCGCGGACGTCAGCGACTTCTTCGTCGAACGCATCGTGGGGGACACCCAGATGGTCGACGGCGCGCGGGTGCCGCTCACCGTGCGCACCGAGACGATCAGGGTCAACGGCGGCGCGGACGTCACCCTGCAGGTGCGCAGCACGACGCACGGCCCGCTCGTCTCCGACGTGCTCGACGTCCATGCGGCGATCGCGCCGGCCACGGCGGGCACCGTGAGCACCCGGTACGAGGTGGCGCTGGAATGGACCGCGCTGCGGCCGGGGCGGACGGCCGACGCGATCCTTGCGCTGGACACGGCGCGTGACGCGTCCGACGTCGCGGCCGCTGCGCGGTCGTTCGAGGTGCCGTCGCAGAACATCGTGTTCGCCACGACGGACGGGCACATCGGCTACCAGGCGCCGGGCCGCATCCCGGTGCGGTCCGACGTCGCGGGCGACATCCCGTCCGACGGGTCCTGGCCCCGGCCCGGCTGGGACAGCGCGTACGACTGGCACGGCTGGGTGCCGGCCGACCAGATGCCGCACGAGCTCGACCCGGCGCAGGGGTTCATCGTGGCGGCCAACCAGGCGGTGCTGCCGGCGGGCTCGGGTCCGTTCCTCGCCGACGACTGGGACTACGGGTTCCGCGCACAGCGGATCCGCACGTTGCTCACGGATCGGATCGCGTCCGGTGCACCCATCGACGCGCAGTTCACCGCCTCGGTGCAGATGGACCAGCACTGGGCGGCCGCGGACCTCCTGGTGCCCCACCTGCTCGCCGTCGACCTCGGCAACGGGTTCGACGCCGACGGCCAGAAGCTGTTGCGCGACTGGGACCGGGTCGCCTCGCCCGACTCCGCCGCGGCGGCCTACTTCGCCGCCGTATGGACCGAGGTGCTCAAGCTGACGTTCGCGGACGACCTGCCGCCCGGGAACGGCCCCACCGGGGACTCCCGGTGGGTCGAGGTGATGCGCACCATCATCGACAAGCCCGACTCGCCCTGGTGGGACGACCGGTCGACGGCCGGCACCATCGAAGGGCGCGACGACGTCCTGGCCCGGGCCATGGTGGCCGCCCGCACCCAGCTGACGGCGCACCTCAGCAGCCGCGCCACCGACTGGCGGTGGGGCCGCCTGCACGTCGTGGCACTGCAGCACCCGGTGCTCGGCGGCCCGACGGTGCCCTCGCTCGTGCGCGATCAGGTCAACCCCGACCCGGTCGGCGTGGGCGGCGGCCCGGCCATGGTGGACGCGACGGCGTGGGACACCTCGTCGGGGTCGTACGCCGTCACCAGCGGTCCGTCGATGCGGATGGTCGTGGACCTCGGCGACCTGGACGCCTCGACCTGGGTGAACCTCACCGGCACGTCCGGTCACCCGGGCAGCGCGCACTATGCCGACCAGCTGCACACGTGGGCGACCGGTGGCAGCTACCCCTGGACGTTCACCGCGGCGGCCACCACGGCCGACGCCCAGGGCACGCTCACCCTGCGGCCGGAGTCCTGAACCAGCGCACGTCGCGCGGCGTGGCCACGGCGTCCACCGCGCGGTCGTGCGGCGCGCGGGGCAGCGGCTCGCTCGTCACGTCGTGCACCTCCTCGGCGTACGTGACCGCGATGACGGGCACGCCGGGAGGGACGTCGCGCAGTGCGCGGTCGTACCAGCCGCCGCCCTGCCCCAGGCGGGTGCCGGCGGTGTCGACCGCGAGGGCCGGGATGAGCACCACCTCGGCCGCGCTGATCGCGGCCGCGCCCAGCGTGGGTCCGCTCGGCTCCAGAGGCCGGCCGGGGGCCCGCTCGCGCAGGTCGTCGGCGCCGGCGTACGCGGCCCAGTCGCGCTGCAGGCCGGAGCCCAGCACGGGGAGCAGCACCCGGGTGCCGCGCTCGGCGAGCAGCTCGAGCAGCGGGCCCGTGCCTGGCTCGCCGGGGCGCGCGGCGTAGAGCGAGACGCAGTGGGCAGCGGCCACCTGGGGGATCGCCGCGACCACCGCGGCGAGCGCGCGTGCATCCTCCTCGCGGCGGCGGGACGACCGGTGCGCGCGGGCCTCCCGGATGCGGCGGCGCCAGCGCTCCTTGAGCTCCTCGAGGTCGTCCTCGTCCGCCGGGACCGGCACGTGCGTGCGTTCGCCGCTCATGGCCCACAGTGTCGCAGTCGTCGCCCCGGTGGTGCGCCGCGACCCGCACCGTGCGACCGGCGACGGTCCGGAGGGCGGCGGGGCGCCGCGGGGTCAGTCGCCGAGAACGGTGTCGTCGGGCACGGAGCGCGGGCCGCCCTCGTCGGGAAGCGACGCGTGGCCCCGCACGACGACGCCGGCGCCGAACGTCCAGTCGCCGTGCACGGTCAGGCTCGCCGCACCGCGCAGGGACGGCGGACCGGCCGGGAAGCGCCGGTCGAAGGCGCCGATGGTGGCGAAGAACGCGCGGTCCAGCTCGACCAGCGGGGCCTCGTCGACCGCGAGCCGGGGGGTGGCATCGGCGCCGAGCGCGTAGGCGTCGGACCGGAGCACCAGCAGGTCCGTCGTCGTCTTGACCGGCAGGAAGCGTGCGCGCGGCACGACGATCGCGGTCGCCCCCTCGAACACCTCGATCGCCGCGCCCATCGCGGACTCGATCTGCACCACCCGGGGCGACGTCGGGTCGGCCGGGTCGACCGTCTTCTCGTTGCGGATCAGCGGCAGGCCGAGCACGCCGTGGCGGGCGGCCAGCTCCGCGCGCAGCGCCCGCAGGTCGAACCACAGGTTGTTGGTGTGGAAGTACGGGTGCTGCTCGGTGTCGGTGAAGAAGGCCATGTCCTCCGGCGCGGTCTGCGCGGTGTCCCGCAGGATGAGCCGGCCGTCGGCGCAGCGGACCGCCAGGTGGCCGCCCTTGCGGTCGGCGGCGGTGCGTCGGCACAGCTCGGCGGCGTAGGGGGCACCGGACGCGGCGAACCAGCCGGCGATGCGCGCGTCGGGCGCGGCGCCCAGGTTGTCGGAGTTGGACGTGGCGGCGTAGCGGAAGCCCGCGTCGAGCAGCGCGTCGAGCACGCCCGAGGCCCAGATCGCCGTGTAGAGGTCGCCGTGGCCGGGCGGGCACCACTCCAGGGCGGGGTCGGCCGGCCACGTCACCGGCGTCAGGTCGTCGGCCCGCAGCTTGGGCTCGGAGTTCTGCAGGAAGTCCAGCGGCAGGCCCGCGACGGGCAGGTCGGGGAAGGACGAGAGCGCGGCGAGCGTGTCGGCGCGGGTGCGGAAGCTGTTCATCGTCACCAGCGGCAGCTGCACGCCGTACCGGGCGCGCGCGGCGCGGACCTGCTCGACGGTGACGTCGAGGAACGTGCGTCCGTCGCGCACCGGGAGCAGGGACTTGGCGCGATCCATGCCCATCGACGTGCCCAGGCCCCCGTTGAGCTTGATCACCGCGGTGTGGCTCAGGGCCTCGCGGCACACCTCCTCGGGGACGTCCACCTCCTCGAGCCGCGGCGGGGCGAGCAGCGGACGGATGGAGTCCTCGCGGATGAGGCCGGTGGCGCCCTCCTCGAGCTGGCGGTAGTAGTGCGTGAACACCTCGACCGCCGCCGGTGCGACCCCCGCACCGCGCATCTTGTCCTGGGCCGCCTGCAGCCCTGCATCGCTCATGGCATCAGATCGTACGGACGCGCGCGGTCCCGGACCGGGCGACGACGGCCCGGCGAGGCACAATCGGGCCATGAGATCCGTCCAGGACCAGCTGGCCGCCGTGATGGCGGCCGTCGGCCCGGTGTCCCCGCTCGATGTCGTGCTGCACGACGCGATGGGCGCCGTGCTGGCGGATGACGTCAGCGCGCGCAGTGACGTGCCCGCCGTGGCGGTGGCCGCCCGGGACGGGTACGCGGTGGCCGCGGCGGACACGGAGCGCGGTGACCTGCACCTGCCGGTGGCGCACGACGTCGGCCCGGGCGGGGTCCCGGGGCTGCGGCTGGTCCCGGGGACCGCGGTGCGGGTGGCCTCCGGCGCGCCGATGCCGTGGGGGGCCGACGCGGTGGTGCCGGTGGAGGAGACCGACCGCGGGGCCGCGCGGGTGGCGCTGTCGCGGTCGGCGGTGGCGGGGCAGTGGGTACGGCCCGCGGGTGCGGACGTGCGTGGCGGCGACCTGGTGCTGCGGGCCGGGACCCGGTTGGGTGCCCGGCAGCTGGCGCTCGCGGCGGCGATGGGCCTGGGGCGGCTGCCGGTGCACCCGACGCCACGGGTCGTGATCGTCTCGGTGGGCGACGAGCTCGTCGAACCGACCAGCCACACGTCGCCGTCCGCCGGGAACCCCGTCGTCTACGAGGCGGACGGGCACGCGCTCGAGGCGGCGGTCCGGGACGCGGGGGCGGTGCCGGTCCGGGTGGGCGTCGTCTCCGACGACCCCGCGACGCTGCGCGAGACGCTCGCCGACCAGCTGGTGCGGGCCGACCTGCTCGTCGTCACCGGTGGACTGTCCGAGCACGCGCAGGACACCGTCAAGGACGTCCTGTCCGGCATCGGGGAGGTGCGCATCGATCACATCGCCATGACCCCGGGCTCCCGGCACGGCTTCGGCACGGTCGGGGTGGTGCTCGGTCGCGATCGGGACGTGCCGGTGTTCGCCCTGCCGGGGCACCCGGTGGCGGCGCAGGTGGGCTTCGAGGTGTTCGTCCGGCCGGCGCTGCGGCAGATGGCCGGGCACGTCGAGGTGTTCCGGCCCTCGGTGGCGGCCGCGGTGGACATCGGTTGGTCGTCGCCGCCGGGGGTGCGGCAGTTCGTGCCGGCGTCGGTGGTGGGCGCGCCCGACGAGGGCTACCGCGCCACCGTGCTCGGCGACCCCGCCGCCCCGGGCATCACCGACCTGGCCCACGCCGACGCGCTCGCGGTGGTCGGCGAGCGCGAGTCGGCGGTGCGGGCCGGCCAGGTGGTGCACTGCCTGGTGCTGGAGGGCTGATGGCGACAGGTTGGCCCGCGGTGCTCACCGAGGGCTCCGTGCGGCTGCGGCCCCTGCGCCGCTCGGACGCGCACGCCTGGCTCGCGCTGCGCGGCGCCAACGCGGGGTGGCTCGAACCGTGGGACGCGACGAGCCCGGTGCCGGTGGCCGGGCCGCGCCCCACCTTCGGCCAGTTCGTCCGGACGCTGGCCGCGCAGGGGCGGGACGGTTCGGCGCTGCCGTTCGGCATCGAGTACGCCGGCGAGCTCGTCGGCCAGCTCACCGTCTCCACCATCATCTACGGCTCGCTGCGCTCGGCGGCGATCGGCTACTGGGTCTCGCAGCACGTCGCCGGTCGGGGCATCACGCCGACGGCGGTGGCGATGGCCACGGACCACTGCTTCGGCGCGCTCGGCCTGCACCGCATCGAGGTGAACATCCGGCCGGAGAACCGGCCGTCCCTGCGGGTGGTGGAGAAGCTGGGCCTGCGGGACGAGGGGCTGCGGGAGCGGTACCTGCACATCCAGGGGGAGTGGACGGATCACCGCACGTTCGCGGTGACCACCGAGGAGGTCCCCGACGGTCTGCTGGCCCGCTGGCGCCGCACCCACCCCGCCCCGCCCTGACGGCTCGCCCCGACAGGCACCACCCCGCCTGGCCTGCACGTCGACGCGCACCATCGGCGTGACGGTGCGCCCTGGGTGGGCTCGGGGCCGCGGGAGCCCGCGGGGAGGGGTGGGCGACACGCCGCGCGCGTCCGGGGGAGGTGCCGGAGGGACCCCTACCGTCGGGTCGTGAACGATCTTGCAGGCCCGGTGGCGCTTGCGCTGGTGGGTCTGTGGGTGGCGTACCTGGTGCCGACGAAGGTTCGGCACCGGCAGCAGCTGCTCGAGTCGCGGGTCGATGACCGGTACTCCGAGGCGCTCCGGGTGGTCGCCGTGACCTCCCGGTTGCCGGCCGGTGACGACCTGCGAGCGGGGCGGGTGCTGCGCACGGTCCGGGCGACGAGCCCGACCGGCGGGCACGCCGGCACGACGGGGCTACTCACCCCGGGTACAGGGCTCCTGGTGACCGCCGGGAGCCGGACTGGAGGGACCGTGGACCGACCGCACTCCGCACCGGAGCGGATCACCGCCGACGCCGCACGCCGGGCCGCCCAGGCCCGGGCCGCCCGCGCGGCCGCAGCCGCCCGCCGGGCCGCCGCGGCCCGTCGACGCGGGGTGCTCGCCGGGGGCCTGCTCGCCGTCACCGTGCTCGGGTTCACGCTCACGGCGCTGCTGCCTGCCGTCAGCCTGCTGGCGGGCGTGCTGCCGGCCGTGGCGCTCGGAGCGGTCGTCGTGCTCGGCCGCAGCGCGGTCGTCGCGGGCCGACGCGCCGACGCGGCGCTGGCCGCCACCATCGACCGGCAGGAACGCACGGCGGCCGACCCACGCAGCGGCTCGCTGCCGGCGGTGCCGGCCCGGACGGCGTCCGCCGCGCCCGCCGCACCGCGGTCCGCCGCGGTGCCGATCGTCACGGGCCGGGCGGTGCACCCGTCCGATGCGACCACCGAGGTGTTCGAGGCGATCGTCGCCGACCAGGGGGAGCGGGGCCGCTCGGTGCGACACGCGACCGGCGCGATCCCGACGGTGGCCAAGCGCGAGACGACCGTGGGCTCCGCAGCCCGGGAGGGGACGCCGACACCGGTGCCGATGCTCGCGAGCGCCGACACGGACGGCTGGCACCCCATCCCGGTTCCGGTGCCGACCTACGTGACGAAGCCGGCCGCGCCGCGGCGCGAGCCTGCCCCGCTGGTCGACCTGGAGGGCTCGACGGCGCTGGCCCCCGACGTGCTCCTCGACGACGAGGTGCGCACTCCCGAGGCGCCCGTCGAGACGTCGGGGAGCATCGACCTCAACGCCGTGCTGGCCCGGCGGCGGGCCGCCGGGCAGTGACCGGGGAGCTCACCCGGGGCTCGTTCGGCCCGCGGGTGGGTGCTAGTCTGTAGGCCGCTTCACGGGGCTATGGCGCAGTTGGTAGCGCGTCTCGTTCGCAATGAGAAGGTCGGGGGTTCGAGTCCCCCTAGCTCCACCCCACGTCGAAGGCCCCGCCTCCCTGCGCACCGCAGGGACGGGGCCTTCGTCCTTCTCCGGGCGGGGCTCATGGCTCCGCGCGCGCAGGGCCCGGCGATGGCAGCATGGCGGGGGTGCGGACGGCGCTGGACGAGCTGAGCGCGATCGTCCGGCGTGAGCCGGACGCGACGTTGATCACCGCGTCCCGGGAAGTCGAGCACGGGCACCTTCCCGTGCTCGTCCGGCTGCTGGGCGGCGCGGACTAGCTCGCGTGGCGGGCGCTCCGAGGCGTCAGGAGCGGTGGGCCGCGCGGAACTCCTCGGCGATCTGCTGCGCCTGGGCGCTGATCAGCGCACGCAGGTCGGCGAACAGAGCCAGCACCTGGTCGTCGGCCGCGCCACCGTCGCGGGCGGCCAGCCACAACCGCCGCGCCATGTGGACGTCGTCGTCCGTCACGTCCACCCGCAACTCGTCCATCACGCCACCCCTCGAGCGGTTCTGTGCCAGCAAGGTGGCGGCGGGAGGCCCCCTGATACCCGTCGGCGCTGTGGGCGGCCCGGCATGGGGCAGCGACCCGGCTGGAACGATAGCGCGGCGCCGGGCGCGCCGGGGGTCGTTTCCACAGGTCAGGGGGCCGTGACTGGGGTCGAGCCTGCGGCGTGACGGGCAGGGGGGTCGACCTGCTCCACGCCGTGATGGCGTGAGTGCTCGCCGTCCAGCGACGGCGGCTCGCGGTGCGCGCCGTGCTGGCGAGGCGGCCCGCCGGTAGCGTGCCGGTGGGGGGGCGCGAGGGCGTCGCCCACGTCGACGAAGGAGCCGCGTGAACGCTGTGGAGGCCGGCGCTGCGCCCGCCCTGGTGCCGGCGCCCCTGGTGCTGCGGGTGGACCAGGCAGGGCCGTTCGTCGTCGGCCCCGCGACCGCCGTCGTCGTCGGCCCCGGCGACGAGCTGCTCGCCGTCGGGGTCGGCGTCGCCGATCTGCTGGGACGCCGGCGCGGCCACGCCGTGCCCGTGCGGGTGGCGCGGCCCGACGAGACCGCCGCTCCGGGCGCGGTCGTCGTGCTGCTGTCGGACGCGGCGGCGGACGGTCTCCCGGCGGGCGACGAGGCCTACCGGCTCACCGCCACCGCCGACGTGGTGCACCTCGTCGCGCGCACCATCGCCGGTCTGCAGCGCGCCGTCGCCACCCTGCGTCAGCTGCTGACGGACGACGGGACGGTCCTCCCGACGATCCCCGCCGTGCTCGTCGAGGATGCGCCGCGCTACGCGTGGCGCGGCCTGTCCGTGGACGTCGCCCGGCACATGGTGGCCCCCGACGACCTGCGGCGGATCATCGACCTCATCGCGTCGTACAAGCTCAACGTGCTGCACCTGCACCTCACCGACGACCAGGCGTGGCGGTTGGACCTGCCGTCCCGCCCGGAGCTGGTGGCTCGCTCGTCGGGCGCGTCGGTCGGGGGCGACCCGGGCGGCCACTACACGGCCGACGACTGGGCGGCCCTGCTGGCGCACGCCGCCGCGCGCGGCGTCACGGTGGTGCCCGAGATCGACGTGCCGGGGCACGTCAACGCGGCGCTGCACGCGTACGGCGAGCTGGTGCCGGGCGGCGAGCCGGTCGAGGAGTACCTCGGCGTGGAGGTGGGCTTCAGCCGGTTGACCGCCGCGCTGCCGGCCACTGCGGTCTTCCTCGAGGACGTGTTCGGCGACCTCGCGGCGATGACCCCGGGGGAGTACCTGCACATCGGCGGCGACGAGGCCATGACCCTGGACGGCGACGACTACGCGGCGCTGACGGGCGCGGCCGCCCGTGTGGTGCGCGCCCACGGCAAGCGCGTCGTCGGCTGGCAGGAGATCGCCGCCGCTCCGCTGGAACCCGGCACCGTCGTGCAGCTCTGGGACGTGCGCGCCGACACCGCCCCGGTCGTCGCGGCCGTCGCAGCGGGCGCCCTGCTGCTGGCCTCGCCGGCGCCGCACGCCTACCTGGACCTCGCCTACGGCCCCGGCTTCCCCTTGGGCCAGGACTGGGCGGGGTACGTCGACGTGCGCGACGCCTACGACTGGGACCCGGCGACCGTGCTGCCCGGCGTGGACCCGGCCGCGGTGATCGGCGTCGAGGCCGCCGTGTGGACCGAGACGCTGCGCACGTTCGACGACCTGATGACGATGCTGCTGCCCCGGCTGGCCGCCGTCGCCGAGGTGGCGTGGTCGGCGCCGGAGCGTCGGGACTGGGAGGGCTTCCGGGTGCGCCTCGCCGGGCAGGCCGCCGGCTGGGACGCGCTGGGCCTGGCCTGGTACCGCTCGTCGCAGATCGACTGGCCGACCTGACCCACGCCGGCCCCGCGGGTCGCGAAGGCGGCTACACCCAGGTCTGGAACCACATCCGGATGTGCCACTGCCACCACGGGATCACCTGGGCGCTCCACACCGGGTAGAAGAAGAGCCCGACCCCGACCACCAACGCCGCGAACGCTCCGACCCACCAGGCCGCGCGGCGCCGCGAGGGTTCAGGCAGCTCGCCCGGTGGCCCGATCAAGAGCCCGAGCACGTACACCAGCGTGAGCACCACCCACGGCACGAACGCCACCGAGTAGAACGTGAAGATGGTCCGGTGGGCGTAGGCGAACCACGGCAGCCAGCCCGCCGCGATGCCGGAGAGCACCGCGCCGGCCCGCCAGTCGCGGTGCCGGACCAACCAGTAGACGGCGACCAGCATGGCGGCGGCGCCGGCCCACCAGATCATCGGGTTGCCCACCGCGAGGATCGCCTGGGAGCACCGGTCGGAGCCGCAGGCGGCCTGCGCCTGGGCTCCCGTCAGCTCGGAGATCTCCGTCGGGTAGAAGTACGACGTCGGCCGCCACTGGATGATCCAGCCGAGCGGGTGCGCGGCGTACGGGTGCGCCGCCTCCAGGGTGTTGTGGAAGTGCCACATGTCCTCGTGGAACTTCCACAACGAGCGGAGAGCCGGCGGCATCCAGAGCTGACCCTTGCCGGGGTTCTCGGCGGCCCACTGCCGCCCCCAACCGTGCGACGAGGCGAACCAGGAGCTCCACGTCGCGAGGTAGGTGAGCAGCGCCCCTGGCACCAGCACCAGGAAGGCCGGCACGCCGTCGCGCAGCACACCGGTGCGGACCCAGTGCCGGGCGCCGACGGCACGCCGTGCGGACAGGTCCCACGCGACGCTCATCAGGCCGAACACGGCGAGGAAGTAGATGCCGGACCACTTGGTGCCGATCGTCAGGCCGAGCAGCGCGGCGGCGGCGATCCGCCACCAGCGCACCCCGAGCCCGGGGGCCCAGTCGAGCACGCCACCCGAGTCCAGCAGCGGCGCCGCGCGCGCCGCGAGCCGTCGTCGGGACTGCTCGCGGTCCAGCACCAGGGCGCCGAACGCGGCGAGCGCGAAGAACATGACGAACGGGTCGAGCAGCGAGATCCGCGAGTGCACGATCGCCTGACCGTCGACCGCGAGGAACAGGCCGGCCAGCGTGCCCAGGGCCGTCGACGCGAACAGCCGGCGGGCGATCCGGGCGAGCATGAGGATGGCCAGCGTGCCGAAGAACGCCACCGACAGCCGCCAGGCGAACGAGCTGGTGACGCCGCCACCGGCCTGGATGCCGAGCGCGATCATCCACTTGCCCACCGGCGGGTGGACGACGTACTCCGGGTCGATGCCCAGCATGCTGGTGTCGCCGGCCTCGAACCCGGGGTTGGGATCCTTGCCCCAGGACGCCTCGTAGCCGCGGGCCAGCATCGAGTAGGCCTGCTTGACGTAGTACGTCTCGTCGAAGACGAGCACGTGCGGAGTCGCCAGCCGCCAGAACCGCAGCACGCCGCCGAACAGGGTCACCGACAGCGGCAGCACCCAGCCGAGCACCCGCGCCCGGCGGGTCGCGTCCAGCGCGAGGGTGGCGTCGCCGAGCAGGCGACGCTGCAGGCGCAGCAGCGTGGGCTCGGCGGCGACGTGGTCGGCGTCGGCGGCATCGGGCTCGGCTGGGTAGGCGGCGGCGTCGGGTGCGGGGCCGTCAGGCGCGTCGAGCGGATCGGCCTCGTCGGCCCGCGCAGTGGGCTCGTCGTCGCGGGACGGCCAGGCGCGGCCCGAACCGGTCACGGCGGTCCCGCCGGTCACGGACGGATCGGTCGGCGAGGAGACGGGCTCGTCGTGGCCGGTGGACGACACCCGGTCATCGTAGGGGTCGCGGATGGGCGTGGGAGGCTGATCGTCGTGACCTCGACGAGCCCTGCCGCGACCGGCCGTGTGGTGCTGGCGGCGACACCGATCGGGGACGTCTCCGACGCGTCCGCGCGGCTGCGCACGCTGCTCGAGCAGGCCGACGTGGTCGCCGCCGAGGACACCCGACGCACCCGTGACCTGGCCCGACGCCTCGGTGTGAGCATCGGCGGGCGGCTGGTGAGCTATCACGAGCACAACGAGGCGTCGCGCGTGGACGAGCTGCTCGCCGTGGTGGCGGCCGGCGGGACGGTGCTGGTGGTCTCCGACGCCGGGATGCCGACCGTGTCCGATCCGGGCTTCCGGCTGGTCGCGGCGGCCCTCGCGGCGGGGTTGGCGGTCACCGCGGCGCCCGGGCCGAGCGCGGTGCTCACGGCGCTCGCGCTGTCCGGCCTGCCGACGGACCGGTTCGCGTTCGAGGGCTTCCCGCCGCGGCGGCCCGGGGAGCGGGCCCGGGCGCTGGCCGCGCTGGCCGACGAGCGGCGGACCCTGGTGTTCTTCGAGGCGCCGCACCGGGTGGCCGCCTTCCTCGACGCCCTGGTGGAGGCGTTCGGCGCGGACCGTCCGGCCGCGGTATGCCGGGAGCTGACCAAGACGTACGAGGAGGTGCGCCGCGGTCCGCTGGCCGAGCTCGTGGCATGGGCGCGGGCCGGCGAGGTCCGCGGCGAGGTGGTGGTGGTGGTCGGAGGCGCGCCGGCGCCGGGCCCGTCGTCGGTGGGGGACGTCGTCGGGCAGGTGCTCGCCCGGGTCGCGGCGGGCGAGCGGCTGAAGGACGCCGTCGGCGCGGTGGCCGTCGATCGCGGGGTGCCGAAGCGGGCCCTGTACGACGCGGCCGTGGCCGCCGGTCGCGCGCAGCGCTGAGCCGCCCACAGCCCTGCGATCGAGAGCCTCACCCACAGGCATAGCAGCAGGTCAGATGCTGTTTTTCGGTTGCGGAACGGGCCGGCGCGGGGTAGTCTTCGAACAGATGTTCGACGATGCCGGAAGGGGGAGAGTGACATGGCGGGAGCTGCGCCTCTCGGGCTTTCGGCCTCATCAGGCTCCGCTCCCGTGACCTGCGTTCCGGCCGCCACGCGCTCGGCGGCCGTGCCGCCGGCGCTGCCCGACGAGTTCGCGGCATGGGACGCGGCGGCGCGGACGGCGCTGGCCGCCGCGGCGCGGGCGGACGAGTGGGATGCCCCCGCCCGTGCCGGCGCGCTGGCATGGCTGGCGAAGCACCGGGACCTCGTCGCGCTCGTCGAGAGCCGCGTGCTGATCGCGGAACGGCAGGCCGGCACCTGGTCGTTGCGGGGCGATCGCGACCTGGCGTCCTTCGCCGGCCGCGTGTCGCGCGAGGGCCGGGGCGCCGGGTTCTCGGCGGTCGGCCGGGCCGCGACGCTGAGCTCGATGCCCCGGCTGGCCGAGGCGTTGGCGGACGGTCCGGTGACGACGACGCACCTCGCGGAGGTCACCCGGGCCGCCGCGTCCTCGCCGCTGCTCGCGGAGCACCTGACGACCGACGAGGGTCAGGCGGCGGTCGTCGAGCTGGCGGCCAGGCTCGACGGCACCGCCTTCGGCAAGGAGCTGCGCCGGAGAGCCGCCTCCCTCGACCCGGCGGCGCGGCAGCGCACGCACGACGAGCAGCGCGCCAGGCGCTTCCTCACCCTGTCGCACACGCCGGGCGGCACCCTCGTCAAGGGACTCCTGGACAGCGTCGCCGGCTACAAGCTCGCGAAGGCGCTCGACGCCCACGACCCTCGGCCCGCGGTGGACGACGACCGTGACCGTGACCAGCGGCGGGTGGACGCGCTGGCCGCCATGGTCGACCGCGCCCTGACGGAGCGCGCCGCCGCGTCCGGTCCGATCGCGCCCGCACAGGGCATCGTGACGTTCAGCGAGCGGACCTGGGCCGCGCTGCGCTCTCGTCGGGATGCTGCCGGGTCGTCGGACGGGGCCGCCGAGGCGAGCTCCGCGGCCGGGTCGGCGGCGGACGTCGTCACTGCGCTGCGGGGTGCCCCGCCCGTGGTCGACGAGACCGGCGCCGTGTGGCCGGCGTCGGAGGTCGCGCGGGCACTGTGCGGCTGCGCGCTCACGCGGGCCGTCGTCGACGCCGCCGGTCAGACGCTCGACCTCGGCCGGGAGTCCCGCCTGTTCACTCGGGCGCACTGGCTCGCGTTGCACGCCTCGGGTGTGCAGACCTGCGGGGTCGACGGCTGCGGCATCCCCCTGCGCTTCGCCGAGCTGCACCACATGGCCTGGTGGGACCGCGACCGGGGGCCGACGGACCTGGAGTGCTGCGCACCCGAGTGCAGCTACCACCACCACGAGATCCACCGCCTCGACATCCGCGTGGCGCGGCGTGCGGATGGCTCCTTTGAGCACCGCCACCCGGACGGTCGCCTCTACGGTGGATCACCGCCCGTGGAACGCGACGACGGGTCGACAGGCCCGACCGGGGTCCGACGCGGCACCGAGCCGCGGTCAGGCGGCCGAGGACGCGATCAGCTCGGCGCCGGCGGCGGCCATGTCGCTGCGGGCGGTTGCGCCCAGCGCCGGGGAGACCGGGACAGTGAGGTCGGTCAGCACGCGGGCACCGAACCCGCCGGCCAGGGCGTCCAGGGTCGTCGCGCGGACGCAGTGCGACTCGGCGATCCCGACGACGTCGATGTCCGCGATCCCGCCCTCGAGCAGGATCGCCATCAGGCTGCGGCCGCTCTCGTCGACGCCCTCGAACCCTGAGTAGGCGGCCGCGTAGGCACCCTTCTTCACGCTCGCGTCCGGGTGCAGGTCGGCCAACGCCGGGTGCAGCTCGGCCTCGGCAGTGCCCGCGACGCCGTGCGGCGGCCAGGTGTCGACGAAGTCCGGCGCGGCGGCGAAGTGCCCGCCCGGGTCGACGTGCCAGTCCTGGGTGGTGACGACGAGGTCGTACCGGTCGCGGTGCCCGGCGGCGTACGCGGCGATGGCCGCGGCGGTGGCGTTGCCACCCGCGACGGGCAGGGCGCCGCCCTCGC
>Ga0302291_10000219_pt1 | contig 15953 bp, 18 predicted proteins | sample III_Fen_N1_4_FD_194548 | JGI IMG/M metagenome (GOLD analysis project Ga0302291, IMG submission 194548) | Peat permafrost microbial communities from Stordalen Mire near Abisko, Sweden - III_Fen_N1_4 | ecosystem: Environmental > Terrestrial > Soil > Wetlands > Permafrost | place: Sweden: Abisko... | reverse complement strand
ACGTCCCCACCCCAGGCGCCCAGCGCCGCGGGCCGCTGCGCCGCTGCGCCAGCGCGCTGCTGCTGGCCTGCGCCGCAGCGGCCCACGCCCACCATTCGTTTGCGATGTACGACGGCGACAAGCCGCAGCTGCTGTCGGCCACCGTCAAGGAGTTCCAGTGGGCCAACCCGCATGTGCTGCTGTGGCTGACCGCCGACCCCAAGCCCGGGCAGAAGGAAGGTGATGTCTGGACCATCGAGGTCTCCACCAGCCCGGGGCCGCTGACGCGCATAGGCTGGACCAAGCACTCGATCGAGCCAGGCGACAAGGTACAGGTCGAGATCAACCCGCTGCGCAGCGGCGAGCTGGGCGGCCAGTTCCGCAAGCTCACCATCGTCAAGACCGGGCAGGTGCTGACCACCGCGCTGCCCAACCCCGACGAAAAGCCGCTGATCGTGCCCACCAAGCCCTGAGCCTGCGCAGCGCCGAAATGTCTGCATATCCACCTCTGCGCTTGGTTTGGCGCGCGCTGCTGCCGGCGCTGGTCGCGACCTGCGCCAGCCTGGCGCTGGCCGCCGCCGATGCGGTGGACCTGCGCGCGGCCGATGTCGACGCGGTGGCGGCCAGCCCGCTGCTGAGCGCCGCCGCCGCGCAGCGCGCGCGACCGCTGTATGCGCGCCATTGCGCCAGCTGCCACGGCGAGCAGCGCCAGGGCGACCCGGCGCGCGGCGTGCCCAACCTGGCCGACGCCAACTGGCTGTGGGGCGACGCCACCGAGGACAGCGAACTGCAGGCCTTGCTGCAGACACTGCGGGTTGGCATACGCGCCGAGCATGCAAAGACGCGACGCATCGCCGACATGCCGGCCTACGGCCCGACCGCCGCACCCGCCCAGCGGCTGAGCGAGACGCAGATCGACGAGCTCACCGACACCGTGCTGCGGCTGTCGGGCCAGCCGCACGATGCCGCCGCCGCGCAGCGTGGCGCCAAACTGTTCAACGGTGCGCCGAACTGCTTTGACTGCCATGGCGCCGACGGCCGCGGCAACAGCGACTGGGGCGCCAGCGACCTGACCGTGGCCGCCAGCAGCGGCTGGCTGTGGGGCAACAGCCGCGCGGCGATACGCCAATCCATACGCGGTGGCCGCGCCGGCCGCTGTCCCGACTGGGGCGGCCGGCTCGACGAGAGCGACCTCAAGGCGCTGGCCGTCTGGCTGCGCGCCAGCGCGGCGCACTGAAGCGCCGCCCCCCCTCCCCAACGTCCAGCCACAGCCTAGACCGCACAGCCATGCCGATCCGCGCCCTCACGAACCTGGCCGCCATGCTGGCCGCCGCCGTACTGGCCAGCACCACGCCGCTGCCGGCCGCCGCCCAGACCGCCGGAACCAATCCGCCGCCCGCCGCCCGCGACTGGGCCGACCTGGCCAAGCTGCCCGACTGGAGCGGCGTGTGGACGCCCAACATCAGCGACCAGAACGCGCAGATCAAGAGCAACCCACTGCCCTGGTTGCCAGCGGTGCAAACCGTGATCAGCCGCCTGGAGGCCGAAGAGAAGGCCGGCCGCCCCAAGGGCCTGTGGGTGGACTGTCTGCCGCTGGGCATGCCGGGCTGGATGATCAAGTCGCACAACGCGCTGGAGCTGCTGTTCACCCCCGGCCGCGTGACCGTGCTGGGCGAGGTCGACGGCAACCGGCTGCGCCGCATCTACACCGACGGCCGCGGTCATCCGGACGACCCCGACCCCAGCTTCCACGGCCACTCCATCGGCCATTGGGAAGGCGACACGCTGGTGGTCGACACCATAGCCGTGCTGCCGCAGACCTATCTGGCGTTCAGCGAGGCGGTGGGCGTGCCCAACGGCGGCGACCTGCATGTGGTCGAACGCATCCGCCTGGCCAGCCCCGAGCTGCTGCACTGGACGCTGGAGATCCACGCGCCCAAGGTGCTGAGCAAGCCCTGGACCACGACCCGCATCTGGTTCCGCCAGCGCGCCCGCAAGTACGACATCGCCGAGGGCGTGTGCCTGCAGGGCTACCGCCGCAGCGGCCGCGACAGCGACGGCTTCCCGGCCTTTCTCACCATCCCGCAAACGGCGCTCGGCAACCCCGTGCCGCCGGCCAAATGAGTCATCAGCCATGCGCCACACCACCCACCTGATTCGCAAGCTGGCTGCCAGCGCCGCGCTGACCCTGGCCGCCAACGTGCAGGCCCACCACTCGTTCGCGATGTTCGATTTCGAGAAGGCCGTCACCGTCAAAGGCACGGTGTCAGAATTCCAGTGGAGCAACCCGCATGTGGTGCTCTACCTCAACGCCGACGCGGCCAACGGCGTGCCGGCCCAGCAATGGGCGCTGGAGCTGACCAGCCCCGGCAACCTGACGCGCGGCGGCTGGACCCGCCACGCGTTCAAACCGGGCGACAAGGTGGAGGTCGAACTCAGCCCGCTGCGCGACGGCAATGCCGGCGGCGCCTTGCGCAAGGCCACGCTGGTCGACACCGGCAAGGTGTGGACCAGCAACCTGCGCGCGTCCGAGAAGCCGGGGCTGGAATGAGCGACAGCGCGCGCCGCGGCTTCCTCAAGGCCGGGCTGCTGGGTGGCGCTGCGGTGGCGGCGCCCGCCGCTGCGGCGGCGGCCGGTGCGGCACCAACGCACGACGCGCCGGCGGGCTGGCAGTTCCTGCGCCCGGCCGAGGCCGAGTTCACCGAGCACCTGGTCGACCACATGGTGCCGGCCGACGCGCTGACGCCCAGCGGCACGGCCATCGGTATCGCGGTCTACATCGACCGCGCGCTGGCCGGCGCCTGGGGCCAGGGTGAGCGGCTCTACCTGCAAGGGCCGTTCGCCGTCGGCACGCCCAACCAGGGCTACCAGCTGCCGCTGACACCGGCGCAGCTGTTTCGTGCCGGGCTGGAATCGCTGGACGACGCCCTGCGTCGCCGCCAGGGCCGTGCCTTTGCGCAGCTCGACGCCGCCGCCAAGGAGGCCGTGCTGCAGGAGCTGCAGGCCGGCAAGCTGGCGCTGGCGGTGCCGACGGCCGCCTGGTGGGGCCAGCTCTACCAGCTGGTCACCGAGGGCTTGTTCGCCGACCCGGTATATGGCGGCAACCGCGACAAGGCCGGCTGGCGCCTGGTCGGCTTTCCGGGCGTGGTGCAGACGCACCGGCGCAACATCGTGAGCTTCCGCGACAAACCCTTTCCGCACCAGCCGCTGGGCATCGCGGACCTGGGCTGACGTGATGGCCCCCAAGTCGCTGCGCTCCTGCCCCCCCGCAACACCTGCTTGGTGGGGCTGCTTCGCATCCCCGGGGCGCACAGCCCGCTTGGGGCGGCCCGGCGCTGGGCTGAACGCCGCATGAACCATCCCGAAGTGGACGTGGTGCTGGTCGGCCTGGGCTGGACCGGCGGCATCCTGGCCAAGGAGCTGTCCGAAGCCGGGCTGCGCGTCGTCGCGTTGGAGCGCGGCGGACCGCGCAGCACCGCCGAGGACTTCGCACTGCCGCGCATCCGCGACGAGCTGCGCTACGGCATACGCCACGGCCTGATGCAGGACAGCGCGCGCGACACGCTGACCGTGCGCAACCACCCGCGAGAGACCGCGCTGCCGATGCGCAGGCTGGGCTCGTTCCTGCCCGGCGAGGGCGTGGGCGGCGCCGGCAGCCACTGGAACGGCCTGACCTGGCGCTGGAGCGATGCCGAGTTCCGCGTGCGCAGCCTCTACGAAGAGCGCCACGGCAAGGCCTTCATCCCCGCCGACATGCCGCTGCAGGACTGGGGCATCAGCTACGCCGAGCTTGAGCCCTGGTACGACCGCTTCGAGCGCACCGCCGGTGTGTCTGGCCAGGCCGGCAACCTGCAGGGCCGCAGCGTGGCGGGTGGCAACCCGTTCGAGGCGCCGCGCCAGCGCGACTACCCGCTGCCGCCGCTGCACAGCGGCCTGGCCGGCCAGCTCTATGCCGACGCCGCGCGCCAGCTCGGCTGGCACCCGTTCCCGCGGCCCAGCGCCAATGCCTCGCAGGCCTATACCAACCCCGACGGCGCGCAGTTCGGCGAGTGCCAGTACTGCGGCTTCTGCGAGCGCTTCGGCTGCGAGGCCAACGCCAAGGGCAGCCCGCACTTCACGGTGATTCCGGCGGCGCTGCGCCAGCCCTCGTTCACGCTGCGCACCCAGGCCTGGGTCACCGGCGTCGAGCTGGACAAGGCCAACGCCAGTGTCGCCCGCGGCGTGCGCTATGTCGACACCTTGACCGCGACCGAGCATTACCAGCCGGCGCGCCTGGTCGTGCTCAGCGCCTATGCGATCAACAACGTGCACCTGCTGCTGCTGTCGCGCATAGGCCAGCCCTATGACGCGGCCAGCGGCCAGGGCCAGATCGGCCGCAACTACGCCTACCAGGGCGGCGTCGGCGCCCAGCTGTTCTTCGAGGACCACCAGTTCAACCCGTTCATGGGCACCGGCGGCAACGGCATCGCCAGCGACGACTTCAATGCCAATCAGGGCTTTGACCGCGGCCCGGTCGGCGCCATCGGCGGCGCGCTGCTGGGCGCCGGCCACAGCAACGGCCGGCCTATCGCCTACCGGCCGCTGCCCGCCGGCACGCCGCGCTGGGGCTCGGCCTGGAAGGCGGCCACCGCGCATTGGTACGGGCGGGCGATGGCCGTGGGCGCCAGCCTGTCGGTGATGCCGCACCGGCACAACGCCTACGACCTGGACCCGACCTACCGCAACGCCTTCGGCCAGCCGCTGCTGCGCCTGACTTTCGACTACCAGGCCAACGACCAGCGGCTGGCCGCGTTCGCCGCCGAGCGCGTCAACGAGGTCGCGCGCGCGCTCAAGCCCAGCCAATGGAGCCCGGCCAGCGCGCGCGCCAGCTGGTCGGTCGTGCCCTACCAGACCACCCACAACACCGGCGGCACGCCGATGGGCAGCAGCCCGGCGGCCAGCGCCACCAACAACTTCGGTCAGCTGTGGCAGGTGCCCAACCTGTTCGTCACCGGCGCGTCGCTGTTCCCGCACAACGCGGCCTACAACCCGACCGGGCTGGTCGGGGCGCTGGCCTACCGCAGCGCCGATGCGATCAAGCGGCGCTACTTCCAGGCCCCGGGGCGGCTGCTCAATGCCTGAGGCGACGCAGCACGGTGCGCGGCGGCGCAGCACGGCAGGCTGGCCGCAACAGCGCGCCGGCGGCCGGGCTCGCCGCTGGCCGGCCAGCTTGGCGGGGCTGGCGGGCGCGTTGGTGGCGGGCGCGGCGGGCGCGGCGGGCGCGTCAGGGGCGGCGAACGGCACGGACGATGCCAAGATCGGCGGCGCGGCGCAACTTACCGCATCGCTGCCGCCGCAGGCCTTCGCGCGCTGCGCCGCCTGCCATGCCGACGCCGCCGCGTCGGCCACGGCGGCTCAGGTCGGCCCGCCACTGGCGGCGCTGGCCGGCCGCCGCGCCGGCAGCCAGCCGGGCTTTCGTTATTCGGGCCCGCTGGCACGCAGCGGGCTGAGCTGGGACGCGGCCACGCTGGCCGCATTTCTGCGCGACCCCCAGGCCAGCGTGCCGGGCAACCGCATGGCTTTTTCAGGCGTCGACGACGCGCAGGAGTTGCAGGCGCTGGTGGCCTGGCTGCTGCGCGACAGCAACGCGACCTCCACCCTGGCTGCAAGGACAGCACCATGATCCATCAACTCTCGAAGTGGCTGGCCGATTCGCCGGCCAGCCACACCATTCAAAGCATCTTCTGGCTGGTGCCGGTGGTGCAGACGGTGCACCTGCTGGCCATCGGCATCGTGGTGGCCGCCGGCGCGCTGCTGGGGCTGCGCCTGCTCGACCGTGCCGCCACCACCCAGCCGATCGCCGCCACCGTGCAGCGTTTCGTGCCCTGGATCCTGGGCGCGGTGCTGGTGCTGGCCGCCACCGGTGCGGTGCTGATCGTCGGCGAACCAGCACGCACGCTGGGCAACCCGGCGTTCTGGGGCAAGCTGGTGGCCTTGGCCGCGGCGCTGGCCACCACGCTGGGCTTGGCGCGCTGGCTGCGCCGCGACCCGCAAGCGCTGTGCGCGCCAGGCGGTGCAGGCGCCGTGTCGCTGCAGACCAACCGCACCGCCCACTGGCTGGGGGCGCTGAGCCTGCTGCTGTGGGCCACGGTGGTGGTGCTGGGCCGCTGGATCGCCTACGTGCTGGAGGTCTGAGATGTCCATCGCCATCGACTTTCTGAAGGCCATCGAGGCCACCCCGCTGTCGCAAGCGATCCTGGAGTCCGGCATCTGGTTCCCGGTGCTGGAGACCGTGCATGTGCTGGCGCTGACGCTGGTGTTCGGCACCATCGCCTTTGTCGACCTGCGGCTGCTCGGCCTGGCCTCGCGCCAGCGCAGCGTGCTCAGCCTGAGCCGCGAGCTGCTGCCCTGGACCTGGTCGGCCTTCGGCGCTGCGCTGTTCAGCGGCGGCCTGCTGTTCATCTCGCAACCGGTCAAGTACTGGGGCAACCTGCCGTTTCGCATCAAGTTCGCGCTGCTGGCGCTGGCCGGGCTGAACATGCTGGTGTTCCACTTCGGCGCCTACCGGCGCGTCGTGCGGCTGGAGCAGACCAGGCTGTCGCCCGACGAGCCGACCACGCTACCAGCCGCTGCGCGCTGGGCCGGCGGCCTGTCGCTGCTGCTGTGGATAGGCGTGGTGGCGGCCGGACGCTGGATCGCTTTCGCCGGCTACTGAGGCAACGCCGTGAGCACGCTGCGCAACGCCGCGGGCAGGATGGCGAACTGGCATCGCCTGCCGCGGCTGAGCGCCGAGCAGCGCGCCGCCGGCCTGCTGGCAGCCGGCGCGCTGGCCGGGCTGGCGCTGGCCGGCTGGGGCTTGTTCGAGGCCACGCCGCCGCGCCAACTGCCGGCCCATGCGGTGGCAATGGTCAACGGCAAGGCTATCCTGCGCAGCGATTTCAGCGCACAGGTCGAGGTGATGACCGGCGTTGCGCTGGCACAGGCCAGCGCCGCACAGCGCCGCGAGGTGCTGGACGGCATGGTTGAGGAGGAGCTTTTTGTGCAGCGTGGGCTGGAAGTGGGCCTGGCCGATTCCGACCCCGATGTGCGCAGCGCGCTGAGCAATGCGGTGCGGCTGCAGGCCAGTGCCGACCAACGCGCCGCCGCGCTGGACGAGGCCGCACTGCGCGCGCAATTTGCCGCCCATCCTGATCGCTATGGCAGCGACTTCGAGGCCGCGCGCAAGCGCTTGCCGCTGGATTTGCGGCGGGCCCAGCAGCAGGCCGCCGAGGCCCAGTTGGCCAGCCACCTGCGCGACAAGGCCACGCTGCTGCTGCGCAGCGACTTGGCGCCATGACCCCGCGTCTGTGCACTGGCTTGCTCGCGCTGGCCCTGCGCCGGTTGCTTGCCTGGTCGCAGCGCCGAGCGCCTGCCTGGTGGTCGATGCGCCGGTGGTTGGCGGCCGTGCTGCTGGCCTGGGCGCTGCCGGCTGGCGCGCACACGCGCAGCGAGAGCCTGTCGGTCTGGCAGGTGCAGGGCGCGGCGGTCAGCGTCACCGTCAGCGTGCCGGAGGCCGAGGCCATGCGGCTGTCGGCCGACGGCCGCTCGCCGCCGGCCGACGCCGCGCTGGCCTCCTACCTGGCCAGCCACCTAGGCGCCAGCGCGCAGGGCCAGCCCTGCGCGCCGGCCGCAGCGCCGTTGGTCGCCGCCGCCGCCAAGGGCTTTCGCCGCGTCGAGCTGCGCTGGCGTTGCCCGCAGGCCGGCCGGCTGGCGATACGCAGCGATGCGTTCTACGAGCTGGTGCCCACCCATTTGATGTACGCCCGGGTGCGCGAGCAGGGCCTGGCGGCGGGCAGCGCCGGCGCCAGTGACCGCTTCAGCGAGCAGTTGCTGAGCACCGAGCACCGCAGCCTGAACGTGGGCGGCGACGACAGCGGCGCGCAGGCGCTGGTCAGCGCCGGCTGGCTGGACTACATCGTGCTCGGACTGCAGCACATCGTCACCGGGCCCGACCACATCGCCTTTCTGCTCGGCCTGGTGTTGGTCTCGGCGCGCTTCAAGGATCTGGCGCTGGTGGTCACCGGCTTCACCATCGGCCACAGCGCCACGCTGGCGCTGGCCGTCACCGGTTGGTTGCGGCCGCAACCGGCGTTGATCGACGTGCTGATCGCGTTGACCATCGGCCTGATCGGTGCCGAAACACTGGCCCACGCACTGGGCCGCCGCGTGCGCTGGCTGGCGCTGGCCGCCGCAGGCGCGCTGCTGACCATGGCCGGGCTGAGGCTGGCCGGCGTCGGCGCGCTGCCGTTGGCGCTGCTGCTGGGGCTGGCTTTGTTCGCGCCCTGCTATCTGCTGCTGGCCGCGCGGCTGGGCGCCGGCAACGCGACGACGCCGGGCCGCGGCGCCCGGCTGCGGGCCGGGGTCACGGCGGTGTTCGGCCTGGTGCACGGTTTTGCCTTCGCCAATGACCTGATCGAGATGCAGCTGCCCGCCGGTCGGCTGGCCGAGTTGCTGCTGGGCTTCAACCTCGGTGTCGAGGCCGGGCAGTTGCTGATCGTCGCGCTGCTGCTGGGCTCGGCCGCGTTGCTGCAGCGGCTGGCGCCGCGCTGGCGGCAATGGCTGCCGCGCCAGCTGGTGGCAGAGCTGATGGCGTCGGCGCTGGTCGGGCTGAGCGTGTTCTGGATCGTAGGGCGCAGCTACGCATGACGCAGCGCGCCATCCGCTGGTCGCGGCCCGCGTTGCGCATCGCGCTGGGCCTGCTGCTGGCCGCCGCGATGCCGCTGTGGGCCCACGGCGTGGGCGCCGACGACGCGCTGGTGGTCGGCAGCGGCCACGGTGCGCGGCCGGCGCTGTTCGCCTACCTCGGTGCCAAGCACATGCTGACCGGTCTGGACCATGGCCTGTTTCTGCTCGGCATGGTGGCGCTGCTGCGGCGCTGGCGCGACGTCGCCGGCTATGCGACGCTGTTTGCGCTCGGCCACAGCGCCAGCTTGCTGGCCGGCGTGCTGGCGCACTGGCAGGTCAACGAGCATGCGGTGGACGCCATCATCGGCCTGTCGGTGGTCTACAAGGGCGCTGACAACCTGGGCGCGTTTCGCAGCCTGCTGGGCTGGCGACCGCCACCGCGCAGCGCCGTGCTGCTGTTCGGCCTCGCCCATGGCCTGGGGCTGGCGACCAAGCTGCAGGCGCTGACACTGTCGGCCGACGGTCTGCTGGCCAACCTGCTGGCCTTCAACGCCGGTGTCGAGGCCGGCCAGCTGCTGGCGCTGGGCCTGATCGTGCTGGTGCTGGCACTGCTGCGCGCCTTGTTCAATCGGCGCCGGGCCGCGCCGGCCTCTGCCACAGGCACGTCGCGCGCTGCGCCACAGCCGGCTGGCCGGACCACCCCGCCAGCGACTGGCGATCTGGCCAGCCGCTGGCTCAACCTGGGCCTGGTCACGGCCGGCCTGGTGCTGGCACTGGGCCAGTTCAGCGCCTGGGCCCTGCAGCGATAACGATGCACAACGACACCACCACCTCCGCGCGCCGCCTGCTGGCGCAATTGGCCGCCGCCGCCGCGCTGGCCGCGCTGATCACGCTGGCCGTGGTGTGGCCGGCCGAGCTGCAGCGCGACCCGACTGGTTTCGGCCGCTTCAGCGGCCTGTTGGCGCAGTCGGTGCCACTGGCCGCCGCGCCGCTGTACGGCGGCAGCTACCGCAGCCAGACCATCGACATCCCGCTGCGCTTCGGCCAGGACCTCGAGTTCAAGCTGGCACTGCGCAAGGGCGCGACGCTGGTCTACCGCTGGCAGGTGATCGGCCCGCACCCGGCGCCTGATGCGCAGGCCGAACAGCTCGACATCGAGCCCGGCGCGCCCGGCCCCGACCGGGTCTATGTGGATTTTCACGGCGAGAGCCTGCCGCCGGCCGCGCCACTGCTGCAGAGCTACCGCAAGCAGGACGCCGCGCTGCGTGCGCAGGGTGCGCTGGTGGCGCCGTTTGACGGCGTGCACGGCTGGTATTGGCTCAACGACAGCCAGCAGCCGGTGCTGCTGCGGCTGCAGATCGCCGGCTTCTACGAGCCGGTGGTCATCGCGCCGCCGCCGCCAACTGCTGCTGCGGCGCGATGACGCTGCGGCCAGCGGCACCGCGCCGTCCCACAGACCCCGCCAAGGCCCTGCAGCCCACCGGGAGAGCCGTTCAATGGCAGGCTGCGACCCTTGACCCCCAGCCTGCCGCCACCGGCGGCAGGGCCTTGCCTGCCACCCCCGAGGAGACCGCCCCATGACCGACCGCCTGTACGACATCCCCCTGCACACGCTGGATGGCCAGCCCACCACGCTGGCCGACTACCAGGGCCGGGTGCTGCTGATCGTCAATGTCGCCAGCGCCTGCGGCTTGACGCCACAGTACGCCGGCCTGCAGGCCCTGCAGCAACAGTACGGTGCTGAGGGCCTGACGGTGCTGGGCTTCCCCAGCAACCAGTTCGGCGCCCAGGAGCCGGGCACGCCCGAGCAGATCGCCGAGTTCTGCAGCACGCGCTACGAGGTCAGCTTCCCGCTGTTCGCCAAGGGCGACGTCAACGGGCCGCAGGCACAGCCGCTGTTCGCCTGGCTCAAGGCCCAGGCCCCGGGGCCAGATGGTGCGGCCGACATCCGCTGGAACTTCGGCAAGTTCCTGGTCGGCCGCGATGGCCAGGTGTTGGCACGCTTCGACCCCAAGACCGCACCCGAGGCCTTGGTATCGGACATCGCGCAGGCGCTGGCCGCCGGTTGAGTCGCAAGCGGCTGCAAAACACGCAGCCTGATTGCTGAAATTGCAGCAGCGGCGATGCGGATTGCTGCATTGGCAGCAGCATGATCGCACCCCAGTGTCATGCACGGCGCACCACGCCAGCGCATATGCACATGACAAGATAGCGCTAAGCTTTGGCCGCTGCTGTTCCCACAATGGGGCTCTGATTCCCGGAGTCCCGCATGCCGGCCACCGCCCGCTACCAGCTGTCCCTGCTTGACAAAAGCCCTATCCCGGCGGGTGCCAGTGCCGAACAGGCGCTGGCCAGCACGGTGCGGCTGGCCCATCTGCTGGCGCGCACGCGCAGCATCCGCATCGGTTCGGGCGGCGTGATGCTGCAGCACTACAGCCCCTACAAGGTGGCCGAGGTGTTCAAGGTGCTGGCCGCGCTGGCGCCGGGCCGGGTCGACCTCGGCATGGGCAAGGCGCCGGGCGGTTTGCCGCTGTCGACCCGGGCACTGCAAGCCGGCTTCGACGCCGCCAAGCGCCCCGATCGCCTCCTGGCCTGACCCACAAACAGAGCGTGCAATCACCATGAGCGATCTCTTCGTCTACACCGACACGACCGACACGCGCGCACAAGCGCTGGTCGACGATCTGAGCGCCGAAGACGACAGCTGCTACGGCCATTTCTACCAGCAAGACGGCGAGCCGCGCGAGATGGAGAAATACCCGCCCGCGCTCTTCAGCCCGGCCGAGGGCGGTAAATTCCTGCTTCTGCTACGTGATGGTGTGGCCGTGGCCGGCGGTGCCGACCAATGAGAGCCGCACCGCCATGAGCAACACCCTGACCGCCGACGGCCACGCGCTGCCGGCACCGCCAGCAGCGGCGGCGTCGAACGCGCCAGTGGCGACCGCCAGCACACAGGCCAAGGGCGACTACTCGCACCTGCGCGTGGTGCCGGCCCGTCACCCCGGGCGCATCGCCGGCACGCTGTTTGCACTGCTGGTGATAGGCCTGCTGCTGCAGTCGGTGTTCACCAACCCGCGCTGGGGCTGGCCGGTGTTTGCGCAGTGGTTTTTTGCCGAGCCGGTGCTGGTCGGCCTGGGCCGCACCTTGCTGCTCACCGTGCTGGGCGCGCTGTTCGGCTTCACGCTGGGAACCGCGCAGGCGCTGGCGCGGGTGTCGCGCTCGCCACTGCTGGCCGCGCTGTCCTTTGGCTATGTCTGGCTGTTTCGCTCGATCCCGCTGATCGTGCTGCTGTTGGTCATCAACAACCTGGGCTATCTGTACGAGACCATAGGCCTGGGCCTGCCGTTCACCAACATCAGCTTCGTCAGCTGGCAGACCACGCAGCTGATCAGCCCGTTTGCGGCCGCCGTGATCGGGCTGACGCTGAACCAGTCGGCCTTTGCCGCCGAGATCATCCGCGGCGGCATCCTGTCGGTCGACCAGGGCCAGCTGGAGGCCGCGGCGGCCTTGGGCCTGCCGCGCGCGCGCCAGGTGCGGCGCATCGTGCTGCCGCAGGCCATGCGCGCCATCCTGCCAGCGGGCTTCAACGACATCATCGGGCTGGCCAAGGGCACCTCGGTGGTCTACATCCTGGCGCTGCCCGAGCTGTTCTACACCATCCAGATCATCTACCGCCGCAACCTGGAGGTGATCCCGCTGCTGATGGTGGCCACCGTCTGGTACCTGGTGATCCTGACCGTGCTGTCGCTGGCGCAGCGCCAGATCGAGGCCAGGTTCGCCCGCGGCGCGCTGCGCAACCCGCCACCGCCGCTGTGGGCGCGGCTGCGCGCGCGCTGGCCGCACCCGCACGCGGCGGCGATCTTGGCCAGCGCAGCAGCGCCCAAGGCGACGCCCGCACTGGCCGCAGCCGCCACCAGCGGGCGCAGCGCCGCGCTGGGCGCCGACAGCGGCCGCCTGGGCGGCGAGGTGACGCTGTTTGGCGTGCACAAGCGCTTTGGTGCGCTGCAGGTGCTGGCCGACGTGACGCTGACGGTAGCGCCAGGTTCGGTCACCGTGATCCTCGGCCCCAGCGGTTCGGGCAAGTCGACGCTGCTGCGCAGCATCAACCACCTGGAGCGGGTTGACGCCGGCCACATCGCGATCGACGGCGAGCTGATTGGCTACCGCCAGCAGGGCACGGCGCTGCACGAGCTGAGCGAACGCGAGATCCTGGCCCGCCGCGCCGACGTCGGCATGGTGTTCCAGAACTTCAACCTGTTCCCGCACCTGACCGTGCTGGAGAACCTGATCGAGGCGCCGATGGCCGTGCGCGGCCTGCCGCGTGAACAGGCGGTGGCGCAGGCGCTGAGCCTGCTCGCTCGCGTCGGCCTGGCCGACAAGGCAGGCGCCTACCCGCGCCAGCTGTCCGGCGGCCAACAGCAGCGTGTAGCGATCGCGCGGGCACTGGCACTGCGGCCCAAGGTGCTGCTGTTCGACGAGCCGACCAGTGCGCTCGACCCTGAGCTGGTCGGCGAGGTGCTGGACGTGATCAAGGAGCTGGCCCGCTCGGGCACCACGCTGCTGGTGGTCACGCACGAGATCGGCTTTGCCCGTGAGGTCGCCGACACCGTGGTCTTCATGGCCCAGGGCCGCATCGTCGAGGTGGGCACGCCGGCACAGATTTTCGGCGCACCGCAGCAGCTGCGCACCGCCGAGTTCCTGGCCAAGGTGCTCTGAGCGGCTGTGCCCGGTCGGGCCCCGCGCCGGCCGCTGGCACCCCCATGTCCGTCGCGTGGCCAATGGCCGCTGCGCTTTTATGTTAGCTGTTCGATTCTGAGAGCCTTTCCGTGATACTTCGCAAGACCTTTGTCGCCGGCCTGCTGGCCGGTGCCGCCAGCCTCAGCCTGGCACAGGCGGTGGACCTGAGCCCCGAACAACCCGGCCGCCCGCGCAGCCAGCCGGTGCCGCAGGCGCTCAAGCTGATCGCGCCTGGCTTCAAGTTCGCCAAGGACGGCGTGCTGACGGTGGGCACGACCACCGGCCGCCTGCCTTTCGGCGCCTATGCGCTGGACAACAAGACCGCGGTGGGCAACGCACCCGACATCGCCCAGCTGGTGGCCGATAGCCTGGGCCGCAAGCTGGAGCTGGTTTCGGTGTCCTGGCCCGACTGGCCGCTGGGCCTGGCCTCGGGCAAGTTCGACGTGGTGATCTCCAACGTCACCGTGACCGACGAGCGCAAGGAGAAGTTCGACTTCTCCACCTACCGCAACGACACCGTGGGCATTTATGTGCCCGCCGGCAGCAAGATCCAGGCGATCAAGGAACCCAAGGACATCGCCGGGTTAAGGCTGATCGTGCAGGCGGCGACCAGCCAGGAGCAGATCCTGCTGCGCTGGAACCAGCAGAACATTGCCGCTGGTCTGAAGCCGGCAGAGCTGCAGTACCACGAGGACGAGGTGGTGTTGTACCTGGCGCTGGCCTCGGGCCGCGCCGACGCCTATGTGGCGGCCAACGGCATCGCCGCCCACAACGCACGCGACGGCAAGACCAGGCTGGTGGGCGTGGTCTCGGGCGGCTGGCCGCTGCCGGCCGAGATCGGCGTCGCCTCGCGCAAGGGCAGCGGCATCGCCGACGCGATCACCGTCGCGCTGAACGCGCAGATCCAGAACGGCAATTACGCCAAGGCGCTGAGCCGCTGGAACCTGCAGAGCGAGGCGGTCACCGCCTCGCGCACCAACCCGCCTGGACTGCCCAAGAAGTGAGCCCCCCGAACATGAGCCACAGCGCCGCCGCAGCCAGCACCGTGGCCAGCCTTGCCAAACCCGAACGCCGCCGTTTGCTCGCGCTGGCCGCCGCCTTGGCAGCGCCGGCGCTCCAGTTCAGCCCGCAGCAGGGCGGCCCTGAGCGTGCCGCTGGGGCGCAGACGGCGGGCGGCACTGCCTGAGCGGGCGGCCGCATCCATAGGCGCGCTGCGCGCGGGACGACTTGCCAGCGCTTGGGTTGCAGCAGGCAAGCCCCGCTCAATCGGCAGCCGCACGCCCGCCTGTACCAGCCGGAGGCAACCAGCGCAACAAGGCCTGATACAGGTGCGGCGGATCGACGGGTTTGCCCACATGGTCGTTCATGCCGGCATTCAGGCACGCGAGGCGGTCCTCGTCAAACGCGTTGGCAGTCATCGCGATGATCGGCAACCCGCGGCGATCCGGCCGCTGCCGGATCGCCCGCGTGGCTTCCAGGCCATCCATGCCGGGCATCTGCATGTCCATCAGCACCAAGTCGTAGTCGCGAGACAGCGCCAGCTGGACCGCCTGGGCGCCGTCGCTGGCCAGCTCCACAACCAGGCCGACCAGGCTGAGCAGTTCGCCCGCCACCTCCTGGTTGATCAGGTTGTCTTCGGCCAGCAGCACACGCTGTCCCGCATGCAGACGGCGGACGGCGCGCTCGTCGTCGTCTGCAAGCGGCGGCACTGCCGCCGCAGCCGCCGTCTCGCTGCGCATGACCTGGCGCAGCGCGTGGTGCAGCGACGAGTGCGTGATCGGCTTCAGTAACACGGCATCGAAGCCGGCGTCGCGCGCCTGCCGCCACATCGTGGTTTCGTCGAATGCGGTGATCAGAATGCTGGGCGGCACGCGGGCATCGAGCAGGCTGCGCAGCGCGCCCAGCGTGGCGATGCCGTCCATCTCGGGCATGCGCCAGTCGATGAGCAGCAGGTCGTAGAAGCGGCCCGCGGCCATCTCCGATGCCACACGCCGCAGCGCCGCAGCGCCACCGGGCTGTGCGTCGACCGTGATGCCCATCGCGCCCAGCAGGTCTGCCAGTGCATGGCGCGCCTCCGCCAGGTCGTCGACCAACAGCGCGCTCAGGCCAGGCAAGGTGAGAGGCCGCGGGCCATCGTGCGCCTCGCCAGAACGCCCCACCCAGGCGGTGAACCAGAACCTGCTGCCGACGCCCGGCTCACTGTCGAAACCGGCTTCCCCGCCCATCAAGCCGGCCAAGTGTCTGGTCAGTGCCAGTCCGAGGCCGGTGCCGCCATATTTGCGGCCGGTGGAGTTGTCGACCTGCTCGAAGGGGCTGAACAGTGCGCCTTGCCGTGCCACAGGCACGCCGATGCCGGAGTCGCTGACTTCGAATCTCAGCTGCAGGCGGTCGCGATCGGCGGCGAGCAGTTCGCCGCGCAAACAAACCCATCCCCGTTCGGTGAACTTGACGGCGTTCGACAGCAGGTTGATCAAGGCCTGCGCCAGGTGCTTGCAGTCACCACGGGCTCGATCCGGGATGCCGTCGGCGTCCAGGATCAGTTCAAGGCCTTTGTCGTGCGCCTGTTCCGTGACCATTTCGAACACGCCCGAGAA
>Ga0302291_10000216_pt1 | contig 15982 bp, 10 predicted proteins | sample III_Fen_N1_4_FD_194548 | JGI IMG/M metagenome (GOLD analysis project Ga0302291, IMG submission 194548) | Peat permafrost microbial communities from Stordalen Mire near Abisko, Sweden - III_Fen_N1_4 | ecosystem: Environmental > Terrestrial > Soil > Wetlands > Permafrost | place: Sweden: Abisko... | reverse complement strand
ACGACCCGCACACCCATGTCCGCACGCCCAGACTTCGCCACCGACCTTGACCTGAGCGCCGCCAGCACCAGCGCTGGCTTCGGCGTCATCACCCGAACCCGCCCGCGCGGTGCCGGCACGCAGCCGGCCGCCGACCCCGATCTGCCGCCACGCATCGGCAAATACCGCATCCTGGCGCGGCTGGGCGACGGCGCGACCAGCGAGGTGTTCCTCGCCGACGACGAGTTCCACAAGCGCCAGGTGGCGATCAAGCGCGTGCGCGCCGCCGGCTGGGGCGACGAGGCGGACAACCACTACCGCGCCCACTTCTTTGCCGCCGAGGCCGCGTTGGTCGGCAAGCTGCAGCACCCCAATGTGGTGAAGATCTACGACGCGGTGGCCGACGTCGCCCAGCCCTATCTGGTGATGGAGCATGTGCCGGGCACCACGCTCAAGCGCTTTTGCCGGCCCGACGCGCTGCTGTCGCTGGACCAGGTGGTGGAGATCGGCTTCAAGTGCGCGATGGCGCTGGGCTATGTGGCGCGCCAGGGCCTGATCCACCGCGACGTCAAGCCGGCCAACATCCTGGCCAGCGTCAACAACGGGCTGGTGACCGACGTCAAGGTGACCGACTTCGGCAGCGTGTTCGACCAGACCAGCGACCGCACCCAGGTCTTTCGCGTCGGCTCGCTGGCCTATATGTCACCCGAGCAGCTCGACGGCAGCACGCTGGACGAGCGCGCGGACATGTTCGCGCTGGCGGCGGTGCTCTATCACCTGGTGGCCGGCCGGCCGCCGTTCGACGCCACCAGTCAGGTCGCGCTGATGAACCAGATCTACCACGGCGAGCCGCCGTTGCTGACCAGCCTGCGCGACGGTGTGCCGCCGCGCATGGACGCGATCCTGCGCCGCGCGCTGAGCAAAAAGCCACAGGACCGCCAGGCCAGCTGGGACGAATTTGCGCAGAGCTGGTCGTCGCTGGTGGCCAGCGGCGAGGTGCCGGTGGGCCGGCTGCAGGACGTGCTGGACTCCGAGCGCTTCAACCTGTTGCGCGAGCTGGAGTTCTTCGCCAATTTCGGCGACGTCGAGCTGTGGGAGGTGGTGCACCGTGCGCAGTGGCTGCGCCACCGCCATGGCGCGGCGCTCTACCGCAAGGGCGAGCTGGGCGATACCTTCCACATCATCGCGCAGGGCCGGGTCGATGTTTACCGCGACGGCAGCCGCGTCGCCCAGCTGGGCGCCGGCACCTCGGTCGGTGAGATGGCCTATCTGGCGCCCAGCCCGGACCTGCGTCAGCACAGCGCCGACGTGATGGTGGCCGGTGCGGCGACCACCATCTCGTTTACGCCGCAGACCTTGGGCATGCTGGGCCCGGCGACCCGGCATCTGTTTGACGGCGCCTTCATCCGTGTGCTGGTGCGCCGGCTGCATGCCGCGCACGAGGCCTTGGCGCACCCGCGGCGCATCCTCTGAGCCAGGCCGCGCCGGCGCCGGTTGGCAGCTGCGGCCGCATTGCGGTGCTGCGGGCGACCTGCTCCAATCGGCCCCGGGCCGTCCGGCCCGCACGACAACCCCGACCACCCGAGGAAGACGCCCCATGATGTTCAAGCCACTCAGCGCCGCCACGCTGGCCATCGCCCTGTTCGCCGCGCTGGCCTCCAGCGCCTACGCCGCCGACACCGCCGACTGCGAGAAGCAGGCCGCCGACAAGAAGCTGGCAGGCGCGGCCAAGAACAGCTTCGTCAAGAAGTGCTCAGCTGGCGCGGCCGCCGCAACGTCGCCGGCGGCCGAGGCCTGTGCCAAGCAAGCCGCCGAGAAGAAGCTGGCCGGCGCAGCCAAGAACAGCTTCACCAAGAAGTGCGTGGCCGACGCCAAGTAACACCGGCAGCCGATGGCAAAGAGGCCCCGCGGGGCCTCTTTTCACGCCGCGCCGCGCATCAGTGGCGGCGTTTCAGCCGGCGCTCACAGCACCAGCACACCGCGTGTCAGCAGCACCGCCAGCAACGGCGGCAGCAGCATCAGGTGCGATGCGCGCATCACCCGCTTGCGCAACAGCAGCGTGTCGTCGGCGCTGGGCAGCGTGCCGTCGCGCAGCAGCGTTTGCTGCCAGCCGCGCAGCGTGCGGCCGGTGCGCCACAGCGCCGCCAGCATCAGCGCCACCAGCAGCAACTTGCCCCACAGCAGCGGCTGCACCGCGTACCACAGCAGCGGCTGGGTGCCCCACTGCATGCGCGCCACGCCGCTGGCCACGGTGAGCCAGCCTGCCACCCACGCGATGCGCTGCACCACCAGCAGGCGCGCCAGCACCGCCGGGTTCAGCCATTCGGGCCGCGCCAGCGCCGCCAGGCTGGCGAAAAACACCGTCCAACTGAGGGTCGCCAACAGGTGGCCGTAGGACAACAAGGCATCGCGCCAGACCAGGCCCATGGTGTGCTCCATTCAGACGCGGCGACGCCGCCGGCTGCATTGTCAGCTCAAGCCAGTGGCGCAGCGCGCCAGTAGGCGGGGTCGCCGTGGTGCTGCTTCAGGAAGGCTATCCACAGCCGCACGCGCAGCGGCAGGTGTTTGCGCTGCGGCACCACCGCGTAGATGCCGTTGGGCGGCGCGGCGAAGTTGTCCAGCACCACCCGCAAGCGGCCGGCGGCCAGGTCGTGCTCAACCTCCCAGGTGCTGCGCCAGGCGATGCCCAGACCTTGCAGACACCAGGCGTGCAGCACCTGGCCATCGCTGCAATCGATGCGGCCGCCGGGTCGCAAATGGCTCACCGCACCGTCCACGGTGAAGGCCCAGCCGCGGCTCTGGCTGGCGTCGCTGCTCAGCGCCAGGCACTCGTGGCGCGACAGCTCGGCCGGGTGCTGCGGCACACCGGCGCGTTGCAGATAGGCCGGTGCGGCCACGCACAGCCGCCGGTTGTCGGCCAGCCGCACGCTGACCAGGCCGGAGTCGGGCATGTCGCCGACGCGCACCGCGCAGTCAAACCCTTCGTTGACGATGTCCACCACCCGGTCCGACAGGTTCAGCGACAGGTTCACATCCGGGTGCAGCGCCAGAAAGCCCGGCACCAGCGGCGCGACATGGCGGCGGCCGAAGCCGGCCGGTGCGGTGATGCGCAGAAAACCGGCGGCCTTGACGCCGCCGGCGCTGACGCTGGCCTCGGCATTGCCGATGTCGGCCAGGATGCGCTGGCAGTCCTCCAGAAAGGCGCTGCCCTCGTGCGTCAGCGTGATGCGCCGGGTGGTGCGCAGCAGCAGCTTGACACCCAGGCGCTCCTCCAACGCGTCTATGCGCCGGCCTATCACCGCCGGTGCCACGCCTTCGGCGCCAGCGGCGGCCGTCAGACTGCCCTTGGCCGCCACCGCGACAAATGACTCGATCTGCTTGAGCCTGTCCATATTGCTGATGATTACATACGAATCAGTCATGAATCAACCGCCGCAACAGCGGCCAATGAGGCACGGTGTTCGTCATAAAGTGCTGTCCATGCTGCCCAAACAGCCGGCCGTCGCCATCGCGGCGACGCTGTGTGACGTCCGCCGCAGCGCGCTGCGGGCCGGGCCCCGGCTGCCCGGCGCGGGCGCCGCCGACCTCTGACTTCCAAGGACATCCGCCATGAGCAACCGCACCCAGATCCACCGCCTGCAGGTCGACACCGCGCTGGCCGACTTCATCAACACCGAGGTGCTGCCCGGCACCGGCGTGGACCCGGTCGCGTACTGGGCCGGCTTCGACGCGGTGGTGCACGAGCTGGCACCGAAGAACATCGCGCTGCTGGCTGAACGCGACCGGCTGCAGAGCGCGCTCGACGGCTGGCACAGTGCGCACCCGGGTGCGATCACCGACATGGTGGCCTACCAGGAATTCCTGACGCGCCTCGGCTATCTGCAGCCGGTGCCGGCCAGCGTGCAGATCAGCACCACCCAGGTCGATGCCGAACTGTCGCTGCAGGCCGGCCCGCAGCTGGTGGTGCCGATCCTGAATGCGCGCTATGCGCTGAACGCCGCCAATGCGCGCTGGGGCAGCTTGTACGACGCGCTGTACGGCACCGATGTGATCAGCGAGGCCGACGGCGCCGAACGCGCCGGTGGCTACAACCCGGTGCGTGGCGCCAAGGTCATCGCCTACGCCCGGCAGGTGCTGGACGACGCCGCGCCGCTGGCCGCTGGCAGCCATGCCGACGCCACCGCGTACGTGGTGCAGGGCGGCGCGCTGGCCGTGACGCTGCGGGGCGGCAGCCCCACCGGCCTGAAGAACCCGGCGCAGTTCGTCGGCTTTCAGGGCGATGCGGCGGCGCCGTCGGCGGTGCTGCTGGTGCACCACGGCCTGCACCTGGACATCCGCATCGACCGCAGCACCGCGATCGGCGCCAGCGATGCCGCCGGCGTCGCCGATCTGGTGGTCGAAGCGGCGCTGTCGACCATCCTCGACCTGGAGGATTCGGTGGCGGCGGTGGACGCCCAGGACAAGCTGCTGGCCTACCGCAACTGGCTGGGCATCCTGAAGGGCACGCTGACCGAGAGCGTCAGCAAGGGCGGCAAGACCTTCACCCGCGGCCTGAACGCCGACCGCATCTATGCCGGCGCCAACGGCGGCGAGCTCAGGCTGCATGGCCGCAGCCTGATGTTTCTGCGCAATGTCGGCCACCTGATGACCAACCCGGCGGTGCTGTACGGCGCCGGCCACGAGATCCCCGAGGGCATTCTGGACGCGCTGGTCACCACCACCATCGCGCTGCACGACCTGCAAAAGGCTGACGGCGAGAACCTCATCCGCAACAGCCGCCAAGGCAGCGTCTACATCGTCAAGCCCAAGATGCACGGCCCGGCCGAGGTGGCGTTCGCCGCCGAGCTGTTCGGCCGCGTCGAACAGCTGCTGGGCCTGGCCGACAGCACGGTCAAGCTGGGCATCATGGACGAAGAGCGCCGCACCAGCGTCAACCTGAAGGCCTGCATCCAGGCCGCCGCCAGCCGGGTGGCCTTCATCAACACCGGCTTCCTGGACCGCACCGGTGACGAGATGCACACCGCGATGCTGGCCGGCCCGATGCTGCGCAAAGGCGACATGAAGAGCAGCGCCTGGATCGGCGCCTACGAGCGCAGCAATGTGCTGGTCGGCCTGGCCTGCGGGCTGCGGGGCCGGGCCCAGATCGGCAAGGGCATGTGGGCGATGCCCGACCTGATGGCCGAGATGATGAAGCAGAAGATAGCCCACCCGCGCGCCGGCGCCAACACCGCCTGGGTGCCCAGCCCGACCGCCGCGACGCTGCATGCGCTGCACTACCACATGGTCGACGTCGCCGCGGTGCAGCAGCAGCTGGAGGCCACACTGAGCGCGCCCAATGCCGAAGCTGAGCGGCTGGACATCCTGGCCAAGCTGCTGACGGTGCCGGTGGCCAGCGACCCGAGCTGGAGCGCGAGCGAGCGCCAGCAGGAGCTGGACAACAACGTGCAAGGCATCCTGGGCTATGTGGTGCGCTGGATCGACCAGGGCGTGGGCTGCTCCAAGGTGCCCGACATCCACAACGTCGGCCTGATGGAAGACCGCGCCACGCTGCGCATCAGCAGCCAGCACATCGCCAACTGGCTGCAGCACGGCATCGTCAGCGAGGCGCAGGTGCGCGAGACGTTCAGCCGCATGGCCAGCGTGGTCGACGCGCAGAACGCCGGTGACCCGGCCTACATCAGCCTGGCCGCCCACCCGCAGGGTGCCGCGTTCCAGGCCGCACAGGACCTGGTGTTCAAGGGCAAGGAGCAGCCCAGCGGCTACACCGAGCCACTGCTGCACGCCTGGCGCTTGAAGGTCAAGGCCGGGCAGGCCTGATGTGACACAAACAATTCTGTCTAGATCTCCTTACTGCGATGGCGGAATTCGAGAACTAGACTGATTTGGCTGCTGCGGACTGGCAGGGTTGGTGCCGGTTGAGCGGTGTCGGCCGACCGTCACCGCAATGCGGCTGAGGGTTCGCGTCATGCGTCTGCAGGTTTGTGCCATCCGCATGCCCGCTGCGCGGTGCGGCCAACGCGTCAAGCCGCCGCCAGAGCACCTGGCTCGACTCACCTGCCAGGTGTTGCATGAGTGACGCCGCAGACCCCGGCCTCGCGCCGTTTCTTGCCGCCCACCTGAACCTGCCGACGCTAATCCAGGCCGAGCCGTCACCCGGTCAACCCTGGATCGTCGCCGTCGGCGCGTCGGCCGGTGGGCTGGAAGCGCTGCAGCGCTTCTTCGCGGCGGTGCATGCGCCGACCCAGGCGGTGTTCGTCGTCATCCAGCATCTGTCGCCCGACCACCGGTCGATGATGGGTGAGCTGCTCAGCCGCCACAGCTCACTGCCGGTGCAGGAGGCGGTGGCTGGCGAGGCGCTGAAGATCGACCACATCTACCTGATGCCGCCGGGCGTGGTGATGACCATCGAGCAGGAACGCCTGGTCTTCGAGCCGCGGCCGCTGCACGGCGTGTCGCTGCCGATCGACCTGTTCTTCCGCTCGCTGGCGGCCGCCGGCGCCGCGCATGGCATCGGTGTCGTGCTGTCGGGCTCGGGCTCGGATGGCTCCAGCGGCGCCGCGGTGCTGCGCGCCGCCGGTGGCTATGTGCTGGCGCAGACACCCGAGAGCGCGCGCTTTGACAGCATGCCGCGCAGCGTGATCGCGGCGACCAACGTCGACGCGGTCGAACTGCCCGAGGTGCTGGCGGCCAAGGTGCTGGCGCTGACCAGCGGCCGCGCCGGCCGTCTGCCGGTCGGTGAACTGGTGGACACCAACTCGGTCAAGCCGGCGCTGCAGCGGCTGTTCGACAGCCTGATGGAGCACGCAGGCGTCGACTTCGGCAACTACAAGCTGCCGACCATGACCCGCCGCATTGAGCGCCGCATGCTGGTGCTGGGTTGCCAATCGCTGGCCGACTATGCCGACCGCGTCGAGTCATCACAGGACGAGTGCGAATTGCTGCGCCGCGAACTGCTGATCCCGGTGACCGGCTTCTTCCGCGACCCGCTGGCTTTTGCCGCACTGACCGAGGCGCTGACCGACGCGCTGCGCGCCCTGCCCAACGGCCGCACCTTGCGGCTGTGGAGTGCCGGTTGCGCCACCGGCGAAGAGGCTTATTCGCTGGCCATCGCCGCGCTGGAGGCCTGCACGGTGGTGCAGCGCTGGCCGGCGATCAAGGTCTTCGCGACCGACGTCGATCAAAGTTTTCTCAATATCGGCTCGACCGGCAGCTACCCGGCGGGCGCAGCCGACGCGCTGACGCCGGCGCGCCGCGAGGCCCATTTCACCGCGCAGGATGACCGGCTGCAGGTCAAGCCCGAGCTGCGCCAGATGGTGCTGTTTGCCCGCCACAACCTGCTGGAAGACGCGCCCTTCACCAAGATGGATCTGGTGGTGTGCCGCAATACGCTGATCTACTTCCAGGCCGATGCGCAGGACCGGGTGATGCGCCGGCTGCAGTACGCGCTGAACCCGCAGGGCCTGCTGTTCCTGGGCAGCAGCGAATCGCTGGGCGCGCTGCAGTCGGACTTCCAGGCGCTGGACAGCGCCAACAAGCTCTACCGCCTGGTGCGCCCGGTGCTCACCGCGTTGGCGGTGCGCGAGGGCTTCACCCGCTCCAGCGTTGCGCTGCGCCACCGGCGCGGCGCGCGTGTTGTCGACGCGGCGCTGCCGCTGCAGACCCGCCTGGTCGACGCGGCGCAGCGCCAGCTGATGCAGAACTATGCGCCGCTGAGCCTGCTGGTCACCGCGCAGCGCCAGCTGCTGCACACCTGGGGGCCGACACAGCGCTATCTGCGCATGCCCGAAGGCGAGCCGGTGCTCGACGCCATCCGCCTGCTGCCACCGCGCCTGGGGGCGGTGGCCAGCCATTCCCTGCACTGCGCGTTGCGCGAGAACCGCGTGCACGAGGCGCCGCCGTTGCGGCTGGAGCTTGACGGCCGCGCCTGCCAGGTGCGGGTGGTGGCGCGGCCGATGGGCGGTGACGAACTGCCCGAAGCCTGCGTGCTGCTGAGCTTTGTGGAACTGCCCGACAGCGTGGCGCCGACCGCCTTGGCGCCGCTCAGCGAAAACGAGATCGACCGCTTGGCGCTGGTTGAGCGTGAGCTGGCCGAGGCCCGCGCCACGCTGCAGGCCAGCATCGAAGAACTGGAGGCTGCCAATGAGGAACTGCAGGCCACCAATGAAGAGCTGATGTCGTCCAACGAGGAGCTGCAGAGCACCAACGAGGAACTGCAGTCGGTCAATGAAGAGCTCTACACCGTCAACGCCGAATACAACGCCAAGCTCGACACCGTCAGCGCGCTGAACGCCGACCTCGACGGCATGTCGCAGGCCACCGGCATCGCCACGCTGTTCGTCGACCAGCACCAGATGCTGCTGCGCTTCACGCCCGAGGCGGCGCTGCTGTTTCGGCTGCGCCCGGGCGATATCGGCCGCGGCATCGGCGACTTCCACCATGCGCTGGACTACCCCGAGATGGCGGCCGACCTGAGCGCCGTATTGCGCGACGGCAAGCTGGTCGAGCGCGAGGTGCCAGGCCCGGCCGGTTCCACCTACCTGGTGCGCGCGCTGGGTTACGGCGAGGCGCTGGGCCTGCCGCCGCGTGCGGTGGTGACGCTGGTCGACGTCTCGCGCATGCGCGACGCGCGCCGGCTGCAGGCAGTGCTCGACTCGGTGCCGGCGCACTTGGCGGTGCTCGACGCCAATGGCACCATCCGCCAGGTCAACCGGGCCTGGCAGCGTTTTGCCTGCGGCAATGGCGGCAGCGGCAATGACAGCCTGGCGATGGGCACCAACTACCTGGCCGTGCTGGCGCGCGCCACCTCGGACGACGCGCTCGAGGTGCTGCGCGGGCTGCAGCAGGTGCTGGGCGGCCAGCGCGACGACTTTTGCGTCACCTACCCCTGCCACAGCCCGACCGCGCCGCGCTGGTTTGTCATGCAGGCCACCAGGCTGGCCGGCGACGTGCCGGGCGCGGTGGTCTGCCACTTCGACATCACGCCCTGGCATGCCAAGGTGAGCGCCACATTGGAAACCAGCGATGCATGAGCAGCCGATCCACTATCCGCAGATCCGTGCCGGCACCGGCGCCAGCCGTGCGCCCAGCCCACTGGCGCACCAGAACCTGCTGCTCAGCCGGGCGCTGGACGCGGTGCAGACCGGCGATTTGGAGGCGGCCCAGGAGTTGATCGACGCCTCGGCCGGCGTGCCGCTGACACTGGGCCATGTGTTCCGCCTCTACCAGAGCGAGCTGGAAACCCAGGCCCAGCAGTTGCGCGACAGCCAGCTGCGCACCGAGCAGACGCTGGACTGGTTCGCCAATCTGTTCCGCACCTTGCCGGTGGCGGCGCTGCTGGTTGACCAACAAGGCCGCATCATCGACGCCAACGTGATGGCGCTGGACGAACTGCATCTGGCCGACGCATTGCGCACGCTGCCGGTGCCGCTGCGGCGCTTGATGGCCAGCACCGAGGGCGAGTTGCGGCTGGCTGCGCTGCTGTCCAGGCTGAGCCCGGGCTGCACCGAGGGGCTGGACGACATCGCGCTGCGCACGCTCAAGGGCGAGGCCCGGTGGGCCGATCTGCGCATCACCCAGGTGCCGCCGCGCCAGGTCGATATCGACACCGAACCGGCGTCGCCGCTGTACATGTGCGTGCTCAATGACCGCACCGCCCGCGTTGAGGCGCTGCGCGCGCGCGAAGCCGCTGCCGCTGCCATGTACCAGCGTGACCTGGCGCAATCGGCCAGTCTGGCCAAGACGCAGCTGCTGTCGCGTGTCAGCCATGAACTGCGCACACCGTTGAACGCGGTGATCGGTTTCTCGCACCTGCTGTTGCTCGACCCCGACAAACTGGGCAGCAAGAGTGCAGGCCAGGTACGGCACATCAGTGACGCCGGCCAGCACCTGCTGCACCTGGTCGATGAGGTGCTGGAGATCAACCGCAGCGAGGCCGGCCAGCTGACGCTGGATCTGCAGCCGGTGGCGCTGAGCAGCGTCGCCGAGCAGGTACTGGCCCTGCTGCAGCCCAGCGGGCTGCCGTTGCGGTTGGCGCTGCAGCTGACCGAGAACCCCGCCAACCCCGGCGTGCAGTGCTGGGCCGACCCGCGCCGCGTGCGCGAGGTGCTGACCAACCTGGTGACCAACGCCGTCAAGTACAACCGACCCGACGGCTGGGTGCGGCTGCAGATGGGCGCCGACGCCAATCAGGTGTGGGTGGAGGTCTGCGACAGCGGCATCGGCATGAGCGAGCAACAGCTGGCGCACCTGTTCGAACCCTTCAATCGGCTGGGCGCCGAGCGCCTGAAGGTCGCGGGACACGGCCTGGGCCTGAGCATTGCCCGCGCCACAACCCATGCGATGAAAGGCAGCCTGCGTGTCAGCTCAAGCGTTGGCACCGGCAGCTGCTTCACGCTGGTGCTGCCGCGCTGCCTCGCCGTCACCGTGGCGTGAACGGGGCGGGTTGCGCCGGAACCCGGCCGACCGTCAGTCAGTCTGGTGTCGTGCCGGGCGTGGGCAGGCCAGCCATGCGGTCGTACTTCTGGAAGAACTGCCGGGCCAGCGCCAGCAACTGGCCTTCAGTCGGGTGGTCGACGGTTTCCCAGCCCACCAGATGTGGCGCCAGCGCCGGGCGGTGCTTGTCCACATAGTGCTTCAGGTCGGTCAGCGCGGTGCGCGGGCCGGTCAGCAGCACCTCGGGGATGCCGCTCAGCGCGTCGCACAGCGCCGAGAAATACTCATGCTCGCTGCGCACCGTGCTGCCATGTTGGCGCGTGTGGTGGGTGTGCGCATGCAGCTTCTGGCCTTCGACATGCGCGGCATCGAACTGCAGCACCTGGGCGGTTTGGTGGTCGCACCAGGCGACGGCGTGGAACAGGGTCATGGCAGATCTCCAATGGCGGCAGCGCGCGGTGGCGTTGCCGGGTTGAGGGTGAAAACGGGGTAATTGATCCGACTCAGCGGGCGTTTGGCTGTTCGCGCTTGGCCGCGCAGGCAACGCAGCGGGTGGCGATGGGCGACAGCAGCAGGCGCGCCGGGTTGATCACCGCGCCGCAGTCGGCGCACAGGCCGTAGCGGCCCTGCGCCAGGCGCTGCAGCGCCGATTCCACCGCGGACAGCGCCAGCGCATCGCGGTCGCTGATGGCCAGGTCCAGCGCGCGGTCGGACTCGTGGTGGCGCACATCGTCGGGGTCGAGCAGCAGCAGCTCATGCGCATGCTCGGCACGGCTCTGGCCGGCCAAATGCCCCTGCTGTTGTGCCAGCAACTGCTGGCGCATCGCCTGCAAGGCCTGGCGCTGGGTGGCGAGTTGTTCGGGGCTGAGGGGCGTGGTCATCGGTGGTCTCCTGGGCCCCATGGTGGCAGCCGCATGCCGGCCGCAGGTTGACGCTGGTCAAGCGCATCGGCCAGCGGGTGGGCTGCCTACAATCGCCGACGATCATGCCCTCCAGCCCAGCCACCCCGCACGCGACGCTGCCATTGCCCCCGGCCGTGTGCGACGTGCTGGTGGTCGGCGCCGGCCCGGCCGGCAGCGCCTGCGCGCAATGGCTGGCGCGCCATGGTCAGCAGGTGGTGCTGGTCGACCAGCATGATTTCCCGCGCGACAAGGTCTGTGGCGACGGCCTGATCCCCGACGCCCACCACGCCTTGCAGCGCCTGGGTGTGCATGACGAGGTGATGGCCCAGGCCTTGCGGCTCAGCCATGTGGCTTGCATAGGCCCGCGTGGTGGCCGCGTCGACGTGCCGGGCCGGCTGGCCGTGCTGCCGCGCCAACAGCTGGACGACATCCTCAAACGCGCCGCCGAACGCGCCGGCGCGTTGTTCCACGCCCCTTGGCGCTTCGAAGCGCCGCTGCTGGCGCAGGCCAGCCCGGTCGAGCCCGGTGGCGAGGCGCTGGTGACCGGCGCCCGGCTGCGCCGCGGCGAGCAGTGGCACGACATCCAAGCCCGCTGGGTGGTGCTGGCCACCGGCGCCGTGCCCAAGGCGATGCTGGCCGCCGGCCTGTGCAGCCGGCACACGCCCAGCGGCGTGGCACTGCGCGGCTATGTGCACAACCCGGCGATGCGCGAGCACATCCGCGCGCTGGAGGTGGTGTGGCACAAGCGGCTGCGCAAGGGTTATGGCTGGATATTCCCTGGCCGCGACGGTGTGTTCAACATCGGCGTCGGTCTGGCGCAGAGCCACGGCCGGCAGGCCGACGGCCGTTCGACCATGGCCGACGTCAACCTGCGCGAGTTGTTCAGCGCCTTCACCGAGGTCTACGCGCCCGCGCGCGCGCTGATGGCCGGCGGCACGCTGCAAGCGCCGCTGAAGGGCGCGCCGCTGCGCTGCTCACTCGACGGTGCACGCTACAGCCGGCCCGGCCTGCTGGGCACCGGTGAGGCCGTCGGCAGCACTTATGCGTTCAGCGGCGAAGGCATAGGCAAGGCGATGGAGACCGGCCTGCTGGCCGCGCAAGCACTGCTCGATGGTGTTCGCGCGGCCGAGCCCGAAGCCGCCACCCGCGCCCGCTATGACCAGGCGCTGGCCGCCCTCAAGCCGCGCTTTGACCTCTACGAACGCGCCAACCGCGTCAACAACCACCCCTGGCTGGCCGATCTGCTGATCTGGCGTGCCGGCAAAAGCGAGCGCATCCTGCGCCGCATGGCCGGCGTACTGGAAGAGACCGGCAACCCGGGCAACCTGGTGTCGCTGCGCGGGCTGGCCAAGCTGTTCGTGCCGATCCGCTGACCGTGATGTGCGTCCACCACGCTGCGCGCCGGCCTCAGCCGAGCGCGCCCGGCCACCTCGGGCCCGGCCAGCGCCCGCTGCGCCGCGTCTGACCGGGTCGCGCGATGTGTCAGCTGCTGGGCATGAATGCCAACACGCCGACCGACGTGATGTTCTCGTTCGCCGGTCTGGCCACGCGAGCCGACCAGCACAAGGACGGCTTCGGCATCGCCTTCTTCGAAGACCCGGGGCTGCGGCTGTTCGTCGACCACCTGAGTGCGCGCGTGTCGCCGGTGGCCGAGCTGATCAAGCGCTTTCCGATCAAGAGCGGCAACGTCATCGCCCACATCCGCAAAGCCACGCAAGGCCGCGTCGCGCTGCAGAACACCCACCCGTTCGTGCGCGAGCTGTGGGGCCGCTACTGGGTGTTTGCGCACAACGGTGACCTGAAGGACTTCGCGCCCCGGCTGCACGGCAGCTTCCGCCCGGTCGGTGATACCGACAGCGAGCGTGCGTTCTGCTGGCTGATGCAGGAACTGGCCAAGGCCCATGCCAGCGTGCCGACGACAGACGAGCTGTCGCGCACACTGGCCGAATTGCTGCCGGTGCCGGCGCGCCACGGTAGCTTCAACTGCCTGCTCAGCAACGGCCAGGCGCTGTGGGCGCATTGCAGCACCCAGCTGCATTGGCTGGAGCGCCGCCACCCGTTCGGCGCGGTGCATCTGGCCGACGACGACCTGAGCGTGGATCTCGGCGCGCTGACCACCGCCGACGACCGGGTGGCGTTGGTGGCGACGCAGCCGCTGACGCGCGGCGAGGCCTGGACCGCGTTTGCGCCCGGGGAGCTGCGGCTGTTTGTCGGTGGGCAGTGCCGGGCCATCCGATCGGCACAGGGGCCCGATGGCTGACCAGGCCCGCAGCAGCACCGCCACGAGCGGCCGTTGGGTCGCGGCGGTGGTGGGGCTGGCCAGCGCTGGCGCGGCCTCGGCGTTGGCGCTGCAGCAGCCGCTGGCGCCGCTGCTGGCGCTGACTGGCATGCTGCTGCTGGCGGTGGCACAGGCACAGTGGCCAGCGCTCTGGCTGGTCGCCTTGCCCGCCTTGCTGCCATGGCTGGGGCTGGCGCCTTGGAGCGGCTGGGTGATGGCCGAGGAGATCGACATCGCCGTGCTGGCCGTGGCTGCCGGCGCTTATCTGCGCTGGGCCTGGTCGCCAGGCCCGCGCAGCCCAGGCGGGCAGCGCAGCAGCCTGTGGCTGGCCTGGTCGCTGTTGTTGCTGCTGTGCTGGGCAGCGTCGGTGCTGCTGGCGCTGCAGCGCGGCATGCTGGACGCCGGCGGCTGGTCCTTGGGCTGGTGGCAGGGTTACCGCGAGCCGATGAACGCGCTGCGCCTGGCCAAGCCCACGCTGGCCGCGCTGCTGCTGCTGCCGCTGTGGTGGCGCTTGCAGCGCCAGCCCGGGCAGCGCGCCGCCGACCAGCTGACGCTGGGGCTGACGCTGTGCCTGGCGGGCATCGCGCTGTGGTGCCTGTGGGAGCGCATGGCCTTCCCTGGCCTGTTGAACTTTTCGTCCGACTACCGCAGCACCGGCCCGTTCTGGGAGATGCATGTCGGCGGCGCGACGCTGGACGGCATGCTGGCGCTGACCATGCCGTTCGCCTTGCGCCAGTGGTGGCAATCGCGCACGCCCTGGTCCTGGGCCGGCGCTGCCCTTACCCTGCTGCTGGGCAGCTATGCGTCGTTGACCACGTTTTCGCGCATCGTCTACCTGGCACTGCCCGCTGGTGCACTGGTCTGGCTCTGGCTGACCTACCGGCAGAGCGGTACCGGCACGGCCGGCGCTGCGGCCATGGCCGGGATGCGGCCGGCGCTGCTGTGGTGCGCCGGCGTCGGCCTGCTGGCGTTGCTGCTGTTCCCTTTTGCGGGCTACCGCGGCATGCTGGCGCTGCTGGGCAATGCGGCGCTGCTGCTGTTGCTGGTGCCGCGCAGCATCGCCGGCCAGGCCGGGCAGCGCGCTGCCACGCTGGCGATCGGGCTGCTGCTGGCGGCGCTGGTGGCGCTGCTGGCGCTGCAGTTCGACAAGGGGGGCTATGTGGCGTTTGCCGCGGTCAGCGCCATCAGCTTGCTGCTGCTGGCCACCCGGCGGCCGGCGGCGCTGGTCGCGGTCGGTGCCGGTTTCATGGCGCAGCTGGCCTGCACCGCGGTGGTGGCCTGGCATTGGGGCGGTGAGGCCGCGCTGCTGCCCGCGGCGCTGGTCGCGGGCGTCGGCCTGCTGGCCTGGCAGCTGCTGGGCTGGCGCCAGCAGTCGCCCTGGACACTGGAACGGCGCTGGCTGGGCGGCACGCTGCTGGGCATGGTGCTGGTGGTGGCCGGTGTCGCGCTGTTCGGCGGCGGTGCCTACATGGCGAACCGGCTGGAGGCCTCGCGCAATGACAGCCAGGACCGCTGGGCGCATTGGCGCGACAGCCTGGCGCGCCAGAGCACGCCGGCCGAGCGACTGCTCGGCGTCGGCCTGGGGCGCTACGCCGACCGCTATGCGCTGGATGCCGGGCCCGGCCAGCGCCCCGGCGATGTGCGGCTGATGCGCGATGACGACGTGCCCGCGATGCGTTTGATCGCCGGCACGCACATGCTGGGCGATGGTGAACTGCTGCGCCTGTCACAGCGCATCAGCCGGCCATCGGCCGGCGCGCTGACGCTGGTGCTGCAGCTGCGCAGCGCCGGGGCGGCCGGGCTGCAGGCCGAGGTCTGCCGCAAGCACCTGCTGTACGGCGAAGACTGCCGGGTCGGCGCGGCCTCTGCCGCCGCACGACCCGGGCAATGGCAGACGGTGACCATCGTGCTGCCCGCCGGCGACGAGCCTGCTGATGCCTGGTACGCATGGCGGCCGTCGGTGTTTTCGCTGGCCAGCACCAGCGCCAAGCAGCCGCTGGACCTGCGCAGCGTGGTGCTGACCGACGCCACCGGCACCCATTACCTGCGCAACGAACAGTTCGCCAGCGGCGGCGCGTTCTGGCTGACCTCCAGCGACCGCAACCACCTGCCCTGGCATGCGAAGAACTTGGTGGTGCACCTGCTGTTCGAGCAGGGTCTGTTCGGTCTGCTGGCGCTGCTGGCGCTGACGGCCACCGCGTTGGCCAGGCTGCTGGTCGCGCAGCGCCAGCATGCGTTGGCGCCGCCACTGGCGGGCGCGCTGGTCGGCGTTTGGGTGGTCGGTGCGGTGGACAGTGTGCTGGACATGCCGCGCCTGGCCACCTGGTTGCTGCTGCTGACCGCCATCGCGCTGAGCCTGCGCGGCGCGGACCGGCGCCGTGTCGGTGCGCGC